>Ga0209018_1002219_pt1 | contig 14056 bp, 12 predicted proteins | sample YNPBryBLVA2012_FD_185814 | JGI IMG/M metagenome (GOLD analysis project Ga0209018, IMG submission 185814) | Anoxygenic and chlorotrophic microbial mat microbial communities from Yellowstone National Park, USA - YNP Bryant BLVA 2012 (SPAdes)... ...
CCCGTCGGCCCGCAGGACCCGACCTGGATCTTCGGCCTGACCAATACGATCATCTTCAGCCGTTCCGTCAGCCCCGTCTGGGAACCCCTCACGGTCTCCCCCGGCGGCTATGTCTACACACCCGCTGAGTGCATCTTCGCCTACACCACCACAGCGTGCAGCCTGAGCTGGGGTTTCACGGAGACCACGCGGCTGACCTTCACTCTCGCCCTGCGCGAGACGCTGCTGGGCTCCGACCTGATCGTCGAAGACATAGCCATGGACAACTACCTCCCGGCCATCGGCGAACTGGTGCACTACACCGTGACGGTGCGTAACGTGGGCGCGTACACCACCGGACGCTCGGTCATCGCCGGGCTGTATATCCGACCGGTCGAGCAGGGGCCGCCGGTCGCCCTGACCAACGCCTTCGGCGGACCGCTGACCTTCGGCGAGGCCGCGTTGTTCAAGTGGTTCGGCACGAACCCACCCTCCTACTGGTGGGCCGGGCTGGCGCCGGGGGATGCCATCGTCGGCAGCGCTGTGCTGACCTGGCCTACGTATTGCAGCGGGCCCGGCGTCTGCGGCGTCTGGGCGCAGGCCGATGTGCTGCGCTGGCAGACGGGATACGAATGGTACGGCCACAGCCCCGAAGGGACCATGTGCAGCCTGGGTACCCTGCCGATCATGCCCACATGCGACGAGGAGATCAACAACCACCGCTCCGTCAACTGGCCGTTCATCTACCTGCCACTGGTGCAACGCAGCGGATGATAGACCAGCACCGTTTCCCTTGCAGAGCCATTTGACTTTCCTGTCCAAAGCGGGTATGATTATCGTCGAATCTACGTCCCAACGCTGACTCCAACGACTCGATCAGACGAAAGAGAGGAAAGACCCATGCGTAACAGACGGTTGTTGCTCATCTTGATCGGGGCCGTCGTGGTGCTCGGCAGCCTGGCGGTGGGCATCGCGCTGATCCGCCGTCCAGCTCCATCAGAAGGGCCTGCTGAAACCCCTCCGCCACCGGCCACGAGCTATGTGGTGATGTCGGCGCAGAACATCGCCCGCGGGCAGCGGATCACCGAGGATGCCGTCTACCTGCAGAACTGGCCAACGGACGCCATGCCCGTCGGCGCGTTGACCAGCCTGGAACAGGCCTACAACCAGATCGCCCGCGTGGACATCGCCCGCGGCACCCCCTTCGTGGCCGATATGCTGACCACCCAGGCCGGAGAAGTGACCGGCGCCGGGTCGGAAGCCTCCATGCTGATCCCGGAGGGCCGGGTGGCCTACGCGTTCCCCATCAGCCGGTACACCGGCGTGGCTTGGGCGCTCCGCCCGGGCGACCGCGTGGATGTGCTGATCTCCCTGCTGTTGGTGGACCTGGACGAGGAATTCCAGACCATCCTGCCCAACAGCGCCGCCTGCATGACGGTCGCCGAGGGTGAGACCTGCCAATCGGGGCTGATGGGGCGCATGGAGATCCTGCCCAACGGCCAGGTGGTCAACCTCATCCCCTCCGAACCCCAACGCCCCCGCCTGGTCACCCAACTGACCGTCCAGGACGCCCTGGTGCTGCGCGTCGGCGACTGGCCGTTCCCGGACACGGTGGTCACCAGCCAGCCCGCCGAAACAGAGACCACCACGACAGAGCAGACCGGCCAGGAGGGCGAGGCCGCGCCTCCCCCACCGACCGTGCTCTCGCTGACGCTGGCCGTCAGCCCCCAGGACGCCGTGGCGTTGGAGTACGCCCTGCTGAGCAACGCCCGCGTCTCAGTGGTCTTGCGCTCCGCCGCCAGCAGCGGTACCGTCAGCACGGATCCCGTCACCCTGCCGTACCTGATGACCCGCTACAACATCGAACTGCCTCCGCTGCTGCCATACGGAGTGACGCCACCGGTGACTTCCTTCCCATCGCCTCAATGACCGTGGCCCTGCAAGGATTGAACACATCAAGGAGCATAGCGGGTGCAACAGCCAAGCGAACGAATCCGGGTGCTTATCGTTGACGACATCGCCGATACCCGCGAGAACCTGCGAAAGCTGCTCTCCTTCGACCCCAGCATCGAGGTCGTCGGCGCCGTGGGCTCCGGCGAGGAAGGGGTGCGTCTGGCCCGCGAGGCCAAGCCAGACGTCATCCTGATGGATATTAACCTGCCCGGGATTGACGGCATTACCGCCACCGAGCAGATCGTCCGCCTGGTCCCTACCGCGCAGATCATCATCCTCTCTGTGCAGGGGGAGACCGGCTATATGCGCCGGGCGATGGCGGCGGGGGCGCGGGACTTCCTGATCAAGCCGCCCAGCGGCGACGAGCTGATGAGCACCATCCGCCGCGTCTACGAGATCGGGAAGACGCAGGCCGCCCGCATCGCCCCGCCCACCGTTGCCGCCGGCCCCGGCCGCCAGCCGCCCCGTAAGCAGGGGCACCTGGTCACCGTCTTCTCCCCCAAGGGCGGCGTCGGCTGCACCACCGTGGCCGTCAACCTGGCCGTCGCCCTCCAGAATCGCCTGGGCTCCGCCCAGCGAGTGGCCATGCTGGACGGCAACCTGCAGTTCGGCGACCTGGGGGTGATGCTCAACCTGCAACCGACGCGGACCATCGCCGATCTGGCCGGGAGGTTGGAAGAGCTGGACGGAGAGCTGCTGACCAACGTGATGACTCCGCATCCGTCGGGCATCAAGGTCATGCTCGCCCCGTCGCGCCCAGAGGCCGCGGAACCGTTCCTGGTCGGCGCGATGGGCTCCGACAGCAGCGATAACCCGAAAGTGCGCACCGTCGTCAAGGAGATGCGCCGGCATTTCGACTTGATCGTCGCCGATACCTGGAGCTGGGTGGATGAGGTCACGCTGACCCTGCTGGATGAATCCGCGCTGATCCTCCTGGTCATCAACCCCCTGATCCCCAGCATCAAGGACGCGCGGAATTTTCTCGACCTGGCCAATCAGCTCCATTATCCGACCAACCGCCTGTCCCTGGTCATTAACGAGGCCGACCGACGCACCGGCATCCGCGTGGAACAGATCGAACGGGCGCTCATGCCGGCCATTGCCCACATCCCCTACGACGAACGGGCCGGCATCATCGCCGCCAACCGTGGCTTCCCGATCGTCAATGAGGAAGCCGGCAAACCGATCGCCCAGGCGTTCGTCCAACTGGCCACGACGGTACAGTCACGACTCCAGGAACTGATCAGCGCCCAAGAGCAACAGGAAGATGAGCTGCCGTTGGAAGAAGATAGTCGCCGCTTGCTGAGCCGGATCTTGTAGTCCGGTGAGCCGAGGACGAGGAGAGAGATGTCGCTACTGAGACGGATCGAGAGAGGACAGCAACCCAGACCGTCAGAGGTGGGCGGGCCGACCGCCCCGACCACCGAACGACAGGTCGTCCGTCCCGCACCGTCCGCCGTGCGCGACGCCTATCGCGACCTGAAGACGCGCATCCAGAACAAGCTGATCGAGGAACTCGATCCCACGATGGACATCACCCGCCAGGATGAGGTGCGGCGGACGATTCGTGACCTGTTCGAGTCCGTGCTGACCGAGGAGCACATCGTCCTCAGCCGGGCCGAACGGGAGCGGCTCTTCGAACAGATCGTGGCCGAGATCCTCGGCCTGGGGCCGCTGGAACCGCTCCTGGCCGATCCGACGATCACCGAGATCATGGCCAATGGGCCGAAGAATATCTACATCGAGCGGCAGGGACGGATCGAACGGGTCAACACGGCGTTCGAGTCGGACGAGCATCTGATGCGCATCATCGAGCGGATCATGGCCCCGCTGGGACGGCGCATTGACGAGAGCGTGCCCTATCAGGACGCGCGCCTGGCCGACGGCTCCCGCGTCAACGCTGTCATCCCCCCCTTGTCGCTCGTCGGCCCGGTGCTGACGATCCGCAAGTTCTTCAAGATCCCCCTCACAGCCGAGAAACTGATCCAGTTGGGCACGATCACCCCGGAGGGGGTCGAGTTCCTGAAGGCCTGCGTCCTGGCCAAGTTGAATATCATCGTCTCCGGCGGCACCGGCACAGGCAAGACGACTTTCCTGAACGTCCTCTCCAGCTACATCCCCGGCGATGAGCGGATCATCACCATCGAGAACGCCGCCGAGCTACAGCTCCAGCAGGAACACGTCGTCACCCTGGAATCGCGCCCGCCCAACATCGAGGGCCGCGGCGAGGTGACCATCCGCGACCTGGTGATCAACTCCCTGCGCATGCGCCCCGACCGGATCGTCGTCGGCGAGTGCCGTGGCTCGGAGGCGTTCGATATGCTCCAGGCTATGAACACCGGTCACGAGGGCTCGATGACCACCATCCACGCCAACAGCCCCCGCGACGCCCTGGCCCGCCTGGAGAACATGGTGCTGATGGCCGGCATGGAACTGCCGCACCGGGCAATCCGGGAACAGATCGCCGCCGCGATCAATCTGATCGTCCAACTGGAGCGCATGCGCGACGGCACCCGCAAGGTCGTTAATATGACCGCCATCGAGGGCATGGAAGGCGACACCATCGTCCGCACCGACCTGTTCAAGTTCGAGCAGGCCGGCATCGAGCAGGGCCGCGTGATCGGCTACCTGCGCCCGACCGGCGTCCGCCCCAAGTTCATGGACAAGATCGAGGCCGCCGGCATCCATCTGCCGCCGACGATCTTCGGCTTCGGGGAGCGAGTGCGGCGGTAGGCGGCCAGGAGTGGCGTATGGACAGGGTGTTCTTGATCGTCGCTGGCGTGCTCCTCGTCGGAGCGCTCATCTACGGGCTGTATTTCTTCATCCGCCGGCGCAAGGACGTGGTCAGTGAACGGCTGGGGCGCTACGCCGAGGCAGCCCCCCAGGAAGTGGTCGTGCCCGGCGAGCGCCGATCGGCGCTGGGCGAACGGCTCGACCGCGCGCTGGAGCGGCGCGGCTTCGCCGCCAACATCCGCGCCCAACTGGCCCGCGCCAACCTGAAGCTGACCGCCGGCGAGTTCCTGGCCGCTACGGTGATCGCTATCATCCTCCTCGCCGGCGCCGCCCACCTGCTGCGCCACAACGCTGTGTTCACCCTCATCGCCGGCATCATCGGCTTCTTCGCCCCGCGCTGGTACGTCGGTTACCTGCAGGGCAAGCGGCTGCGGGAATTCAACAACCAGTTGGCCGATACGATCAGCCTGATGGTCAACTCGATCCGCTCCGGCTACAGCGTGCTGCAGGCAATGGAGGCCGTCGCCCGCGAGATGGGCCCGCCGGTGAGCGAGGAATTCGAGCGCGTGGTGCGCGAGGTGCAGTTGGGACTCTCGGTGGAACAGGCGTTGGATAACCTGCTCCGCCGCGTCCCCTCGGACGACCTGGACCTGATGCTTACGGCGATCAACGTGCAGCGCGAGGTCGGCGGCAACCTGGCCGAGGTGTTGGACGCCATCAACTATACCATCCGCGAGCGCGTGCGGATCAAGGGCGAGATCCGCGCCCTCACCGCCCAGGGCCGCTACTCCGGCTACCTGATCAGCTTCCTGCCGGTCGCCCTCTCCGGCTTCATCTACCTGGTCAACCCATCCTTCATCATGAACCTCGTCACCGATCCCTGCGGCTGGATCATGATCGGCGCCGCTGTGCTCGGTATGGTCGCTGGCTTTCTGATCATCCGTAAGATCGTAAATATCGAAGTGTAGTTGTAACTGTTCACCCTCCCGCAGGTTCGGAAATGACCGGGCAACGAATCGGAGTGGCGATTGAAGTGCGAGTAGGCTGCAAATTGCGCCCAAACCTGCGGTAGGGTGAGCGGGTGTAGTTGCATATCCAGGGGTTGAGGACAGAAAAAATGGGACCGCTCGTGATCGTCACCATCGTGGGGGCAGCGCTGGGCGTGGTGCTGATCCTGGTCGGCCTGCGCTCTCCCGCCAAGCAGGATACGCTGGAGAGCCGCCTGGCCGAACTGGGAGCGATGGACCGCCCGCCTACACTGGAGGAGATCGAGCTCGCCATGCCCTTCAGCGAGCGGGTCATCCGCCCGATCCTGCGCAAGATCGCCGAGATCGTGACCCGCGCAGCGCCTGCCCAGAGCCTCGAGCGCACCCGCCGGAAGCTCGAACTGGCCTCGCTGTTGCACCGCATCGGCCCGGCGGAGTTCCTGGCCCTCCGCTACGTCCTGGCGGCGGTGATTGGCGGCGCGGCGCTGCTCGGCCTCAGCGCGCTCCCGATGGCCGGCTCCCAACGCGTCCTCCGCGTCTTGCTGATCCCCGTCCTCACCGCGCTGGGCTTCTTCCTGCCGGTGCTGTGGCTGGGTTCGCGGACCCGCGCCCGCCAGAAAGACATCCAACGCTCGCTGCCCGACGCGCTCGACCTGCTGACGATCTGCGTGGAAGCCGGGTTGGGCTTCGACGCGGCCATGGCCAAGGTGGCCGAGAAATGGGATAACGAGCTCAGCCGCGCCTTCTCCAAGGTCCTCCAGGAGATCCAGTTGGGCAAGATCCGCCGCGAAGCGCTGCGCAACATGGCTGATACGATGGAGGTGCAGGACGTCACGACCTTCATCGCGGCGGTGATCCAGGCCGACCAGTTGGGCGTCAGCATCGCCAAGGTGTTGCGCATCCAGTCGAACGAGATGCGCGTGCGGCGGCGGCTGCGCGCCGAGGAGCAGGCTCGCGCCGCCCCGGTCAAGCTGATGATCCCAATCGCCTTCCTGATCTTCCCCTCCCTGTTCATCGTGCTGCTGGGACCGTCGGCGATCATCCTGAAGAACAGCGCCCTGGCGGGTATGTTCTAGCCATCGTACCATCCGGCCTGCTGGGGAGTGCGAGATGCCTTCTCACGAGCCGCGCATTCTTCCATGGGAACTGCTCGTCGGCTCCGCACTGGATGTGCTGTTCCCCCCACGTTGCATCGTCTGTGGGCGGGTGGATGCCTGGCTGTGTCAGGGGTGCGTGCCCCGGTTGCCCTGGCTCCGCGGCCCGACCTGCTCGCGCTGTGGCACCCCGCTCGAACGGGCCGGCCTCTGCCCACGCTGTCGGGAAGCCCCGCTGCGGCTGATCCGTATCCACTCCCTGCTGCTGTTCGAGGGCCCGCTGCGCACCGCTATCCACCGCTTCAAATACCAGCACGGCTGGCCGCTGGCCCGTCCGCTGGGCGAGCTGATGGCCAACTACTGGCGCACCCATCCCCTGCCCGCCGATGTGCTCGTGCCGGTGCCGCTCCACCCCACCCGCTTCCTGCGCCGCGGCTACAACCAGTCGGCCCTGCTGGCCGGCGAGCTGGGAAAACGGGTGGGATTGCCACTCGACGAGAGCGCCCTGCAGCGGGTCCGCGCCACAGCCAGCCAGATGCGCTTGAAGGCCGAAGCGCGCCGCCGCAATGTCGCCGGCGCCTTCCGCTGCCCCGATGGACGGATGGAGGGCCGCCGCGTGGTGTTGATTGACGATGTCTGCACGACTGGCGCTACCCTGGAAGCCTGCGCCGATGCCCTCTACGCGGGCGGGGCCAGTGAGGTGCGCGCCATGACCCTGGCGCGAGCACCGTGAGACAATGACCAATGAACGTGACTGATCAGCTCACCCTCCCGCAGGTTCGCAAGTGACCGGGTAACGAATCGGAGTGGCCATATCAGTGCGATTCAGGCTGCACATTGGGCCCAAACCTGCGGGAGGGTAGGCAGTTACCAATGAACAATGTCCGAGGGGCGGTGTACGAGCCCGGCAATCTGTATGTCTGGCTGTGAGCTGTGGGCTGTGGACACTGGGGCCTCGGACCGATTCTTTGCGGAGGTGAGGCGGCATGGAAGTTCAACTGACCACTCGCAATCTGGAAATCACACCTCGTCTACAGGAGTATGTGGATCGGAAAGTCAACAAGCTCGATCGCTATCTGCCGGACATCGAGGAAGTGCGCGTCGAGTTGGCGGTGGAGAATACCCGCTCCAACGCTCACCGGCAGGTCGCCCAGGTGACCGTGCAGTTGCCCGGGGCGATCCTGCGTGCCGAGGAGCGCGGCGCCGATATGTTCGCGGCGATTGACAAAACGATGGACAAGATGCGCCGGCAGGCCTCCCGCTACAAGACGCGGCGACAGGACCGCCGGCAGCGCGGTGAAGCGGAGTTCGCGCCCGAAGAGGAGGGAGCACCGACCGAGATTGTCCGCGTGAAGCGCTTCGAGATGGCCCCGATGACGCCCCTGGAGGCCATCGAACAGATGGAACTCCTGGGACACCTGTTCTTCCTCTTCCTGAACGGCGAGGACGGGCGAATCAACCTGGTCTACCGCCGCAAGGATGGAGGCTACGGACTGATCATCCCGGAGGTGCGCTGACCTTCTCGGAACGATGCCCGTGCGCCGCCTCAACTGCGCGGCCTGGCGCCCCTGGTTCCCGCGCTGACCCGTTGGCGCCCTCTGCCAACGGCTCGCAACCGACCAGGGGCCCGCGCCGGGTGCGATGCGTCCCCTCGATGACCGTGACCAGGACGGACGAAGCAGACCCCATAACCCTCCTGCTGCTGGTCGGCGGCGAGGGAGACAGCCCGGTGGAACAGCCCATCCGCCAAGCCCGGCAGGCAGCGGCGCGCGACCTGCTGGAGACGCTGCTGGAGGCCGGCGTCGTCCAGCGGGCCGTCGTCGCCACCGACGACGCAGCCTGGGCCGCCGGCCTGCCCGCCGTGATTGACCTGGACACGCCCGACGAGCCGTTCCACTTCGGTCGCCGGCTGGCCGGGCTGATCCGCCGCTACGGGGTGCGGCGCGCACTGGTCGCTGGCGGCGGCTCCGCCCCCCTGATGCGGGCCGACGACTGGCGGCGCGCCCTGGCCGGGTTCGACGCGGGCACGCCCGCAGCGATCACCAACAACCTCCACTCCGCCGACTGGCTCGCTTTCCACCCGGCCGACGAGTGGCTGGCCGTGGTCGAGGCACAGGAGCGGGACAACGGCCTGGCCTGGGCATTGGCCCACCAGGCCGGACTGCCCACCACAGCGCTGCCCCCTTCCGCCGCTAGCCGCTTCGACCTGGACACCCCCGCCGACCTGCTCATCGCCCGCGCCCACCCCCGGCTGGCTCCCCACCTGCGCGCGGCGCTGGCCGGCCTGGACTGGCCTGCCGCGCCGGTCGAGGGCGTTCTGGAGGTGATGGCCCGCGAGGGGGGTCACCTGGCCGTGATCGGCCGCTCGTCCGCCGCCGCCTGGGCCGCCCTGGAAGCCGCCACCCGCTGCTGGGTGCGGCTGTTCGTCGAGGAACGTGGCATGATCGCCAGCGGTCGCCTGGCGCAGGGCCAGGTGCGCAGCCTGCTGGCCGACTTCCTGGAACAGAGCGGGCCGCCAGGGTTCTTCGCCGAGCTGGCCGCTCTGGCCGAGGCCGCCCTGCTGGACAACCGGGTCATCCTGGCCGCCCGGCGGCTCTGGCCACCCGCCGCCGACCGCTTCAACGCCGACCTGGGCCGCTGGGAGCAGGTCGAGGAACCATTCCTGCGCGACTTCTCCCGCGCCGCGAAGGAGGCGGGCATGCCGATCCTCATCGGCGGCCAGTCGGTCGTCAACGGGGGGCTGCTGGCGCTGCTGGAGGCGCTGGAGGCGCGTCGAAACAGGTGATGGCCACCGTGCTCTTCGTCTGCACCGGCAACCTGTGCCGCTCGCCGATGGCCGCCGCGCTGCTGCGTCAGCGGCTGGCCCAGGACCCCGCCCGGCAGGGCTGGCGGGTGCTCTCCGCCGGCATCTGGACCGAGGACGGGCGCCCGGCCAGCACGGCAGCGCTGGCGGCGCTGGCCGAGCGCGGCCTCGACCTCAGCGAACATCGCTCCTGCCAGATCACCGCCGAACAGGTCTGCCAGGCCGACCTGATCCTGGGCATGACCCCGCACCACGTCGAGGCGCTCCGGCTGGCCTTCCCCGAGGCCGCTGGGCGCATCTTCCTGCTGGCCGAGATGGCCGGCGAGTCCCACGGCGTGGCCGATCCGTACGGCCTCTCGGTGGCCGAGTATCGCGCCACCGCCGCCGAACTGGCCCGCCTCATCGCTGCCGGCTACCCCCGCATCGTCGCGCTGGCCAGCGGCCTCCCCGCCAACCCGCAGGACTGTTCCCCTGACGGCAACTGTGCTATAATCAACCCATGACATATCTACCTACCCCCTACCCTCCCACAGGTCAGAAAGTGGCTGGCGAGAGGGCAAGCAGCTCATTGCAGCGCACTCCAGTGAGAGGATTGCGCCCAAACCTGCGGGAGGGCAGGCAGTTACCTATGACCCCAGCACAGAGGGAAGAGCTATGATCGCCAGGAAAGGCAACGAGCCAGAAGCGGAGCGCGCCGAGGCTTACAATCAGGAAGGGTTGCAAGCCTACGCCGACTGGAACATCGAGAAGGCGGTGGACCGCCTGCACGCCGCCATCCGTCTCAACCCCGATCAGTCGGACTACCACCTCAACCTGGCCAAGGCTCTTGCCCGCGCCGGGGATTTCGACCAGGCCCTGCGCGCCCTGGCGGAGTTCATCCGCCTGGAACCGCAATCGGAGGTCGCCGAGCGCTTCGTGCAATTGTTCGCCTCTGGCCTGGACGAGGTTGAGACGACCCTCACCGAGAAGATGACCCAGGCGGCGATGCCCATCGAGCTGATCGGCGCGGCGATGCAGATGTGGCTGGAATACCGCATCGCCGTGGGCCGCGAACCGTTGATTGTGCGCAAGCCGGAGACCTGGGCTGCCGGCCTGGACTACACGGTGCGCAAGGTCAACCTGCGCCAGGTCACGCAGAAGGAGATCGGTGCCCTCTACGGCGTCAGCGGCCCCACCCTGCGCGACCGCTTTGAGAGCCTGGTCGCCGCCTTGGATGTGATGCCCTGCGACTACCGCTACTTCGTCGGCGACCAGAACCCGCTGGACAAACTGGTCGAAGCGGCAGAGCTGCTGGAACAATTGGAAAACCGCTTCCGCGAGATGTGACTGACACGGATTACTGATTACTGACAACAGATTCCACGGGAAAAAACATACCTCCGCGTCTCCGCGTCTCCGCGTCTCCGCGTCACCGCGTCACCGCGTCTCCGCGTCTCCGCGTCCCCATTTAACACAACCGTAACCGCTTTGCAACCCCTCTCCGCGCCTTCCTGATGTATCCTGTAGGCAACACATCGCTCAGGAGGCCCGGAGTGCGACTCAGTCTGTCTGCCTGTCCTCCATTCTCTCTCTGGGCAGTGGTCGAATCCCACGGCTGGGCGCGGCTGCCGCCGTTCGCCGCCGATCCCAGTGTCGGCGTACTCACCCGCGTCGAACGGCTGGAGTCGGCCCGCGTCGTCGAACTCGTCATCCGGGAAACCGTGGAGGGGGTCGCCGTCGCGGTGCGCGACCCGCTGACCGGCCCGGAACGAGAAGAGATCGCCCGCAAAGTCTGGTGGATGCTGGGACTGGGGGAAAACCTCAGCCCCTTCTATGCGCTGGTCCGCCAGGAACCCCGGCTGGCCCACGTCGAACGGCGCGCCCTGGGGCGCATGCTCCGTTCGCCGACGGTTTTCGAGGACCTGGTCAAAACGCTGCTCACCACCAATATCACCTGGGCCGGCACCACGCGCATGGTCATGGCACTGGTCTCCCACTACGGCGATCCGCTGCCGACCGATCCCTCGCGGAACGCCTTCCCCACCCCGACCCAGCTCGCTGCGGCCAGCGTCGAAGACCTGCGCGCCTGCGGCCTGGGCTACCGCGCCCCGCTCGTCGCCGACATCGCCCGCCGCGTCGCCGCCGGCGAACTGCCCCTCGAGGAGCTCAAGGACGGCCACCGCTCCAGCGCCGAGGTCTGCGCCATCCTCCGCCAGGTCCAGGGCATCGGCGAATACGGCGCCTCCCTGCTGGCCCTGCTCACCGGCCACTATGACTGCCTGCCGGTGGATACGTGGGCGCTCAAGCTGGTCTCCCGTGAATGGTACGCCGGCCAGTCGGTGGACCGTCGGGCGGTCGAGGCAGCGTTCGAGAAATGGGCCCCCTGGCAGGGGCTGGCCTATTGGTTCTGGGATTGGACCGCGCAGAAGGGCGAGTCGTGATGGACGAACTGCCGGTGCGGACCCACGGCGGCGCGCTCGCCGCCCTGCGCGAGAGCATCCAGGCCGTGCAGAAGGCGCTCCTGCGTCAGCCCTCCCTGCCCCCCGAACAACTCCTGGCCCGCCTCCACGAGTGGCAGCAATTGACCGCCGAACTGGCTAACGAGGAGGCCAACCGCCGGCGGCTGGCAACCCTCTACCAGGTCAGCCGAGCGATCAATTCCTCGCTCAACCTGACCGAGACGCTCGACCTGGTGATGGGGTCGCTGATCGAGCTGACCGGCGCCGAGCGTGGCTGCCTGATGCTGCTAGACGACGAAGGACGACTGACCATCCGCGCTGCCCGGCAGTTCGACCACCACACCGTCGCTGCCGCCGACCTGGCGATCAGCCACACCGTCGTCCAGGAGGCGATCCGCCAGGGCGGCTCGGTGCTGACCACCAACGCCCAGCACGACCCCCGCTTCTCCGCCCAAGAGAGCGTCGTCGCCTACCAACTGCGCTCCATCGTCTGCGTCCCCCTCCACGCCCGCCAGCAGGTGATCGGCGCGATCTATCTGGACAACCGGATCCGCGAAGGAGTCTTCTCCGAGGCCGACCTGCCGATGCTCAAGGCGTTCGCCAGCCAGGCCGCCGTCGCGATCGAGAACGCCCGTCTCCACACGATGACCGACCAGGCCCTCTCCGAACGGCTGGAGGAGCTGACCATCCTGCAACAGATGGATCGCGAGTTGAACGCCACTCTGGAGTTCGGGCGCGTGCTCGACCTGACCCTGCGGTGGGCGCTGCGGGCGACCCATGCCGAGGAAGGGACCATCAGCGTCCGCGACGAGAGCGGCGCGTTCCAACCCGTCGCCCACGCGGGCGGGCAGCGACCGCCAAAGACGGGCCGCAAGAGCGCACAGCCGCCGCCCGACAGCACGGGGCCGATCGTGCTCGACGGCAAACGCCTGCTGGTGCCCATCCGCTATGAGCAGCGCCTGATCGGGCTGCTCGACCTGCAACGCAACGGCGGCGGCACGTTCCGCCCCGCCGACATCCAACTGGCCAGCCGGCTGGCCGACCACGCGGCGGCGGCGATCCAGAACGCCCGCCTCTACGACGCGGTGCGCCAGGCCAATCTGGCCAAATCGGAGTTCGTCTCCCAGGTAGCCCACGAGCTGCGCGCACCGATGACCTCCATCCGCGGCTACGCCGACATGCTCCAACAGGGCATCGTCGGCCCGTTGACCAGCCAACAGGAGCAGTTCATCCGTACCATCCGCAGTAACATCGAGCGGATGCAGGCCCTGGTCTCCGACCTGCAAGATACCTCGCGCATCGAGGTCGGTCAGATGCGCGTCGAGCCCTGTCCCATCCGCCTGACCGATGCGCTCGTGGAAGCCCTGCAGGCCACCCGCCCGCAGATGAACGCCCGCACACACCGGCTGACGGTCGAGATCCCCGCCGAGCTGCCCCTGCTGCGCGCCGACCCGACACGGCTGACACAGATCCTGGTCAACTTGCTCAGCAACGCCTGCCAGTACACGCCACCCGGCGGACAGATCACCGTGCGCGCCTGGCAGGAAAACGGGCGGGTGTATTGCTCAGTGGCGGATACCGGCATCGGCATCTCGCCGGGCGACCAGGCGCGCCTGTTCACCAGATTCTTCCGCGCCGATGACCCGAACGTGCGGGCTGTGCCCGGCACGGGGCTCGGACTGTACATCGTCAAGAAGCTGCTGGAGCTCCAGGACGGGAACATCACAATCCACAGTCGCTTGGGCGAAGGCACGACCTTCACCTTCGACCTGCCGGCGACCTAGCTTGCCTCCCATCCCCATCCGTGTTACAATCCGCCACCGAATCAACTCCAGTCATCATCTATCGCTGCCATCCAGGCCGCGACGGAGGTGGATGGACCCATGAGCAGCCGATCGAGAATCGAGGAAACCGCAATGAGCACCAGCGTCGAACGAATGGTCCAGTATTGCGCGGGCGTGGCGAACGAGTTCACCGCCCGCCTGAACCGCATTCGCGCCTTCGTCCCGGACGAATACCTGACCTCCGGGACGGCCAACGAGATGATCCTGCGCAACTTCCTCTCCCGCC
>Ga0209018_1002220_pt1 | contig 14049 bp, 15 predicted proteins | sample YNPBryBLVA2012_FD_185814 | JGI IMG/M metagenome (GOLD analysis project Ga0209018, IMG submission 185814) | Anoxygenic and chlorotrophic microbial mat microbial communities from Yellowstone National Park, USA - YNP Bryant BLVA 2012 (SPAdes)... ...
AGAGCGAACGGGGAGCTGGGTCAACAACTGGCCGCAAAAACCGGGGCCCTCCGGGGCATGGTGCCTTGGAGGGTAGTAGGGAAGGCGTGAGCCTTCCGGGAGATGAGGACCACGAACGCGGAGGTGAGGACGATGAGTTAGTGTCTGTCCCCGGCGCAGGGGCTTGACCCCACGGTCGAAGCGTTCCTGTCGCCCGCCGACGTTGCCGGTAGTCCCATCGCGGTGTACGCGAAGGAGAGTATCGTCTCTGTAGGCTGCAAGGAGGACCTGTTCATCGGGGCAGCCTTGGCGGTATCCCCTACCTGCGTGACCTGGGCACCGGACTGGTGCGGTGGATTCAGTTCCCGAACGGACAGGCCGTCATGCCTGTGCCCGTGGGGCATCGAGCGTTCTTCGTGCTGATGGGCTACGACAACCAGGGACACGACAAGCTGGCAGGCTGGGTGTGGAAACGGCCGGACACACTGGAGCAGCTCATGGATGCGGGCTCGGAGATGGTCTACGACATCCGAAGCGACGGCGAGACGCTCGCGTGGGTTCAAACGACGTCGACGTCGGCCTTCGATGTGGCGCCAGGGACGCCGTGGTCGAGTCCGTTTGCCACCTCGGCCAGCGACGTGCACGGTACGGCGCGACGGGCCGTGCGCCCATCTCGCTCGTCAACAGCTACGAGGCTGCCGGACAGGGCTACTACGCTCACATTGCGCAATCTCCGGTCCTCGGCGTCGACTATCGCGGTTTGCATGTCGACCGACCGAGCGATGCCCGCCACTGGCAGGTTCCCGCGATCTCTGACGTAATGCCCGTGGACGTGATCTTCCTCGACGCCGAGCAGGTGTGGTATGTGGGAACCACGCTCAACGGGGCAACGTCGACCATCATCCGGCAGAGGCTGGAGGCGCTTGGTGCTGGTGATTGACACCATGTTTCCGCGTCGTGAAGGAAGGTAGTACCCCTCGTCCACAGGCGTCCGCCTCGGACAATCCGCATGCAGTCGAGTCATGGGGTCGAATCCAGGGGCGCGCCCGCCGCTGGCCGAGCCGCGTGGACGAGGCATCACGGGGCCAGCTCCGCCCGGATCGCACCATCCAACTCGCTGGACGGGTAAACTCCCTCGAATCGCCGGTGATTGATGAAGACGGTGGGAACCCCGGCCGCGTGCACGTCGTCGAAGTCCTTTTCGTCCGCGCTGATTCGCGCGTCCGTGTCCGCCGATTCCAGGCAACGCTCGAGCGCCGGACGGTCGAGCCCGATCTCTTGCGCGAGCGCAAGCAGCGATGACGGGGTGAGCGACAGCGCCTGCATGAGCGCCGCGTGCATCGCATCGCCCTTGCCCATCTGCTCCGCGCAGATCTGTGCTCTCGCTGCGTCGCGCGCCTGTGCATGCCGCCGCAAGGGCACATGCTTTCGAACCCAACGAACACGTCCCTGATGCGGTCGCAGCGCGGCGGACAGCTCGCGGTCCATCGCGCGACAGAACGGGCATTGGTAGTCGACGAACTCGATCACTGTGACGTTGCCGCGGGGGGTTCTGGCGAGCTCGCGTTCGACGACGCCGGGTGAAGGCAGCGCAGCACAGGCCGAAGCCAGGATGCACGAGAGGACTGCAAGGGCGAATACCACGCCGCGGCTCATGGACGCTCCGCACCGACCGGCGTCGCATCAGCGCAACAACGGAAGCCGGTCTCGACGCCCTGGTAGGCGTCGTTGTGGAAGGTCTGTCTGGCCCTGCAGTGATTGCGGCCCGGGTGCCACCAGGCTCCTTTCATGACAGGGCGCAGCGGACCACTCCCATCGAGGGTGACAAACTCCTCCAAGTTGCCCGCCATGTCCATGACACCGAATGGGCTCCGGCAGGCGGGCATGTGGCCTGTGGGTCTGCGCAAGTCCCGCACCGTCTTCCCGTCCGGCTCGAAGATGTCCGTGCGGTCGGCATGGCAAGCAGACGAGTCGCGGACGAAGCCGTAGGGATAGGGGCGCATCTGTTCGCCCTCGCAGGCAAAGTTCCACTCGCTCTCACGGCACAAGCGTTTGCCTGCTTCGCCGCACAGCCGGACAGCGTCGCGGAAAGACACGAAGTGCGCGGGGAGCGAATGCTTCGGGAGGGTGAACTCCCCGACATCGATGCAGAAGCGCATGGGCACCCGAACGGACTTGCAAGTTGCCGGGCGTGCATATTCGCGACAGCGGTATTCGTGGTAACGCCCAGGGGGGTCGAGGTACCCGAGGCACGTCTGTACCACGTCGGGGCAGTACATGCCCTGCACGAGGGCCATACCGGAAGGGCAAGCCTGCATGGGCGGGCCGGCAGGGGCTGTGGTGATCCTGGGAGGTGACGAAGCAGCGGCGGTGGGGTCGGACGCACCTGCCCGGTGGGCGTCACCGGTCAGGGCTACTGCGCCTTGACGCGATGCGTTCATCGGCGGATGACGGACCTCGTGCGGGCGTGGCTCAACCCGCCCCGGCGCGTTGGTCTGCGACGGGCACGCCGTGGCCAGGAAGGCCATGAAGAGGACGGAACGGTGCCGATGGGGCTGCGTCATGCGTGGTGCGGAGCAAAGTCGATAGCATCATTGCACAGCGCTACCAACCCCAAGCCCAACGGTCGCCACGAGCGCCTGATTCCCTGGGAGGGAGCCCGCGCCGCAGGACGACGGAGCGTGTTCGGGTCACGATGCGGTGGTGAGCAGGGGACGGCAGCGGGGGCCTCTTGACCGGTGGGTCGCGGTGATTATTCATGGGGCAGCGTTGAGCGAACCGGTGACGCGAACAGCTCGACGCGGACGGGAACCAGCAGCCGGCTGGTGCGCTGAAGATGCGCCAGTCAGGGTAGCAGAGCCATACACGGAGGTGAGTCATGCCGTACCGCTGGTGGGGAGACCCCATGGCCATGTTCAACGAGATGCGGCGCATGCAGCAGGCGGTGGCGCGAACGAGCGAAGCGCAGCGCCAGTACGCGGGGGTGTATCCCGCGGTGAACATCTACGACGACGGCGAGTCGTTCATGATCCGCGCCGAGCTTCCGGGGATCGACAAGTCGAAGCTCGAGATCACCACCAAGGCCAACCGTGTGTCGCTGCGGGGTGAGCGAGTTCGCAACACGCCTGGGCAAGAGGTCGCGTACCATCGCCGCGAGCGCGACATGGGCGTGTTTCATCGGGTGATCACGCTGCCGGAGCAAGTGGATTCGACCAAGACGACGGCGTCGTACAAGAACGGCGTACTCGAGATCCACTGCCCGCGCTCCGAAGCGGCCAAGGCGCACCGCGTGGAGATCGCATGATGTCGACGGAGGAAGCCATGACCGAGAAGCAGGAACTCCAGGTTCGTGAGAAAAAGGAGCTATCGACCGAAGGCGAGGGTACCCGCGAGGGGCCGCACTTCACCCCCGACGTCGACATCTTCGAGCAAGACAACGCGCTGGTGCTGGTTGCCGATGTTCCCGGCGCCACGTCGGATGGGATCACCCTCGATCTCAAGGAGAACATGCTGAGCCTGACGGCGACGGTGCCGCAAGTGGATCCACGGTGGAAGCCCATCTACGAGGAGTACGAGGTGGGCCACTATACGAGGCTGTTCCGTCTCGGAGAGATCGTCGACCGAGACAAGATCAGCGCGCAGGTCAAGGACGGCATCTTGACGGTCACGCTGCCGAAGGTCGAGAAGGCACAGCCTCGGAAGATCGAGGTCAAGACAGAAGAGTGATCAAAGCTCTCCAGAACGCAGGGGCCGGGCGCGGCGGGGGTTGGGTACGGCGCTGCGCCCGCGTTGGGCGCTGCGGTCTTCCCGGCCGTGGCTGGTCGGTCGTACGATTACACCGGCCGCCCGCAAGACGCCGGGAACGGGTCATCGTGATGAACAGCCATCCGGAAGGCGCGTCCTGCCGAGCGGTCGCAGGCCGCGCCGCAGAGGGACGACATGCCGAGCTCTCGCGATCCTTATCTCGTCCTTGGCATTCCACGCAACGCCGACGCTTGCGAGATCAAGCGCGCCTACCGGCGTCTGGTGCTCGAGTTGCACCCCGACATCACGGGTGACGCCACGAGCGCCCCCAGTCTGCTGGAGGTACAGCGGGCCTATCAGGCCCTTACAGAGGCCTCCGGACAGGGCACCGTGGCAGTGACCCACCGCGGCCCGGCGCAACCGCTGGAGGCGGAGCCGCTTCGCGAACGCGACGACCCGAGTCCGCTCGCGTATTCGGAATGGCGCCACGGGCTGCGTTTCCATCCCGAGCCGTTCGCCTCCGCCGACGCCGAGTTCCTGGCGCAACGTATCCGGCACGTGTTCTCCGTAGTAGATGAGCTCTTTCAGGGCTTCGTGCCCGAAGTGTTCCCGGATCGCCCGGCTTCGGAGCCCAAGGACCTCTACGTGGAAATTGTCCTCACCAGGGACGAAGCACGCTATGGCGGAACCTGGCCGCTGACCGTTCCGGTACAGAACCCCTGCAGGGCATGCCTTGGTTCAGGCCTTGGTGGAGCCCTCGACGACACCTGTCGACGATGCGGAGGCAGAGGCTACCACGTCGAAAAGAAGCAATTCGAAGTCGTGGTGCCGCGCGACGTCAAGGACGGCCAGGAAACGTCGATACCCCTTGCGGTCGGGAGCGGGTCTGTCACGTTGCGGGTAGCCGTCAAAGTGGTGTAGCGTCGTGGGCAATACCCGGACGGCGACGGTTGTCCTTCGGTCACGACACGCCGCACCAGAAAGGGACGGCTCAGCGCCTCCAGAAGCCAGGAGCGAGCAACGGCAGCACGGACAGCAACTCGAGACGTCCGCCGACCATGCACGCGGAGAGAATCCACTTTGCTGCGGACGGCAGGTGGGCGTAGTTTTCGGAAGGGCCGACGGTCCCCAGTCCGGGGCCCACATTGTTGAGCGTGGCGGCGACGGCCGTGAGCGCGGTGATTGCGTCGATGCCCATCATGGCGAGGGACAGGGAGGCTGCCAGGAAGACGGCGACCCAGGCGAAGAACAGGACCGCAACGAGCCGGAATGCGTGCTCGGGGACGGTCTGGCCGGCGAGTTTGATACTTACGATTGCGCGAGGATGTACGACGCGCTTGATCTCGGCGCCCAGGAGCTTGAAGAGCAACAGCACGCGGATGCACTTGAAGCCGCCGCCGGTGCTGCCGCCGGCGCCGCCGACGAACATCAACACGACCAGCACGATGGCCGGTAGCTGAGTGGAGCTCTGCCATTGCTCGTAGTCGCAGTTGGCGAAGCCGGTGGTTGTCATCACCGACACGACGCTGAAGGCATTTTGGCGGAGAAAAGACTCCCAGCTTCCCACGGAACCGGTGGAAGCCCTGGCTACGGTGATCAGGGCGGTCGCGAGAACCATGGTTCCCACGTAGAACCGTGTTTCGGGGTCGCGCACGTAGCCGAGGCCCTTGTGGCGAAAGAGGGTAGCGTGAAGGGCGAAGTTCGCCCCGGCGATCGCCATGAACGCAGTCACGACCCACTGCAGATAGGGCGAGTCCCAGTGGGCGAGGCTGGCGGTCTTGGTGGAGTAACCGCCGGTCGCCATCGTGGCGAAGGTGTGACAGACGGCGTCGAACCAGCTCATGCCGCCAAGGCGCAGCAGAAGCATCTGGGCCGCCGAGATCAGGATGTAGGTGAGCCAGAGGGTGCGAGCCACGGTCGCGACACGGGGCAGCAGCTTGTCATCCTTCAGGCCGGGGACTTCGGCATTGTAGAGGCGGATGCCACCTTCGCCGAGGAACGAGAAGACCGCGACCGTAACGAGCACGATGCCCATGCCGCCCATCCACTGGATGTACGTGCGCCAGAAGTGCGTGGCGCGGCTGAGCGATTCGACGTTGGCGAGAACGGAAGCGCCGGTTGTGGTGAAACCGCTGACGGATTCGAAGTAGCAATCGGTGAAGCTGCCGACCTCGCCCGTGGCGAGCATGGGCAGGGCTGCGAACAGGGGCACGCCGAGCCAGCCGAGGGCAACCGACGCAATGCCGACTTTCGGGGTAACCTTGACGGAATCCCTATTCACGAGGCGGAGCGGGAGCGCGGCAAGCAGCAGCGTGAGGGCCGCGAAGCCGAGGTACACCCACCCCTGCGGCTCGTGGCTCCACAGACCGACCACGCCCGGAAGCGTCATGGACAATCCAGCAAAGAGGTGGATTCCTCCGAGCAGGTAGACCACGGACCGAGTCATTGTTGCCTCGCCAGGAGCATGGACTCCACGTCGTGGACTACCTCCTTGCGAGTGAACAGCAAGATCCGGTCGCCGGCCTGGACACGAGAGGCGCCCGTCGGAATCAGGACGTCGTCGCCGCGGACGATCGATGCCACGATCGCCCCTTGCAGCATTCCCAGGTCCATCAACCGCATTCCGGAAATCGGATCCTGAAGGCTGACCTCATACTCGAGCAACTCGGCGTCTTCGTACTCCGTCTGCGCCACCTGCAGGACTCTGCCCCGCCGCAGGAAACGCAGTACCGTTCCGATCGCCGCACTGCGGGAGCTGACGACGGTGGTGATCCCGCTGTCGAGAAGAAGGGGCACGTATTGCGATCGGTTGGTGAGCGCGGCGGTGTGCACCACGCCCGCGCGGCGGCCCATCAAGGCCACCATCAGGTTGACCTCCTCGTCGCGGCAGACTGCAGCGACGGCATCGGACTGACCAAGCTCCTCGTCCGCCCAGACCTGCGGGTCCGTGGGTTCGGCATGCAGCACGATGATGTCGGGGAGCCGTTCCGACGCAGCGGTGGCAAGCTTGCGGTCCGATTCGACCAGCTTGACCGAGATGCCGGCTTCGTGCATCAACCGGGAGAGGTGCAGCCCCGTGACGGTGGCGCCGAAGACGGCGACCGCGCGCTGTCTCTGGAACGGCAGGCCGAGCATGGTCACGTGCCTGCGCAGACTGGACGGTGTCGTGACGAAGTAGACGACGTCACCCTGCTCGATGGCCGTATCGCCCTTGGGCACGACGAGTTGGTTTGCGCGGTAGCGGGCCACCAAGAGGGGAGGTTGGCCGTGGTCTTGCTGCCGTGATCGGGCGAAGTCCGCGACCGTGGAGCCGGCCAGGGCGCTCGTGTCGGGTACGCGCACGCCGACCAGAAGAAGCCTGCCCATCTCGAATTCCGTCACCTGGATCGCGGACGGAACGCGGATGGATCGGAAGATGCTGTTGGCGGCCAGCAACTCCGGGTTGAGCACATGGGTAAGCCGCGGCGGGCCGTGGATGAGGAACTTGCGCTCAGCCGCGAGTTCGGGATTGCGGATTCGAGCGATGATCTTCGCTTGCGGCGCAAAAAACCTCGCGAGAGTCGCTGCGCACAGGTTGTCTTCATCGCGATCGGTCACCACCGCGACCAGGTCCGCTGCCCGGATCCCCGCCTTGCGCAGCGCTGCCGGATCGGACCCGCTGCCCGCAATCACCCGGACGTCCAGGTCATGCTGCAAGCTGGCGACGACATCGTCATCCAACTCGATGATCTGCACCTCGTTCCGTTCATGCGCCAGGGCCTCCGCAATGGCGCGTCCGATCTCTCCACCTCCGATGACGACGACGTTCATGATCGCCGGCGGCATACCCGGAATGGTCCGGGTTGGGAAGGGTCTTCGGGAAGCCGGTCAACTCCCGTCGCGGCCTGGGCACCGTCAACGCCCGTCGAGAATCGGAATCGCGCGAACCGCGGACATCGACGTGCGTGTCACGCGGCTCGCCACGGCGCGGACCTGCACGCCCGCCTCCGCGACCTCGAACATCCGGGCGCAGTACACCGGATCGATGTGCGCCGCAGGCCGGAAGCCATCGACGTCATCCCGCGTTGCCACGAACAACAGCAACGCCCTGCCACCGTCACGCACCACCCCGAGCAGTTCGTCGAGGTGCTTGAGGCCGCGCCCCGTCACGGCGTCCGGGAACATCGATATGCTGCCGTCTGTCATCGACGCGCTCTTGATCTCGACGTGCCAGGGCTTCCCGCGCCGGGTGGTGACGAGCAGGTCGGCACGGCTCGAAACACCATAGGGCACCTCTTGGCGAATCGATTGCACGCCCGACACCCCGCGGACCAGACCCGCCTCGATCGCTTCGCGTCCGACGATGTTGGCTCGCGCCGGGTGGGCACCGACCCAAACGCGCCCCACCCGAACAGCCTCCAGCGTGTACTTCAAACGACGATTCGGATTGTCTGACGGAAGAACCAGGCAACGGGCGCCGGGCAGGTCGATGCCCCTCATGCTGCCGGTGTTGGGGCAGTGCACGGTCACCTCGTTGCCATCGTCGAGCCGGACGTCGACCATGAAACGCTGACGCCGTCGCAGGTAGGTAGCGTCCAGGAGGGGTTGGGGATATCGCACGCAGGGTGAACCGATCGGAGGTCAGGGGATGACTACACTGGCGTAGCCGACGACTCGATGGTAGTCGCCGCTGGTTTCACCGGAGTTGCCGTAGCGCACGAGCCTTCCTCGGTCGCAGCCCAGGGCACGGGCCGCGATCAGCGCCACGGTGGTGGGGATGAAGCCGCACATCGAGATGTCGTTGTCGACCACGGTGTCGAATAGCCGCCGGGGATCGACGGCGCACACCTGGTCAAGGGCCATGTGATCGAGGCGCGTTGCAACGTCGGCCGGGATGTAATGGGACATGTCGGTGGACACCACCACCATGACGTCGGACCTCGTGCGGAGCACGTCGGCGAGACCGCGGCCCATTTTCTCGCAGGTTTCGAAGCCCATGTGTCCCAAGCAGATGGGCACGATGGATACGTTGGGGTTCTTGGCCCGGAGGAACGGCAGGTGCACTTCAATCGAGTGCTCCTTGCGGTGTGCGGCCTCGTCGTCGACAAGGCCCATCCTGTCCTGCACGATGGATGCGAGTGACTCGTCGATCGGAACGTCGCCACCCGGAAGCGCGAAAGCGCCGCGCGCGTAGATGGCATTGGGCGCGCCTCTGCCCGTGTGATTGGGCCCCATGACAATCACCGTGTCCGGTACGCGCACCTGCGCGTAGCCGTCGCCGCAGATTGTGCCACTGTATACGTAGCCAGCGTGAGGGCCCACGAGCACGCGCGTGCGCTGCAGCGTGTCGGAGTCGGCCGCAAACGGCGCCACGAACGCTGCGATGCGCTCCGGGTCAGCCGGATAGAACATGCCTGCCACGGCGGGCTCACGTCGTCTCATCGCTCTGTCCCTCGCTGTGTAGTACGGGCCGCGCCCCTCTCCATTCGAATACCCCCGCCACGACGCTCTGGCAAGACGAGCAGACGCCGCTCCGTCCGAGCGCGTTGCGGCGAACGTCGTGCCACCCGCGGACGATCAGCCGTGTACCGCACGATGGACAGAACGTCGCGGCGCCTTCGTCATGCATCACATTGCCCGTGTACACGTATCGAAGCCCCTGCCCCCGGGCCACACCACGGAGCCTCGCCAGGGTGTCGACCGGCGTGCGCGGTCGATCCCGCAGCCGGTAGTCGGGATGGAACGCCGACAGGTGCAACGGCACGTCCCGCCCGAGGTGTTCCACCATCCAACCGGCCTGCCTCGCCATGCTCGCGTCGTCGTCATTGAACCCCGGGATCACCAGCGTCGTCACCTCGAGCCAGACTCCTCGACGCACCAGATCTTCCAGGGTCTCGAGCACGGGGCCCAACCTCGCCCCGGATGCCAGCCACTCGTAGCCGTCTTCGGTGAAGCACTTGAGGTCGACGTTGGCGGCGTCGATGTGCCGGTAGAGGGCGTCCCGCGCGGTGGCTGTGATGTACCCTGCGGTCACCGCGACCGTGGCGATCCCCCGCTGGTGGCAAGCAACGGCGCAGTCGATGGCGTATTCGGCGAACACCGTGGGGTCGTTGTACGTGAAGGCGACGGACTGGCAGCCCTCCCGCTCTGCGAGGGCCGCGATGCGTTCGGGAGGCACGAACTCGTCGCCGCGCTCGTCGGTGGCGCAGGACAGCGACCAGTTCTGGCAGCATCGGCAACGCATGTTGCAGCCCACCGTACCGAAGCTCAGGATGCGGGACCCCGGCAGGAAGTGAAACAGAGGCTTCTTCTCGATAGGATCGACGTGGATCGCCGCCGGGTGCCCATACACCGTGGAAAGCAGACGCCCGCCGACGAACTCGCGAACGCCACAGACTCCGGTCTGGTCGGGCTTGAGCGTGCAGTGTCGCGGGCACAGGTCACACACGGCATGGCCTTTGTCGTGGTACCAGAAGCGGGCGTCGGTCGGCGCGTGCATCATCGATCACGAGGTATAGCGCTCGGGCGGCCAGATGGAAGCAGGCTCGCACAGGGCCTGCTCCCGCGCGATAATGGCGTACATGATGATCTCCTTCTCGACCATCCGACGAGAGACGACGGCCCGCACGGACATCCTCGACATCACGCCAGACGTCCAGGGCTGCGTGGAGAAGTCAGGGGTCCGCAACGGGTTGGTGACCGTGGGCGTCGCCGGGTCGACCGCGAGCGTCACCACGATCGAGTACGAATCCGGCGTGGTGGAAGACCTGCGTCGCGCCATCGAACGGATCGCGCCCGTGCAGTTGGCGTACGAGCACGACGAGCGGTGGGGCGACGGTAATGGCTACTCGCATGTGCGCGCGGCACTGCTGGGCCCGTCGGTCTCCGTGCCGTGCCGGGATGGACGGCTCGTGCTCGGTACCTGGCAGCAGATCGTGTTGTGCGACTTCGACAATCGATCCCGGCGCCGCGACGTCTACGTCCAGATCATGGGCGAGTAGCACGCGGACGGTTCACCAAGGTGGCGATCGCACTTCGGCTCCAGGCGATCATCCGACGGGGGGCTCGCTCGCCACCGCGCTTGCAACGTCAATCCACCGGCTTGCGTGCAAATCAGAACTCGAGGTCCGCAGTGGATCCGCAAGGCCCGACGGACCACGAATGCCGGGCGCAAGACGTGATGAAGTGCGACGGCGAGTGTTCAGGCCCGCGCATCGGTCGTGGCGATCGAGCCCCGAGGCCCTGCACGCCGGCCCCCGCGCGTTGGCAGCGCCACCAACCTCGTGTAGGAGATCGAACTCATGCGTGCCACGAGCTTCACTGCCTTGATGTCGACAGCCGGCCTGCTCGCGGGATGCTCCTCCGAGAGCGAGTACAGCGCCCATCACACGCCTGCGCTCGATGCGTCCGCCCCCGACGACGCCACGGCCGAAGCGTCGAACGACGCGACCTTGCATGACCACGACACGCCTGAATCTGCGCTGCCGGAAGCCCAGCCCGAGGCCGCGAGCCCGTGTCCCTCCGGGGTCACCTGCGTCGACTCCTTCCCCTTCGCTGACGACCGCGACACGTCGGTGGAGCCTCCTGGTGTGCTCGACGGCTACTCCTGCTCGCCGGACACCGACGAGAGCGGGCCCGAGGTGGTCTATCGCGTACGCGTGCCCGCCGACGGGTTCCTCAGCGCTGCCGTGCGAGAAGCAGACGGCGTGGATGTCGATGTGCACATTCTGTCGGCGCGCGATGCTGCGGCCTGTCTGGACAGAGGCAACTTCGACGCGCGCGCCGACGTGACCGCGGGCGAGTGGTGGGTCGTCATCGATACCTATGTCAGCGCAGGCGTCCCGCAATCCGGGGCCTTTCACGTCGACATCGGTTTCCTCGAACCGTCGCGCGGCCCGTGCGACATGCAGACCGGCGAGATGCCTCGTGTCAACGACAGCGGCGATCACCTCGCCATGCCTGCAACCGGGCCGGTGGTCATGGAAGCGCATCTGGTCACCCAGGAGGAGCCTCCACCCTATCCTGCTTCCCCCACCGACAAGCTCGACGCGCACTACGCTCTATCGCAATCGCGTACCGGCCTGGTGATGCACCGAACGCAAGAATGGGCCCCCTTGGAAGGCGGGTCGTTCTACGGATGCGGTATCGGATCGCCCGACGACTTCCCGGTGGTCGACGAAGGGTGGTATGTCAATATGTATTGGACCGCTGCGGCCAGACCGGCGAAGGGTACTCGCATGATCCTGCGGGAGCCCGACGGCAACCGAGCAGTCGTGGTCGCTGCTGGATACGAAACCGGCCCCGGCGACCTTTCGTATATCGGCGGCACCCCCGAAGAATCCCACTTCTATCTCGGCACCAGCCACGGGAGCCATCTGACCCTGGGGATCGCTGTCGATCCAACGCTCCCGCTCGGACCTCGCCGGTGCGAGTAGCCGGAAGGCCGACGCGGATAACGATTCCGTGCCCTGGGGGCGGAGTCGGGGCTCGCCGCCTGGAGGTTCGCCGTCGCCGTCGATGCCCAGGTTGTGGCCCGTCCGACGAGCTCACCATCATGGTTCGGACCGCAAGCTACACGCGACGTGCGCCTCGAAGACGGAAGAGGGCGATGCCACGAAGGTCACGACCTGCACGTTGCGTCCCGGGGACACCTCGACACGTTGCTTGTCGGGGGTCACGTTGGTCCATACCTCGCAGTCGGCAGGCTCTTCGCAGGTGCTGCGGATGTTCACCAGGTGGTCATATCCGATGCCCCGATAACGGACGGCAGGGGACCACGCGATGCAGGAGGGGACGGACTCGCCGGCAGGCGATTGCGGCGTAGTGCACACGGTCGCGAGGACGACAGCGAACGCGACCAGGCGAGAGACAGGCGCGTACTTCATCGGGGGCCGGAGCAGTATCCCACGGAAGGCCCCGTGCGGCCAACGAGCGAGCAACCGCAGCCCCGGCCTCATGGTGGCCCCGGTGCGTCCAACCAGGCGCGCACTCATCTTTCCACGCTCGACTTTGCGCCTTCCCTGCCACCCACCTCGACTGGGCTGCGTCACAAGCTTGGCGGCGTGGGCTCCGCCTCGGCGCTTCCTCCGTCCGACACCTCTTCGTCGCGCGGATTCTCCGTGCACTGAAGCGCCTTCCCACCCACGAACGCCTTCATGCTATCCGTCGTACCGACCGGGCCCGACGACTCGCTCACCACCAAGGCGTGCGTGGCCTTGTGGTCGGCAGCAGCGTTGAGGAACTCGTTTCGGGCACTCTCGCGTGCCGCGGCTTCATCCTTGCCCTGAGCGTTCCCCACGATGTCCGCGACCACCTTGCAGTGCAGCGGCTTGTCCGTTTCGTGCACGATCGGAATGGACCTGGCGTCCGCGCGCAGTTCCACCGGCCCGGCGCAGCAGGGCACAGCGAAGACGAGGACCGGGAACAACAACAGGTTCGTGTTCATGACGGCCAGAAAAGATAGCAGCGGACGCACAGGCGAACAACAGCGCGTCTATGCGTAGGTGGCATTGGCAAAGGGGGCGCTGACGACCGCCCAGACCCAGCCAGTCACGGTGCCATCACGATGGGACCGCTCGATCGGCGCCGCAAGCTGGCCGGCATCGGGTGAGACCCGGGGCGGACATCGGCACCAGGGGCGGGCCGGATCCGGCCGGGTTGTTCCGTTTCTCGCGTGGATACCACCAGCGGACTTGGCACAGCCTGCTCCCGGGCGCATAGTTGCCGGACCACATGAGCGGGCAGGCATCACGAGACGCCCACGCTTCCCTTTCCCAGGTACACGAGACCGTGCCCGTGCCGCGAGGCGGAAGCATTTTTCGTCGCATTCTGGCGATAGCAGGGCCTGCCTATCTGGTTGCGGTCGGCTACATGGACCCAGGCAACTGGGCCACGGACCTGGCTGCCGGATCGGGGTTCGGCTACTCGCTGCTCTGGGTACTGTTGATGTCCAACGCCATGGCGATCCTGCTCCAGGCGCTGGCATCGCGGCTGGGCATCGCGCGCGGGCTGGATCTCGCCCAGGCGTGCCGCGCCGAGTACCCGAGGGTCGTCAACATTGCACTCTACGCGCTGTGCGAGCTGGCCATTACCGCCACGGACCTGGCCGAGGTGCTCGGCTCGGCCATCGCGCTGCAACTGCTCTTCGGCTTGCCGCTCGTATGGGGGGTGGTCGTGACGGGAATCGACGCTTTCGCGCTGCTGTTCCTGAGCCACCTGGGGATTCGCAAATTGGAGGGGCTCATCCTCGGCCTGATCACGGTCATCGGCGCCAGCTTCGTGATCGAGATCGTACTGGCGCACCCAGATTGGAAAGGCGTAACGTCCGGCCTCGTACCCACGATACCC
>Ga0209018_1002222_pt1 | contig 14044 bp, 13 predicted proteins | sample YNPBryBLVA2012_FD_185814 | JGI IMG/M metagenome (GOLD analysis project Ga0209018, IMG submission 185814) | Anoxygenic and chlorotrophic microbial mat microbial communities from Yellowstone National Park, USA - YNP Bryant BLVA 2012 (SPAdes)... ...
TTTTCGACACCCAACCCCCGAAAGAAATCTCGGGTTTTACATCCTCCTTGCCACCCTCCCCGCCCTGCTGGCCGGATACCTGCTCAAAGACGCGGTCGAAGCCCTCTTCCGCCAGCCGTTCCTGGAAGCCGCCATCCGCCTGCTGGCCGCCGCCTTGCTGTTGACTCTGGCCGAGTGGCTGACGAGCAAATCCCGCCGCCTCGATTCGTTGACCTGGCTGGATGCGCTCTTTATTGGCCTCTTTCAAGTCCTGGCTGTCTTCCCCGGCGCCTCGCGCAGCGGCACGACCATCAGCGGCGGCATGTTCCGCGACCTCGATCGGCCATCTGCGGCGCGCTTTGCCTTCCTGATGTCGGTGCCGGTCATGCTGGCCGCTGGGGCCTACGAAATGCTGGATGTGTTGAACATGCCCGATTTGGTCAGTTTCCTCCTGCCGCTGGCGGTGGGCTTTCTGGTCGCGGCGGTCTTCGGCTGGCTGGCCATCAAGTGGCTGATGGACTATTTGAACCGACATTCGCTATACGTCTTTGCTGTATATTGTGCAGTGTTGGGCGTTCTCGCTTTCCTTCTTCGTTGAACGTTCAATCGCCATTCCACTCTGGAACCACTTGACTATTCGACTATTGGACTATAAGACTATAAGACCATAAGACTACAAGGCCCTAAGATTATGAATCCCACCTCCCTCCTCAAACTACTTGTCGAAACCGAATCTCCCTCGCACGACAAAGCCGCTGTAGACCGTGTTGGCACTATCGTGGCCGAACAAGCGCGTCGTCTAGGCGCGCAGGTAGAAGTCATCCTCAATCAGGAGACAGGTAACCACGTCCTTGCACGTTTCCCTGTTGCACGTCCGTCTTCGACTTCCAACGCTCAGCCGATTTTGCTTCTCTGTCACATGGATACCGTTTTTCCGATCGGCACGCTCGAAAAGATGCCCTATCGTGAAGCGGAGGGTAAAATTTTTGGCCCCGGCGCGCTGGACATGAAAGCCGGCATCGTCATTGCGCTGGCAGCCATCGCCCAGGCCCAACAGAGCGGCCTCCCTCGCCCGGTAACCTTGCTTTGCACCTCAGACGAGGAAATTGGCAGCCTGACCTCGCGCGAACACATCGAGCGTCTGGCGCAAGAATCGGCGGTTGTGTTCGTGTTGGAATCCGCCTTACCCGATGGTAGTTTGAAAACATGGCGTAAGGGCGGCGGCACGTTCTGGGTCAAAACCAGGGGACGCGCGGCCCATGCTGGCGGCGACCATGAAAAGGGACGTAACGCCATCGAAGAAATGGCGCATCAAGTGCTGGCCATCCAAAAATTGACCGATTATTCCAAAGGTACCACGCTCAATGTCGGCGTGATTCGCGGCGGCACTGTCTCCAATGTGGTGCCCGAGGAAGCCTCTATCGAGGTGGATGTCCGCATCCTGCAACCCGGCGAGTGGGAGCGGGTAGAAATGGCCATGCACGCGCTCAGGCCGGTCCTGGACGGTACCTCCATCCAGGTCAGCGGCCACTTGAACCGCGGCCCCATGCCGTTCGACGACATCATGAAGGCCACCTACGAAAGAGTCAAGGCCATTGGCGCGGGTTTGGGCATCGAACTCAAGGCGGGCGGCAGCGGAGGCGTTTCAGACGCCAATTTCGTGGCTGCATTGGGTATCCCGGTGCTGGACGGCCTGGGCGCAGCCGGAGAAGGCTATCATTCCGAGCGTGAATACCTCTTTGCCGAGAGCCTGGCAGAACGCATCCGCCTGTTGGCGGCTTTGCTTCAGAATTGGTGATGAAACGGACGACCAACTTCCAAGCAGTTTTTGCCGCCATTTTCTTGCTCCTTTTGGGGTGGAGGTTCATTGAAACTGGCGCAATTTTGCCTTATTCCCGCACGAGGTATGGGGGATTGCCGCCGCCATCGTCCCTTGTCCATGAGCCATATGTGCCTTTGGTGGGCGGAATTTTCGTTTTTGCAGGGCTTTATATTTTATACAGGGTTGTTTTCAAGAGAAATAACAAGTGAAAAAGATTTTATTCGCCCTGTGCCTTATTTTTTCAGCCTGTTTGCCTGTCACTCCCGCTTCTGAGGCGCAAATGCTCGAGGTGTATGCCACGCCTGCTGCCCAACCCTGGCTGGCGGAGGTGTATTCTTGTGCGCTGCAGGGTATTGTTTTGCGTGTAGCAAACAATCCGGCTTTGGCTGACCTGACCATCCGCCTTGGTGAACCGGACCGTTGGCCGGCTGCCGCTTACCGAATTGGCAGCGAAGACATCCTGGTCCTTGCCTCGCCTCGAAGTCCCTTGCCCGACCTGACACTCGAAGAGACGCGCGTCCTGTTTGCAAGCCAGGGCGCCCCGTCGGTGCAGGTGTGGGTATACGCTGAGGGAGAGGACGTGCAAAAGGTCTTTGAGCAGGTCGTGATGGCAGGCAGAGCGGTCACTTCTTGGGCACGCCTGGCTGTCGGACCTCAGCACATGTCCGAGGCGCTTTCCAACAATCCCAACGCAGTTGGCCTCTTGCCGCGCCGCTGGCTGACCAGCAACCTGCGGGCCTTGTTCGTCATTCCAAATGTGCCGGTGTTGGCGCTGGTCGAGAATGAGCCGCAGGGAGCGCTGCGGGCGTTGTTGGCCTGTTTACAACCATAACGCCCTCACAGCGCCGAATCCTGTTCGAAGGTTTGCAGGGCGGCTTGCACGTCGTAGTCAGGCTGAGGATAGGCCAAGTGCAAGTCTTTGAGCGTTTTGACCAGAATAGTAGCAATGACCCAATTGCGATACCATTTCTTGTCGGCAGGGATGACGTACCAGGGCGCATACCTGGTGCTGGTTTTGGAAAGCACCTCTTCGTAAGCGCGAACATACTCCTTCCACAATTTTCGTTCCTTCAAGTCGCCGGGGTTGTATTTCCATTGTTTGGTGGGGTCTTGCAGTCGTGCTAAAAGGCGTCCCTTTTGCTCTTCGGCGCTGATGTGCAGGAAGAACTTCAAGATGGTCGTTCCCTCCTCGGCCAGGCATTTCTCGAAGGCGTTGATGTGGGCATACCGTCGGCTCCAGATTTTTTGGGGGACGAGCCCATGGACCCGCACCACCAGCACGTCCTCATAATGGCTGCGGTTGAAGATCACCATCTCTCCTTTGCCTGGTGTTTGGGCGTGTATCCGCCAGAGATAATCGTGATCCAACTCCATAGGCGTTGGCACTTTGAAACTGGCCACTCTCACTCCTTGGGGGTTTACGCCTTCGAATACGTGACGGATCACGCCATCCTTGCCGCTGGTGTCCATGCCTTGCAACACAATGAGGACCTTGTGCTTGTGTTGTGCATACAACATTTCTTGCAAGGTCTCCAATTCGGCGTTCAAGGCGAGCAGTGCCTCCTGCGCCTCCTTTTTGCCCCCTGGAAATTCACTTGCATCGGATGGGTCGAATTTCTTCAGTTCCACTTTGCTGCCTGGCTCGATCAAATATTTTTTCATACTTTCCTCCTGGGGATAAAGGCTCTGCCTCGCCTACCCTTTAGCGATTGGACTCGATTTGCAGATTACTCACTTTGACTTGCATTGTCACCGACCCCAACGTGGACGTGTTCCTGTAGCCCAGGAACAAATACTTTGGTAAATTGACGATGTGAGAGGATAAATCAACTAAGTTGATTTCGTTACTGACTTTGTTGCCGCTGATCTTGACCTTGAAATCGTACACATACGGCGGCGTAGCGCCAAAGTTGACCTGGCTAGACAGTTGATTCCAGGTGTATCTTCCATCCGGCGAAGAGGTCTGGTTCGAATAAGAACGCACTTCGCCGTTTTGTGGCTGAAGGGCAAAAATCAAGGCATTCGTATCCGGGCTGGGCGTCTCGGAAAATGCAATCCAGAATTCTCCCTGGGTCAAAACCGTCATTTCCACTCTCAAACGAAGGGTAGCCTCGGCCGGCAAAGCGGTTGCTAGGCCAAAAAGACCCTGTTCCCTGAAATTGCTCTGCCCAAAGAGCAGGCCATCGCTCGAAGTGCTAATGCCCAGGCCGGGAACATTGGCAATCCTACATTCTTCGTTGGCCCCAGGCGTAGCCAATGCCTCCTCGCTCGATACAATTTGCCAGCGTTCCAGACAATCCAGCGGAGGGGTGACAGGCGTCGGCTGTGGCGTATCGGTGGGCGGCAATTCGGTGAACGTCGCTGTTGGCGGCGCTTCGCTTGTAGGAACGGCGCTCCAAGTTGCGGATGGCGGCGGGAGCGCAGCAGTTGTTTCTGCTAAGGAATTGCTTTGTGAAGACACCTGTTGCCGCGATTTGAGCACCTCGCTGCCGGTTACAATCAAGGTGGTGATAATCGAACCAATGACAGTGATAAGCGCCGTCAAGATGGCCGGATTGGAAAATATACTCTTTTGTTTCGAAGGGCGACTCTCTTTACTCATAGTGGCTCCTCATTACTAAACTAAAGTAACGCCAGTTCGGCATAACCCTCCCGAAGGCTTTTTTAGAGCAATTGAATGAGCAAAATCGAGCCTTCGGGACGGCAATTCAGGTCAAAGTAGGCTGGCTGTTTGTATTTTATCTCATATTTGGATAGAATATATATAAATTAGGTGCCCTCTCAACAAAATTTCCAGGGTGGATTTGAAAGTCTCCTGACTTTCGAACAAAATACGGAGATGTCACAGTCTGCGGTGATAACCTTTGATTCTGCCGGCGAACTCATGCAGCAGCATTGGCTTTCATGCTCCCTCCAGGTTTTCGACGCGAAAGTCACAAAACGAGCGCAATACGCGAACTTCTTTTTGTTTCGCCAGGCCACGCACTCCACCGTTCCTTGTTGGCGCTTTTGCGCTTTTCGCCTTTTTCGCGTAACGCGCGTTAGGTTAACGCCTGGCAGACTGTGCTGGGGAGCGCAAGGCTTCAGGAGACGGACGACCACGCACTTCGCCAAAAGACTCAACCTTAGAGTGCAAACAAATTTCTGGTTGGATACCACTTTGACACAATGAGAGGTAAAATCTGGGTACTCTCTCAATAAATTGGGATGCCAGATGTGTTTTGGGTGTGCTATACACACCCAAGACACCTGCTTTTCCCTAATGACAAGGCGCAAGTCTAACATAGCCTTTGAGATAGCAATGGCCATCACCTGATGCAAAGGTTGAAAATATGAATATATGGGTTGACATCGCAAACCCACCTCAAGTGCTATTTATGCAGCCTCTCATTCGCGAGATGCAAAAAAGAAACCATTCAGTCACCATTACCACGCGCCATCATTCGGAAGCCCTGGAACTGGCTGATCAATATGGGTTACAACATAAGGCAATTGGCGCGCATGGTGGAAGTTCTTTGATTGGTAAAGAGATAGCAATCGTCTTACGCGCATTGAAATTGGCGCAATATCTTGCAAATAAGAAAATCGAACTGGCTGTTAGTGGGAGTTCTTACAGTCAGGCTTTGGCGGCCAAATTGCTGCGTATTCCTTTTGTTACTTTGGTGGATTACGAGGGGAACCCCGGCCTGAATATTGTATGTAGAACGGCTCAAAAGATACTGACGCCGTGTTTTTTTTCGAACCAAAATTTATATCGCTACGGGGCCTCTGCGAACAAAATCGTTTACTACAATGGCTTGAAAGAAAATATCTACCTTGATTTGTTTATCCCTGATCCTTCCTTCTTGGAGAAAAACGGCATTCCTCCTGAAAAATACCTGATTACCATGCGCCCTGAAAGCGACGTGTCTGCATATCATCCGTTCGAAAACCCACTGTTCGATGAAGCATTGGAGTACATTGCCAGCCAAAAGAATACGCTTATCGTTTTGCTGCCGCGCCACGCGAAACAAAGAGAAAAATATGAGGCGCTGGGTTTGGCTAACGTCATCATCCCTTCTCACGCTTTGAATGGTCCAAATCTTGTATATTACTCGGATTTGGTGGTGGGGGCCGGGGGAACCATGAACCGAGAAGCAGTGGTGCTTGGCAGCCGAGTCTACAGCCTGTTCAAGGGTGAACTGGGAAGCGTGGATCGACATCTCATCGAGGCAGGCAAAATGCACTGGATTGAAAACCGTTCAGAGATTCCTACCATTTCGATACAGAAAAAACATATTTCTCCCCGCTATCGGGCCGACGACACCCTGGCGCGTGAAGTTACGGACTTGATTTTAGATAACTGAATTATTTTCGATCCCAACCCTGTTCGCCGCGCAACGGCACAAATGCTACACTGAGAACATCGCGCGATTCGTAACGATTTCCCCGTCGTTCCCACACTTCCAATTCCTGCCAACCTCGCCCGCCGACCGGCACCACCAGCCGTCCGCCCTCTGCCAATTGTTCGAGCAAGGCTTCGGGCGCTTGTGGAGCAGCAGCGGCAACCAGAATCCCCGCGTAAGGCGCGTTCTCGGGCCAGCCCACTGAACCGTCGCCAACATGGATATGGACGTTGTTCATTCCCAATTCTTTCAGTAATTTTGCTGCGCTTTCTGCCAACTCTGGCACCAACTCGATCGTATGCACCTCCCTGGCCAGCCTTCCCAGAATGGCGGCCTGATAGCCAGAACCCGTCCCTACTTCTAACACACGCTCGTCGCCTTGCAATTGCAGCAGGTGAGTCATCAACGCTACGATATAAGGCTGAGAAATCGTTTGCCCAAAACCAATCGGCAGAGGTCCATCCTCATAAGCGCTCAGGCGGTACTCGGACGGCACGAACAGGTGACGCGGCACGGTTTGCATGGCAGACAGCAAGCGTGGCTCATTCAACCCCCGACGGCTGATTTGCTCTTGCACCATACGTTGACGCTGTTTCTCGTATTCTTCGCTCACTGCTCGCAGTCACTTTCCTGGCAATCGAACGATCTATCTTACCCATCGGATAGGCATCTACCTCGGCAAGTTTAACCCATTTCAAGCGTTCGTCAGTAGGGGATTCGACCAAAAGACAGGCAAATGCATGAACTGTCACGCTGAAATGCGTATAGGCATGATGGAAGATGCCTTGCGCCTCGCCTCTGACGACCCGCAGCCTGTATGCCGTTTCCAGGGCCGCTTCCAACGCCTCGGCCGGCTCCCCCTCCACCCGCGCGTTGGGGAATTCCCACATCCCGCCCAACAGCCCTTTGGAGGGACGTTTTGCCAGCAGCAGATGGGGCGAGTCGTCTATTTGCCGCAAGATGATGCCTGCTACCTGGATGTAGTGTGGCGTTGCCTTCTTGGGGGTGCGCAATGGACGTTGTTCTTGCGTTCCGTGGGCGCGCGCCTGGCACAGTTCGCTCACAGGACATATCGAACAGCGTGGGCGGCGAGGCAAACAGATGGTGGCGCCCAGATCCATCAAGGCTTGATTGAAGTCGCCAGCCTGACCGCCTGGCAAGAGTTCCTTGGCCAGATTCCAAAGCCGTTCTTCGCCGGCCGCCGTATCAATGGCCTCGTCCACGTCGAAGAGCCGGGCCAAAACGCGCCGCAAATTGCCGTCTAACGTCACCTCGTCTAGCCCAAAGGCAAAGGACGCGATTGCGCCAGCCGTATAGCGTCCAATGCCGGGCAATTGCCGCAGCGCTTCCACCTCGCGCGGCAATACGCCGCCGTACTTCTCTGTCACCCATTGCGCGGCCTTGTGCAGATTGCGGGCGCGGCTGTAATATCCTAGCCCCTCCCAGGCGCTCAGTACTTCCTGTTCTGATGCTTCTGCCAACGCCTTTATGGATGGAAAACGCTGCATCCAGGCCTCGAAATAGGGAATGACCGTCTCCACCCGCGTCTGTTGGAGCATGATTTCGGAAACCCACACTGCATAGGGGTTGGGGTGATTGCGCCAGGGCAGGGAGCGGCCGTTTTGGCGGTACCAGGTTAGAAGTCGGCGGCTGATGCGCTCACCTTTCGATTTTCGTCTAGCCAATTTTCCCTGCAAGAAGTTAAAGAAATTTGAATGCGTAAGGTCTCGTAACGTGGCAGGCCGCAACCAAACTGGCCTTGCGTCGTCGTTCCCTTCATTTGCTGCAATAAAATCTTCGCGGCATTCGTGTCATTTGCTGCAATAAATCTTCGCGGCATTCGTGTCATGTGCTGCAATAAACCTTCGCGGCATTCGTGTCATGTGCTGCAATAAACCTTCGCGGCATTCGTGTCATTCGATGCAATAAACCTTCGCGGCATTCGTGTCATTCGATGCAATAAACCTTCGCGGCATTCGTGTCATTTGCTGCAATAAATCTTCGAGACATTCGTGTCATTTGATGCAATAAATCTTCGCGGCATTCGTGTCATTCGATGCAATAAATCTTCGCGGCATTCGTGTCATGTGCTGCAATAAATCTTCGCGGCATTCGTGTCATTCGATGCGGCCAAGCCTGGTTTTACAGCCTTACTGGTTTCCCCGTCTGCGCCGATTCGGCCAAGGCGGCCAGGGCGGCGACATTCCCGCGGCTATCCTCCAAACTGACGCGCGGCGCTTTGCCCAGCAGGATGGCGTCGGCCATATCTTCGACCTCGCCAAGATACAAGGCGCCGCGGCTGCGAATTTGGATTTTCTCCTGCCGGTCGCCGCGCTGCAGGAGGAGCGTCTCACGGCGGCCCGGCTTGAACGGGTTGGGAATCCGCAGGCTGGCCTGTGAACCAACGATTTCCATTTCGACGCGATAGGATGACCGGAAACTGCTGTCGAATTGGGCTAAGACATCGCTTGCAAAGCGCATCTGCCCAATGAAGGTCTCATCGCATCCGCCCGCCCCCGTAACTTGCCACCCAAACACTTCAAGCGGCTCTGTTCCCACCAGGGTACGGGCATAGTGGACGGGATAACAGCCTACGTCCCACAAACTGCCGCCCCCCATTTCTTTGTGCCAGCGATAGTTATCCTGGCGCGTGAGCGTAAAGGTAAACGCACCGCGAATCAGCCGCAACTCGCCCAAGGCGCCGCTGTCTACCATTTCCTTGACTTTCAAGGTCTGTGGATGATGGCGGTACATGAAAGCCTCTGCCAGCACGCGGCCGCTTTCTTTAGCGGCAACGATCATTTCGTCTGCTTCAGAGGCGCTGAGCGCCAGCGGTTTCTCGCACAGAACGTGTTTGCCGGCTTGCAGGGCTTTAATGCTCCATTCTGCGTGCAGGTGATTGGGAAGAGGGTTGTAAATTACATCTATGTCTACATCGTCTAGCAAGGCCTCGTAACTGCCCAAGGCGCGCGGGATTTTCCACTCTTTCGCATAGGCATTGGCTTGTTCTTGCGACCGGCTGGCAACGGCTGATAAAAAGTTGCGCTTTGATTCGCGCAGGGCAGGAATCAAAGCACGATTGATGCGGGCAGTGGAAAGCAATCCCCAGCGCAGGGGCTGATTGGCCATTTTATCCTTTCAACGAGCCGGCCAGCAAGCCGCGCAAGAAGTAGCGCCCCAGGAAGATATAGACCAGCAAAGTAGGCAAAGCCGCCAGCAAAGAACCGGCCATTTGCACGTTCCACTGAATGATTTGACTGCCTGCCATGTTATTGAGTGCTACGGTAATAGGCCAGTCCTGGTTGCCGGTCAACACAACAGCAAACAAAAAATCGTTCCACGCAGAGGTAAATTGCCAAATCAACACCACTACGAAACTGGGTATAGAAATGGGCAATAGAATGTAGCGATAAATGCCAAGCATGTCTGCGCCGTCCATCTTAGCGGCCTCGAGCAACTCCTGAGGCAGGCTGGCGTAATAGTTACGGAAGGTGAGCGTGGTGATGGGGATACCATAGATGATATGTGCAATGGCCAGCCCCAACAAGCCGGTCAAGCCAACTGAGCGCATGAATTGGACGAGCGGAATCAAGATGCTTTGGTAAGGGATGAACATGCCAAACAGGATGAAGGGAAAGATGATGTCTGCGCCACGGAATTTCCATTTGGCAAGGATGAAGCCGTTGAGCGAACCCAACAGTGAGGAAATAATGGCCGATGGAATGACCATGACGAAACTGTTTCTGAGTGAAGGCGCCAGGTGCTTGTAAGCCTCGATGTAATTGTCGAAGTGAATGCCCTTGGGTAAATTCCACATCGTTTGCAAGTCCACTTCTGCAAAGCTCTTGAATCCGGTAACAAGCATCACATACATGGGAATCAAGTAGAAAATAGCCATTGCAATCAAGGGCAAATAGAGCCAGTTTTTACTAAGACGGAACGTTTTCATTGTTGCACCTCCGTCTTTTGGGTGTAGACAATGTAAGGAATGATCAATACGGCCACGCTGACGAGCAGCAAAATACCGATAGCGGCGCCGCGCCCATAGAACAGGCCGTCGAAAGTAGTTTGCCACATATAAATGGCTGGCACGTCTAGCGGCAATTGTTTGCCGGCTACGGCCACGATGAGGTCGAATACTTTGAGGGACATGTGGCCCAGGATGATGAGGGCACTCAAGGTGACGGGAGCAAGCAAAGGCAGGATAATGTGGCGATAGATTTGGATTTCATTGGCTCCGTCAATTTGTGCAGCCTCCCGCAATTCGTGTGGTATGGCGCGTAGTCCGGCCAGATAAAGCGCCATGGTATAACCGGACATCTGCCAAATGGCCGCCAGGGCAATGGCTGCCATTCCCCAAGTGGGGGTGGTATGCCATTTGTTGATCAAGAAATCGAGATGGAGATAGGAGAACAGCAAATTCAGGCCGCTGATGCGTGAGCCGGTGGCAGGGTTCATCAGCCAGCGCCAAACTACGCCCGTGACGATGTAAGAAATGGCCATAGGGAAAAGGAATAAACTGCGGAAGAACCCTTCCCCTTTCAAACCCTGATCAAGCATCACAGCCATCAGGAAACCCAGCACAATGCTGCCTAAGACGAAGACTCCCGTGAAAATCAGAGTATTACGAATGTCTACGTGGAAACGAGGATCGGAGAATAACGACAGATAATTTTTGAGGCCAACGAATGTATAGTCTGGGGTCAGTCCTTTCCACTTGCTGAGCGAAACGCGGACAGACCACCCAATGAAGGCATAGATGAAAATCAACACTGCCAAAATGGAAGGCGTGATGAGGATGACCGATAGGTAACGATCTTTGTCCTTGAACATTCGGGACCTCGCTTTCGAGGGAATAAAAAAATCGTTGAGGCTCCACCAACGGAACCTCAACGATTTTACACTAGTTTTACTTGCAGGGGCCAGAACTGGCGCAAGCGGCTGCCAGAGCGGCTTGGAAGGTCTCCACGTTCTTGTCTGCAATGAACAGGCCAAGCGCCGTATCAATTTCAGACTTCCATGAGTCATTGGCGACTACACCGTGCGTAAGCGAGCCAACGACAACATTAGAGGCCCAATCGTCCATGGCCGATTGCAGGTATTCGCCAAACAGGGTCTTGTCGCAGTCGGTTCGGGCGCAGATGGAGCCTTTGACTGGATTGAAGGCCTCTTGACCGGCTTTGGAACCGGCGATCTTCAACCATGCCTTAGCGCCTTCGGGGTGCGGCGCGTTCACGGCCAAAGTGAAGGAGTCGGATAGGAATTGGAAGACGCCAACGCTGCCGGGAACCGGGGCCCAACCGTAATCGGTCATGGGGACCTTGCCCAGTTCGCGGAAGTAGCCTTCGGCCCAGTCGCCCATCACGTTGAAAGCGGCATCGCCATTGACGACCAATTGCGCAGCATCCTGCCAGGACAACGAAGCAGCGTCACTGTTGGTGTAGTTCAATATTTTGGCGTAGTTGTCCAACGCGGCTTTGACCTCGGGGCCAGACCAATCAGTCGTGCCATCCCACAAGCCATTGTAAGCCTCGGCGCCAAGCGAACCCAGCAGCACAGTTTCGAGCAGGTGCATTTGTGTCCATTGTTCACCCAAAGCCAGCGGGGTGACGCCAGCGGCTGTCAGTTTGTCCATGGCTGCAAACCATTCTTCCATGGTGGTGGGGACTTCGATGTTGTTTTCTTTCAAAATGGTCGGGTTGTACCAAAGTACATTGGCGCGGTGAATGTTGACCGGCACAGAGTAGATATTGCCGCTATCAGAAATGAGCGGAATCAACGTTTCCGGCATCACATCCAGCCAACCCTCTTCTTCATAGAGGGCGTTCAGCGGTTCGATTTGGCCGCCAGCAACGTACGTGCCGATGAGTTCCTGGCCGGCATGACCCTGCCACGAGTCGGGCGGTTCGCCAGCCTGCAGGCGGGTGGCCAACACAGCGCGCGCATTGGTGCCGGCCCCGCCGGCCACGGCCGCGTTGATGAATTCAATGTCGGGATATTCGGCGTTGAAGACCTTAATCATGGCTTCCAGGCCGGCCGCTTCACCACCGCCGGTCCACCACGAGAAAACCTCCACCTGTTCTTTGGCGGCAGGGGCTTCGGTGGCGGCGGGGGCTTCCGTAGCAGCAGGGGCTTCAGTGGCGGCAGGGGCTTCGGTTGCAGCGGGGGCTTGGGTAGCCGGGGCGCCACAAGCAGTTAGCACAATGGCGGTCAGTACTAAGGCGGCCATGAGGCTATACAAGAATTTTTTAGACATGGTGTTCTTCTCCTTTTTCATTTGAAGGGTTGCGAGAAATTGTTGGTAGATCAGACGAGGATAGGATTTTTCTGTCTTGGCATCACCTCCTTTCAGCGTGGGTGGGGTTTTGGAGGATGTCATGAACCACAATGCTGGTTGCGCCGATCAAACTTGCGTCTGGTCCAAAACTGGAGAGAAGGATCTCTACTTGATGGCTTGTCTCCGGCAAGGCGTGTCTCAAAATTGCCTGCTGAATGGATGGCAGCATATACTTCCCAGCAAAACTCAACGGGCCTCCCATAAAAATTTTCTCTGGGTTGAACATATTGACCAGGGCGGCAAAACCTTGTCCCATGGCTGTTCCTGCTTCTGCAAAAGACTCGAGTGCTTCGATATCACCCTCGTCTGCTGCCTGTTTGATGATGGCGATACTAAGCGAGGCGCCTTGTTCTGCCATCAGGCGCGGGATGATGCTGTTGCGTTTGACTTCCAGGCGGGCTTGCGCGCGTTGGATGATGGAATACTGGTTTGCATACGTTTCCCAACAGCCGCGGTTCCCGCAGTGACAGGGCGCTTGAGTGGGACCGGCGATGATGGGCGAATGACCAATTTCTCCTGCATAGCCATTTTTGCCGCGATAGAGTTGACCGTTCAAGAAAAGTCCGCTGCCAATGCCTACTCCGGCAAAGACAAAGATGAAATCCGTACAGCGGCGGGCAGCGCCAAACAAATGCTCTCCCAGGGCCGCTGCGTTGGCGTCATTTTCGACGAACACCTTGAGGCCGGTGTTTTCCGTGTAGATTTTTTTTAAGGGTACGTTCCTCCAATGCAAGTTTGGGGCAAAGATGAGAATCCCCTCTTTCAAGTCCACTGTGCCGGGTGTAGCCACACCCAGGCCCAATATGTTCAAGTCTCTATCGCGTGAGGCTGCGATGGCCTGTCCGGCTAGTTGGAGCGTTTCGGCGATCACCCTGTCTTGTGTTTGGGAGGGATCGGCGCTTGTATCTTTACGCCACACAATCTTTCCTGCAAAGTCGGTCAGGGCTACGGCGACAAAATCTACCCCTAGTTCGATTCCAATGATGCCGCCAGCCTGCGGATTGATCTCCAATAACGTAGCAGGGCGGCCTGTACCCCCTGCGTTGATGCCAATTTCATGGATGAGCCGTCTCTCGAGTAACTCATCCACTAAACTGGAGACAGTAGACTTGTTTAGACCGGTCGTTGCTGCAATTTGCGCGCGCGATACGGGCGCTTCGTTGTGTACATAACGAAGTACAAGAGATAGGTTGATTTCACGCACGAGGGCCTGGTCGGCAGTGTTTGGATGGGACATTTTAATTAGTATGTTGAGGCAACAAACTAATTAAATTATATACGATTTATTTTTCTTGTCAATCACCGGGAACCTTAATAAAAAGGAGACGATATCTATTCAATCGGCTACTCGAAACAGCGGTATCACTACAAACGAGCGTTTTTTGCAAGTGAAGCAATCTCCCAAAGCATGCTTTTCCCCGCTTTGGTTTTGCCCGTGTCAATAGATGCGCTCTCCAGGTTTTAGGTCACCAAACCAACGTTCGAAGGTTGTGTTGTAGAAGGATAGAATAGCCAGGTTGC
>Ga0209018_1002223_pt1 | contig 14043 bp, 11 predicted proteins | sample YNPBryBLVA2012_FD_185814 | JGI IMG/M metagenome (GOLD analysis project Ga0209018, IMG submission 185814) | Anoxygenic and chlorotrophic microbial mat microbial communities from Yellowstone National Park, USA - YNP Bryant BLVA 2012 (SPAdes)... ...
CGGCGCCGCAGCACCTCGCGGCCGCCGGCGAAAACACGCGCGGTGAAGTCCGGCTGCAGCTCGCCGCTTCGTTCGAGCAACGGGATCAGCCCGTAGATCACGAACGCCGTGCGCTTGGTCGATTTCCAGTAGTAGCCGCGGTCCCGGCTCCGCATCAGCCACTCCGCCGCCCGGTCCAGCAGCGGGCTGTCGGGCGCTTCCGATGCCAGGAACCGCAGAGCCATCGCTGTGGCCTCGAACGAGTGCTCCTGATCGAGCAGAAACATGGGATCCACACGGCTCACCCAAAACGTTTCCTGCCCGTCCTGTTTCGCAATCCCTATCAGCAGGCGTGCCGCCTCGCCGCGGCGCGCGTCGCCTGTGCGCTGCATCATCAGGCCGAGCGACGCCAGGCCGAAAGCGGACATCTCCTCGCGGCGGCGCCAGGCGCGCTCCACCAAAGCGGCGTCCGGCTTGGCCTCCATGGCATGAGCCAGAAGAGCGTAGGCCGCCAGGTCCGCATCCGGGCTCCCCTCCAGTTGTGACGCCAGCCATGCGGCCGCGCGGTCGCGCCGCCACGCCGGAACCGGATAGCCGTTCTCCCGCGCGTGTCCGAGCCCCAATACGACATAGGACGTCAGGAAAAGGCTGCCGCCGTCGGTGCGCCACCACCCCCAGCTGCCGTCTTCGTTCTGGTAGGCGTAGAGCTTCTCCAGCCCGGCGCGAATGTTGCGGCCGAGCTGTCCCCGGTCTGTCTCCGCCTCTACTTTCAGCTTCCTGATGGCTTCCGCCACAACCAGGTTCGGCAGCAGGCTCGACATCACCTGCTCGGTGCAGCCGTAGGGGTATTCCAGCAGGTATTCCAGGGCGGCGAACACCGCGCCCGCCAGAGAGGGCGCCAGCCGCACTTCGACCGATCTTCCCGAGGGGTTTGCCCCGGGCGGAAACTCGTGCGCCAGGATCTGTGAGGATGTTCCCTCCAGCCTCGCTTGCGCCGCCGCCTCCATGGGGACTCCGAACGGCTGCACGGGCACTGTGAGTTCCAGGGCGTCTCCGCCGCCGGCGCCAGCCACCAATGCCGTCAAAGTCGCCCTGCCGGGGTGGTCTGCACGCAAGCGGTAGTCGACTTTGCCCTCACTCTGCGGCGGCAGCTCGAGCTCCTGTTCCTGCCCCTCCAGGACCGTGAGCCCCTCCACCCGCAAGCCGGCGCGCGCCCGCAGCGTTCTGTTCGTGTAGTTGCGCGCCAGCACGGGCACCACCGTTTCGTCGCCTTCGGTGAAGAACCGTGGGGCCGCCAAGGAAACGACGATATCCTTGCGCACCAGCACACGCTCCACCGCGCCGCCAACGCGCGTGTCTTCCGTGACTCCGCGCGCTGTGGCTCGCCAGGTGGTGAGCGAATCGGGAAAGGCGAATTCCACATTCGCTTGGCCATTGGCATCGGTTTCGAGATCCGCCACCCAGAACGCCGTGTCGGGGAAATCCTTGCGGACTTTCGGCGCGGCAATCTGCTCCCGCTTCAGTTGCGCGCGAAACGGCCCGCCGGGCCGGCGGGCCAGTTCAATCCGGCGCGTCCCTGCCTCGCCCCAGAAGTAAAAGGACTGGCTCGACGTTGTTTCCACCCGGTTCCACCGCCTGCCGTAGAACACCTTTACCAGGTCCGGCTGCTGTTCGCGCTGGATGGCGTAGATGGCTTCGTCCACCACTCCGAGAGCGAATTCTGCCCGGACGGGACGGCCCTCGCGGTCCCTGACCGTCAGCCGGAGAGAAGCCGGCTCTCCGGGCTGGAATTCCGCTTTGGATGGCGTCAATTCGACGAGAATTTGATGCTGGACCGGCGGGACTTTCATCGTCGCGGCGCCTTCATACAGGCGGTCAGATTGGACAAAAACGGCTTTGACAAAAACATTGGGGGCGAACTCCGCCTGGACCGGAATTTCCACAGTGGCGGCGCCGCCGTCGATACGAATGAACCGCGACCACAGCAGGGCCGGACCCTCCACGGTCAGCCAGACATCGGCGGACGGGACGCCCGTAATCACCGTGGCTCTGGCCGTCTCCCCGGCCGAATAGGAACTCCTGTCCAGGGTCACCCGGACCTTCTCCGGAGGCTGCCAGCCCGTCATGTCGCCGGAGACCCACAACCAGCGGTCTTCCCGCACCGGGCCTGCCGGACCCTGAGCCACGGCCCGGACGATCCAGTATCCTGCCTGGCCGGCGGGGAATTCGACCACAGCCGCGCCGTCCGCCCCGGTCACCCCGGTTCGGACCAGAACCGGCTCCCTGGCGGGCTTGCCCTCCCGCGCCTGGAGCACCTCCACGCGGAAGGCGACGCCGGGAACCGGCTGGCGGTCGAAATCCAGAGCCGATACCTGCCAGCGCACCGTCTCTCCGGTCTTCCAGCCCCACTTGCCGGCCTCGGAACGGATCAGGAATGGCGCGCGCGTCGCCAGGAACAATCCTGCTCCGCTGATGGTCCTGCCCCCCTCGTCCATCACCCGAGCCTCGACGCGGTACTGATAGTCGAACTCACCCCGCTCCACCGGCACCGTGATGTTGAGCCGCCCCTCCCGGTCCAGCTGACCCTTGGCCTCGAAGACCTGCTCGCCTCCGAAGTACTCTTCGGCCTCTTCCATCTCCTCCTCCATCCATTCCCACCACGGCGGATACCAGCGGTAGCGGTGCACTACCCACTCCACCCGCGCGCCGGCCACGGGCTCGCCATAGTAATAGCGGGCCTCGATCTGCGCCTCCACCTTCGACCCCTGGACGGTGCGTTGCAGGGAGGGGCGCACCCTCACCTCGTAATCGGGCTTTCGGTATTCCTCCACATGAAAACCCCCGTAAACGGCATTTTCCGCCCCATCCGGCGTCACCGTGATGGAGAAGTATCCCAGTGGGACATCCGCATTCAGCCCGAATTCACCCTGGACTGTTCCGTATTTCGTAAAGGTGGTCACCTTTTGAAAAACCGGATTTCCGCGCGCATCATCCACTTTGACACGGGCCTTTCGGGCTTCTGGCTGTGCGTAACGGCCGTCGCGCTCCTCGCGCACAATGGCGCGGAAGCGCACCGTTTGCCCCGGCCGGTATACCGGGCGGTCCGTATGGATGACACCCAGCAAACCGCGCCACGGCGGCGCCAATGCGTGTTCCGGAACCTTGGCCACGAGAATGGGGCCGCCGCAACCGGCCAGCGCCAGGGGCGCCAGGCCGGGCTGCTGCCTGACCTGGAAATGCGCGGCGCCGTCGCCGTCCGTGACGGCCTGCCCCAGGCTCGACTTTCCAGCCAGGTCCAGCAGCTCCACGCGGCAGCCGCTCTGCGGGCGGCCGCTCGTGCGGTCCAGCACGCGCAGCGCCGTCTTCTCCGGCCATGCTTTCACAAGCGCCGCCAGAGGCGTGGAGATGAGCACCGTGTAAGCCGTCCTCTGCTGATCCGTGGCCTCCAGCACGTACACGCCCGCCTGCTCCAGCGGCACGCGCACTACAGCCGTATCCCAGCGCTCTTTCGTCTGCACGGTCTGCGTCCAGCGCTTCACCAACTGATCCGGGTTCAACAGGGGCACAGCGGCAAAGGAGGGCGCCGCCCCGGCGGGAGTCGGCGGGCGGCGCGTGTCTTGCTGAAGCCAGGCGCGGATCCGGCTGCGGTTTTCGGCAGAGAACTGCATCCGGGCCAAATTACGCAGCCTGGTCCGCAGGCGCCTCTTCCAATCGGCGAATTTCTCGATGGGCGTGCGCAGCGGATAGATCCGCCTGCCACGCGAGGGAAACACATTCGGATCGCCGAGTTTCAGGAAGAATGTGCGCGGGTCCCGAACCCGGTACAAGCGGAATTCGAGTTGGCGGACTCCCACCGAGCGCACCTGCACGGAGACCTCGGCTCCCGGCATGACCGTGTCCTGCGACACCAGAGAGAAGTACGTCCCCTCCTCGCGTTGCTGGGCCGGAACGGGGCAAAGGGCGATGAATACCGCTATTGCCGGCCATCGCGCGTGCATGGTTCAGACTCCTCCCCACAACAGGTTCCAACGATGAACGCCCAGGAACCACGGGTTGCCGGGCAAAGGGCGCCAGCGGGGCTCAGGATGCGCCACCAGTTCTCGCACTTGCGGGCGGCGGACTTCGCCGCGCCAGCCGCCTTCCGGTCCTGTGTGATAGATCACGTATTCTTCGTTGGAAGCCTCGAACCGGCTCGGGCCCAGCCACGCCATGGCGTGCCAGGAGGCGCCGTCCGGCGAACGGTAGAACAGCAGATCGCCGGGCCGGGCCGCCTCCAGGAGTTTCGCCACCGGGCGCGTGTTGAAGCGCATCAGGTGGCGCGCGTCGGCGAAATGGCGCGGACCGTCTTCGGTGCGGAACAGCGCTGCGCCCTCGAACCGCGGCTCCGGATAGGGTGGCAGCCACGAATAGCCCCACTGTCGGGCCCATTCGCGTGTGTGCGGCCGCAGCGCCTCACGGTAGGCGAAGCGCAAAAGTGAGGAGCAGTCGCGGATCTCCGCCGGAAGCGTCTCCATGTAATACAAGGACTCCGCCAGCCAGCAGAACCACAAGCGGAATGCGTCTTTTTCGCCTGCCGCTCCCCATGCGCGGGCCGCAGAAAGCCCGGCGCCGCAGCCCGCAACAAAACTCCTCCGCGTCATTCTTGTCCCATCATGATACGCGCATCTGTGCTGGAACTGAAGGGGCGGAACACTGCTCGCTCATGCGGAAGGAACGGGCTTCCCGGCCCGGCGCGGAAGACGGGCTTTCGGATCCGGCCCCCCGGGCGCGCACCGTCAGGCCGTTCTTACGACCTCGTGTTTCTTCACCCAGTCGGGATCGAAATCCACCCCGAACCCCGGTCCCGCCGGCACCTGAATCTTGCCGTTCACCACCTTGAGAGGCGACGTCTTGCACTCAAACCGCACATGCGTCTGGTAGCCCTTGAACTCGTGGTGTTCGCCGGCGTTCGGCACGGCAGAGACGAGGCAGATGTTGTACAAGTAACCCAGCCCTCCTCCCGACATGTGCGGGATGAACTGCTTGCCGAACGCCGCCGCCATCCGTGCCACTTTCATCGACCGGATCAGCCCGCCGAAATAGTAGTTGTCCGGCTGCACGATGTCGAGGCCGCCGTGCGCCAGCAGCCATCGGAATCCGTAGAACGAATAGTCCTGCTCCCCGTTCGCCACCGGAATGGCAAGCGCGTCCGCCACCTGTCTGATCTCCTCGAGGTGGTCGAACATGACCGGCTCCTCGAAATAGCGGTAGCGGTACTGCTCCAGCAGACGCCCCACGCGAACCGCCTCCGCCACGTTGTAGAAGCCGTTGGCGTCCGCATACAGAGCCATCTCGTCCCCGAATGTCTTGCGGATCAGCGGAATGATCTTCTCCGTCCTTCCGGGCGGTCCGGCGGCATGCAGGTCCGTAGTCATGAACATCAGCCCGCCGACCTTGATCTTCAGCGCCCTGGCGTCGTACTTCGCCACCTCTTGCCGGATCAGCTCCAGCGACTCCTCCACCGGTTTCTCCCGCCATTCCGTGGCCACATACACGCCGACCTGCGGGTGGTGGATCTCTCCGATCAGCTCGCCCGCGGGTTTGCCGGCGATCCGGCCCAGCATGTCAAGGATGGCGAACTCGATCGTGGCCAGCGGAATTCCCAGCGAAATGCCGCTGAACCGGAAATTGAAATCGTAGACAAAAACCCGCTCGAGAATCAGATCCAGATCACGGGCGTCCTTTCCCAGAAAGAACGGTTGCAGGCGGCGCAGAAAGATCGGATACAGGTTTCGCATTTCGCTGTGCGCCACGGAAATCCCCTCCGCTCCGTCGCGCGAGCGCACCCGGCACAGGAACCGGTTGTCCAGCCGCAGCAGCTCCACCGATTCGAGGATTGCCGGGGCGGGAAACAGGTGCCTCTTCAGCACCGGCTTCTTCAGAATCTCGTCCAGGCGCGCGAAGCGCTCCTGCAAGCGCGCTGGCATCCGAACCGCTCTCTCCCGCTGCGCTGCCCCGAGTCCCGTTCCCGCCGCAGCCAGACCCGACAGCATCATTCGCCTGTCCATGCGCATTGCCGGCGCTCCTTCCTGCGGGCCCCCCGGCAATCCCCGCCGGCCGGCCCGGCGGCTTCGAGCCTACCACGATCCGGCCCGTGCCGCCCCGGGCCGGAAGGAGCCGCGCACTGCGGCTCAAGAGCCATCTTCCGTTGCACGCAGACAAACAGGGGGCAGGCTCAGCCCGCCCCCCCTTCTGGCTCCAGCCCACGGTTCAACGGAACAGCAGAGGCGCGAACTCGCGGAAGCACCGCCGCCACGTCAGCCACTCGTGGGCTGTGCGGGGCGAAACATAGTAGACGTTGCGGATGCCGTTCTTCGTCAGAAGATCGCTGAATTCCTTCGTGCGCGGACCTTCCTCCGAGCCGATTCCGAGGAAAAGGACCTTTACTTTTTTGTTGAATTCCTCGGGATTGGCGAACACTCCGTTGTGCGCCGTCTTGATGTCGAATCCCGGCCGCCACCCGGAGCTGCCGCTGAATCCGCCGATGTAGGCGAACTTGTCGAGGTTCGCAAGCGTGGTCATGAACGTCTGCATCCCTCCCATGGAGAGACCCGCCATCGCGCGGTTTTCCCGCCCCGGCAGCACGCGGTAGGAACTCTCGATCGCGGGAATCAGATCCGTGAGCAGCATCCCGGTGAACGTGGCGCCGGTGAAGGAGGCCAATCCGCCCCGGGGCGGTGCGGCGGCGCCGGGCTTCGCGGGTGCGGCGGCGGGCGGCTGCGGAGGCTGCGGCCACAGCCATCGCGCGTTGAAAATCGAGCCGTTTTCCCCGGGCTTCACCGCATTCAGATTGTCCATGACGACAATCATGGGCCGCGCTTTTCTCTCTGCAATTAGATTGTCCAGGATCACATCCACGCGGCCCTGGTTGTGCCACCCCTGCTCGTTCTCGCCCCAGCCGTGCATCAGGTACAGCACCGGATAGCGCCCCTTCGGGTTCTTGTCATAATCCGGAGGCGTATAAACGAAGGCGCGGCGCCATTTCTGCGTCACCTTCGAGAAATACCACTTCTGCCTTACGTCGCCGCGGGGCACGTTTTTGTGCTGGTAAAAATCTTCGTCGGGCGCCGGAATCTCGAACGCGCTGTTGTCGAAGCCGGAGCCGAAAAATGTTCGTGTCGCCGGGTCGGCCACAATCGAGCCATCGATCGTTAGCGTATAGTAATGGAAGCCTTCCGCCTGCGGAGGCGACGTGGCGTACCACCAGCCGTCCGCGGCCTTCGTCATCTCCACCCCCTTCCCGATGCGCACTGTCACCTTCTGCGCATCCGGCGCCCACACCCGGAACGTGACGCTGCCGTCCGGGCGCACGCACGGGTACTCTGCCCCCGGAATGTTGTAGGCGCTCGGCTTGCAGTCCCCCGCCGGTTGGCTCCATGCGGCGCCGCACGCCAACAGCCCGCAAACCAGAAACAACTGCTTCATTCTCATAACCACTCCTGTGCCCGGCATGATCCAACCAAAGGCCGGCCGGCCACGCGCCGCTCATTTGCCCTGCCGCACGTCTACCGGCCGCCGGTTTCCACTCCAGCCGCCTGGCGGCGGCCTGCGGCGCAGGCAAGCCGGTGCGGGCGGCCAAGTCCGTGAATGCGGATGCAATCCGGCAATCGCGGGCGATTCTATCACATCACGCAATTCAGAAAGCAAGCGCTTCCACCAGGAATGGGGAGGACTGATGCATCCTGTTGTTTGATGGAATCCCCGCAAGCCACAGAATGCCTCTTTGTCTACGGCACCCTGAAGCGCGGCTTCCCCAACCCATGGTCCCGACGCCTCTGGTCGCAAGCCCGCTTCGCCGGCGACGCATCGCTCCCCGGCTGCCTGTACGATCTCGGCGCCTATCCGGCGTTCGTGGAGAACGGCGGGCAGGGCGACAGGGTGCATGGCCAGATGGCGGAACTCTCCAGTCCTCAAGTCCTGGCCGAGCTCGACCGCTACGAAGGCTCTGCCTACGAGCGCGTGCTGCGGACCGTCGAGATGCAGGACGGCGCACGCCGCCAGGCGTGGGTCTACGTCTTCCGCGCGCCTCTCAGGGGCGCGCGCCGGGTCGCCGGCGGCCGGTGGCCGGTAGAATAGGACTCATGTTCCGCCTTCTGGTTCTGAGCCTCCTGTTGCTCCCGCTGGCCGCGCAGAAGAGAGCATGGACCGATGAAGAGGTGATGGAGGTCCACCGCTCCGCCTTGCTGATCGACGGGCACAACGACGTCACCAGCCGCACGGTGCGCGGCTGGGACATCGGCTCGGAGAAGGACGCGCGGCACACCAGCATCGGCAAGCTGCGCGCGGGCGGCGCGGGCGCGCAGTTCTTCGCTGCCTACGTGAGCGCCTCGATGATCGACTCCGGCGGCGCCGCGCGCCGTGCGCTGGAGATGATCGACACAATCCGCCACGATATCGCCGCCCGTTATCCGGAGCACTTCCGGCTTGCGGCATCCGCCGACGAAATTGTGGCGGCGCACAAGGCAGGCAAGATCGCCGCCCTGATCGGGATCGAGGGCGGGCACGCGATCGAAAACGAGCCCCGCCTGCTGCGCGCCTTCTACGACCTCGGCGCGCGCTACATGACGCTCACCCATACGCGCAACCTCGCATGGGCGGGTTCTTCCGCCGAAAAAGAGGAGCGCGGGCTCAGCGATCTGGGGCGCCGGATCGTCGCCGAGATGAACCGCCTCGGGATGATGGTCGACATCGCCCATGTCTCCGACCGCACCTTCTGGGACGTGATTGCCGCCAGCCGCGCGCCCGTGTTCAGCTCCCACTCTTCCGCCCGCGCGTTGTCGAACATCCCGCGCAACCTGAGCGACGACATGATCCGGGCGGTGGCAAAGAAGGGCGGGCTCGTGATGATCAACCTCGGCTGCGAGTTCATCAGCCAGCGGTCGGCGGACACCTCGCCGTGGATCCGCCCGGAGCTGCCCAAAGATTCCCGCTGCCAGCAAGCCACGCTCGACGAAGTGGTGGCGCACTTCGAACATATCCGCAAGATTGCGGGCGTTGACTTCATCGGTTTGGGAAGCGATTTTGACGGCGTGTCCTGCACCCCCGCCGGGCTGGAGGATGCTTCCAGGTGGCCGAATCTCACGCGGCGGCTGCTCGAGAAGGGCTTCTCGCCCGAGGAAATTCGCAAGATTTACGGCGGCAATTTTCTGCGATTCATGCGCGCCGTCGAGCAGACGGCCCGGGATCTCGCCGGCCGTTGAAGCCGCCCCTCAGGCGGTGCCCTGCGACACGCGGGGGTACACCTTGCGGATGGCCGCCACGATGTCTCGTGTGTCCGATTCGCTGAACTTCGGATCGAGCAGCACGCCCCCGAAACGGTTGAGGATGTCGATGGTCCGCGGGCAGGACTGCGCCCCGTAGCGGATCTCCGGCCCACGCCCGGCGCGGAACGTAGGCCATTCCGGATGCACGGTGAGTTTCTTCTCGGCATACGGCTGCACCGGCAACACGACGGAGCCCGACGGCGGCGAGGCGGGCACGTTCTCCGCCCGCATGGCCTTGAGGAACACGTCCCGGGCCTCTTTCGACCCCAGGTCCAGATACACGCCCACGCCAAGTTCTCCGGCGGGATCCGGCAGCAGGCGCGTCCTGAGCCCCGGCAAGTCGGCGATCCCCTCATGCACTCGCCGCGCCACGGCGCGGATGTCGCCCACAATCCGGTCCAGCTTCCGCACCTGGCTCAACAGCACCGCGCCCGTGAACTCGGTCATGCGGAAATTCGAGCCGGGCACGGCTTCCAGCTTCGGCTGCCCGATCCAGTCCTGGTGCACCTGCCGCAGCGTCCCCACGTCGTGGAAGCGCACGGCGCGCTCAAACAGCAGCGGATCGTTTGTATAGACCATGCCGCCTTCGCCGGCGCTGATCGTCTTGTTCACCTGGAGGCTGGCAGCAGCGATGTCGCCCATCGAGCCCAGACGTTTGCCCTTGTAAGACGCTCCCACCGCCTGCGAGACGTCCTCGAGCACCTTCAGCCCGCGCTTTCGGGCAATTGGCAGCAGGCGGTCCATGTCCGCCGGGTTCCCCTGCAGATGCACGACCATCAGCACTCTGGTGCGCGCGCTGATGGCCTGCTCCACTCGCGCAGGGTCCAGATTGAAGCTCTCGTCGATCTCGGCGCAGACGGGCAACGCCCCGTGCCGCACCACTGCATGGAAGCACGAATGCCACGTCCAGGCGGGGACCACCACCTCGTCGCCCGGCCCCACTTGCAGCGCCGCCAGCGCGGCCTCCAGCGCGGTTGTGCCGGAGTTCACGGCCAGAGCGTATTTCACGCCCATTTTCGCCGCGAACTCCCGCTCCAGCCCCGCCACCTTGTCCGGGAGTTTCATTTCGAAATTCCAGAACCGGAACGGGCTGCGCGTCTGCCAGACCTCCTTCAGCAGCGTCCACTCCGTCTCGTCGTAGTACAGCGGCCCGAAGTGCCGCGCCCGCAGCGGCGTGGCCCGTACCGGAGAGCCGCCTTCCAGCGCCAGCCCCGCCGGCGCCGCCAGAAACGACCTTCTCGACCACAACATCGCCTGCCTCCCAATCTCATTCGGGCAGCGTGCCCGACCACCGCCGCAGCGTGCGGTGGAACCGGTGAATCCAGCCCGCGCCGCGCAGCCACATCAGCGGGCATTCGTCATCCACCACGGCCATTCCTTCCAGAGCCGGACCCCTGCTCCGGAACCAGACCGCCGCAGCGCCCGCAGCCCGCGCCTCTTCACCCAGCCGTGGGTAGAGCTCCGCGTTGGTCAGGATCATGGCTGCTTCCGGCGGCGGCGATACGTCCGCGAGCGTCTTGACACAGGCGATGCCGTCGATCTGCTCCGCCTCCGGATGCACGGGCACCACGTCATAGCCGCGGCTCCGCAATTCGCGGAAGACCATCCTGCCGTAGCTGGCCGGCTTTCGCGATACGCCCACCACCGCGATCCGCCTCAAGGCCAGAAAAGCGTCGATGTCTCTGCGCGTCGTCATGCGGCCCCCTGGCCACGCTATCACGGCCGCGCAGAGAGCGGAACCCCGGCGGCGCCTGCGAGGCGGCCGGATCCCGACGTCTTGCCCTCTCCGCGGATCGCAGGGAAGCAACCCGTCTCGCGATTTGGGTTCTTCATGCGGCTCCGGGCAATCGGCGCAAAATGAAGCAGCCCGCCGCGGGGCGGGCTGCCTGGGATGGACTCTTCTGCTTCCGGATGGCTTGCGGCCGCGAAACTCCTCAGCCTTGGCGCTTCCTGCGCAACACCAGCACGGGTTCGGGTTCTGCCTGCGATTCAAGCTCGGCGAGCTCGCGCTCGATGATCGCCTTCTCGATGTCCTCGGACACTTCCCCCTCCTCGAGCGAGCGAATTTTCTCCAGCCGCTCGAGAATTTCCATTTCGAGTTGCAGGCGTTCGTTGAGGCTCATCGTTTCCTCCCGGCCCTGCGGCCTTCCATCTGTTCAGACGCTCAGCCGCGCCGATCGTTCCATAAAAAAGAACGGATTTTTGCCTGCGCTTTTCCCGATGCGGGCAGCATTCCCGGACCGGCGGGCGCAGCAAGCCTGCGGACTCGCGCCTGGCGCGGCGCGTCAAATTGCGCTTGCGGCGCGCCGCCTGGCCTGCCGCACCGACTCCTGCTGGTAGGCCAGAAACGCCTCCGCCAGGCGCCGGACCACGCTCCATTCCGTACGAACCGAAAGTCCGTCCACCGAGGCCACGGGCACGAGATTCCGTGTGGTGGAGGTGATGAACAGCCCGTCGGCCCTTTCCAGATCCTCCAGCGTCAAGCGCCGCTCGGCAATGCGGATGCCCGGCGCCTGCACCGTCTCCAGCAGCAGCTCGCGCGTGACCCCGGGCAGGCAGCCGGAAGACAGAGGCGGCGTCACCGCCTCATCGTCAAATACGGCGAACACATTGGCCGACGTGCATTCGCTCACCTCGCCGTGCTCGTTGAGAAGGATCACTTCGTCGAGGCCCTGCAAATGGGCCTCCTCGTAACAGACCAGGTTCATGGCCCAGGATGCGGTTTTCGTTCCGGCGAACCGGCTGGCGGCGTGCCGCGCGTGCGGGACAATGCCCAGGCGGACGGATCCGCCCCAGTTGGAAAGCGGCGCCGTGAATGCGACAAGGTCGTAGTCCTGCCCGAAGCCGGGTCCTTCCCAGACTGTGCCGCGGTTGCGCATCACCAGCACGCGCAAGGCAGCCTCATATGCGGCGTTTGCCTCCACCACGCGCAGCAGCAGCTCTTCCAGCTCCTGCGGCGTCCAGGGGAACGGCACGCGCAAGAGGTCGGCGTCGCGCTGCATGCGCGCCCAGTGGCGGTCGAAGGCGAACAGGACGCCCTCCATCACACGGATCGTGGAGAACACGCCCCATCCGGCGAACAGCCCTACCTGGCCGGCTCGGAACAAGGCTTCGTCCGCGCGGCGAATTTCACCGGAGACGAGGATGTGCGGGTGGATCACAAGGCCATCTTAGCGAACTGCGGGCATGCAGCTCCCGCAGGCCGATGGGGGTCCCGGAAGCGCTTCAGCCGCGCCAGAAAGGAAAGCTCTGCGGGCGCGCGCGCACGGTGGCCAGCAGCAGCCCCTCGATCTTCCGCCGGCGCGCGTAGAGCTTCTCCAGCAATCGCTCCCACTCGTCCTCTTCACCGTCGATCCAGGGCCGCGGCGTCGTGCGCAGCACGTCGTCGAGGATCTGTTCCGGACAGTGGCGGGCGCGCGAGAGCCACGGCTCGAAGTCGTCGAGTGAACGGATGTGCTGATAGACGTGGGGGCGGAAGTAGAGACCCTGAAGGGGCGAGTCCGGGAACTCCCAGTGCGGTCCGTCGAAGATGTAGCCGTGGTCGACCATCTGCGCGATGAAGCCCTTCCGGTTGGGCGCGGCGGGCTCGTCAAGGAAATCGCGGATGCAGCGGCGGAAGAAAATGGCCTGGCGCGCGTCGGAGTTCGCCGTCCACTTGTCGAAAACGAGAACTCCGGCGAAGTGGGCGAGGTTCACCACCGACGCCAGCAGCGCGTCCGGCAGGTAGTCGTAGACGGCGTCGCGGTCGGGGTCGCCCGGAAAGAGCGAGCCGAAGTGGATCCCCGGCTCGACGGGCACGCGGCGCGAACCGAGTTGAAAATGCACATCGGGCTGGGCGGCGAGGAAGGCGGCGTCCACGCGAATGACGCGCGCCTGTGGCGCGGCGATGCCGAGATGGGCGAGCAGGACCGAAGCGGCCCATTCGTTGGCGAGAATGCGGCGGTGCTGCGGATTGTTCAGAAACTTGGTGACGTAGAAGCGGCCGTCCTCGCAGGCCAGAAGATGCGCCTGCGCGCCGCCGCGCATGCGGCGTGACAGCCGCGTCGCCTGCACCGGCATCTACACACTAGAATAAACATGTCGGGCGCGGCTCCCGCCGGGACCCGGCGCCCGAGTCGCAACAGGGAAGGGAAGATCCATGCAGGAACAAGGCGCCCCGGCTGATCTGCGGCCGAAGTCGGATGACGAAATCGCGCTGGAGTTGATGAAATTCATCGCCGCCACCACGGGTTACGCCAAGGGCGCGCAGGCGGTGGGATTCTCCGGCAAGCCTCCGCGGACGCCGGAGGAGCAGGCTGACGCCTTGCTGGAACTGTTCGAGAAGTGCCGGCAGGCGGTGGCCCGGCGGTCCCCCGCCGGGGCCTGAGGGCGGGGCGCCCCAAGCCGAGTCAGGTCCGCGCGGAATGGCGGGAGGGGTGGTTGCCTGCACGGGACGCCCCCTTGGCATCAAGCGGACCGGTTCCCGTTGGCGGGGCGCCGCTTCCCGGCAGGCGCACGCCATCGCGGCGGATCCGGCCTGCCTCCGCTGCCTGATGCCGGGAAACTGCCTGCGGCGGACTGCCGCCCCCGTGGTGTGCTCTCCGTCGCCAGCCAGCCACTCCGCCTGAGAAAACAGAAAGGGCGCCCGCAGGGGACGCCCCATTGAACATCAGCGCTGTCGCACCCCGCGGTTCCCCCGGCAATCGCCGGCGGACGCGGGCCGGTGTTACTTCTTCTTCGCCGCGGGCTTCTTCGCGGTCTTCTTGACAGCGCCCTTCTTGAC
>Ga0209018_1002225_pt1 | contig 14038 bp, 13 predicted proteins | sample YNPBryBLVA2012_FD_185814 | JGI IMG/M metagenome (GOLD analysis project Ga0209018, IMG submission 185814) | Anoxygenic and chlorotrophic microbial mat microbial communities from Yellowstone National Park, USA - YNP Bryant BLVA 2012 (SPAdes)... ...
AGAATCCGTTGACAGCATGCCCCGATCGGGAGGTGTCAAAGCGCGGGGCAGTAGGGTAAGCAGATACGGCAAGCAATCGTTTGCCGTCAGCTAATGGCTCTGCTCCCATTGCACATACGCATCGTACATCCCCGGCAGCGTTTCCCACTGCACCCGACCGGATTCCACGTAGGGCTGAATCCTCTGCAACCACGTTTCCAGCGGCACCATATCCAGCGGCGAACCCAGGCTCCACGAAACGTAATAGATGTTGATCTGGTCTTCTCTGCTGTAGGCAAGCGCCTCTTCCAGTTGTTGGATGAACGCATCTATGTCTTGGGTGGTGAAATCGCATTGGGTAACCGACTCCGCTGAAGTGGTTTCCTCCTGCATACAGGCAAGCCCTCCACCGGCCGGCAGGATAACCAGGCGCCCATTGGGGTCAGGGGTTAGCCAGTTGTCCCCGCTGCTCATCCTCCACGGATGGAGCCGGTCGGCCAGCGCGGGCGGGAAGGGTTGATGGCATGCCGCCGGATTCGGGCAGTTCGCGTAGGGCTCCGGCCGTTGCTCCTCCGGCAGAGAAGAGACGCAGTAGGCTACTCCCCCGGTCGTGAAGAGGTAGCCGGCATCGGCGGCTGCCGTTACCCAATCGCAGGACGAGCAGATGCCGGAGACGTGGCGCACGGTCACGCCCAGTGATTCCAGTTGCTCCCTCTCGGCCCGCAGGTCGTCGGCAAAGCGCCGGCAGTCATAGCTCCTCTGGCCGCCGATATCGGCATGCACGCCGATCCCATGCCCGCGCTGCTCCATCTCCAGCAACACGTTATCGCCCCAGCGCAGGATGCCTTCGGTGACCTCTTTGCTCTCCCAGGTCAACCTGGCCCCGTACCTCTCGAACAGGGTGGCATATTCGCGCATCAGTTGGACGTGATGCTCGAATTGCTCCTGGCTCTGGTCATCGTCCCAGCCTTCCAGATGGACCATGATGCCCAGGTGGAGGACTCCCTGGCCTCCGGAGGGCGCGGGAGCGGTGGCGGCTGGCGACGGGGCCGGCGTGGGGCGGCTCGGGAGACAGTCAGCCGGGCAATTCTGGGGGTTCTCCGGGCCATCGCAGCGGCCATCGCCGCAATAGCCCCGCGCCGGCGAAGGTTGGGCGGTCGGCGGCGTTGGCGTGACGGCCGATGGAGTGCCGGCCAGTTGACAGGCAACCAGCAGTAGGCACAGGAGACCAAGAAAGCATCCGCTTACTCTTTTCATTGAAAAACCCCCTTTTTTCGCTGTCGAATCCCCTCTACTCTCCCGCAGGTTGGAAAGTGGCTGGCGAGAGGGCAAGCAGCTCATTGCGACGCACTCCAGTGCGGAGATTGCGCCCGAACCTGCGGGAGGGTGGGCGGTTGCGTCGAAAAGGTGCGTCTGTTTGCCGGACGCGGGCGTGATAGCATTCGACAGTGTATCACAAAGCTTGGTGACGGTCAAATAGTGTCATCTCCCCCCGCCTTTGACAGCCTCCCCCATCTGCGCTATACTCTCCCCCACAGGAGGTCCGATGGACAAACGCACCCGCCTGCAGGCGACCATCGCCGGCGAACCGACCGACCGCCCTCCCGTTGCCCTGTGGCGACACTGGCCCGGCGACGACCGCACAGCCGAGGGCCTGGCCCAGGCGACCCTCCGCTTCCAGCGCGAGTTCGATTTCGACCTGGTCAAGGTGACCCCGGCCAGCTCTTTCTGCCTCCAGGACTGGGGGGCGCGAGATGAGTGGCGCGGCAACGTCGAGGGGACGCGCGAGTACACGTTCCATCCCGTCCAGTCGCCGGAGGATTGGACGCGCCTGCCGCTCCTCGATCCCTGGCAGGGCGCGTTGGGAGCGCAACTGGCCTGCCTGCGGATGATCGGCCAGGCCCTCGGCGACGAGACGCCGTTCATCCAGACGATCTTCAGTCCGCTGGCCCAGGCCAAGAACCTGGCCGGCGCGGAGCGGCTGTTGCTCCACCTGCGCCGTCACCCCGCCGCGCTGCAGGCCGGCCTGGAAACGATCACCGAGACGACCGTCCGCTTCATCGAGGCCGCGCGAACGACCGGCATCGCCGGCGTCTTCTACGCCGTCCAGCACGCCCGCTACGACCTGCTCAGCCAGGCGGAGTATCGCGCCTTCGGCCAGCCGTACGACCGGCGCGTGCTGGCCGCGGCGGAGGGGCTGTGGCTGAACATGCTCCACCTGCACGGCGAGGCGGTGATGTTCGATGCGCTGGCCGACTCCCCGGTCCAGGTGCTGAACTGGCACGACCGCGAGGGTGGGCCGTCTTTGCGCGAGGGACAGGCGCGCTTCGCCGGCGCGGTCTGCGGTGGACTGTCCCGCTGGACGACGGTGGTGCGGGGAACGCCCGCCGCGCTGCGGGCGGAGGCGCAGGACGCGCTCGCTCAGACCGGCGGAAGACGGTTCATCCTGGGCACCGGCTGCGTCGTGCCGGTGATCGCCCCGCTGGAGAACCTCCGCGCCGCGCGACAGGCTGTTGAGGAAAGCCGATAGACACACGGACTCCCGACCACAGACTTCGATCAGGAGGCCACGGATGCCAACGATCCACGATGCGATCCGCGCCCATCTCGACGCCGGGGGTATGCTGCCCTGCGCAGCGGCGTTTCGGATCGCGGCAGAGCTGGGCGTCGAACCGTCGAGCGTCGGTCAGGCGGCGGACGAGATGGATGTCCGCCTGAACCGCTGCCAGTTGGGCCTCTTCGGCTACGGCCCGAAGGCCGAGGGACGCCATCGCATCGTCCAGCCGGCGGCGACGGTGGAGGCGGGGCTGGCCCAGGCGATCCACGATGGCCTGGCGCAGGGACGGCTGCCCTGCCGGGTCGCCTGGGAAATCGCGGCCGCGCTGAATGTCCCGAAGATGGACGTCGCCGCAGCGGCGGAAGCGCTGGGGATCCGGATCGCCCACTGCCAGTTGGGGGCCTTCTGAGCGCTCCGGCCCGCAGGATGGACGTGAAAGGACACGAGGAGAGGCTCCTCGTGTCCTGGGGAATCGCAGCGGAGGGGCCGGGTCAGCGCCCGCGCCACTGCAGCGTGCGGTTGAAGATGTCTTCCTGCTCGTCCGCCGTCCGCCGCCGACCCATCTCGTTGCGTTTCTTGCTGCGACGGGCCTTCTCGCCCTGCGCCCGGCGGAAAGCGATCTCGATGGGCGACTGGGGCGCTTCTTCATCCTCGACATCGTCTGGATTGGCGTCGGCGCGATCCTCGATCGTCAGGTCAATGCGCTTCTTCCGCCGGTCGAGCGCCAGGATGCGCACATCCACCTCGTCGCCCATGCGGAAGATCTCCGAGGGGGTGTTGAACACACGGTCGCCCATCTCGCGGTTGTGCAGTAACCCTGGCCGCTCGGCGCCGATGTCCACGAAGACCCCATAGCGCTCGATGCGGACGATCCGACCGGTGTAGACCTGTCCTACCTCGATCTCGCGCCAACTGATCGCCGGCGGCTTGACCATCGTCAGGGCGATCCGCCCCTCTTCCGGGCTGACCTGGGTTACCCACACGGTCACCCGTTCCCCTTCCTTGACCACGTCGCTGACCCGATCCACGCGGCGGTCGCTCAGTTGGGAGATGTGGACCAGCCCATCACGTCCCACGCCGATGTCCACCATGGCGCCGTAAAGGGTCACCTTGCGGACGACGCCCTCCAGTTGCATCTTCGGGTGCAGGTCGGTAATGGATGTCGGTGGTGTCTGATCGGTGTATTCCTCGCTCAATCTCTCACCTCAGGTTGATTCCTACCCTGGCCCCGTCCTAACCTGCGGGAGGATAGCGGGTAACCTGCCAGGTGGGCAGATTATAACGCGAGCCGTGGGTTCTGTCAAGGCATTCTGCCGTGTTTACCATGCCGCATCCGGGAAGGTGCACGCGCCGGCGTGGATGCCGATCCGCTTGTACATCCGCACGCCGGTGAACGGTTCGCCCAGGATGCCATCGTGGATCGCCCAGCTTCGCCCGCGCACGGTCGCTTCCATGCCTGGCCGTCGGAAGGGGGTCGAGCCGTCCATCCGCCGATGCAACAGCCCGCCAGGCCGGAACTCGTGGTGGATCCATTCCATCTTTCCCTGACCGATGGAGTAGGCAAAGCCATAGCGCTCGAACAGGATGGCGTTGTGGTAGGCCAGAGGTTGGATGTGGAAGCGGTCGTGGCCCAGCCGGCGGACGAACTCCTCGAAGCGGGGAATCAGCCGGCGCGAGAGGCTGGCGCCCGGCAGCACCTGGCCCGGTGCCAGCCCCGCCTCCATCGCCCGCACCTCTTCGGCAACATGCCGACCGCTGGTGCCGAAGTTCGTCGGCTGCCCGTCCGGCGTGACGTCCACGTCGAAGCGCGGCGATTCGATGTCGTTGATGACGAAGAGCAGCACTTCCAACTGGTTGTTCAACGTGTCGGCCAGCTCCAGATAGAGCACGGGATCGCGGGCCTCCGGATGGTGCTTCAGGGTCAGCGAGACGGATCCGGTGTTCGGCTCGCCGATGTAGGCCCACAACGGGCGCCCGTCGTGGCTCAGGGAGGGCGGGATGCCGAAACGGCGCAGCGCCTCTTCGGGGATCAGCGAGCGGTAGATCGCCTCCTTCTGCTCGACCGGCAGGTTATTGATCTGACGGATCGAGACGATCCGCGCGCCGTCCGCGGTCAGTAGGGTGGGGAGGGTCACCGAATGTGCTCCTTCCACTCGCGCCGTACCTCGCGCTCGACGTCCCGCCGGGCGATTGCCTCCCGCTTGTCGTACAGCCGCTTGCCGCGGGCGAGGGCGATCTCGAGCTTGGCCCGGCCTTGTTTCAGGTACATCTTCAACGGGACGATAGAATAGCCCCGCTCCCGCGCCCGTTCCGTCAGCCGGGCGATCTCCTTGCGGTGCATCAGCAGCTTGCGCGGGCGCAGCGGGTCGTGGCCGTGCCGTCCGGCGGGATCGTAGACGGCGATGTGCACGCCGACTAACCACAATTCGCCGTCACGGGGCTGGACGTACCCCTCGCGGAGGTTGACCTGGCCGGCGCGCACCGACTTGATCTCCGTGCCGGTCAGCGCCAGCCCCGCTTCGTAGCGATCCTCGATATGGTAGTCGTGCGTGGCCCGCCGGTTGGTGGCCACGATCTTGATCTCGCTCACCTATTCTCCGGTCAACAGGTACTGGACGGCCCGCTCGAGCTGCGGGTCCTGGCCGGCCGGCGTGTCCTCCGGGATCGGCACGACGATGTCCGGTGTGAGTCCTTGCCCGTGGATCGCCACGTCGTTGGGCGTGAACCAGCGGGCGATGGTCACCCGCAGTTCCGATCCGTCGGAGAGGGTGTATGGGCGCTGGACGGAGCCCTTGCCGAAGGTCTGCTCGCCGATCAGGATGCCGCGCCCGCGGTCCTGGATCGCGCCGGCGACGATCTCGGACGCCGAGGCGGTGCCGCCGTTGACCAGCACCACCAGGGGGATGTCCTCGGTGACCTCGCCGTCGTAGGAGCGAAAGACGTTCTCCGTGCCGTCGGAGAAGCGCTCGATCAGCACGACGCCGTTACCCAGGAACAGGTCGGCGACTTCCACCGCCTGGTCGAGCCACCCACCGGGGTTGTTGCGCAGGTCGAGGACGATCCCGACCGGACGCTGGGCCATGAGTTCGTCCAGGGCAGCTTCCATCTGTTCGGTGGCCGTGGCGCTGAACTCGGTCAGGCGGATGTAGGCGACGTTGCCATCCAGCATTTCCGATTCGACCAGCGGGATGGTCAGTCGGGCGCGGACGACGGTGACGTCGAACGGCGTTTCGCTGCCGCGCTCGATGGTCAGCGTGACCGGCGTGCCGGCCGGGCCGCGGATCAGACCGATCGCCTCGTAGATGCCGTAGCCGACGATGGACTGGCCATCTACGGCGACCACCCGGTCGCCGGCGCGCAGGCCGGCAGCCTCGGCGGGCGAGCCCTCGAAGATGCTGACCAGCTCCAGCCGTCCGTCCTCGCCCATGCGCACGTACGCGCCGATGCCCTCGAAGCTGCCGCTGGCGTCCTCGTTGATGATCGCAGCAATGCTCGGCTCGATGAACGACGTGTAGGGATCGTCCAACGTCTCCAACATGCCCTGGATCGCGCCGTAGGTGACGGTCTGCATATCCGGCAATTCGCCGTAGTATTCCCGCTGGACGATGTTCCACACTTCCCAGAAGAGCTGGAACGTCTGCTCGTCCGTGGTCGGCGGGGGCGACGGGGGCGGCGGCTGAACCTGTGTCTGGCCGGACGCTGTCGTGGGCGAGGGCGGGGGGACGGGCGTGGCCTGGCGCCCGATCAGGGTCGCCAGCCCGAAGCCGCCGGCGAACGCCGCCGCGCCCACCATGGTCAGCAGAATGAGGATCAGCAATGTCCGCACGACGATAGATACCAGGCGATTTTCCATAGTTTTTACCTGCCTGTCTGGAGATATCGAATGGCCCGTTCGAGAGGTTCGTCCCGCAGGCCATCCGTTGAGGCGACGGGCACATCGGGAGCAAGACCCTCGGCGGGGATCGGTTGGCCGTCTGGCAGCAGCCACATGGCCGAGGTGACGTGCAGGGAGGAGCCGTCGGAGAGGGTGAAGATGAGCTGGACAGAGCCTTTGCCGTAGGTGGGCTCGCCGACCAGGACGCCGCGCCCGCCGGCCTGGATCGCTCCGGCGACGATCTCGGCGGCGCTGGCGGTCGAGGGATTGACCAGGACGGCCAGCGGCAGGTCGGTGGCCAGGCCGCCGGGCGTGGCCATGGACGTTTCCGCACCGCTGCGACGTACCTGGGTCAGGATGGCCCCGTGGTCGAGAAACTGGTCGGCCACTTCCACGGCGGATTGGATCAGCCCGCCGCCGTTGTCGCGCAGGTCGAGCACTAGGTGGGTCGCGCCGGCGTCGAGCAGGGCGGTCAACGCCTCTGCTGTCTCGGTGGACGTGCGCGCGGTGAACGAAGCGATGCGCAGGTAGCCGATTGTTGGATCCTGGTCGAGGAGCCGGTAGGAGACGCTGGGCAGCTCGATCTCGGCGCGGGTGACCGGCAGGTCGAACGGCGGGGTGGGGGGGCGGGACAGGGTCAGGGTCACGGTGGAACCGACCTCGCCGTGCAGGAGGGCTTCGATGCCGGTCAGCGGCAGGGCGTTCACATCTTGCGCGTCCACGGCCAGCAGGAGGTCACCCTCCTGTACGCCGGCCTGGCGGGCGGGGGAGGTGGGGTAGGGGGAGAGGGTCACGCGGCCCTGGGCATCGCGCCAGAGTTCCACGCCGATGCCGCCGTAGGCGCCGGCCAGTTGGCCGCGCTCGATCTCGCCGCCTGGCGGTTCCAGGAAGACCGTGTACGGGTCGTGCAGCGTGGACAGCGCGCCGCGGATGGCGCCGTAGGTGCGTTGCTGCGCGTCCGGCAGGTCGCCATAGAACGTTTGTTCCAGCAGATTCCAGACCTCCCAGAAGACGGCAGGTTCCTGCGTGTCCGTCCGGCTTGCGGGGTGGATGGAGGGGATCTGCCGGGCGAGGACGCCGGCGGCGAAGCAGAGGAAGAAGACGAGCAGGCCGGAAAGGGCCAGGGCGAGCGTTCTTTCTCTGCCGGTGAGCGGGCTGTTCTGGTTTGTCATGACGATGGGGTATTGTAACATGGGAAGGACGAGGAGACAAGGTGACGCGGAGACGCGGAGACGCGGGGACACGGAGACGCGGTGATGCGGAGACGGGGGGACGAAGAACAGCGCAATCTGTGCAATCCGTGCAATCCGTGGTTCCGTGTTTGACTATGGCACGGATTGGTGGTATAATATGATTCGGATAGTAAACCTTATCCGAATCATATAAAGGAGCAGACGATGGGCAATGAATTGACTGTCCAGCAAGCCCTGGAGCGCTACCTAGCCGACGTGGAGCAGAGCCGCAGCCCCCTCACCCACAAGGCCTACGCCCAGGCCGTCCAGCGCTTCGCCGCCGCCCTCCAGACGCACGGTGTTCCCCCCGCCACCACGCCCACGTCCGCCCTGGCCGTTGAATGGATGAGCTGGTTCATCGAATCCCTGCGCGATGACGCTGTCGCTACTGAGAGACTCTACTTGACTGCCCTCTCCGGCTTCTACGAGTACGCCGCCGCTGAGAACTGGGCGGCGGTCAACCTGCCCGCCCTCAAGCGCCTGCGCCAGCGCCGCGCCCGCCGCGAAGCCACCCGCCTCCCCCCCTTCCCCCACCAGGAAATCGAGGCTATCCTGTCCGCTGTCGAACAGGCCGCTGCTGTCCCGCCCGACGATATGCAAGAAAGATTGCGCATGCTCCGTGATCGGGCGCTGCTCCTTACCCTGGCTGATACCGGCCTGCGCGTCGCCGAGGCCTGTCGCCTCGACCGCGGCCACCTCGACTGGAATGAGGCCCGCGCTATCGTCCTGGGCAAGGGCGATCGTGAGGCGGTGGTGCGCTTCTCGGCGCGCAGCCTGCGTGCCCTCCGCGCTTACCTGGACGCCCGCGCCGAACTGGACGGGGTGCAGGGTCGCCCGCTGACCAGCCTGCCGCTCTTTGCCCGTCACGACCGCGCCGCCGGATGCCGCCTCCTGCCCCTCTCCCCGCGCTCCGCCGAGAAGATCGTCCAGCAGTGGGCCGTGGCGACCCTCGGCAACGCGGCGCGCGGCACAATCACTCCCCATACCTTCCGTCACTACTTCGTCACCGTCGTCCTCCGCGCCAGTGGTGGCAACCTCCGCCTGGCCCAGGAACTGGCCCGCCATCGCTCCGTCACCACCACCCAGCGCTATACCCACCTGAGCGATGAAGAGCTGGACCGCACCTATCACGAAGCCTTCAACTGCCCAAAATCCGATCCGTCCAATCCGTAAATCCATCCCATCCGTGTTCCATCCGTAAGTCCATCCCATCCGTGTTCTATCCCATCCGTGTTCCATCCGTAAATCCATCCCATCCGTGTTATGAACATTTCGTCTTCGCAGTAGTATAATAATCAACCCATCTTTCCCATAAGGAGCCTCCCGTGTCCCACGTCCAGTCGTTCGCTGCTCGTGTGATAGACAACGTAGAACGGGTGATCGTCGGCAAGCGGGAAGCCGTCGAACTGGCGGTCATCGGCCTGCTCAGCCAGGGTCACTTGCTGATCGAGGATGTCCCCGGCGTCGGCAAGACGATGCTCGCCCGCAGCCTAGCCCGTTCCATCGGCTGCTCGTTTAACCGCATCCAGTGTACTCCCGATATGCTGCCCGGCGACATCACCGGCGTCTCCGTCTTCAACCAGGCCACCCGCCAGTTTGAGTTCCACCCCGGCCCGCTCATGGCCCAGATCGTCCTCACCGACGAGATCAACCGCGCCACGCCCAAGAGCCAGGCTGCCCTGTTGGAAGCCATGGAGGAGCGCCAGGTCACTGTGGACGGTCGGACCTATCCCCCCTCCCCCACCCTTTCATGGTCCTGGCGACCCAGAACCCGGTCGAGTACGAGGGCACCTTTCCCCTTCCCGAAGGTCAACTCGATCGCTTCCTGTTGCGCATCCGTCTCGGCTACCCCGGCGCAGACGACGAGATGGACGTGCTCGACCGGCAGCAGTTCCGCCACCCCCTCCAGGAGCTGCAGCCGGTCGTCTCCGCCGATGAGCTGACCCAGGCGCAGGAGGGGATCAGGTCCGTTCACGTCGCCCCGGCGGTCAAACGGTACATCGTCGAGCTGGTCAACCAGACGCGCTGTCACGCCGATGTCTACCTGGGGGCCAGCCCGCGCGGCAGCCTGACCCTCTACCGTACGGGACAGGCACGGGCGGCGCTGCTGGGCCGCGATTACGTCCTGCCGGACGATGTCAAGGCCCTGGCCCTGCCCGCACTGGCCCATCGGATCATCCTCAACCCGCAGGCCCGCCTGCGCAATGTCAGCGCCGAGGACATCGTCCGCGAGATCCTGGATACGGCGCCGGTGCCGCACAGTGCGATGGCGCAGAGATGAACCAGGTTGCTGCCCGCTCCAGCGTGCGCCTGAAGTCGTGGGTGCTGCCCGCTCTGGTCGCCCTGCTGCTGTTCCTGCAGTTGACCTCGCCCTACCGCGGCTGGTGGATCCTGCTCCTGGGCCTGGGCGGCGCCTGGCTGGTCAGCACCCTGTGGGCCCGCTCGCTGGCCCGTGGACTGCACCTGACCCGCGAGATGCGCTTCGGCTGGGCGCAGGTGGGCGACCACATGATCGAACGCTTCACTGTCACCAACGACGGCTGGGCGCCGGCGCTGTGGTTCGCCCTGGAGGACCACTCGAACCTCCCCGGCTACCGCACCGACCGCGCCACCAGCGTGGGCGACCGCGCCTCGATCCGCTGGCACAGTGACGCGATCTGCGCCCGGCGTGGCCTTTTCACCCTGGGCCCGACCACCTTACACAGCGGCGATCCCTTCGGCATCTACTCGGTCACGCGGCACTACCCGGCCTCGGTGCCGCTGCTGGTCCTGCCGCCGATCGTCCCCCTCCCGGCCATCGAGGTCGCCGCTGGCGGGCGCGCTGCCGAGGGCCGCCCGCGCCCCGCTGCTCTGGAGCGGACGGTCAGCGCGGCGACGGTGCGCGAGTATACCCCCGGCGATAGCCTGCGCTGGATCCATTGGCGCACCTCCGCCCACCGCGACTCCCTCTACGTGCGCACCTTCGACGGCGCGCCCGCCGGTGACTGGTGGATCGTCCTGGATATGGACCGCGCTGTCCAGGTGGGCAGCCCCCCCGATACCACCGAGGAGCATGCCGTCATCCTTGCTGCCTCGCTGGCCGACCGCGGCCTGCGCGCCGGCAAGGCGGTCGGATTGGCTGCCCAGGGCGAGCATTGGGTCCGGCTGGCCCCGCGGGACGGCGCCGGCCAGCGCTGGGAGATCCTCTACGCCCTGGTCCTGGTCTCCCCCGGCAACTGCCCACTGGCCGACCTCCTGGCGGCGCTGCGCCCCACCCTGGGGCAACCGACTAGCCTGATCGTCATCACCCCGGCGGTGGACGGGGCCTGGTTGGACGCGCTGATGGGCCTGATGCGCGGCGGGGCCACGCCGACGGTCTTTCTGCTCGACCCGCGCTCCTTCGGCGCGGATGCGGCCCCGCCGGAACGCGCCCGCTCGTCACTGGCCGAACTGGGCGTCGCGCACTATGTCGTCACTCGTGACCTACTCGACCGCCCCGAGGCCCGTCCGGGCCACCCCGCCCCTTGGTGGGTCGCGCTGGATGAGCGCTCCTCCTCGCGGCGCGTGGCCCGCGAGACGATGTGGAAGGTGGTGTCCGGATGAAGCGCGCCCTGAGCCGCATCCTGCCCAAGATCGGGCTGTGGACCTTGCTCCAGGTGACCCTGTTGCTGGCTGCCCTGAGCTGCGTGGTCTTCGGGCTGGCTGGGGTCACCCGCGATCTGGACGTCGGCCTGTTGCTGAGCATGGCCGCGATGGGCGCGCTGCTGAGCTGGCTGGCGGCGCGCACGCGCCTGCGTGCCCCGCTGGCTGCGCTGCTGGCCTTGCTCTGGGGAGTCGCGTTCCTCCTCGTCCGCGTCGGACGGCTGGAGGGTGACCTGTTTGCCGTGTGGCGCGGGGCCGCCATGACCGTCTGGCAGGTGGCGCGCTGGGCGTTCGCCGACCCCCGCCCGGCGCACCTGTTCAGTGGCCCGCTGCCGGATTGGCGCCTCGTCCCACTGGCGCTGACCCAGTTGACGACCGACGTCGCCACGCTGGTGGGCCGCGCCTCGGATTGGCTGCAGGCGCTGCGCGTCGGCCAGCCGGCCTTCGACCCCGCGGCGGCGGCGCTGGTCTGGGGCATGGCCCTCTGGCTGGTCAGCGTGTGGGCCGCTTGGCTTGTCCGTCGCTACCGCCAGCCGATCCTCGGCCTGCTCCCCGCCGGCGCCTTGTTGACCTACAACCTCTACTACACCGGCGCCCGTCCCTACATCCTCCTACTGTTCCTGGGTGCGGCGCTGCTGCTGACGGCGCTCTCGCTCCACGAGGCGCGCGAGCAGCGCTGGCTCCTCGGCCGGGTGGACTTCTCGCCTGACATCTGGAAATCGCTGATCGAGACGGTGACGTTGATCACAGCCGGACTGGTGCTGATTGCCCTGCTCGTGCCCGCGTTCTCCGTCCGCGACGTGGCCAGGTTCTTCCAGCAGCTCGGCGGGACGGAGCGGAGCGACCGCGAGCTGGTGGCTAAGTCCCTCGGTCTGGAACCGCGCCCGCCGACGGTGGATCCTGCCTTCGTCCGCGCCGGGACGACTGGCCTGCCGCGCGGTTACTTGGTCGGTTCGCCGCCAGAGCTACTGCGCCAGGTCGTGATGGTCGTCCGCACCGATGACATGCGGCCCAACGTCGCCGAGCCGCCGCTCGAGCACTACTGGCGCACGCATACCTATGACCGCTACACCGGTTCTGGCTGGGCGACGAGCGAGACGACCGTGCTCGAATACCCGGCCGGGCAGACGATTATCTCCCCCACCCTGCCCTACTATCGCTTGCTGGAGCAGGAGGTGCAGCTCCTCGGCGAGACCGGCGGATTGCTGCCGCTGGCCGGCGAACCCGTGTGGGTAGACCAGGATGTTCGCGTTGCCTGGCGCTCGGTGGAGGACCTGTTCGCCGTCTCGTCCGAGGAGCGGCTCTACCGCGCCCAGTCGCTCGTGCCACTGGTCAGCCAGGCGGAACTGCGCGCCGCCGGCAGCGACTACCCGGCCTGGGTGCGCGCCCGCTACCTGGAACTGCCGGAGACGCTGCCGGAGCGCGTGCGCACGCTGGCCCGCGACCTGACCGCCACCGCGCCGACGCCCTACGAGCGGGCGCTGGCCATCGAGGGCTACCTGCGCGCCTTCCCCTACAGCCTGGACGTGCCGCAGCCGCCGCCCGATCGCGACGTGGCTGACTTCTTCCTGTTCGACCTGCGGCGGGGGTACTGTGACTATTACGCCACGGCGATGGTCGTGCTGGCGCGGGCGGCGGGGCTGCCGGCGCGGCTGGTCGTCGGCTATGCCAGCGGGACGTACGAGGCTGACGAGGCGCGCTTCGTGGTCGTCGGGGCGAACGCCCATGCCTGGGCCGAGGTCTACTTCCCGGGCTACGGCTGGATCGAGTTCGAGCCGACCGGCAACCGCCCGCCGTTCGAGCGGCCGCAGGCGCTGGGGCCGCTCGAGTGGCCGGAGGCGCCGGTGACGCCGGCGCCTCCGGCGGGCGGGCGGCGGACGAGCGGCTGGTGCTGGGGGGCGCTGGCCGTGCTGGCGGCGCTGCCGCTGGCGGTGGGCGGGTGGCTGGCCGTGGACGGGCTGCGGCTGCGCCTGCTGCCGCCGTTGACGGCGGTGACGATCCTCTACCGGCGGCTGCGGCGCTGGGGGCGGCGGCTGGGCGTGGCGATGCGGGCGGGCGACACGGCCTGCGAGTTCGGCGCGGAGCTGAGCGATCAGACTGCCGATGTCTCGGAAGACATCGGCAGTCTGGTGGGGTTGTACGTGGCGGCGCACTACGGGCCGACGCTGCCGGCGCGGGAGCGGTTCAGGGGGGTTGTGCGGGGCTGGGGGCGGCTGCGCTGGCGGCTGGGGCTGGCGCTGCTGCGGTGTTGGTTAGCGCGGCTGGAGCCACGGCGGCGGCTGCCCTACCCTCGGTAAGCGCTTATCGCTTATCGCGAATTGGTTATCGCGGGCAGGTTTTTTCGCATAGCCTGCTGCATTTTCCAAAAAAGCAGAACCGGTACGCTTCTTTAGTCGCTTAATGACTACGCGAAAGAGACCGGCTAGCTCGCGTACTTGCGATGGCGCTCTGCGTAATCCAGCAGTCCCATTCGCTCAAATAACTCGGCCGCCCGCAACAAGTACGGGCGGGCACAGTCTCTTTCACCACGCCGCAGCAGTTCCCAACCAAAGTTCCCGATCTGCGCCGGAACGCTGTATCGATCGCCGATTTGTTGGTAGATTGTCACCGCTTGAGCCAGTAACCTCTCAGCCCTCTCCGGCTCATCCGCCACACAGAGACGGCCTAATGAAGCCAGCACGTTCGCTTCGCCCAACCGGTCGCCCACCGCGCGGTACAGCGTCAGCGCCTGCCCGTAACTGTCCAGCGCCGCGTCATAATCATCGCGAAAGCGCT
>Ga0209018_1002228_pt1 | contig 14006 bp, 12 predicted proteins | sample YNPBryBLVA2012_FD_185814 | JGI IMG/M metagenome (GOLD analysis project Ga0209018, IMG submission 185814) | Anoxygenic and chlorotrophic microbial mat microbial communities from Yellowstone National Park, USA - YNP Bryant BLVA 2012 (SPAdes)... ...
GCCCCGGTTGCCGGACGGAAACTCAGCCCCCGTTCAGTCACCTCCTTCGTGACTCAACGGGGCGCCGTTCGGTTACCGGTTGAAATGACTTGACACGGGAGCAGGAATGGAGCGGCAGCGCAGCCGCGTGCTCGATTGGCCGAGCGTTCGCCGCGGTTCGCGGACCTGATCCATGGCACGCCCGGCATTCATGACACACGCGCCGCTGTCATGTGGGACGACACGAACCTTTACGTCGGCTACTGGATTGAGGAGCCGTTCGTCGAAGCCACGCTGACCGAGCGCGACGCGCCGATCCGGGAAAATAATGAAGTCGAGCTGTTCGTGGCCGGCCGGGATGCCTACTACGAGTTCAAGATCAATGCCCACGGGACAATCTTCGAGTCGTTCTATGTCTGAGAGGAGGCTTACGAGCGGGCAGGGTATGCAGCACGGCCGGAGTTCGACCGGAAAGCGGCAGGCGTGTTGCCATGGGAGGGCGTCGGTTTCCAACCCCATCCCAGCGCCCCTCGGATCGCCTTCCGGAACTGGGATTTCCCGGGGCTCCGGTACGCCGTGTTCATTGATGGAACACTGAACGACAACAGTGACCGCGACCGCGGCTGGACGGTTGAGCTGGCTCTTCCATGGTCAGGTTTCGAGGCCTTGGCGGCGCCGGACGGACGCGCGCTGCCCCCTCGGGATGGCGACACGTGGCGCATGGACTTCTCCCGGTTCAATCAATACAAGGAGGCGCCGCCCGCAACCGATTCGGGCGGTTGGGCGTGGAGCCCGCATGGCGTGTGGGATTCGCACATTGCGGAGTTGTTTACCATCGTCAAGTTTTCATCCGAATGCCTTTGACGCGCGGGCGCGCGGGGTCGGCGCCTGCGGTTTGAGGTCCCGCGCGGCGCGCGGCCGGATCCGCGTCAGAGATAGCGACATTTTTCTGTCAACGCCATATAGAAATGTCCGCTTTCCTGCCGAGTAGAAATGTCCTGTTTGGGGGATCGGGTATGGGGAGCCGTGTTAGTTTGGACTCGATCCGCCGGGAAGTCGCGTTCCGGGCGGGGCTCCGAGGCCGAAGCGACGGACTGGCTCCGAAGCAGACGCCAATTCAGCCGGCGTTGCGCGGCATGTTCGGGTTCGGCGAGGCTGTTCAATGTCCGACCTTGCTCTGGCGAGGCCTCTGTTTTGGTGAAGTCCCGAGCGGAGGCCTTGGAGAGATCAAGCGCGACGGCCGCCGGGCGCACGCCCGGCGCACCTGATTTTCTGCTATTCAGCCGTCGGCGTCCGGCCTCGGCCGCTCGGGCAGCGCCGCTGCCCGCCAGACCGGCGGACTGGCGTGCAGGTCCCAGTTGCGCATCCACGGCGTGCGCCGGTTGTTCATTGCGGGCTTGCACGGCTTTGCCGGCTTGGGTTCCACCGGAGCGTCACCCGCCTTCGCCGGCTGCGGGCAGCTTTCCACTTTCAGCCAGCGGCCCTGATGCTGAAAAGCCAGCGTCCCATCCCGCCGCTGCTCGACCCGGATCCAGTCGCCGCGCAGACCCGTCCGGATGTCGCGCCGGTCGATCCGATAGACCGCGCCCTGGAACCGCACGGTGTAATCGTTGCTCACCTTGCGCCGGTGAACGATGCGCAAAATCGATGCCAGATCGTGTTGCTTGGCCAGCGGCTTGTGGGCGTCGTCTCCGCTCTGCGCCCGCACCGTGCAGTTGGCCTTTCACCACGGCTCGTACTCCTGCTCCAGATACGCATTGGCCTGTTCCAGGGTCGTCGCCCCGGTCTCCCGCAGGCCCTTCACCAGCCGGTCCTGATCGGTATGAAAGCCGCGCTCCACCCGCCCCTTGGCCCGGGGCCAATGCGCCGGAATCCAGGTGATGCCCAATTCCCTGAGCGCACGGCCGATCTGCGCCGGCGGCAGAGTCTGCAGCTCGCCGTCGCCGCGCGGCCAGCCGCACTGTGTCTTCTCCGTCGTCACAAACAGTGCGGGCTTGTCGGTGTAGCAGGCCCCGTCCGCCCGTATCTGCGCAGCCACACCTCGAGCGTCTTCAGGTTTTCTTCCGTCGAGTCGTGCCGCACAAAACGCAGCACCGCCCGGCTGGTGGCATCGTCCATCATGCGGATCCGTTTCAAGTCCTCGCCGCGACCCTCCAGCCAGTCGTGCTCCGAGGTGTCCCACTGGACCGACTCCCCGAACCGGCTGCGCCGCGGCCGCCACGTGTGCACCTTCTCCACCTTCCGCCTCCGCGCCCGCCACAACCCGGCGTTGATCATCAACTGCCGCAGCGCCTCGCGCCAGATCTTCATGCCGTGCCGGCGCGCCAGCATCTCCGAGGCCAGCGTCGGCCATAGTCGCGGTAGCGGTCCTCCGAGAGCATCGCCACGATGCGGTGGCGTTTGTCGTTGTCGAGCTTGCGGTCTGAAGGCCGGCCCCGCAGACCATGCACCACCGCACGGTCGCCGTCGACAGCCAGCTTCGACAACAGCCGCCGCACCTGGCGCTCGCTCACTTGCGGCTCCGCGGCCGCCATCGCCTGCGTGATCAGCCGCTTCCGCGCTTTCTTGAATACAACCAGCCGGTCGCGGTCCCGCCGGGTCATCATGAGGGCTCCTTCTTGCACCCTCACAGCCTGACCCTGTCAACAGGACATTTCTATTTGGCGCAAATAGGACATTCTCACGTGGCGGCGAAGTGCTCCATTTTTTTGCTTGACAAACGCTTGTGGCTTTCATAGAATTCCCTCAAGGTGCCGGATTGTTCCCCATGTACCGGGAGAGCGACGCAAGCGAAGCGAAGCTGAGAAGCCCGACAGGAACCGCAGGCAGTCCTGTAAGGTGGTGCAGGCTCCAACGTATGGACTCAGTCGCCGGCTGGAGCGCAAGCGCCTTCTCGTCGCTCGCAAGCTCGATCCTCAGGCTAGCCACTGTCAAAGCACCGGGCGCAGCGGACGTTCCGGGCGATGGGACGTGCGTCGGTTTCCGGATAGCAGGAGTGTGCGTTGCTGCGCGTGCACTGTTTGCTTCAACCGGCCGGTGAGATGCAGTTCGGACGACGAGTCGTCGGCGGCAAAGGGTTCAGACAGCCCTGACGCGTGCAGGCCGCCAGAGGCGCGGAGGCGTCAGGTTATGGCGAGTAAAGAAGGAGGTTTGCTTTGGTGGCAGGAATTCGCACAAGGATCTTCGCGATCCCTTTGATTCTGCTCGCATCGCATGGATTGACTGCGCAGAATATTACCAGCACGATCCTCGGCCTGGTGACGGATTCGTCCGGCGCGACCGTTCCCGGCGCCGAAATCACGGTGACCAACGAAGGCACGGGGCTTATCTTCAGGACGGCGACGGCCGACTCAGGCGCCTACTCCGCACCCAACCTTTTGGCGGGCGTATACGCGGTGACGGTATCGAAGGCCGGGTTCCAGACGTTCAAGGTGACCGGCGTGCAAGTTCAGTCTTCGCAGACGGTGCGCGTCAACGCGGTGTTGACAGTTGGCGAAATAGTCCAGAGCGTCACGGTTTCAGGCGAGGCGCAGATGGTGACGACCGAAAGTCCAACCATCGGCGCGACGCTTGATACAAAACGCATCAACAACCTTCCGATGGCGCAGCAGTCGATTGACACGCTGCTGGCGCTGACTCCCGGCGCCCAGACGTCTTGGGGCGCATCAGCGCCGCAGACGGGCGGCGCCACGCATTGGGGGGGCACGAATTTCACCATCAACGGCGTGGCCGCGAACGATTTCGGCAACGGCGGCGGGGCGTACTCCTTCGGTTTTGGCCTGATCAGCTTGCCGCCGGTTCAGTCGCTGGCTGAGTTCAAGGTGGAGTCATACAGCACCAACGCGGAATACCGGAATTTGGGAACCGTCACGATGGTGACCAAGTCCGGCAACAATGCATTCCACGGGGACGCATACGAGTACCTCCAGAACAAGGTGCTGAACGCCAATGCCTTCGTGAACAACGCGAGGGGGCAGAAGCGGCCGCCAACGGTGCGCAACCAGTTTGGTGTGAACATCGGCGGACCGATCATCAGGAACAAGGCATTCTTCTTCTTCGATTACTCGGGGATGAGAAACCGGATGTATTCGACGCCGCAGTTGACCTACCCTTCCATGGCCATGCGTGTGGGGGACTTCTCGGCTCTTGGGACGCAACTGTTCGACCCTTGGAGCGGGGTGCCGTTCGTCAACAATAAGATTCCGAGCAGCATGATCACATCGCAGGCGAAGACGCTGGTGAAGTATCTGCCGGAGCCGAACGTCGCCACGAACGCGGCCGGGCTGCCCAACGGGGGGCAAAACTACTTTGGGTTGGTCTCAACGGCGCAAGACATGAACGCAATGGACGTGCGGATCGATTACCAGATCGGTGCCAAGGACCAGCTATACGGGGTCTATACACGCAACGTCGGAAGCCCGTGGGAGTGGTATCTGGGCTACCCGAAGAGCTACGGCAACGCGAGTAATTATGGCTACAAGACATACGGCGTGAGCCTCGTGGAGAACCACACGTTCAGCCCGCGCGCCATCAACGATTTTCGCGCTTCCTGGTTCGACCACCCCAACATCCGGGCCGGCGTCAACCTGGACTTCGATCCGAGGTCGCTGTTCCCGCAATTGACAAAGAGCACCAACCGGGGCCTGCCGACGATGAACATTAGGGGCTATACGGGCATCATCGATCGAGGCACGGGCTTCTATTCGCATACCGCCAACTGGGAATTGATGAACAACTTCACTTACGTGCAGGGGAAACATACTCTGAAGTTCGGCGCCAGCACCTCGACATACAAGAGTTACGGCCCCAACACGAACGCTCCGCTGGGCACGTTCAATTTCAGCGGGCAGTGGACTGGCAACAAAGGTTGGCCCGGACGGCCCAAATCCCAGGGCAACGCGTTCGCGGACTTCCTGCTAGGCACGGCAGACAGCTCGTCCACCGGCACGGCGGGCGTGTTCGCGGGCGTGTACTGGGCTTGGGATACGGAGTTCTATGCACAGGACACCTGGCAGGTGACGCCGAAGCTAACGGCCTATTTCGGCATGCGTTATATGTACCAGACGCCCTGGAACTGGCAGAACGGGTATTCGACATATTGGGATCCTGAAACGAACCGGTTGGCTCTGCCACAGGATTCCGATAAGCCGGTGTTCGGGCTGGGGATGTCGAGAGCGATGTTCGACGCCTACAACTTCACCACGACCAAGGCCCTGGGCTTGCCGTCGCGTTACATGGTCGGCGACAAGAACAACTGGGGTCCGCGAGTCGGTTTTGCATACCGGCCGACATCGGACAACCGCACGGTGGTCCGGGCGGGCTACGGCGTTTACTACAACTTCAATCCGGCCTACGTCGGCGGGCGTGACGATGTCCTGAGTCCGCCATGGGTTGGCGGCCTGGGTGGATTCTCGGGATCCAACTACTCGTCCCGCATATCCGGGACGATCACCGAGCCCTTCCTGCCCGACGTGACCTTTTCCGACCCGTTCCCGGCCAAATTGCAGGCGGTGGCCGGCGCGTCAAAGAATCCGACCATATTTGCGATGCAGCGGGACTTCAAGAACGCCGTGGTACAGCAATGGAACCTGACCCTGGAACGCCAGTTCTCGGAAAGCTGGGCCGGACGCATCACATACGCAGGAAGCCAAACGCACCATTTGCAGTGGTTTTTCAGCGACTTCAACGTGCCCACGGTGCAAATCCCGAACAAGCCCATACAGGACCAGCGGCCGTTCCAGCCATGGGCGCAGATCCTGACAACCCGGAGCGGCGCGTGGCAGAACTTCAACCAGTTGCAGCTATCGGCGTCGAAACGGTTCTCGCAAGGATTCCTGTTCCAGGCGGAGTACCAATGGACGCGCAGCCTGGACAACGCCGAATACGTGTACGGGCCGATGATTCCGGAGAAGCCGCAACTCGACTATGGCAACAGCTCGAATATCCGGCGGCATGTACTCACATTCCACTACCTGTATGAATTGCCGGTCGGCCGGGGCAAGGCCTTGCTCGGCGGCATCAACAGGGTGGCTGACGCGTTCATCGGAGGGTGGCAGCTTTCCGGCATCTCCAATTACCAGACCGGGGCTCCATTCTCTGTCGGCTTCCAGGTTCCGTCCAGCGTGACAGGGTGGTGGAGCACGAACAACCGGGCCGACGCGGTGGCCGACGCCGACTTCTACGCCGGACAGGAAAGCGGGCACGACGTTATCAAAGGCATCCAATGGTTCAACGTGAATGCTTTCGCCCCGCCTCAGAAGTGGCAGTGGGGCAATTCATCGCGCAACATGCTGTTCGGACCAGGCAGTTGGAACTGGGACATCACGATGGCCAAGAACTTCAGGCTTGGCGAGAGCATCAATCTGCAACTGAGATCCGATTGGCTCAACGCCTTCAACCATTTCAACCTGGGGCTTCCTTTGGCAACGATCCCTGACACCCGCGACGGCGGCCCGCCCATCGCGAACGCCGGAAGAATCACGAGTGGCAGCGGCAGCCGTGTGGTGCAAGTGGGCGCCCGGCTGAGTTTCTAGCAGGCGGCGACGGGATGCCACGGCTAGCAGCACGCAGCGGCGTAGCTTCCTTACTCTGCCCGCGGCGGCCGCCGTCGCTCGCTCCTCCGAAACAGGAGGTGCGGGCCGTTTGGATCCATCCCGAGAATCTTTTCAAAGCTCCGGAAGCCGAGGGGCGCAAGCCGGTGCGGGAAGCGGTGGCGCGCTTCGCTTCGGCCAACTTCAACCTGATCTTGCCCTGGGTGCCGAGGGGCTTGCTGGCCGCTCTCGATTCCGACCTGTACAAGGACGCCCATCCCACGGCTCGTTGGGACGTGCTCGGCGTCTTGATCGATGAGGCCGCCGCGCGCGGCATCCCCGTCGAGATCTGGTATGCCTTCACCGCCTGCCGGGATCAAGCCAGTCCGGACTTTGATCCCCGTCCGGGCGACGATCCGCAATGGGCCGCCGTCCGCCTGGACGAATACCGGCCCGACCCGAAAACCGGCGTAAAGGTGGCCCGCCGCTGGAACGACTGTTGCCCGCAACACCACGCCGCACGCCGGTGGCAGCGCGAGTTGCTGCTCCGGGTTTGCGCGCGCTACCCGAAACTCAGCGTCGTGCACATCGAAGGGCCGGGCTACGATTACCCGGACAACTGCCTCTGCGACCTCTGCCGGGAAGTGTTCGAGAAGCTTTACGACGTCCCGCTCATCGATCGGTTGGCAACTCAGGAGGCCGAGAACTTCCGCAGCCTCGGTACCAGCGCCTTCATCACCGAGTTGCGCTCCGCGCTGCTCGGGCGTTTCTCCACGCTGGTCTTTTCCGCCAATGGCGGTTTCAACTACCGCCGCGAGCGCGCGCAAGGCCGCGACCGGGGCCGCTGGGCGCGGGCGAGTTGGCTGGACCACTACGCCACGCAAGTCTACGCGAGAGACACCGGCAGGTTCCGGGAACGCCTCGCCATGGTCATGCGCGACATCGGCGCGGATTGTCCGGTCTATGCCGGATTGGGTTTTCTGTGGAACACCAACAAGAACACCGTGGCCGAACTCCTGCGCCAGATTGAGGCTACGCGCGAACTCGGCGTAACCGGCTTCGCGCTGTTTCACGGCGGCGCTTTCACTGCGGAACTGCCTGACGCCCTGCGCGCCGGGCCGTTCCGCGGCCGGTTCGGGTAGTCTAGCGGAGACGGTGAAGGACACAGCTACGCAATGAACAAAGTATTCATCCTCGTCACCCTCTCGACCGCCTGCCTGCTGGCGCAGTCGACCGCTCCCCCGAAGCACTGGTGGCAGAGCAAGCCGCTGCGCATCATCGATATCACCACGTCGATTGACCGGGTCGGCACGATCCCGCCGGCGGAATTGGCCGAGTGGAAAGCCCGTCACGGCTTCAATTCCGAGCACCTCGAAATCATGGAAATGCAAGGCGGGCTCGACGACCAGGGCTTCTACTTCAAGAGCAAGGTTGCCGGGCGCGTGAATCCGGACTACCTGCGCCAGTACATCGCTGAAGCCCACAAACGCGGCATTCGTGTGCTGATCTACTTCAACGTCCATTGGTACAAAACATCCTTCGGCGACAAGCACCCGGAATGGCGGCAGATCACCGAATCCGGCAAGCCGCTGAGCGATGTCTACAACAATGGTACGGACTTCTGTGTGAACACGCCTTGGCGCGAATGGTGCTTCCAGGTGCTGCGCGACCTGGCCGCCTACGGCATCGATGGTGTTTTCTATGACGGGCCGGTCTTCCGCGCCAACACGTGCTATTGCAGCTACTGCCGCGCGAAATACCGCAAACTCTACGGCCAGGAGATGCCGTCAAAGCAGGTGCGCACCGGCGAACAGTTCAAACGGCTTCTCGAGTTCCAGGTGGCCAGCATGGCCGAGTTTCTCAAGGAGTCGAACCAGGTGCTGAAATCCATCAATCCGGACATCGCTTTTTACATGAACGGCGGTGTCCGCGGCGCCAACTGGGCCACCGCCCGCATCAACCGGGCACTCGTCCAGCACCAGGATATGCTGGGCAGCGAGGGCGGCTTTCTCAGCGGCGATCTGACCAGGGCGCCTTTATGGAAGCCGGGTCTGACGGCGCGAATGCTGGAAACGCAGGCCGGGGGAAAGCCGACTGTGATTTTTTCGGCGGCCGCGCACAAGCCGTGGACGTTCACGCTTCTGCCGAAATCCGAGCTGCGGTTGCTTTACGCCGACACGATTGCCAACGCGGCCAACGTGTGGATGGGCCTGGGGCCCTTCGACCTCAAACAGCCCGAGTTGGAGGCCATCGCCGCGATGGGCCGGTTTGTCGAAAAGAACGGTTCTTACTATGTCGGCACACGATCGGAGGCCAAGGTCGCGGTGGTTTGGTCGGAGACCACGGCGAACTTTTACTCGGGCTCGCCGGCCCAGATGATCGACATTGACCGGATCCCATCCCGCAGCGCCGTGGGCAACGTGGATCAGGAGTTTTCCGGCGTCGCCGAGGCCTTGCTGCGGGCCCACGTGCCGTTCGATGTGATCGACGATGTGACGCTCGAGCGGGAGCCGCTGGAGCGCTATGCGGCCATCTTCCTGCCCAACGTGGCCTGCATGAGCGACAAGTCTGCTGTGCGCCTGAAGGCCTATGTGGAAAGCGGCGGCAACCTGTTTGCCACGTTTGAGACGTCTCTTTATGACGACACGGGTATTCGACGCAGCAATTTCGCACTCGGCTCTGTGTTCGGGGTTTCTGCCGGCTCGCATGTCGCCGGTCCCAGGAACTGGGACTTCATGAAAAGCGTTTCCCGGCACTGGGTGCTCGAAGGCATTGAGCGTGAGCTGTTGCCTTCGTCCATTTACTATCTCCGCGTGGCGCCGGGCGAAGCCGAAGTCCCTGTCCGCTTCACGGTTCCACTGAAGGGCCGTTATGACGGGGTTCCCGCCTTTTCACCCGACCCGGCCATAGCCGTGAAACAGAGCGGCAAAGGAACTGCCATCTATTTTGCCGGCGACTTCGGCAATACGTTGGCTTCGTTCCACCTACCCGAGTTCCTGGCCATCGCGGCGAACGCCGCCCGCCGCCTCGCCCCCTTGCCGGTGACGGTGGAGAACATCCCCGGATCGGTTGAAGTGGTTTGGCGTTCTCAGCAGGAAGGACGCCGCAAGCTCCTTCACCTCGTCAACTTCACCGGCGAGATGACCCGCCCCATTACCGGCGTCTTGCCGGCCCTCAACGTGATGGTCACGCTGCCCAAAGGCCAGCCGGCCAGGAAAGCGTTCACTCTGATGCGCCCGCAACCGCTTCCCATCAGCAAGGATGACCAGGGCCGCCTGCGCGTCACCGTTCCGAGGGTGGATGAGTACGAGGTGGTAGTTTTTGAGCAATGAGCCGAGGAGACTTCCATGACCGAAATCACGCGCCGCGCCGTGCTGGGCGCTTCTACCGCAGCAGCCTCCCTGCGCGCTTCGCCGGAGAAACCCGCCCTGTTGGGGGGCCCCGGCGTCCGTGCAGAGAAGTGGCCATCCTGGCCCGTCTTTGACCGCCAGGAAGAAGAGGCGTTGTTGGGCGTTTTGCGCTCCGGGCTTTGGAACCGCAGGAGCGGTAAGCAGGTGGCCCGTTTCGAGGAAGCCTACGCGAAATTGACCGGGGCCAGATACTGCCTGGCCACCTCCAGCGGCACCAGCGCACTGATTACATCCTTATCGGCGCTGGGCGTCGGCGCCGGCGACGAGGTTATCGTGCCGCCCTATACGTTCGTCGCCACCGTGAACGCGGTCTTGATGCAACATGCGATTCCCGTCTTTGTCGACACCGACCGCGAGACCTTCCAGATGGATGCCCGCAAGCTGGAGCCGGCCATCACGGAACGCACGAGGGCTGTCATGCCCGTACACCTGGGCGGGAGTCCGGCCGACCTCGACGCTATCTTGGCCATCGCGGCAAAGCGGAAGATCCCCGTCATCGAGGACGCCTGCCAGGCACACCTGGCCGAATGGCGGAACCGAAAAGTGGGGACCTGGGGCTCCACAGGTTGCTTCAGCTTTCAGGCGTCGAAGAACCTGAACTGCGGCGATGGCGGGGCGCTTCTCACCAACGATCAGGACCTCGCCGACAAATGCTACGCATTCCACACCAACAGCAGCGGGCGCCAGGCGTCAGGTTTCAGCTCGCTTTATGTTCAGCGGGGAGCCAACCTCAGAATGACCGAATTCCAGGGCGCTCTTCTCGCCGCGCAAATGACGAGGCTCGAAAATCAGGCGCGCCGCCGCCAGGCGAACGCCGAATACCTCACCTCGCTCCTCAAGTCCATTTCCGGCATCAGCACCGCGAAGATGTACGTCGGCTGCACCAGGAACGCCTATCACCTGTATATGTTCCGCTACGACAAGTCGAAGTTCGCCAACCTGCCGCTGGCGCGCTTTCTGAAGGCGCTGCATGCTGAGGGCGTTCCCGCTTCGGCCGGCTATTCGCCCCTGAACAAGGAGCCGTTCCTGCTCAATACGCTGAACTCACGCGGCTACCGCAGGTTTTTGTCCGAAAAGGATGTCCAACGCTGGCGGGAGAGAAGCGCCTGTCCAGAGAATGACAAGCTCTGCGAGGAAGCGGTCTGGCTCACCCAGAACATGCTTCTTGCAGAGCGCTCCGCGATGGATCAGATCGCCGAGGCAATTGCAAGGATTCAGGCGTATGCGGCAGACCTGGCAAGGCTGTGAGACCGCCCTTGGCGGCGTGGACCGCGGCGTCCAGCATCCCGGAGAGGGATGGAGGGCCCGGCCCGCGGCCGCGTGGCCGCCGCATGTTGTAGCGGGCCCCGATAAAGGGCTTGAAATGGCCGGACAGGAAGGCTGCCTTCTTGTCAAGATCTCGAAACAACCGGGGATCGGGCATCAAGAGCATTTTGTTCCGCTGGTGATGCTGTTCCTCGAATCTGTCGACGATGCCAGGCCTATTCCTGCACAGAAACGGTCTTTTCCGGAGGTGGGATGCCACCCCGCCCCCCGTGTGGCCGTGCTGGCTGGAAGGAACCAACAAGGAACCAATGATGACATCGAAATTTACCTGGTTGTGGATCGGCGGGCTCGTCTTGCTGGAGGCCGCCTGCCGGCAGGCGCCCAAACCGCCGGCTTTCGATCATGCGCGCGGAATGAGAACGAAACTGATCGCCCGAATCCATCCCTCAGGCTTCACGCTGTCACACGATACCTACAATGGGTTGGGCATGGCGAGCGACGGAAAGATCTACTATGTTCTGTCTTCGGAGTCTTACGAAACGGGAGCGCAGATCTATGTCTTTGATCCCCAAACGTCCCGCTCAACGCACCTGGCAGACCTGACCGAGGCGTGCGGGGAGAAGGGGAAAAAGTCAATCGCCCAAGGCAAAAGCCACACGCCGTTTTGGGAATCGAACGGCAAGCTTTACTTCGGCACCCACATCGGTTACTACAGCAACGTCGATGGGATGGAGAAGATGGGGATTCCTCCAGCCGGGTGGAAGCCGTATCCTGGCGGCCATATCCTGTCGGTCGACTTGGCAACGGGGAAGATCGAGAACCTTGCGCTGGTGCCGGGCGGCGAAGGGATCATCGCCATGGGTATGGATACCAAGCGTGGGCGCATCTTCGGCCTCACTTGGCCCACCGGTCACTTTTTCCGATTTGATCTTGCGCAGCATGCCTATAAGGACTTCGGTCCATTCTTTGAGAAAGGAGAAAACGGCACCGGGAGCAGTTACCGCACGATCTGCCGGTCGATCGCGGTTCACCCGGATGAGGGCACGGCCTGGTTTACACGCGGGGAAGGCACCCTGTTCCGGTACGATCCGTCCAGCGACACTGTGGCGGCTTTCCCCAGCCCCTCGATGCGGAAAGACTACTTCGGACTCTACGACGTGACCGACAGCGGCAACATGGCGTACAACTGGCGCCAAGTTGTCTGGGTGCCCGGGCGGAAGGCCTTCTACGGCGTGCATGGCAACAGCGGATATCTTTTCCGGTTCGACCCGGCACAACCCGATATCGAGGTGCTCGACCGTATCACGTCCGAACCGTCGAAGCGGAGCGGCATGTATGACCAGTTCAGCTACGGCTACCTCGGTTTCACGCTGGGGCCGGATGGTCACACGCTCTACTACCTGACGGGCGGCCCAGTCTACCTCAACGGCAAACGGGTGACCGGGAAGGAAACGACCGCCAAGGGCGAGGCCAAGGGGATCGAGAACCTTCATTTGGTCACTTACGACATCGCGTCAAGCAGGTACACCGATCACGGGCCGGTGTTCTTCGACAACGGAGACCGGCCCACGTATGTGAACAGCATTGCCATTGGCAAAGACGGCACTGTCTACACAATGGCCCGCATAAGCAGCAGCGGCGGCCGGACGGAACTGATTTCATTCCGGCCGCAGCTGTGAGGCTCTGCCGGCGTGTAGAATAGGCCGTCCGCCCCGAGGCCGTCCGGGAGCAATGCGAAAGGAGGAGACGAAATGAGTTCCAACGGTTCAAGAATCGATTTGGTTTGCACCCTGAAGGGCTCCCTGTTGGAAGGGTTTTTCCCGCGCGGATGGGACTGGGCCAAAATCGACGCCTGTTGTTCCAATCCCCCGGAGAGCATCCTCGATCGCCAACCTTGGTGGCATGCCGGCTTCGAGCCGGTTCCGTGTGAGACGCTGGCGGACTTCGACACGATGCTCGGGCACGAGATCGCCATGCATATTCGCCGGACACGGGAAGAGGGCAAGGATCTCATCCTCATCTTGCCGGTCGGGCCCATGGGGATGTACCGGTGGGCCGTGTACTTCCTCAAACAGTGGCGGGTGCACTGTGATCATGTCCATGGCTTCAACATGGACGAGTGGAGCGATGCCGAGGGCAACACGCTCCCGCCGGACAACCCGGGCTCGTTTCGCTTTGCGATGGAAAATGCGTTCTACGGGCCGCTCGGGCGCCTGACCGTGCCCACCGGCCAGCGCCATTTCGCCACGCGGGAGGTCTTGCCGTCCTATGAGGAGAGGATCGGGGCGTTGCGCGCTGCAGGCGCCGAACTTCAGGTTGTCTTCGGCATCGGGCGCGTCTTTCACATTGCTTTCTGGGAGCCGCACTTTGCCGCCGAATTTGCAACGGACGACGAGTGGAAGCAGGCCACGCACCGGCTGGGCGCCCAGTTGCACCCGCTGACAGTGGAACAGAACGCCATCACCAGCTTCAAGAGCCGCACCACCCTAGTCTCCACCCGGGCCAATACCATCGGTCCCGGACTGTTCCTGAAGGCAGACCGCATCATTGGCGGCGCCGACGGAGTTCTCGGGCGCGGCATGCAGTGGCAAGGACAGAGCCTGTGGGTCACGCTCCGGTACGGGCCGGACCGCTGGGTTCCGAGCAGTTGGATGCCGACTCTGCCGGGCCGGTTGTTCTTCTTGAAGGAACTGGCTGGGCCGCTTGTAGCAGAGTGCAACTAGCCCCAATACTGTTCATTTAACAACATTTCTATGCTATTCTGTTTGGGGCAGGAGGCCCCAGGAATGGCCCGTACCGTTGCATCTCTGCCTGCCGGCAG
>Ga0209018_1002229_pt1 | contig 14000 bp, 12 predicted proteins | sample YNPBryBLVA2012_FD_185814 | JGI IMG/M metagenome (GOLD analysis project Ga0209018, IMG submission 185814) | Anoxygenic and chlorotrophic microbial mat microbial communities from Yellowstone National Park, USA - YNP Bryant BLVA 2012 (SPAdes)... ...
GGCGCTGGCGCAGGTCAACGGGAAGTCGGCCTGGACGCGCCTGGCGGTGGGCGCCATCCTGCTGCTGGGGGTGGGCGCAGAGATGTGGGCCGTGCGCGTCGAACTGGTCAAAGACGATTTTCGCTCCGAGCCGCAGTTTTGGGCCGACCTGGGCGACAAACTGGGACATACCACGCCCGTCCTCGGCCTGACGCAAGATTACGGCAACCGCCTGGAGTATTGGGGCTGGCAATACGTGGACGAATGGCCGACCACCGGCGACCAAAACCTGCGAGAACTGGCCGGCAAGGCCAAAACGTTCGAGGAGGTCTTCGCTGACCGCATCGCCGGCAAGCGCTATTTCGTCATCACCAACTTCAACCAGTTCGAGCGCCAACCAGACTTGCAGGAGCGCCTGTCTTCCGCTTATCCCATCCTCGAGCAGACGCCCGAATATCTGATCTTCGACCTCGAACATCCGCTCGACCAGCCATGACCTCCTTGCCTGACTTGCCGCTCGTCTCGATTGTCACCCCTTCTTTCAATCAGGCCGCCTTCCTGGAGGAGACCATTCGCTCGGTGCTGGCGCAGGATTACCCGCGCATAGAATATCTCATTGTAGATGGCGGCTCGACCGATGGCAGCGTGGAAATCATCCAGAAATATGCCGACAACCTGGCCTGGTGGGTGAGCGAGAAAGACCAGGGGCAGACCGATGCCCTCAACAAAGGGTTTGCGCGCGCCAGCGGCCAGATCTTTGCCTGGCTCAACTCGGACGATACTTACACTCCGGGCGCGGTCTCGGCGGTCGTTGCTTTTCTGCGCCAGCATCCCGAAGTCGGCCTGGTGTATGCGGACGCCAACTTCATTGACGAGAGAGGCAAGCGCATTGGCTCGTTCCCGGCTGCACAGACCGATTACCGCCGCTTGCGGCAGGGCTATGTCCACATCCCGCAGCAGAGCGCCTTCTTCCGGGCGGACTTGTGGCGTCAGGTGGGGCCGCTCGACCCGTCCTTTTACTTTGCTATGGATTACGACTTGTGGGTGCGGATTGCCCGCCGCGCGCCCATCCGTTACTTGCCTGGTCAGGTATGGGCGAACTTCCGTTTGCATTCCCACGGCAAGACACTTGCCGCCGACGAGCGCTGCTGGCCGGAGATGTTGCGCGTCCATTATCGCGACGGCGGCAGTTTCTTCTCGATTCTGGTGGCAAAATACTACTTCAGGAAACTGATTGCCCCCCTTTGGCTCCAATTCCGCAATCGGCACCTTGACCGTGGACAGGTACACAGGTAGACACGCATTACGCATTACGTATTACGCATTACGCATTACGTATTACGTATTACACCTCCCTCATGAACCTCCTCTTCTCCCCTCCCTCTCTCGATGACCTCATCCGCCTGCTCAAAGCCTGGCGCTTTTGGGTTTTGGGCGCTCTGGCAGGCGCGCTCTTGGGCGCAGCCGTCTATGCCCTTTTCCCGCCGCCCTACCGCGCCCGCGCTACGGTCAACGTGGACTTCAACCTCGAAGAAGCCTGGCCGCAAGAGACCGACCGCCAGCAGTTCTATTACCTAGAGCGTGAGACGCGCAAATTGGAAGAGATAGCCTGGTCGGATAGGGTTTTGCAGGCGGTTGCTCAGGAAAATGGCGTCAGCGTAACGTCGCTGCGGCAGGGCGTTCTTTCTCTCAGTCAGCCGGCGGAAGCGGGCTGGCATTTCTACGCTGATGACCACGACGCAGAACGGGCGTCTGCGCTGGCCTCTGCCTGGGCGTTGGCCTTTACCGAGCAGGTCCAGGCGCAGGTCGCCGCGCAGACGGGTTTGAATTCTTTCATCCGGGTAGAGGCTGTCCAGGTGCAGGACATCCCGGTCGAGCGCCGCGCTGGGCAGGGCGCATACTTGCTGGCGGGCGGGTTGGGCTTCCTGGCTGTGGGCGCTTTGCTGATATTGTTCCTTGACCGGGGCAAGCCCTGACCTGCTTACTTGTCTACGTGCCTACCTCCCTCATGAATCGTTTGCTTCCCCTCTCCGACCGACTGATGCGCTTGCTGTGGGCGGCGGCGTTGCTATGCCTGCCGGTGACCAGTTTCCGCTGGTTTCCTGGTTTGGGCGAGACCACTTATGTGCGCCCGCTGGCCTTCTATCCGCTTATCCCTTTGTTGCTTTTGCTGGCGATACGGTTGGCGCGCAGGCAAATTGCGGCGCCCTTTCCGGGCAGCATGGTGACCCTGGGCGCATTCATGCTGGTCTTGACCGCCGCCACTGCCTTTGGCGCTTTGAATGCTCCTTTGGAACTGCGCGGACAAACCTACTGGGGGCGCACTCTGCGCGCCTGGGCTACTGTCTGGATTGGTCTGGCCTTCTTCGTATCTGCGGTCTGGATGAACAAGGACGAGGACGACCTCAAGTTCTCTCTGCGCTGGCTGTTGGCCGGCTTTGGGCTGGACATTCTGTGGAGCGCGGTACAGGCTCTGGCCTTCTACACGCCCCTGCTGGACAAGGTGACGGTCACGCATTGGCAATTGGCTTTTTCCATGCGCGAACTGGTCAAGACCAACCGCGTCTCTGGGCTGGCTTACGAACCGGCCTGGCTGGCGGGGCAGATCGCCACCGTGTACCTGCCCTGGCTATTGGCGGCCACCTTGACCGGGACCCACCTAACCCGCTTCCGCTGGCTTGAAGCGCTGCTGCTTGCGGCGAGCGGCCTGCTCTTGCTGGCGACCTATTCGCGCGGCGGGCTGGTCACGGCGCTGGGCGCGGCCGCCTTGACCTTCTTGCTCACCGGCAGACAGGTCATGCAGCAGGGTTGGCGCTGGTTTCTGGCTGGTTTCCGGCGGCCGCAGGGGGAGATGAGCGCCTGGGTAACGGGAGCAGGCTTGCGTCTGGGCTTGACCGCGCTGGCAGCGCTGATCTTGCTCGGGGCGGGGATCATCCTCGGTCAAAAGGGTTACATGACCCGTTTGTGGAATACCCAGGCCGAAAGTCTGACCGATTTCATCGTCGAAAACTCGGCAGGCGCGCGGATGGCGTATACCTGGGGTGCGCTGGGGGCGTATGACGAATCGCCCTGGCTGGGCGTAGGGCTGGGCGCTTCTGGTTTCTACATTTATCGAAACCTGCCGGATTGGGCGCTGACCACCGTCCCGGAGATTGCGCGTCAACTCAGCCCGGCCAATCGGTTGTATCCCAATCCCAAGAACCTGTATATTCGTATCCTGGCAGAAAGCGGTTGGCTGGGGTTCTCCCTTTTTGCGGCTTTTTGGCTGGGATGGTTGGGCTATGCACTGGGCTTTCTGCGTCAAGGCGGGTGGTTGCGCTTTTTGGGAATTGCAGGTTTATGCTCCTGGCTGGCAATTTCATTTTATAATGGGACACAGGACTCTTTTGCTACGCCGAATCTCTGGATGAACTTGGGAATCCTGGTCGGCATGACTCGCTCGACAACCTTCTCTACAAACTCTTTGGAGGCGCGTTCATGATCGTTCTTTCGGTTGGGATGCCGCGCGCCGGCTCGGGCTGGCATTACAACCTCATCCATGACTTGATGAAAACCACCGGCTGCGCCGATGCGCGCGAGGTGCGCGAAAGGTATCATTTACAAAAGATTTTGACCGAGGTCAACTGTAACATTGGCGTTCTTTCTCTGCGCAGATTGGGGATGGTGACTGTGCCGGCCTTGATGGGCAACACCTTCGTCATCAAGGCGCATTCCGCTCCCACGCCCTGGTCGCGTCTTCTTTCGACCCTCGGCCTGCTCCGCATCACGTACATTTACCGTGACCCGCGCGACGCCATGCTCTCGGCCTATGAGTTTGGACAGCGCGCTTTGTCCAAAGGACGCCCCAATGCCTTTTCCCATTTGAGCGATTTTCGAAAGACGTTGGACTTTATGACCGAATATGTCCATATTTGGGAAAAATGGCAGGCTGAAAAGGGCATTTTGATTGCCCGTTATGAAGACTTGTTGCAAGACTATGACCGCGAGGTCGCTCGTCTGCTCGAATTCCTCGGCCTGGATTGCAGCAGGCCCGAAGTCTGCGCCGTCTTCGAAGCCTATCGCCCCGGCGCGGCAGAAGAGCGTCAGGGTTTGCATTTCTATAAGGGCAAGATTGGGCGCTTTCGCGAGGTATACTCGCTCGAACAACAAAATATCCTGGCAGAACGGTTTGGTCCCTCCCTGGAGAAAATGGGCTACGAAATCTAATCTGTAATGGGCTACCGTACATCCAGGAGAATTCCCACTCCTCTCCGACGTGAGTTTCGCGAAGGAAATGAAGGAGAATTCGTGTCCTTTGCTCATTCGCGGCAATCGCGTGGAGGAAATGTGCGGCAGAGAATCCGTAATCAACTTGTAAGGTCTTCTTTCGACCGGCTGGAGCAAATTCGGGTATCATAAGCGTATGCGTACTTTCGATACTCCTTACATTGCTGACTGGTATGCCGCCTCCCTGCGCTGGGTGGTCTTGATGGGCATGGTCATTTCGCTGTCTCTGGGGGGAACTTTGCTCGAAATGAGATCCTGGCCTTTGGCTGCGCTCATCCTTTGGAATATATTGATTAGCCTGTTTGCCGGGCTTAACGTTCGCATGGTTCTTCATCGTTATATCAGCCTGGCTATAGACTTGTCTCTGACGGCCGTCCTTTTTTGGCTGCAAGGCGGGCTGGGTGGGCCGGTGTTGTGGGCTGGTTTGTTGCCCATCTTGAGCGCAGCCATTTACTTCGAGTTTTTTGGCGCCTTGCTGATTGCGTTCTTGTTCTCGGCGCTTGAAATTGCTACTTTATGGAAAGGGGAAAGTGGGCCAGATTTCATCCGTTTGGCGGCGTTGGTGGCCGCTGCTACGTTGATGGTGGGGGTGCTTTTTGGCTACTTAAGTCATTTGTTGATGGAACATTTACGGCGGATGCGTGTGCACCGCTTGGACGAGGAAGAGCGGCGGATGCGCATGGAGAGCGAACGCTGGCGCGCATTGTACGAACTCACTTCCAACTTGACCGGCACACTCAGTTACCGGCGCGTGCTGGATTCGGCCCTCGACCTGGGATACACCGTCTTGAACCCCGATCCAGATGCCGAGCAGGACGAGAAACTGGTCAGCGCTGTCTTGTTGTTCAAGGGCGATGAACTGACCATTGGCTCGGCGCGGCGGCTGACGAATGCCGATATGCGCGTCCAGTTACACGGCAGCGAGGGCATCCTCAAGCGTGTCTTCGACGAGGGCGAACCGGTCTTGACGAACAATATCAGTTTCGACCCAGAACTGGGACGCATGATTGCCCTGCGCAATTGTACAGCCGCCTATTGTTTTCCTCTGCGCAGCGGCTTCAATGTCTATGGCGCCATGTTGTTCGCTCACGCTGACCCGCAGTATTTCACCCAAGAGCGCTGTGACTTGCTCGATATGATTGGCCGTCAATCTGTCATTGCCATTCAGAATGCTCGCCTGTATCAAGACCTGCTCGAAGAAAAAGAGCGCATGATGGAAGTCCACGAGGAAGCCCGCAAGAAACTGGCGCGCGACTTGCACGACGGCCCGACCCAATCGGTGGCGGCCATGGCCATGCGCATCAACCTGGCGCGGCGTATGTTCAGCAAGGACGCCAAAGCCGCCGTCAACGAACTGGTCAAAATCGAGGAACTGGCGCACCGCACCACCAAAGAGATTCGGCACATGCTGTTTACCCTGCGTCCGCTCATTTTGGAATCGCAAGGCTTGAATGCTGCGCTCAAAGCCATGGCTGAGAAGATGAAAGAGACCTTTGGGCAAAATGTCATTGTCGAGGTCAACGAGCAGGTCGTTTCCGAAATGGAGATGGGCAAGCAGGGCGTTGTTTTCTATATCATCGAAGAGGCGGTCAATAACGCCCGCAAACACGCTGCTGCGCCCAATATTTGGGTGCGCCTGCGGCAATTGGAACCAGGCCTGGTCTTGTTGGAAGTTCAGGACGACGGGGTAGGCTTCGATGTGCAAGCCGTCACGCAGTCTTATGATAAACGCAGCAGTTTGGGCATGATCAACTTGCGCGAGCGCACCGAACTGGTCAATGGCTTGCTGAATATCCAATCGCAGCCGGGCAAAGGCACCCTCATTCAAGTCTACATTCCGCTCACGGAAGATGCAGCCGACCGTCTGCATCATGCCAAACAATAGCCATGCCAACCGCTGCTGGCCTGTACTACTTTGTGCATGGCGAAAACTTGGATGGACGGCCGCCGGTTGTCTTGATTCACGGTGCGGGAGGCGCCCATTTGAACTGGCCGCCGCAGGTGCGCCGTTTGAACGGTCAACGCCTGTTCGCCATTGACTTGCCCGGGCACGGTAAATCGAAAGGGATGGGCCGGCAAGACATCCTGGAATATGCGCGGGCAGTGAGTGAATTCCTGAAGGCCTTGTCTTTGCCGGCGGCCATCCTGGTGGGGCATTCGATGGGTAGCGCCATTGCGCTTGTCATGGCTTTGCAATTTCCCCAGCAGGTGTTGGGATTGGGCCTGCTGGGTGGCGGCGCCAAACTGCGCGTAGCCAAAAGCATCCTCGAGCTGGCCGCCCAGCCAGAGACCTTTCCAACTCTCCTTCAAATATTGGGCGACCTTTCTTACGGCCCTCATGCCGACCCACGCCTGAAGGAACTCGGTATGCGCCGCCTGGCAGAGACGCGCCCGGCTGTCTTGTATGGCGATTTCCTGGCTTGTGACGCTTTCGATGTCATGCAGCAGGTCAAGAACATCCATGTTCCCACCTTGCTGCTGTGCGGTAGTGAAGACCAGATGACGCCCCCTAACCGTTCTGCGTATTTGCATGAACAGATTGCGGGGTCACAGTTGCGGCTGATTCCCGGCGCCGGTCACATGCTCATGCTCGAAGCGCCTGACGAAACCGCACGGCTGTTGGGGGCATTCCTCGATACGATTCCTAGCGGACTCCGAAGTCCAAAATATTGCTATTAGCGCCCCATCCCAAAGTATTCGAGCAGGAGGGGAAGGGCATTTCGCATCGCCTGACCGCGATGACTCAGACGGTTCTTCGTCTCCATGTCCAACTCGGCCATGGTCGCATTGGCTTCGGCGATGAAAAAGATTGAATCGTAACCAAAGCCACCCGTTCCGCGTTCTTGCGGGACGATTTCTCCCAAACAGGTCCCCTCGGCGAATTTCACGCTTCCGCCCGGACTTGCAACTGCTACCGTTGCCCGAAACCTTGCCCTCCACGGACGGGGTTTTCCCGCCAACTGCTCCAGCAGGTAAGCGCGCCGGTTGGCGTCGGTGAACGGCGCATGACCAAAGCGCTTCGAGCGCAGGCCAGGCAGGCCCTCCAGGGCGTCCACTTCCAGGCCGGTATCGTCGGCCAGCGAAACCAACCCGCTGGCCTGGGCAAAGGCGCGGGCTTTCTTGGCGGCGTTCTCGGCATAGGTCTGACCGTCTTCTTCCACTTCGAGCGCCAGGCCCAAATCGGCCGGCTTGATCAGCGCAATGCCAAGACCTTGCAAGATGGCCTGCATTTCCTGGAGTTTGCCTGGGTTGTTGGTGGCTAAGAGGAGGCGGGGTTTGTTCATTTCGAATGTCTGGAGCGAATGGGCGGGTTTTTGTTTTCCTCGATTTGCATCAACGCCCAAGCGGCGTGTTCGCGTATCAGCGCTTCGGGGTCGCGCAGGGCCGCTCGAAGCGCCGGCAGGGCTTCGGTCGAGCCGCTGTTGCCCAGCGCAACGGCTACATTGCGCAGGTAGCCGCGCCGTTTGGCGCGCGCGATCGGGCTGTCCTTGAAAGAGCGGTTGAAATCTGCGGGAGAGAGGGACAAGGCGGAGACCAAATCTGGTTGCGCGGAAGCCGGCCGCGGGGCGAATGAAGCGTCCACGTCGCGGAGAGCAAACCGATTCCACGGGCAGACCATCTGGCACACGTCGCAGCCAAAAATCCATCCGTCCAGTTTGGGGCGCAGGTCGAGCGGGATGTCGCCTTTGTTTTCGATGGTCAGGTAGGAAATGCAGCGGCGGGCGTCGAGCGTGCGGTTGGGCAGGATGCAGCCGGTGGGACAGGCTTCGATGCAGCGCCGACAGGAGCCGCAATGGTCGGCAGCAAAGGGAGCGTTGGGTTGCAGTTCGAAGTCGAGCAGGATTTCGGCCAGGAAAAAGAAAGAGCCAAATTGGGGGTGAATCAGACAGGTGTTCTTGCCGATCCAGCCCAGCCCGGCGCGCTGCGCCAGGTCTCGTTCTAGCAGCGGGCCGGTGTCGGTGTAATAACGATAGGCGATGGGATGGCCGACCTGCGCCTGGATGAAGTCAACCAGGGCTTGTAATTTTGGAGGGATGACGAGGTGATAGTCTTGACCCCAAGCGTAGGCAGCGACTTTGGCCTGGCTCCCCTCCGGTTCCCCCATTTTTGCCCCATGCTTTGAATTTTTGGGGGAGGCTTGGGGGGCGAAAATGGGGGGAGGATGGTAGGGGAGGGCCAGCACGAGGATGGATTTGCAGCCCGGCAGTATCAAGCGCGGATCGGCGCGGCGCGCCCGGGCGCGTTCGCTGGCCAGATAATCCATGCCAGCATGATGGCCGGCCTCCAGCCAGCGCTCGTAGATGGAGAGGTGCGTAGGCGGTTCAGGTGTGGTGACGCCGGCCAGGACGAAGCCCAACCGGCGTGCTTCTTCTTCGATGGCTTGTTCGAGGGGCGCCATGTTCAACGCACGACGATTCGGACGTAGAAGAATTCACCGAAAGGGCTTTTGTTGGCATTCGCCATGCGCCAGGTGCTGGAATATTGGCCAATTTTGTCGGGCGCCTTGAAGCGCACCGATACCTCCACTTCCTCCCCTGGGGCTACAACCGAAGTCAGCGGTTCAGCGATGCCAGACATTTTCTCGCCATAGGCGTAGATGACCGAATAACCGCTGCCCCAGGCGCAGGTGCCGGTGTTCTTGATTTTCCAGGTCTTGACGAAATCCTGGCCAGGCGTCATTTGGGTGTCGTCGGGGACGGTGATGTCAATGACGAAGGCAGAATTGTCGCAGGGGATAGGGGTGACGGTTGCGCCCGTCGCGTCAACGGCAACGGTGGCCGTGGGCAGGGGCAGCGCCGTCTCTGGCGTGGCGGTAGGCTCCTCGGTGGCGGTTGGCTCTGGCGTGTCGGTGGACGCAGCCTGGGCAGTTTGGGTGAACTCGGCGATGACGGTCTGCGCCGCGATGGTGTGAATGGCGTTCACGTCTGGCGTCGGCTGGGCAGGTTCGTTCGAGCCGCAGGCGGTCAGCAGCAGTCCCACGAGGGTCAAGAGGAGGATAGGTTTGGTCATAGAACCTCCAAAAATGGGTTGGAAATGTTGCTGATGGCTCATTTGACAATGATTTTGATGCACATCAGCGTACCAAAACCATAGCCGTTATCTCCAAACATCTGCCAGCAGCCGCCGTGTTCGCCGCCGGTGGCGGGGGTGGTCATTTCGATGCGAATGTCTACTGTTTCGCCAGGTTCGACGAACTGGTCTTTGGTTTTGATTTCCCAAGTCTTGGCGCCCATGGATTCTCCCATGACGTGTCGCACAGAATAGCCGTCGTCCCACGTGCAGGTGCCGGTATTCTTGATGCGCCACACTTTGGCTATCAGTTGTTTGTCTTGCACCACTTCGCCGTCGGGATAGTTGACGTCGGTAATGAACTCAGAGTTGTTACACATCGGCCCAGCCTGTGTCGCCAGGGCTGGCAGAGGGGTAATGGTGGCAAAGGGTGTGCCGCCCAATGGCGTGATGAGCAAGGCGGGCGTGCCAAGAGGCAGAGCAGGCGCAGGAGAGCCGCCAATGGGAAAGGTGGGGATGGGGGTGTTGGTAGGCGCCAGGGTGGCGGTGGGAGGCGCAGCCAGGGCGGTTTGGGTCAGGTCAGCAGAATACTGGGCGATCATCGTCTGAGCGGCGGCTGTGAAAATGGCAGCCACATCTGGCGTGGGTTCTGGCTGTTTCCCTAAATTGCAGGCTGACAAAAGCAGGGAGAGGATGAGAAGAAGAGTCAACCTGCGGGTGGTGTTAGCGCGTTCCACCGGCGGGGCGCCGATCCTCCAAGGGGATGCTGTGGGACTGCCGCCCAAGCGGGCGAGTATCCCATCCCATGAGCGCGCGTACCATGTTTTCGAATATCGCATTCGCTACCTCCAGTTCTTTGTAGAAAGATCATCCTTTCTGTTTTTGTATCTTCCCATTCATCGGGGGGGCAGGAGTTAGACCCTAAAGGTTTTCAGGTCGAACCGGCCATTCTGCCGGCAAATTTGGCCGTTTTGTCAGGTAATTTTGCCGGCCGGCGAAACCTTTAGGGTCTCCACCCCAATTTATTGAGATGATACCTGTTTTTTTCATTATAACTCATTGCCTGCTCCTTGCCCGCACCCCTATTTCGAGATTCCACCCTACTCTTTTCCCAAAGGGGGAGGCTGAGACGGGGGTCAAGGGGTGGCCGTTGCCGTCGAAGTGGCGGTTGGAGTCATGGTTGCCGTTGAGGTGGGCGTTGCCGTCCAGGTGGGTGTTATGGTTGCTGTGCTTGTCGGCACGGATGTGGAAGTCGGCGGCTGTGTCCCTTGGCGGACGATGCGCGCTGCCAGCCACAGGGCTTCATCCTTGCCTTTCGAGTCGTTGGCCAAGACGGTCAAGAAGAAGCGGACGTTCTTGCCGGCCAGGGAGCTCAAGTCTATGTCCACAGGATAGTATTTGCCTTCATAGACCTCGTGCCAGTCTTTCAGGATTTCGATGTCACCATCGCCGATACGATATTCTAGCCGAAACAACACATTGCAAGTCGTTGCGCCATATTGACAGTTGATGTCGGCCTTGAAATGGTCGCCAGATTGCACTTCGAAGGGCGGGTACTTCCCTTGGATATAGCCGTTGGCTTTGTGATTGGGAACCGTCAACAAACCGGCCTGCTTTTGCGTCACGCCGTTTTCCATGCGGGGTTTGGATAGTTTGATCACATAGCCGTCGTCATCGCCTTCTTTGCCGGGGCAGGGCAGGCTGTTGCTGCTGCGGCTCTTCCATTCGGCCTCGCAAGCGTTGGCTACGAAGTCGTATGCCACATATTCCGGCCCAGAGACATGGATGTCTACCCAAAAAGCGACATCGGCTTGCGCTCCAATACCAAAGAGAGCGCCGCTGGCATTGCGCAGTTTCCAATAGCCGCGATAGTGACCGTTCTGGCTTGGCGCTGTCAAGTTCACCGCCAAGTCAATGCTCTCGCCCGGATTCACGTTCCCTGGCAGGCTGGCAGAGGTGGGACCACTCATCCTGTCGCCGCTGACGAACACCAGCGCGTAGGAGGGCGTCCAACTACAAGTTCCCACATTTTGCAGCCGCCATATCTTTTGAAATGTGCTTCCGCGCGTGATGACGCTCCCATCTGGGACGGTTACATCCTTGATGAAGGCTGCCGCGTCACAGCGGCTGAGCGGAACGGGTGATGAGGAAGGCGTAGCCGAAGAAAACATCAGCGGCGGCGTAGCCGAGGCGGCCAGTAAGCCCGCCGGAGAAGCCAGCGGCGTGGCGGCTACACTGCTGGCCATGGCTTCCAGAGTTTGGGCTGCGGCGGTGTAGAGCGGTTTCAAGGTTGCTGCTGCATCTGGCTGAGCAGGCGAAGTCAGGTTGCAGGCTAATGCAGAAACGATGAGAAGGGTCAAGGAGAACAAGCGATGGAAGCGCGCGTTCATAGAAAACCTCCAACTCTAAACACGGCAGAATGCCGTAAAGTATGCGTTAACCTGAATTCGGGATAAGCCTTCCAACCGTCCCGCGAAGTACCCGCAGGGTGAAGGCTCGATTTTGCCCATACAATGGCTCGAAAAAGCCTTCAGGACGGTTATCCCGAGGGCGCCCAGGTGCTGAGATGATAGCCTGTTTGGGCAGCAGTTACTTGTCCTGGCGCTTTCTCAGAGCACTGCCGCCCATTGGTTTGGCGTGCCAAAAAGTATACTATTTCTTGAAGACGCCCATTTATCACCTTATGTTCCCAAACAAAAAGGCCGGAGCGCCAGCCCCGGCCTGCCTCGCTCTGGCTGTCTACTGACACAAATAGTCGAAATACGCCTTCCCGAAATCCTGCTCATTGGGAAAAGTGATCAACACCTGCATCCACTTGGTGCCAGGCGTCACGCCCAGGTGCATGGACCACTCGCGCGTCAGCGTTTGTGAATCGGCTTGTGTGAACTTCAATTTTTTCTCGCCGGTATCGTTGCCGTCGCTTTGCAGCCAGCGGTACCAGACTTCCACCGGGCCGTTGGTCGTAATCGTCGCATAGACGGTGTACCACACATTGGTCGCACAGCCCGTCTCTGGCTTGCGGACGACCTTGTACGTCACCGCCGTCACGCCATAGGCGGGGGCAGACGAATCGGTCACGTTGACCTGCACGTAGAAAGGCTGGTCATATTCGCCGACCCCAAATGCTCCGCCCCACGGCGACTTGATTTTCCAACTGCTGGTGTACATTCCGTTCGCAGCGGGCGCCTGCATGTAAAGCGTAATATCCACTTCATCTCCCGGCGGCACCACCTCGGGGAAGGGGTATTCGAGCAGACCGCCCATCAACTCGCCGGACCAGTAGATGATTTTGTAGGTCGAGTCCCACGTGCAAGAACCGCCATTCCTGAGACGCCAGGTCTTCCAAAAATATTGTCCCGGCTTCATGATTTGCCCATCGGGGATGGTCTCGCTGATGAGATTGGCCAGCAGGCACGGGGCTGTGGAACCGACCGGCGGCGGAGCCGTAGGCGGCGAGAAGGTGGGCGGAACGGCCTGGGTTGGCGTAGGCGTCTCCCCTTCCGCTTCGGGCGTGGACGTGGGGCCTGCTTCCGCTAAAGTGGGCGTGGAGGCGGCCTCGGCCGCTTGCGTGTCGTGCGCCGCCACTGTCATCGCCACGGCGGTCGTGATAGAGGGGTCGTCTGTCCCCTTCCCCCCGCAAGAGGTGACCAGCAACACAACCAGCATCGAGATGGATAGAAAGATCAATCTTCCGTTTCTTTTCATCCTGATTCCTTTCGGCAACGAGTTCGAACATTGCCAGAAAATATTATACCGCCCTGAGATTAAAGAACACTCATAAACTCGCCCGAAAGTGCAGGGGCAAGTTTCAGACTTGCCCCTGCAAAACAGCGCATGGAGAGGATTGCTTCTTTACGGACAACTGAAATTTGCCCTTCCGAACTGCTGGTGGTTGGGTTGGTCAATGTAAATGTCCATCCAATGAGAACCAGCAGCAGATACAAACCATTGAGTACTGACGCTCTTCGTCCCGGCGGCTGCAAATTCTATGGGAGCGTGAGCGGCGTTGTCGGTCACGCCGTCGCTGCGAATCCATTTATAGGTGACGTTCCCAGCCCCGTTGGTTGTGATATTGGCGGTAATGGTGAAATTCCCACATGAGCCAGAAACGCTCATAGTAACGCTGGTGACGGCAAACGTCCCACTTCCCCCTCCTCCCCCTCCGCCGCCAACTTTGATGTCCACATAGAACTGCGTAAAAGTTACGCCGGCGGCGTTGCGCAGCGCCCACCACCCTTTATAAGAGCCGTTGGCGGATGGCGCTTTCAAATTGACAGAGATATCTACCGTCTGGCCAGGATTGACGTTGCCGGTCAGCGCCTGGCTGGCAGGTCCGCTCATGGCGTCTCCGCTTTGGAACACCACTGTATAGGAAGGCGTCCATGAGCAGGTGCCAATATTTTTCAGCCGCCAGGTCTTCACGAAGTTCTCGTTTGCAGACAAGGTCGTTCCGTCTGGAATCGTGACATCGGTAATGAATTGGGCTTTGTCGCAATCCTGGGTTGCGGTAGCAGGTGGCGGCAGCGTTGGGAGCGGAGCCGCTGGCGTGGCCGTGGGAAGCGGTGCCGCCGGCGTGGCCGTGGCCGGCAGAGAAGTCGGCGTATTGACAAGAGCGGCTTGTGTCAGGCTGGCCTCCACCGTCTGGGCGGCAGCTGTCAGGATGGCGTTGGGGCTTTCTGTTGCCGTATTTTTAGACGGTAAATTGCAAGAGACCAGCAACGTGCCCAGCACGAAGATAGTGAAGA
>Ga0209018_1002231_pt1 | contig 13980 bp, 19 predicted proteins | sample YNPBryBLVA2012_FD_185814 | JGI IMG/M metagenome (GOLD analysis project Ga0209018, IMG submission 185814) | Anoxygenic and chlorotrophic microbial mat microbial communities from Yellowstone National Park, USA - YNP Bryant BLVA 2012 (SPAdes)... ...
CAGAATGTTGCGGATCGCCGGGTTGGACAGGAAATGGGCAATCTGCGCCTGACTCAACCCAAACTTGGCAAAACTGTGAAAGAGATTCGCCCCCGCCCTTGTGCCGCCCGTGATGTCAAACTGCTGACCATTCACCGTTACCTGCGTCCCCAGCCCGTTGGGAACAACCTGCGCCTGAGCAGGACAGGCAAAAGCCAGACACACCATCCATAACGACCAACGCCAGCGCAACATTTGCATCCTTGTGTTTCCTAAATTAAATATAATTTAGTACATCTTTTAATCCTACCCTAATTGTAGGGTAAAGTTATGGAAACACAAGAAATTTTAATTTACCAAGGAGCAAATTGCTGTTTGAATAAAGGGCACCTCTATAAATTCAAAGTTAGCGGTCGCAGCGCCCTTGGTTCTGAATAATATGGGTATGCCAACGATGAAATTTATGGCTATGTCACGCAGGCTATGGGTTGGCTCCAATAAATAGAGATGCCCTTAATTCACTAATGATTGGCATAGGACATAATTTTAACAAACCCCTCTCTGTGAAAGGATTTTGAGTGTTGATTACAGTACAACATCAGGAGCCTATTAATTTTTGTACTTACACGGTAGATTTGGAAACCCCATTTTCTCCTTGGCGATTATCAATAATGCAGGTGTTATTCTCAATAGCTATGAATTAATAGATGCGTCTATCATCATTTACTTAAGACTCTCCCATATCCAACCCCTCCGTGTGTCACCTTCGATATTATCTGAACAACAGGTTATAGTCAAAAAGATTCACTAAAAACCTATGAAGGAACCGATGGATATTGACCCCCAGCGCCGTTATTTCCTGGCGTTGCAGGACAAAATATACCTCAATTTTGGCGGTCAAGGCACCCTGCCAACCCCGGCGATCACCGCCATGCAGTCAGCCTACCTGGAAGGTCAAAAATACGGGCCCTTTAGCCGCCGTGCCCTGGATTGGGTAGCAGAGCAAGAGCATTTGACCCGCACCGCCTTGGCAGAAACCTTAAACGTTGCCACAACGGACATTACCCTCACCCAGTCCACCACCCAGGGCTGTGCCATTGTCCTCTGGGGCTGGCCTTGGCAACCGGGAGACCATCTCCTGCTCAGCGATGGGGAACATCCAGGGGTGGTGGCAAATGTGGCGCAATTGGCACGAAAGTTCGGCGTGACCTGGAGTACCTGCCCCCTGAGTTATTGTACTGATAATAGCGTGACAATTTTAGAACAATTTATCCAGCCCACTACCCGGATGCTGGTGTTGAGCCATATCCTTTGGCACACGGGGGAAGTGCTACCCCTGGCGGAGATTGGGGCATTTTGTGCCGCCCACAATATCAAATTATTGGTAGATGGGGCGCAATCCCTGGGGGTATTGCCCCTAGATTTAACTGGGGTGGATTTTTACGCCGCCACCGGGCACAAATGGCTCTGTGGCCCGGCAGGGTTAGGGGTTTTGTATATTCACCCGCAGTACCGGGAGTCCCTGCAACCCACCCACTGCGGCTGGCGGGGTTTACAGGGATTTACGGATGGGCAACCCCAGTGGTCAGCGGACGGACAACGGCACGAAATTGCTACCACCGCCTGGGAATTGGGGGTGGGACTGCGGGCTAGCTTAACCCTGCACCAGTCCTGGGGTACAGCCAGCCAACGGTACGAGCGTTTGACCCACACCGCCAGGGCACTGTGGACAGAACTGGGGACGATCCCACACCTCACCCGCCTTCTGCCTTACCCGCCCTCCAGTGGGCTGGTCAGTTTTCGGATGGCACACCACGAACCGGAAACCCTTGCCCAAATGTTGGAACAGCGGGGAATCTGCGTGCGAGCGGTTGCCGCCGGAGCCTGTGTGCGGGCTTCCGTCCATTACCTCAGCACCACCCAAGAAGTCCAGCAACTCGCCCAGGTTTTGCGGGAACTAGAGGGATGAACCCACCCCCACGTAGGAACCCCAGAAAAAGAGGGCGACCACTGCCAGTAGCCCCATACCGGCGACCGTACCCACCAACCACAGGGGAATGCGACCAGAAGACATACGCATTATTTACCTCCTAACGAGTTGAAACTGCGAAGGTGTACCTAATTAAAAAAGTAACTGGAGAATAAAATTGCCAGCACAAAAATCAACAACAATCCCAAAAATAGGGACGTGCGATTCAGTTCAACCGGCTGGGTATTGGGGTTTTTGTCAGCCATGATGTCAACACTCCTAACGGCGAATAAACTGCATGGCGGCAATGGCCCCCAAAAAGAAAATGGTCGGCACCGCCAGCGTATGTACCGCTAACCAGCGCACCGTAAAAACGGGGTAGGACACCGGCTCATCTGAGCGATTGGTGGTCATGGGTTTTCTCCTAAACTTTGTTGAAATGCGTCAATTTGTTGCCGGGCTTGATACCGTTCGGACACCACCGGCGGCTTATCCTGCACCGGGCCGAAATAGGTGTCGGGACGGGGGGTACCAAACACGTCGTAGGCTAAACCGGTACTAACAAACAACCAACCCGCAATGAACAGGGCGGGAATGGTAATGCTGTGGATCACCCAATAACGGACGCTGGTGATGATGTCCGCAAACGGGCGTTCCCCCGTACTACCTGATGCCATAGAACTGACCTCCTCTCAAGGATTTAACGTCACTGCCCATACTCATCTTAAGTTCTATTGTGTAATTTTATTGTGCCGGGAAACCGACCCGACTGTACAGACCACACAGCAAAATAATTTGGGTCGTCAAGGTGACCCCTGCCGGTGCGCCCCGCTTGATCCCCACCTCCATCTCGAATAGTAGTGCTAGGGTTTGCGTCAAAGCGGCTAGGGAAAGGGAACGGACTTCTTTTTCTAAAAAATAAATCCGTTTGGGGTTGCCCAGGTTGGTCATGGCTGTCACTGTTTCGGCGGTCACCTGTTTATCTACGTGCATCAATTTCACCCACAACCAGAGGCGAAACTGGCTCACCAAGGTCGCCGTAATCCGCAAGGGCGGCTCGTTCATCGTTAGTAAATTGTCCAGCAATCTTAAGGCTATATCCGTCTGTCCCTGACGAATGGCTTGGGCAAGTGCCAAACTGGTCTGGGTGGTGGCGGGCACCAGGGGTTGAATTTCCTTGGCACTTAAGGGGCGGCGGTCATGGGGGCGGAGCAGGCTAATTTTTTGCAATTCCTGCGCCAGCCGGTAACGGTCATTGCCCACCGCTTCCACCAGATAATCCACCGCATCGCTTTGTAGCGGGACATCCCAAGTTTGCGCCGTATCCCGCACCATCTCTGCCAGAGCATCCGTTTTCCAGGGGGGAATGGGGTTAAATTCCCGCACGGTTCCCTGTTGATTGAATAATTGCCCCAACTTGGATTTAGCGGGTAATTTGTTGATCCCGGTAAATAAAACCGTCGAATTGTCGGGTAACTGAGGAACCAAATCGAGCAAGGTTTGTACCAATTCGTCAGGACATTTTGTGCCCAGGGGGGCATCGGTGATCCAGGTCAACCGTCCCCCACTGCCGAAGGGTAACGTGCGACTTTCTGCCAGGGCATTTTGGATCATTTCCAGGGAATCCCCTGCCACTTTTTGGTAATTAAAACTTTGCCAATCGGGGTCAACCACCTGCTTGATTAATTGCTGGGCGGCTTGTTTGATTTGATGGTCATCTTCCCCCCAAAAGTAATAAATTGGCATGGGCGTTAGCGATGATAATCGTGACCACTGCCATAATAGTATTGCTCAAAACGGCGCATTTGCTCATAATTGGATGCAGATGGGGGCGATTTTTGTGCTAGCCAGGAATAAAGCACCAACATCCCATAGTGCCCTGTCCAATTGAACAATGAATTTACCCCCACATGACCCATCACCTGGGCAATGAGACCAGGATTGCGGCGCATCATTCCGACTAGGGTTTGGGTTAAACCGGGCAATTGGATCACATCTTGTAAAAAGGGTTTGAGGACGTGATCCCCCGCCTGCGCCATTACCGCAAACGCCGTTGCCAAAACCTCATTCACAAAGTTAGGAGGCAAATCCCGATCCAAAGGCACCCGCATCACCTGTTGAAATAACCAAGTTAAGGACAAATTGGGCTGATAGGGTTGTAATAAACTTAAACTTTGCCGGTCCAGGGCATCCGCTTTTAAGGCAGAATCAATCCCGGTCAAAAGCCTGGGCAAATGCCGCAATAAGGTTCCAAATCCCCCAAAACTCAGGGGGGACTGCATCCCACTGCTATCTCCCACCGGCAAAATCCGTGCCCAGCGACTGCCCAGGGGACTGTGGCGATAACTGGGAAAAAAACCAAATAGCAATCGTTGCCAGGATAACTGCCCTAAATCCACCCCTTGATAGGCAGGTAAATGTTCTAAATATGCCTCAAATAACTCAGTCAAACTGGGGCGTTGGGGATGGACATCCACATAGGTAAATAAATAGACAGTGCGACCATCCTGGGCGGGAAATGCCTCCCAAAAATATTGACAATGATTAATAATCGGTGTAGTCGTTACTAACAAATCCCCATATTCTCGCTGAGGGAACCCCTGGGCACATCCACCGACCACCAAACAGATACCGTCAGGAATTTGTCCCCGCCGGGCTAATTTAGTTAACGGAGAAAAGTGTCCCATCATATCAATTAAAAGACGACTTTTATGGGTCAATTCTCCCGCCTGAATTTCCACGCCATCCCCCTTGATTTTAATGCTTTTGAGCGGTTGATATTCACCGACATATCCCCCATTTTGGATAAATTTATTTTTGAGTAAATCTAATAACAAATCCGGGCGTACTCCCAGGTTTAGTACATCCTCAACCTCCCAGGTTTGACTTTGATAAAATTGAATCCGACCAGGGTTATATGCGGTCACAATTACCGTTGCCAATTCAGCGGGGGTGAGTAGCTCTAAATCCAGCAACATATCCAGTTCCGCCCGGGAAATATTCCATTCCTGCCGCCGCCCGTACAGAGCACCCCGCTCCAGTACCGCCACCCGATAGCCCTTGTGACGCAAACCCCAACCCAGCAAAATCCCCAGCGTACCGCCAGCGATGACCACATCCCAGTCCGTCTGTCCACACAGTTCGGTGGTCGCCAATACCGGTATTTCCCCCGCCTGTCCTTCTGCCCAAGTGCCCCGCCCCGCTCCCCCAACGGCGACAAAAGGCATCGGTTGTTGATGTTTCAGCGCCGACCATGCCCGGTCTGCCCGTTGCAACTCCGGCCAAGGGTTACCTGGCACGGTTTGAAATAGGTCAATCAGGTGGTGGGACATCGGTAGGCATAAGGAACTATAGCCATCCTACCCCGTCCTTGGTGCTGGGAAATTTCTGTTCATTAATCGAGTAGAATTGTTTAGCACTACAAATGGTGTGATGGAAGGCATTAACAATCAAATTAAATTAATGGGCACCTCGATCAATGCAAAGTTAGCAGTCGCAGGGGCACTCCCCGCCCTTGGTTCTGGAGAATTTCTGTATGACTACGGTACGCAAGCTAACGCTAATCAAATAGAATTTTAACCAGATTCTCTAATGAGAGCCAAGGGAACGCAAAATCGCTATACTAAAAACCAGAGTGGTAAATTTAAGAATATGGCAATTATCCGCCGCATCGCCGTTCGTAAACAACGAGCCAATGAAGTATTAGTCCGTCTCAAACGCCGTTATCCTGATGCTACCTGCACGTTAAATTATCAAACACCGGTGCAATTACTGGTGGCAACCATCCTTTCTGCCCAATGTACTGATGAACGGGTCAATCAGGTCACACCCGCTTTATTTGCCCGTTTCCCAGATGCGGCAACCCTAGCGGCGGCGGATTTAGAAGAGTTAGAAAATTTGATTAAATCTACCGGTTTTTATCGCAACAAAGCCCGCCATATTCAGGGAGCCTGCCGCAAAATTATGAGTGAATTTGGGGGGAAAGTACCCAAGGAAATGTCCCAATTGCTCAGTTTGCCGGGGGTGGCCCGGAAAACCGCCAATGTGGTGCTTGCCCATGCCTATGGGATCAATGCCGGAGTGACCGTAGATACCCATGTCAAACGGGTTTCCCACCGTCTGGGGCTGACAGAACACACCGATCCGATTCGCATTGAGCGGGATTTGATTGAATTGCTCCCCCAACCCGATTGGGAAAATTGGTCAATTCGTCTGATTTATCATGGGCGAGAGACCTGCACCGCCCGTAATCCTCGCTGTGATGAATGCTTTTTGGGGGATTTGTGCCCTTCCCGAGATAGTATTGCCGCTATTAGTCAAGTTAGCAATAAAATTAGCGATAAAAAGGGTGGCTAAATACTTCAATTTGGGCACTGGTAAACGTTTTTTAACGAGAACTTTTGCCCCACTTTCCAATTATAGCAGTCCTATTTGATTAGTGAACAGAAGTTCTCCAGAACCATACACCGCAGGTGCTTCTTTTACGGGGGCGGTGCCCCTGCGACCCATTTTTAGAGATACCCTAAATTAATCTTTTTTCCCGTGATGCGTCAAGTGATTTTTATGACTCGGCAAAAGCTGGTAGAAATGGGCAATAAAAATGGATGCACCTTAAGCGCACCCCCTCATTACTACCCAGAAATTCCCCCTAGAAGATGCTTAACCATCCCTCAACCAGCGTGCCACATCCACCGCATGATAGGTCAAAATCACATCGGCACCCGCCCGTTTCATGGCAGTTAGAGTTTCCAAAACAATTTTTTTCTCATCAATCCAACCATTTTGCGCCGCCGCTTTTACCATCGCATATTCCCCAGACACATTGTAGGCGGCTACCGGTACATCGGTGTGCATTTTCACTTGATAGATGACATCCATATAGGCCAAAGCAGGTTTCACCATCACTATGTCTGCCCCCTCTTGAATATCTAGCTCAATTTCCTTGAGGGCTTCACGGCTGTTGGCAGGGTTCATTTGGTAGGTTTTTTTGTCCCCAAATTTCGGCGCAGAATCTAAGGCATCCCGGAACGGCCCGTAGTAGGCAGAAGCATATTTGGCAGAATAGGCTAAAATTCCCACTTCCGTGTAACCTGCCTCATCCAAAGCCGCCCGGATTGCCCCCACCCGACCATCCATCATGTCCGAAGGAGCCACAAAATCTGCTCCCGCCTGCGCTTGCGAAACTGCCATTTTTACCAAAACATCTACCGTTTCATCATTCAAAATACGCCCCTGGGCATCTACTAATCCATCATGGCCGTGGGTAGTAAAGGGATCAAGCGCCACATCCGTAAAAATTAAAATATCCGGTACTAAGGACTTAATGGCTTTGACCGTGCGTTGTACCAAACCATCGGGGTTAAAACTTTCGCTCCCTTGGTCATCTTTTTTATGTTCAGGAATCACTGGAAATAGGGCGATCCCCGGAATACCCAATTCGGCAATCGTTTTAATTTCCACCAACAGTCGGTCCAGGGCATAGCGAAAACAACCGGGCATCGAGGGAATGGGCACCGGTTCCCCCTCCCCTTCCATGACAAACATGGGGTAAATCAAATCATTCACACTCAAAACCGTTTCCTGCACCAGACGACGGATGGCAGGGCTGTAACGTAAACGCCGGGGACGATGGGTTAACTGCATAGGAGCCACAATCACGCAACGGGACAACCAATATACTCTACTGCTTCCCACAGGTGCGCTACAGTAGTCAAAGAACGCTTAATACCCCGTAACAGAATCCGCTCATGTCTAGCCTGCGTGAGTTACCCGTATTCCCCCTGCCGGAGGTCGTCCTGTTCCCCGGTTCCCCCCTGCCTCTGCACATTTTCGAGTACCGCTATCGGATGATGATGGCCTCGGTTTTGGAGACGGATAAACGCTTTGGGGTGCTGATGTGGAATCCCCAGGAGGGGCGGCCCGCCAGCGTCGGTTGTTGTGCGGAAATTTTGCGCTACGAACGGCTCCCGGATGGACGCATGATGATTCTTACCCTGGGACAACAGCGGTTTCAGGTGTTGAATTACGTCCGGGAAAAACCGTTTCGGGTGGCACTGGTGGAATGGATTGAGGATGCCTCCCCCACGGAAGATGTGCAATCCCTGGCGCGGGAAGTGAAGGAACTTCTGCAGGATGTGGTGCAATTATCCGCCAAACTCACCGACCAGGAGGTGGATTTACCCGAAAAATATCCCACCCTGCCCCGGGAATTTTCCTACTGGGTCGCCAGTAATTTTCAAGGGGCACCCCTGGAGCAACAAGCCCTTTTGGAAATGCAGGATACGGCGGGTCGCCTGCGGCGGGAATCGGAAATTTTGGCATCCACCCGTAGCCATCTGGCCGCCCGGACTGCCCTCAAGGAGGTTTTCAAAGACCAGGCGGAACCCAACTTTTAATGGGCTTGCCACTGCGGTTGGTCAGGGTCAACCCTTTATTTATTGATAAATCTGCGGTTACAATGACAAACAGTTGCGGCTATGGATAACCAATTAATTTTGATATGCACCGCTGGCGTTCTTGGTATTGGTTTGGTTTAGGAGTTTTAATTTCAGTAATTATTGTTATCTCATCGGTTTATGCCCTGGCTGATTGGACAAAAAACCAACAACCTGCAAAAGTACCCCTTGCCAATACACCCGCACCGATGACCATCCTCACGCCAACGCCTGCTCCTACGATTTCCCAACCTATGTCCACCCCCCTCGGCACAAAATACGGTCATTTTCCCTACGCAGAAATTAGCCAGAATCGGCTCATTGTGGTCGCCAGTTATGGACAAAAAGAATATCAGCGTTATGTGGAAATGGAACGGGAAGCGGGTTTGGCTTTATTTCGTTTGATGAATGCGGCCCGGGATCGGGGACTGTGGATCATCCCCATTTCCGGTTTTCGGACAGTGGATTATCAAGCGGATTTATTCCGTCGTCAGGTGCAAAAGCAAGGGTCAGAAATTACTGCCGCCCGCATTAGCGCACCCCCCGGTTATAGCGAACATCACACGGGTTTGGCGATTGATTTGGGGAATGGATTTGCCGCTGGGGAAGGGAAACCCGATATTACCGAACAATTTGGCAAAACCCAAGCCTATGAATGGTTACAAAAAAATGCCCAGACCTACGGTTTTGAACTGTCCTATCCCCCCAACAATTCCCAAGGCGTGATGTATGAACCCTGGCACTGGCGATATGTGGGTTCGGACTACGCTCGGCAGGTTTTTGCCCAAGCCCGCAGTGGCCCCAAAGGTTAAATAAGGCTTAACCGTGTCGTGCAAGGATGATTTTGGGTTGGGGGCAGGCAATGAGTGCCGATTGTTTTAGCACCAGTTCTATAACGTGATATGATAAAAAACGCTGTCAATTGAATACCCCCATGGCCGTTCCTAAGAAGAAAACGTCCAAAGCCCGCAGTAGTCGGCGCAAAGCGGTTTGGAAGCGGGAAGCCCTCTTTTCTGCCCGCAAAGCCCTGTCCCTAGCTAAGTCCATCCTGACCGGTCGTTCTCGCAGTTTCTACTACCCACCCGCCGACGAGGGGGACGAGGGGGGCGAGACGGAAACATAGAAATCCCGGCACGCATCGAGAATTTGGTGCGCCAGGGTTAATTTCGGCAGAAGCGGCCAATCCCGCCGTTGCCCGAGCCGGTCCAGCCAAATGCCCCGGTTGGTAATACTCCCAAAGCCCGCTCCTGGCTCATCTACCGGGTTGGCGACGATGGCATCCAGGTTTTTGTGCTGTAATTTTTCCCAGGCGGGGGAAGTGATGTCCCCGGTTTGGGCAGCGAACCCGACCAGCAGTTGGTGGGGTTGTTTACTACTGCCCAACGCCTGCAAAATATCCGGCACCGGTTGCAAGGGCAAACAGTCCGGCAAATCCTTTTTAGGCAGTTTTTCCGGGTGGTAGTGCCGGGGTTGCACATCCCCCACCGCCGCCGCCATCAAACACCAGTCCTGGGCAGGAAAGCTCGTCACCACCGCCTGGTACATTTCTGCCCCGCTGGTCACCGCCACCACCCGGTCTAAGGCTGGCAGAGACCCCCCCAAAGGGGCATGGATCAACGTTACTTCAGCGCCCCGATGGTGAGCCGCCTGGGCCAGAGCCAGCCCCATCGCGCCCGTGGCCGGATTGCCCAAAAACCGCACCGGGTCAAGATGTTCCCGGGTTCCCCCGGCGGTGACCAGGATTTTATAGCCCGCCAAATCCCTCTGCCCACCGGTGATGAGGAGCGAATGTACCCAGGGATGAATTTCCTCCGGCTGAGCCATGCGCCCCGGCCCCACCGCATCACAGGCCAACAAACCCGACCGGATACCCACACTGTGAAATTGCCCCCAAGCTTGGATTTTTTGGTAATTATCTTGAACCGATTCTTTCTGCCACATGGTGGTATTCATCGCCGGAGCAACCAGGACGGGGGCGGTACTGGCTAAAAGGGTATTGGTGAGCAGGTCATCCGCTTGGCCGTGGGCAATTTTGGCGAGTAAATCCGCCGTCAGGGGGGCAACCAGGATCACTTCTGCCCATTCCCCCAATTCGATGTGCAGGGGTCGTCCCGTGGCCTGCCAAAAATCCCCGTCCGTATAGGCGGGCTGGCGGCTCAGGGTACTGACGGTGAGGGGGGTGATAAACCGCTCGGCCATCTGCGTCACAATCACCCGCACCTGATGGTTTTCCTGCACCCACCGGGAAATCAATTCACAAATTTTATAGGCGGCAATGCCCCCGCCAATCCCCACCAAAATCCGACCCATCAGGGGCCCGTCACCCGATAAATGTCTGCCCTGGCTCCGAACCATTCGTAGCGATGATCCCGGATTTGGGCATAGCAGGCATCCCCCCAGGCTTTCAGACCGTCCAGGCCCCGGTAGGTGTCCACCCAGGGTGCCAACCCCGGCAGTAAGCTCACCAACTGTTCCACGGCGGCACTGCCCTGCCAACGCTGGTCAGGTTCATTCATGTCAATCACCATCATCCCCTGGGCGCAGGTGTCGGGGGTCATGCCCCAGGCGGCTAACGCCGTTTCATCCTGCATCGGTCGGTAGGTAAATAAACGGCCTTGGTCCAGGGCATGAACCGCCTGCACACCCGTACTACACAGGTTGCACTGGCCATCGTAAATAATGAGGTACTGGGGCATCGCTCTGCCATAAATTTATCCTTAATGTAACCTAATGGAACGCAGTCCATGACCGACTTTGACCTGGATTTGGTCCTGCGGGGCTACCGCCAGGGCTATTTCCTGATGGCGGATCAGCAGACCGGCTCCTTGCGCTGGTACCGGAGTCGTGAACGGGCGTTGATCCCCCTCGATGACCGCTTCCATTGCCCCCGCTCCCTCCGGCGTAAATTCCGTCAGTTCACCGTCCGCCTGAACCAGGACTTTGCAGGGGTGGTGGCCGGTTGTGCCGACCGACAGGAAACCTGGATTTCCGAAGAATTACAACATTTATACAAAGAATTGCACCAAGCCGGTCATGCCCACAGTTGGGAAACCTGGCAGGATGGGGTCTTGGCGGGGGGTATTTTGGGCATCGTCATTGGCAAAGCCTTCATCGGCGAATCCATGTTCCATCGGGTGACGGATGCCTCCAAAGTCGCCCTGGTGACCCTGGTGCAACACCTGCGCCAGCAGGAATTTCAGTTGTTTGATGCCCAGTTGATGAACCCCCATCTAGCGCGCTTTGGGGCCTATCCCATCAGCGACCGGGAATATCGGCGGTTACTCGCTCAGGCGGTACAGCAGGTTCCAGACCATGACAAAAGATTACACAGACGTTCCAGGGGGGAACCGAATGTTTTACAGTAGCTAGGAAATTCTTAGTCTTTTGGAGTGCATTATGGCGGCGGCGTTTCTCCCGAGCATTTTGGTGCCCCTGGTGGGTTTGGTGTTACCGGCGGTGGCGATGGCATTTCTGTTCGTTTACATCGAAAAGGACGAAATCGCCTAATTCCCCTGTTAAGATAAAAAAGTTGCTGTTTGTTCATCCCTGATGGATGCCAAGGATTTTTTTGCCCGCAGTGCAGGTCAATGGCATTCCCAACGGGTGACCCATCATCTGGCCTTTCGGCAAACGGAAATGGGTCGCTCGCTCATTTCGGTCACCTCCCTGCCCTTGGATGATCCGGGCGTGAATGCCGTCTGTACGTTGTACCAATATTCCTGGGAGCAGGCGCATGGAGCGTCCCGGGTGACTTGGCAGGGGGTGATGGGTTGGGACAAGGAAGGGGAACAGCAAAACGGCAGTACAGTGATGGTACTCATCCCCACGGGTGAGCGGACGGGGAAACTCCTGCGGGAAGTCGGTTATGCGGAAAAAAGCCCGGTGGCCGGTTCCTACGAGATGGACGAAACGGGTGCCATGACTCTAATTACGGAATATGAAACCCTACGCTCCCAGGAACGGCTTTGGTTTGAGGGAGAAACCATCCGTCTGCGTACCAGCACCCTTGGTTATGGGTTTGGGGGGATGAGCATGGCTACCTTTGCCGTGGAAACCCGGGCGGAACTGACCCCTCCCGCTGACATCAAGGGCACACCCCCGACCATTTTGGGTTGGTAACGCACTTTAGCCGATTGGTTCTGATGTGACCCGTTCGGTTGCGTCAATTGATCAAGCTATTTTTACTAAGGAGAATCAATGAAAGTAATTGTGTGTACAGAGTATGGTTCTCCTGAGGTGATGCAACTGCAAGAGGTAGAGAAGCCAACGCCTAAAGCCAATCAAATACTGATTAAAATATATGCCACCACTGTCACTTCAGCAGACCGACGCATCCGCAAAGCCGACCCATTTCCAGTGCGATTTTTCTACGGTTTTCCCAGACCTAAAAAAATACCATTTTGGGGTCGGAATTAGCCGGAGAAATTGAAGCGGTTGGCAAAAATGTCAAACAATTCAAAGTAGGTGATCCGGTCTTTGCTAGTGCCGGAATTGGTCTTGGTGCCAATGCGGAATACATTTGTTTGCCGGAAACGGGTGCGGTTGCCATCAAACCGACCAATATGACCTATGAGGAAGCGGCGGCTATTCCTTTTGGGGCAACAACTTCCCTATTTTTCCTGAGAGATAAGGGCAAGATTCAAAGGGGACAGGAGGTTTTGATTTATGGGGCTTCTGGGGCATTGGGGATGGCCGCCGTCCAACTTGCCAAGTTTTTTGGGGCACAGGTAACGGGGGTGTGTCGCACAGCGAAATTGGACTTGGTGAAATCTCTGGGAGCTGATAGCGTAATTGACTATACGCAAGAGGATTTTACTCAAAATGGTAAGACCTACGATATTATTTTTGACACCAGCGGTAAAAGCCCATTTGCAGGTTGTCTAAATTCCTTGAAACCAAATGGATGTTATCTGAGAGCAGTTCATATTAATTTATTGCCAATACTGCGAGGGCTGTGGACGTCCATGACCAGCCGTAAGCAAGTCGTGGGTGGGGTGGCAATCGAGCGTCAAGAGGATTTGCTATTCCTCAAAGAGTTAATTGAGGCAGGGAAAATCAGGTCGGTCATAGACAGATGTTACCCATTGGAGCAGACTGCTGAGGCGCACCGGTATGTTGAACAAGGAGGAAAAACGGGAAATGTCGTTATCACTGTGGGGCAACAAAATAAAGGCTAATCAAATTACATGAAAATCCTAATTGAAGTTAGAACAAAGGTCGTTGGGGCACCTTTCCGTACTTGGTTTTAGAGAATTTTGGTATGCCTGCAACAGGCAAACTAGCGTTAATCAATTAGGGTTACTATAGCTAAACATACAAAGGTTGACATGATATGGGTCGCTGGGCGTAGCCCCGCATTGGTTTCCCATAGCTTGCGTGGCGTAGCCATGAATCTTAAGGCGACAACCTTAACCTACCTAGCTATATAATTTCTGTAGCAATCCTAAATGAGAATGGAATAGGGGTCGCAGGGGCACCGCCCCCGTCCTTGGTTCTGGAAAATTTCTGTTTGTTAATCAAGTAACGTTGCTATAGATATAGCAATCCTAAATGAGAATAGAATAGGGGTCGCAGGGGCACCGCCCCCGTCCTTGGTTC
>Ga0209018_1002233_pt1 | contig 13977 bp, 17 predicted proteins | sample YNPBryBLVA2012_FD_185814 | JGI IMG/M metagenome (GOLD analysis project Ga0209018, IMG submission 185814) | Anoxygenic and chlorotrophic microbial mat microbial communities from Yellowstone National Park, USA - YNP Bryant BLVA 2012 (SPAdes)... ...
TAAGGAGGGCTTATGTCGAACAAAACCAAGGACGGCCAGGATAAGGCCGCCGATACGAAGAAAGGGCCGGTGCTCCTTGCGGTCGAGGAGCACGCCAAGCGGCAGAGGCTGACCGCTCCGATCTTCGCCGCTGTCATGCAATCCAATGGATGGGCGAGCGGTAAAAAGGTCACGAAAACAGAGTTTGAAGAGGCTATAAACGCCTTTCTAGACTCGCCTATGGGAGGTAAACGATAATGCTGCCAGGTGTAAGAAATATCATAAAAGACGGCGCCATGGGAGTCCTGGGTAAAGATGCAACGGGCGTCTTTGCCGCTGTCGGTGTCGCCGCTAAATACGGCCAGGGTATTCTGGCGATCACCGATCCTGACAAGGTTGACGAATTGCTTGGAGATGGTCCTTTGCGGGACCTGATCGTGAGCGCGCTGTCCATCGCCAAGACTACGGTCTACGCTGTGGCACTGCAAGGCACCACGCCCGGGACACTTTCGGCGGTTACGCCCGGATCCGGCAATACCGGCACCGGCTCTATCAGTGTGTCGGGGTCGCCCCGGAACGAATATGATGTGCAGGTGGACATCTTAAGCAGCGGAGGCCTCAACAATGCGACGTTCCGCGTTACCGTAGACGGGCTCCCTGGGAAGCAGATCACCGTTCCGGATACCCCTGGAACCTACCTCATTACCGGTACGGGCATTACTATCTCCTTTCTGCCTGGTTCGACCGGTTTTGCCGAAGGTGACACCTTCTCATTCCATGCGACCGCCCCAGCGGCTACCAATGCCGAAGTGCTCGCCGCCATCGATACCATACTCGCGGCAAAACTCGACATCGAGTGGATCGCCGTGGCCGGCATCTCCAATGCTGCCCTCTGGTCCGCGCTGGCGACCAAGGCCGAGGGCGCGGCCGAAAGCTACCAATATCTCTTCTTTGTCGCCCAGGCGCGGTATAAGACGAGTGCTGAAAGCGTCGACGAATGGGTGACGGCTCTTGCAGGACCTGAGCGTGGAACTGTAGCGTCTACGCGACTTCAGGTATGTGCAGGCTGGATTGAGGAGTCTGATCCGAATGGACAGGTTGATATACGCGGACTTATCGGTGCCTACTGCGGCAAGCTCGCCGCGCGGAACGTGCACCAGGGACCGGACGCCGTCCGGTATGGACCTATTCCTGCCGCCACTGCACTCGCCCCCCGAGGGATCAATGACGGCCATATCGAGACCCTCAAAAATGCCGGGTACGTAACAGCCCGCACCATTATTGGACTCAACGGGATATATGTGACCTCGGGGCAGATGATGAGCGAAGAGGGCAGCGACTTCGACCTGGTCGAGCGCCGCCGGGTCATGGACAAGGCTTGCAGGCAGGTCCGCACCGCCCAGCTCGTCTGGGTGAACGACGCGGTAAAGGTCGGAGCCGACGGCTCCCCTGAGGGTATCCAGATGCTTGTTGCTCAAAGCGAGAGCCCGCTCAAGACCATGATCACGAACGGCGAGATTTCCGACGGATATGTCGTAGTGCCGGATGGGCAAAATATCCTATCAACGAAGAAATTGATCACAAAGGTACGAATTGTTCCCCTTGGTAAGATTGCGTATATAGAGAATGAAATCGCGTTCTCTAATCCCGCTCTCGGAGGTAAAGCATGATTAACGGAACCGTCTATGACTTTGAATCGATAAAGTGCCTCTTGCCAACTGGCATGGTACTGATGCTTGAAAGCATCTCCTACAAGGACAAGAAGGACGATGAGGTCATCACCGGGGTGAACAATATCCCCATCGGCATTGGAAGGGGTGAATATTCAGGCGAATGTGAATTGGAAATCTCTCGCGCGGAATATGAGAAGCTTGACATGTTTGCGTCAGCGAGTGGCGGCTTTTACAACATGCCGCCCATTCCCGTCGTGGTGAGCTATGGGCATGCTTTGCAGGTCCCAATCACCGACACGCTCATGGTCCACTTCACCGAGCGCGACTTCAGCGCCTCTAAGGGAGACAAGAACCTGAATATACCGCTCAAGGGAAAACTGACCGCACCCATCGTCTGCAACGGCCGGCCGTCATATACGCCGTACCTGTAATGTAAAAGGAGAAACAAAATGAAGATAGAGAAAGAACGGCTTGAGGCTTTGAAGAAAGATTATCCCACTGGTGTGTATGAAGGGTCAATCTCTTTTAGCGATGAGGCCGATAGCGTCCATGAGGTGGAATTCCTGTATCGGAAGCCGACAATTGCGGATATAGAAGCTCATTCAAAGTCCGCCCAGCGGAATCCGATCGTAGCGAACCTGAACATTATAGCATCGCTGATCGTATATCCGGAAGCAGGGCCCATCATCGATCAGATAAGAGACTATCCGGCCGCGTATGGGCGCTTTGTGGATGAAGCAATCAGCCCTTTCTTCGGAGCCAACGTTACGGTCAAGAGCCGGAAGCTGTAAACAGTGTCACCCGGATTCGCCTATTCATCAGGCGGTTCCTGGGTGAGGATGTATCTGGACTTGATCTTGATGACCTTATGGAAAAATACGAGGAGGCCCGGGTTATGCGTGAGTATGATGTGGGTGTTATCCAGGAAGCCATAAGCAAAGCCTTTGGGAGCGGCAAGCGGTGAATTTTATTAGCTCGATCACGTTGATGTTCAAAGATGCGTTCTCCTCTGGATTTCAGCAGGCGCAAAGCAGCCTAGCTGGAATGAAGAGCGCGCTCGGAGAAATCAACAAGAACCAGGAGATGAACCGTCTTGCTGCCGATCTTTCGATGATGACATCCATGACCGAGCCGATGCGTCAGGCACTCTCCGGAGCTTTGGATGAGCCGTCCAGGATCGCGGCTACTTTGGATTCATCCCTCAAAAATATACAGGCTGTCACCGGAAACACCGCCCAGGAAATGGCGGGGCTCCGCAAGGAATTGCTGTCAGTTGGCGGTGCCGCCGTTGCAGGTCCTGGTGCGATAGCGGCCGCGTATTATGATGTAGCATCCGGTGTGACCGATGTTAGCGCTCGTATGGCCACGCTGAAAGCCTCGGTAGCGTTGGCAGAAGCCGGGCAGGCAAATCTGGGTACCGCGACGAATGGGCTTATTAAGGTAATGAACGCCTATACCTATTCGGCTGATAAAGCTGACTTTGTGGCCGATGTCTTCACGCAGACCGTTGGTAAGGGCGTTGGCACGATGGATGAGTTTGTTGCCGCCATGAGCCCCATAGCGGGTCTCACGGCTTCGGTGGGCATCAAATTCGAGGAGTTTGGAGCATCAATGGCGTACATCACGAGCAAAGGCCAGACGGCGAGCGCTGCTGGTACGCAGCTGCGGGCAGTGATAACATCGCTCCTTAATCCAAATGAATCCTTGGCCAAAACGCTCAAGACGATGGGAGTCCAGTCGGGATCTGCCATGTTACAGCAATACGGCCTTGTCGAATCGCTCAATCTGATAAAAGGAGCCCTGGGGGGGAGCCAGGACGCCATGGCTAAAGCTCTTGGTTCTACCGAAGCTCTGCAGGGAGCCATAGCATTGACGCAAGATGGATTTAAAAGTTTTGCAGAGACCTTTGGGAATGGTCTTGAAGGGGTGACCGCGCAGGCGCGAGCCGTCCAGCTTGAATCCATCGAGGCAAAAATGAAACGCCTTGAGGCCGCTTCCAGCGCTCTGCAAGCGCAAATCGGCGGGGACGTGAACGAGATCAAGGGCTTCTTCATGGACGTGAAGATAGGCTTCCTTGAGAACTTCGCGGCACCGCTCATGAATAGTCCGGTCGGCCCGGCAATATCCAAGATCTCCGCCTATGTCGGCATGGGCGCCAAGGCGGTCCTCGACATGGGCTCCGGAGCCCTTAATACCGCCGCTCAGCTGTCCGTCTTGACGGCCAACATCCAGAACGCCGGGGGTATCGCGAATCTATTCAAGGGTACGCTCGGCCTACTCGGTGCACCGTTCAAGTCGGTGATCTCCCTCGCGGGCGGATTCATCGCCAAGCTCTTCGGAATCGGGGCTTCCTCGGCAACGGCCGCAGGTGGCACTGGTGCCTTCGGCGCAGCCAGCGCCGGGGCTTCCGGCGGTATCGGGATCGCGACCGGAGCAACCACCGCCTTCGGCGCGAGCATGTGGGCGGCCGTACTACCCGTCCTTGCCGTCGTCGCGGCAATCGCCCTGGTGGCAGGCGGCGTCTACCTCCTCGTGAAAAACTGGGACGCCGTCTCCGGATTCTTTGGGCGCATGTGGGAGGGCATCAAGGGAATATTCTCGTCCGCGTGGGATTGGCTTGTGAACCTCTTCAGGAGCGGGGTCGAATGGATCAAGGGTGTCATCTTCGGCGCGTCCGACTGGATCCTTGCAGCGGTCGCTCTGTTCATGCCGTTCATCGGTATCCCGGCGCTCGTGATAAAGCATTGGGACGGCATCAAGACCTTCTTCGTGGAACTATGGGGCAACGTGAAGACATCCTTCACAAACTTCCTCTCCTGGATCGGCGGCGCCGTCGAGGCCTTCATAGCCCCGTTCAAGAAGATCGCGGGCGGCATATCCGACTTCTTCGGGAAGCTCTTTGGAGAGGCAAAGGAATCGGGGGCGAAGCTCATCGATACCTTCGCGCAGGGAATCCAGGGCAACGCCGGAGCCCCGTCAGCCGCCTTCAGCTCTTCCCTGCAGGGAATCGGCTCCCAGATGCCGCACTCCGATGCTGACGAGGGGCCGCTTTCGCGCCTCTCCGAGTCCGGCCGCGCCCTGACCGATACCTTCGCCGCTGGAATGGAGCCCTCGACACTAGAACAGCGGGCGACTGTCGCCTTCCAGGCCGCCATGCCAAAAGGAGAACTTCCTTTTGTTGCCGCGAACGTGGAGACGGCCGGTGCGGCCGCAGGTCCGCAGACAATTCATATCGATAATCTCTATCTGCAGGCCGATGACTGCCGGACCCTGCTTGACTTTGTCCGCCAGATCCAGCACGCGGTCTATAGGCCCGAGGAGGCAATGGTATGAGGCTCAGCTACGATTTGGAGTCAGGCTCCTTCATGGTATCATCTGCAGGAACTATCGGAGATCTGTTACCTGGCATCATGGAATCCATAGAAATTTGCGGCGCTCTCAAAATGCAAGGCGTCTCTATATATGGCCAGAGCGGTAAGCAGAAAGAAGTTGAAGGATGGAACGATGCTGATGTATCGATCAAACTCACGCTTATCGATGATCCCAGCACAAAGATGACACGCTACCACTACCTGAGTTTAATCGTCGGACTTTTCAAGAAGATGGACAAGGATAAGAAGCCGGTGATTTACACCGTCTCCCATCCTTTCATCAACGCATGGGGCATCAAGCAGCTGGTTTTCTCCGAGCTCAAAACATCCGAGTCTCGCGGGCGGAACAAAATTTCGGTATCTCTTGATTTCGTTGAGTACAAAATAGTTGCTGCCCTGGCCCAGGAACGAGCGTCCGCCGATTCGAGCGCAACTACCAGAACCAAAGAAGAGACACAACAGGTGCCTTCCGGCTCTGCCGTTAACATGCGACGGCTTGCCGCCATGGAGAGAAAATTTGGCTACATCTGACCGCCTCCGGCATCCCATCCTCGAAGTCTCCATTTGCGGGTCAGTTGTGACCAGACGCCCGGTGTCGTTTGAGCTGATCACCGACCAGGGCTTTCCGTCTGTTATGGCGCGGCTTTCGTATCCGGTATCTGCGGCCGCGGGGTCGAAGGGAGACAAGATTGCCGTGTCGCTCTCTTCGGGCGGAGCGAAATCCATCCTGTTTACCGGCGAAGTATTTGATGCCAAGGAGCGCGGAGCGCTACGCGAGCTGGCGCTGACGGATGGATACAAAAAGCTCTGGGACACGGCGGTCACACCCGCCTACCGCAAGGAGATGGCTGCGATGATACTGCAGGACACCTTGGACGCGGCTGGGGTCGGGTCCAGGGCGATCACCTGCCCGTCCGTCGAGCTTGCCCGCTTCTCGTCGGCCAGCCTTCCGGCAAGCTCGTGCCTCTCCCTGCTCGTCAAGGCGCTGGAGGAGCACGGGCATTCCGGACTCCGGTTCTTCTTCGACGCGAAAAACGTCTTCCGGTTCGGCACGCTCGACGACACGGGAATCAACGAGGGCGCGGCGGTCGCGCTGGAGTCCGGGAAGAACATCGTTCGGAAAGGTCCGGGATGGGTGGAAGTGTTGCCGATGGCGATACGACACTCTCAGGTTGTTACGGTGGACGGCGTTCGGGTCATGCCAGTCCGCACCGCCCTGATGGTGTCGCACCAATGGTCACGACTTACGCTGTGGATCAAGGAGGTCATATAGATGGACTCGGGCGCCGAGCTAATGAAAAACCTCCTTGACGCGCTACTGCCAAACCGGGCGGCCCCAACGCTCGCCCGCGTCATTAAGGCTCATGAGGGGCCGGGAAAGACCGCCTACTCCGTGGATGTGCGGGTCGTCACGGCTGGTACGCTCGAAGAGACCGATCAGGTCATCGCCGAGGTGCCGATCTCGCCGATTTGGGTCGGTAAGAGCGGAAAGGGCCTCTATGCCATTCCGCCTGAGGACACTCTCGTGATCATAGAATATATCGGATGGAACCCCGCCTATCCATACGTATCAGGAGTGTGGTCCGACGAGTACCAGGCCGGAGAGTTTTCCAGTGGGCAGCTGGTCATCACCGACGGCGATGGGCTGAAGCTCGGCGTCGATGTTGACTCACTGTTCATGTTTGAGACCAAGAGCCAGAGTTTGAGGGCGATTTTGGAAAAGTTGATTGACGAGATCGCTGCGATACAGACGCAAGGGGCACCGCCACAGCACATTGTGTCGCCTATATCGGTGCAGAAGCTTCAAGCGATTAAGTTAGAGATTGCTAAGCTCTTGAAGTGAGGTTTTATGTTAAACGCGACAGTATTAAAAGACGATTTAAAACCCGCCTTGGTCCAGTTCTGGCAATCTGGTTTTGACGGGGATAGGGGTATGAGCGTCGAGTCCTATGCAGACCAATTCGCCCAGATCCTCGCGGAAAAGATAATTGCCCACATCACGGCGAACGCCGTGGTGCAGACGACTATTACCGGCACGGCCGGACCGTACCCTGTAGCAGGGACGGGACAAGGGAGTATTACCTGATGGACTACGGAACCGACATGCTCCTGACGGACGACGATATCGTCTTCACGGCAGACGGCGATGTGGAAATTGTTTCCGGCCCGGCTTGCATAGCCCAGGATATTGATCAAGAACTGAAGATCACGCCAGGCTCTCTGCCGTGGGACGAGGAGGCCGGAAGCACGATCCTGCTCATGCTGAACGACGCGGAGAGCGACCCCGCGACCGTTATGGCGGAGCTGGAGCGGGTAGCGATAGCCGATCCGAGGGTGGACCCGGTGACCGTGAAGGCGAGCGAGCTTTCAGGCGCCGCGAAGTACCGCCTGGAGTTCACGCCGGTGGCGGCGGTCGAGCCGGAGACACTCGACTTCGATCTGGCGAGATCTGGCGAAGGGAGACTAGCCTATGTCCGATAGCTGGATAGAAAAGACCGAAGATGAGATTAGGAACGAAATTATTGCCTGGGCTAAAGAAGAGACTGGTCTTACAAACTTTAAGAGCGTCGGCGTTCTTCGCGGATTCCTTGAGGTGCTCGTCCTGACAGCCGTAAAGGCCTATACGGGATACATCAATCCCATCTACAAGCAGGCGAACCTCGACAACGCCACAGGGCTCTGGCTATCGCTGTGGGGCCTGCTCGTCGGGGTGACCAGGAAGAAGGCCGTCAAGGCGGCGGGTTCGTTCGCCGGGGTAGCCTACGACGACGGGAAGCTGCAGAAGGGAACCTGGATCGTCACCGACGGAACCGCGCTCCGCTTCAAGGTGACCGCCGACGTGTCGTTCTACGCTGGGGCGCTCTCCATTCCGGTCGAGGCGGAGCTTGCCGGGAGCGCATACAACCTAGTGCCGGGAACGTCGATCAGGGCCACTCGCGTGGTTCAAGGACTAGACTCGGTGAGCGTCCCCGCCTCGTGGATCTCGACACTCGGAACCGACGACGAGCTTGACGACGCCTACCGCGCCCGGATCAAAGACAAGTGGAAGAGCATCGGCGAGGGCAACCCGCCGTCGAAATACGAGTACGTTGCGGCGAGCGTCGACGGGGTGGTGAGCGCCAAGGTCATCAGGACCCCGCGCGGCTACGGGTCCACCGACGTCCTCATCACGTCCGTGGAGGGCTTGCCTTCGGCGGAGCTTCTTCAAGCCGTCCGCTCGGCGCTCGATTCCTATGGTCTAGTGTGCCGCGACCTGCTCGTGCGCGCCCCCGGTGCCGTCACGTGCGACGTGCATATCGAGTATAAAGGTAGCGCTACCGCCGAAGCTGTAGGCTTGGCCGCAAGACAGTACATCCTTTCCCTCGGCATCGCGGGGAAGCTGGAGGTTCGAAATTTGTATACCGAACCTTGGTCTACCTTCTCCTTTGATTCACTGGAAATCCTCGCGCCAACCCGCGACGTGGTCGCTGGAGCAAACGAGCTGATCGTTCCCGGATCGGTAACCGTCACAAAGGTAGGCTGATATGTGGGACGTGATCGAGCAGCTCAAGCCGCCAGGATACCAGAAGAAGAATCGAAGGGCGATCTTTCGACTCATCGCGAGGGTAACCGAGAGGATAGCGAGCGATGGTCAAAAGGCACTCGAAGCCTTTTTCCCACTCTTGGCTGACATGGATACTGTGGCCCTGCATGGGCAAGCACTTGAAATCCCGCGCTTCCCCTTCGATACAGACGAAGCGTACCAGGAGCGGGTGGCGTCCGCCGCCTTCTACATCGAGAGGCAGGGAATGCGCAGCTTCGTCGGAGAGTTTCTGGAGCAGCTCGTTCCCGGCCGGTATAAGCTCCTCGAATATCCGAAGATCGGCTTTCGGGTCGGCTATTCACCGCTCGGCTCGTCACCCTTGGGCGGTGGCTCTCGCCTGTATGTAAAGGTACGCAATCTCACGGAGCAGGAGTCGTCCTGGATCTATTCGTTCCTGGACGCCTCGCTCGACCCTGATGTGGAGATTCACGTCGTCCAGTGGGTGCATAACCCCGTCTCGCCCGCAGGCATTGACCTGGTGCGCAAGCTCGGTAGCGCCAGATGGATCGCCAAGCAGCTGGAAGACATCTGCACGGCGAGCGTGGAGCTGATCCCGGACGATTGCATGCGTCTGGGCTATACCCGCCTGGGCTCAGCCCGCTTGATTCCTCGCACCGAGCCCCTTGTCCTCGTGAAGGTCGGAAGCTCCTCGTGTATACCAGCCATCCAGGCCCGCCTCGGCGAGGTACTGGACGATTCGATTGATAGGAGGTGTTTATAGTGGACAAGATCCAATTCGTCCAGGGAATGTACCCCGACGATACGCATCTAAACGGGTTGCAGAACGCGGCGGAGGAAGCCGACAAGCGCCTGGCGCTCGCGGTGGTTGGCCAGGGCATCGTCGCCGGATTCGACCTTTCCATAGCCGGAACGGTCGCCACGGTTTCGGCCGGGTCGGGATTTGATGGGCTCGGAAGGGCGGTCCATTCCGATGATCCGGTGACGCTCGATCTATCGGCAATCACGCGGCCTTCGTCCGGGCAGTACAAGTGGGTGGCGATTTACGCCGCCTTCGCCCGGAACAACTATGGCGACGTGTACGACGACAACAACCAGCGTCACGATCTCTACCAGGACGAGTCCCTGACGCTCGGCCTGGTGCAGGGCGCAGCGGGTAGCCTGTCTGGGGCGGAGCGCCCTTCTGTCGGGACCAACATCCTGGTGGCCGATCTGCTCGTGGATGCCGCGACCCCGCTGGCGTCGATCACTCCGAGCCTGACGCGCCGTTCGAAGATAGTCACGCTCTTGAGCCTCAAAAACCGCGAGGCCGTCGCCCGCGTATCTATCGATGTAGCGGCCGCCAAGACGGTAACCTTCGCGTCCCTCGGACTTCCGGACGGCTCTTACTCCGTCCGAACCCAGCTCGTCGGCTCTGAGCCATTCGTGCGGAACCTTGGCGTCGAGGTGAGCGGCACCGGTGTCACGCTATACCTCTATCATGACGCTTTTCCCTACAGGGCGCCCGTGCTCGGGGCCCCGGTCATCAAGGTCGGCGCCGCGCGCGTCGGTACATTCAAAGTCGGCGGCCTGGCATCGGTTCAGGTTGATCTATTCATACGCAAGGAGGATTTGTAATGAGAGGAATTCCGATTGTGTTCAACACGAAACAGGATTGGCTGAACGCCTACCAGTATGCCCTATTATCGGGCGACGAGACGAACAAGGCCGTATTTAAAGAGCGATTGCGTTCACTCAAAGATTCGGGGACGATGCTCGTACTAAAGGATAGAGCCCCGAAGGACCCCGAAGATCAGACTCCGTCGGATTTTGAGGCTGTCGACGATCCGGCTTCGCCGCTTGCCCGCTCGGGTCTGACTGTCGCCGAGATTGACCTCATGATATCCCAGCTTGGGTAAGGAGAACAACATGCTGCAGAAAATGATACAGGACAACTTGACCAATGCCGATGCCGGGCTCTTTTCCGGCATGATGGACGTACTCGTCCGGCACGACCGCATCCTCGAAAAGAAGAATCCCTACGCCTACGCCTCCAACGTGATCGTGGTGAAGTCGGGAACCGTCCTCACCATCCTCAGTGCTGCCTGGAAGAGCTTCCGCCTGAGCGCCGACGTGGAGCTGACGGAGGCGAATCTCGACGCCGGGGCGGCCTTCGAGGTCGGGAAGGACTACTACGTCTATCTCGTCGACGACGGGGCGGACGGCCAGTTCATCATAAGCCTGAACACCACCTTCCCGGCGGGGCATAGCGCTGACGATAGCCGCAAGATCGGCGGCTTCCACTTCGGCTACGTCCGCAAGGTCTCTTCGGACGGCCTGTGGGTTCCGGTCGACTCCGAGGGCACCAAGTTCGGCGCCGGATCGGTCAGCTGGAAGGACAACGTGACCACCGGGATCGTTCCGAACTCCGTGTGGGATCTTGTGAACCGTCCCAAGTGCAGCCCCGAGGGCATGGTCAAGGTCGGCCATATCTGGGTGGACATCTACCTGGCCAGCGCGGCCGAGTCCATCACCCTGGAGGGCGGAACGAACGGCCTCCACGTCGCGTCCGGCCGCCTGCAGTCGAAGTATGGCCAGGTCCCGGTCTCCGGCTCGGAAGGCTTGAACTGGTACAGCTTCAACGAGCTGGCTACCCGCTCGAACAAGCGGCTTCTGTCCTACGGCGAATGGGTCAAGGCGGCCTACGGCAACCCGCAGGGCCTCGATGGCGCCGATACCTACGGGTGGACGAAGACGACCAACTCCGCGCGCGCGCGCACCGGCTGCCGAGTTAATGCGTCCACAGGAGAGCACGACGCGGCCGCCGGAATCAAGCCCGCCGCCATCAGCGCCTACAACATTGTAGACGCTGTGGGTAATTTGTGGGAGTGGCTGGACGAGTTGTCCAACCGGCACGACTCCACGGCGTTCGCCTGGCAGGATGTTCTCGGCCCCGGGATGGGACAGGCATACCTCCCCAACAGCGTCGGAATGGTCGCGTACATCGCTGGCGCGAGCTGGAGTGGGGGCGTCCACGCGGGTCCCCGTGCCGTCCACGTGGACAGCTACCCGTGGAGCGTGGACACGTACATCGGGTCGCGCCTGGCCTGTGACAATCTGTAATCTGTAATCTGGAGATCTGTCTTGTCTGGTACACGTGGATTTGTCTTGTGGCAAAAGGCCGAGGATTTTACTGAATATCTGTTCCCGATAATCGACCGATTCCCGAAGCATGAGAAATTTGCTCTGTGCAGTCAGATCAAAAACACGTGCTACGAGATCCTGAAGCTGATCATCCGGACGAACAAGTCGAGGCAAAAAGCTCCGGAGCTGTACGAAATCGATACCCAGCTGGAAATGCTGCGATGGCTGATCCGGCACAGCCTCCGGAGGAAATATCTCAGCCACCAAAGCTATGAAACAGCTGCGAAGATGGTGGATGAGCTGGGCCGCATCATAGGCGGCCTACTAAAAGGAGTGTGATGCAAGCTGGCGCGAACTGGAATGAGGGCGTCCACGCGGGTCCCCGTGCCGTCAACGTGAACAACTACCCGTGGAACGTGAACACGAACATCGGGTCGCGCCTGGCCTGTGAGAATCGAATAAACCAGACGATCCGGCATTACGGTGCCGGTTGCAGTGACAGATTGTCAGATCATTACTCCTTGCCGTAAGGCAAAACTATGTTGGCGCCCCACCTGCGGGCTGGGCGCTCTTTTTTCATCAAGGAGGTGTTTCTCGTGTTCGAGCAGGTATACGACTACCGCAATCTCTATGAGGCGTACATCAAGGCCCGGAAGCAAAAGCGCTACCGTGGCGAGGTTCTGCAGTTCTCGTATGCCCTTGAAGAAAATCTCATCGCGCTACAGAACGAACTGATATGGAAGACGTATAAGGTCGGTGCCTATCGCCCCTTCGTGATCTACGAACCGAAGAAAAGGCAGATCGTGGCATTGCCTTTTCGGGATAGAGTGGTTCAACATGCTTTGAACAATATCATTGAGCCCATATTTGACAAACGAATGATCTACGACTCATATGCCTGTAGACGCGGCAAAGGAACCCACAGAGCCGCAAAACGTCTTGCTTATTTCCTGGGCAAGCCAAGGAACCATTACTTTCTAAAAGCGGATATTAAATCCTATTTTGCGTCAATAAATCATGCAATCCTACGAGAAATTATAGGCAGATATATTAACGATGATGGGGTGCTTTGGCTTATTAACGAAATTCTTAAAAGCTCTCCTGGTACAGGGCTTCCAATCGGCAATCTTCTAAGCCAGCTTTTTGCGAACGTCTACCTGCACGAGCTTGACCACTACGTCAAAAACGTTCGCGGAGTGAAGTTCTATGTCCGCTATATGGACGATTTTCTCATCCTGCACGAGAGCAAGGCCTTTCTTTGGAGTCTTCTAGCCGACATCGAAGAGCTTCTAAGGACGCGCCTAGCCCTTACATTGAACGCGAAGACCAGGATCGGGAAAACCTCGGAGGGGATCGAGTTCGTCGGCTATCGAATATGGAGCAGGAACAAGCTCATCAAGAAACAATCCCTTAATCGCATGCGCAAGAAGGCGCGCGCATGGCGCCATGGAAAGATCAGCGACGGCCGCTTCCTGGCCTCGCTCGGCTCATGGATGGGCCACTCCGCAGACACCGCAAGTCACCAGGCCGTCGAGAAGATCATGCTGGACAGCCTGCATCATCTATATCGCAAATCTATGAACAAGGAGGCCGACCATGAAAACACCGCTGACCTATTACGGCGGAAAGCAACAGCTCGCCAAGAGGATCATCAGCCTAATCCCGGATCACAAGCTCTATTGTGAGCCTTTCGTAGGCGGCGGGGCCGTCTTTTTCCAGAAACCAGTCTCCAAGGTTGAGGTCATAAACGACATCAACAACGAGCTGGTGAACTTTTACGAGGTCTGTCAAAGGGATTTTATCTCCCTTGAAAAGGAGGTTTTAATCAGCCTTCACAGCCGGGACTTGTATCGCAGGGCGATGGTGATCTATCAGAACCCCGACATGTTCGACAAGATCAAGCGCGCCTGGGCCGTTTGGGTGCTTTCTAGCCAGTCGTTCGGCGCCATGCTGGATGGCTCGTTCGGTTATGACCGATCCGGTACGACCCCGAAGAAGGTTGCCAAGAAGCGGGAGGAGTTCACCTACGAGTACGCCGTGCGGCTCCAAAACGTGCAGATCGAGTGCGCCGACGCCCTGCGGATCATACGGAGCCGGGATACGCGGGAGTCGTTCTTCTACTGCGACCCGCCCTACATCGGCACCGACATGGGTCATTACGACGGGTATACGGAGGATGATTTCGACGCCCTGATAGCCGTCCTGGAGCGATTAGAGGGCAAATTTCTGCTCAGTTCATTCCGGAATAAGCCCCTCCAGGAAGCGGTCAAGCGCAATGGGTGGGGTTCAT
>Ga0209018_1002237_pt1 | contig 13953 bp, 15 predicted proteins | sample YNPBryBLVA2012_FD_185814 | JGI IMG/M metagenome (GOLD analysis project Ga0209018, IMG submission 185814) | Anoxygenic and chlorotrophic microbial mat microbial communities from Yellowstone National Park, USA - YNP Bryant BLVA 2012 (SPAdes)... ...
AGCGTCCGCCTGCGCGGACGCGCGCGCTCGCCTGCGCAGGCAGGCGACCAGCCAGCGGCTCGCACGCAGCGATTTCAATCGCGGATATTTTCGAAGGAGGAGTTGTTCATGGGCGTAACCGCCCGCCACGAAAAATGAAAATGGGCAACGTAGGACAAATTTGAAATTTGTCCCACATTTCTGAAGGAGGTGATGTCATTCCGACTCTCCCGTGAGATGATGGTGTTCGAACCTAACCAATTCAAGCGATGGAGGAAGCCATGCAACTAATCATCAGCGGTAAGAACTTGGAAGTGTCCGATTGGCTCAAAGAGTACGTCGAGAAGAAAATCGGCAAACTGGATCGTTACCTGCCCTCCTTGACCGAGGCGCGCGTCGAACTCGCACTCGAAAACACGCGCAACACCAACCAAAGTCAAGTGGTGCAAGTGACGCTCCGCACGAACGGAACGATTATGCGCGGCGAAGAGCGCGCCGCCGATTTCACCGTCGCCGTAGATACCGTCACGGAGAAACTGTACAAGCAGATCGATCGCTACAAAGGACGCCGCGCGCGCAGCCGAACGCAGGGAGAAAAAGCCCCACCGATGGAAACCCCTCCCGCTCCCACCGCCGATCTTCCACGCATCGTCCGCGTCAAACGATTTCGCACTCCCCCGATGACAGAGGAAGAAGCCATCGAGCAAATGGAGTTGCTCGGACACAACTTTTTCGTGTTCGCCAACCGAGAGCATGGCAACATCAACGTGTTGTACCGACGCAACGACGGCAACTATGGGTTGATCGAACCCGAAGTCTAGTCAACCGTCACACGATAGAACGAACAGGGGTTAGGGGGCGCTCCCTAACCCCTTTGCATTGCAAGACAATTGAACAAAATCATTCCACACTGGAGTCCCGCGTGTCCTCAACCGTCACCCTCTTTTTGTTCATCAAAGGCACTGCCGAAGGTCCCACCGAACAACTCGTCGCGGACGCGCAATGCGCCGCCGCGCGCGATACACTCGAAAAAATCCAAACGCTCCCCGAAATCGGCGAGATCGTCGTTGCAACGCGCAGTCCCGTCTTTGCCGAGATTGCGCGCGCGTACGGCGCGCACGTGGAAAGCGATCCATTGGACGAAGAATTTCACTGGGGCAAGTGTCTGGCTCGACTTGTCCGCAAGTACCACGCCGTGTTGCCACTCTACATCGGCGGCGGCAGCGGTTTCCTGATGCGCGCGGACGATTGGCGCGCGCTGATTCACCAAGTCCTCGCCGAACCCAACATCGTGGTCACCAACAATTTCTACTCCGCCGATTTTGCCGCGTGGTCGCCCGGCGAAGCATTGGAAAAAATCGAACCACCCGCGGTGGACAACGACTTGGCGTTTCGCTTGGGCGAACGCGCCGGCTTGCGCATCGTACCGCTCCCCAAGAACGCCGCCACCCAACTCGATATTGACACCCCCACCGATTTGCTGACCACCGCGCGCCATCCCGCTCTGGGCAAACATCTGCGCGCGTTTCTGGACGCCGCGCGCCTCGATGTGACGCGCGTCGAACGCGTCGAATCCGTCTTGGGTAACCGCAGCGCGACCGCGCTCATCGCCGGACGCGTCTCCGCGTCGCTTGCGCTTGTCCTGGAACGCGCAACGCGCTGTCAATGGCGCATCGTCAGCGAAGAACGCGGAATGCGCGCCAGCGGCCGCAGCGCGCGCGGCGAGGTGCAATCCTTTCTGGGCTACTATCTCGATCGGGTCGGCGCGCGCGAGTTTTTCGCAACCCTCGCGCGCCTCGCCGACGCGCTCATCCTCGATACGCGCGTCCTGTTCGCACATCGGCATTTGAACCCCTCTGCGGAGGATCGTTTTAATTCCGACCTGCTGCGCGCGGAAGACATCGCCGATCCCTTCATCCGCGAATTCACACTCGCCGCGCGGCAAGCGTCGCAACCGATTCTGCTGGGTGGTCACTCGGTTGTCTCCGGCGGAATGTACGCACTGGTAGAATATCTCGCCGTCGCGCCGCCACCCGCTTGACACCTACCTCTATCCGATTTACAATCCAATCACCCAATCACCTGACTGGAGCGCGCCTATGATTCAACTCCCCTCGCACATTTTCGGAATGCACGACCCCGGCGCAGAAGGACTGTTCACAAGCGCAGGCAAAACGGGCTGGGTCGTCATCAGCGTACAAGTCAATCCACCGGATCACGATGGAGATTTTTCCGCGCTCGCCAATCTGGGGATTCGTCCTATCGTTCGCCTCAACAACGGCTATGGAACGGCGGGGACGCTGCCCCCTGCCGCGCAGTACGACGCGTTCGCGCAACAATGCGCGACGTTCGTCACCTCTTCGCGCGGCGCGCAGATTTGGGTGATCGGCAACGAAACGAACAGCGCATCGGAACGCCCCGGTAATTCCAATGGTACCGGTGGCGAAGTCATCACGCCGACCAAGTACGCGCAGTGTTTTGCCAAATGCCGCGCCGCCATCAAAAAATTGCCCGGGCACGCCGACGACTGGGTAGTCCCTGCCGCGCCAGCGCCGTGGAACAATCAAACGACGTACGCCGGCAACACGAACGGCGATTGGGTAAAATATTTTCAAGACGTTTTGACCCAATGCATCGTGCTGAACGCCAAGCCCGACGCCATTTCGATTCACACCTACACGCACGGACTCGATGTCAGTCTCATCACGATAAATCGCACGATGGATCCGCCGTTTCAGAATCGGCAGTTCGAATTTCGCGCGTATCGCGATTTTATCGCCGCGATTCCCGCCGCGCTCAAGTCGTCACCGATTCTCATCACCGAAACGCAAGCGCAACCGTGGGAAGATCGCAATGTTGGCTGGATCCGCGCGGCGTTCAAAGAGATTGACGATTGGAACGCTGGCGCATCCAATCAGCCGATTCAAGCGCTGGTGCTGTTTCGCTGGCAACGCCTCCCCGGCGATCCATCGGGCTGGAGCATTTCGAATCGCAGCGCGCTCGTTGCCGATTTTCGCGCCGCGCTGCAAAACAACTATCGCGTGCGTTTGCCGACGCAGCCCCCACCCCCCGCCGATTCGGTCGCGCAAGCCGCGATGGCGGCAGCCAAGAAACTGACGTGGATGCCGATTAACGATCAAGCCGCACTCTACAAATTCGCGCAAGAAAACAACCTGGGCTATCCGCAAACGGATGAATTCGAATTCACCTTCGACAACGCCACCTACATCGCGCAAGTGTTCAATTTGGGCATCGTCTACGTCAAGAAAGGCGATTGGGGCAACGTCAAGTGGGTCAAGAAACAATGAGCCAATGTGCCAAAGATGCCAAATGTGCCAAAGATGCCAAAGATGCCAAATGCGCCAAACGTGCCAAAGACGAATGACGAACGACGAATCACCCAATCACCCAATCACCCAATCACAATCACCCAATCACCTAATCACCTAATCCCCGGAGGTCACCTTGCCACTCGATTGGTGTCCGTTTGCGATCAAACGTCCGATTATCAGCGATAATTTTTCGACGGGACGCGGCGGACAAAAAGTCAAAGCCGTGGTGCTACACATCGCCGCTGGTCCCTTGAGCGCGGTCTTCCCCACGTTCAACAATCCGGCGCGCAAGGCGTCCGCGCATTTTTGCGTTGGCAAAGACGGCACCATCGAGCAATACGTCTCGGTGAACGATACGGCGTACGCCAACGGCTTGGCGTGGAAAGAGGGGCAGTGGCACAACCCCGCCGGCAAGCCGGTGCAACCGACGTGGCAAGACCTTGTCCCCCAAGTCAATCCCAATCTCTACACCATCAGCATCGAACACGAAGGGCAACCGCAAGACAAGTGGACCGAAGCGATGTACGATGCAAACAATCGGCTGCTGCTGTGGCTTGCGGAACAATTCGACTTGACGTACCGCGCGCAGCGCACGCTGATTGGTCACTGCGAAATTGATCCGGTGGACAAGGCAAACTGTCCCGGTCCCCACGTCGAGTATGCGCGGATGGCGCTGGAAGTGAGCGTGTGGCGCGCCGCGCGCACGTTGACGTGGATGCCCATCAACGATCAAGCCGCGCTGTACCAATTCGCGCAAGAAAACGACCTGGGCTATCCGCAAACCGACGAATTCGAGTTCGTCTTCAAGAACCAAACCTACGTCGCCCAAGTGTTCAATTTGGGCATCGTCTACGTCAAGAAAGGCGATTGGGGCAACGTCAAGTGGATCAAGAAACAATGAGCCAAAGATGCCAAATGTGCCAAAGATGCCAAATGCGCCAAACGTGCCAAAGACGAATGACGAACGACGAATGACGAATCACCCAATCACCCAATCACCCAATCAATCACCCAATCACCTCATCACCCAATTACCATCACGCCAGGAGCAACTATGGAATTCGATCCGCGCTTGACGAATCTAGGAGTACAAGCGAATGAAACGGCGAACGCGACGTGGGACATCACGGTAGTGAAATACCAAGACGTGGCAGAAGCCGGCGGCAAGCATCACATTTTCTTCACCGTACTCGATGCGGCAAACAAACCACTCCCCAACATCACTTGTGTTGTGGACTGGGTGGGACGCGATCCAAGCGATCCGCCCACCAAAGTAGTGACGGACACCAACGGACAAACGAACGTGCCAATCTTTGCGAACTTGAACACCACACTGAAAAACGGTCCGTACTTTGCCTTTGTTGAAGAGCAAAGCAAAAGCGACGTTGTGAGCGGGATGGGCTTGCCAGAAAAACATCACGTCTGCTTTTTGCTGACGTTCATACGACGCGCCGGCAGCGCGCCCGCTCCGACACTCACACTCGAACAAACTGTGCTGGCAGAAGCCAAAAAGCGAACGTGGATGCCCATCAACGATCAAGCCGCGCTCTACAAATTCGCGCAAGCCAACCACCTGGGCTATCCACAAACCGACGAGTACGAGTTCACCAGCAACAACGAAACGTACATCGGTCAGGTGTTCAATCTGGGCATCGTCTACGTCAAGAAGGGCGATTGGGGCAACGTCAAGTGGGTGAAAAAGCCGTGAGGATGAAAGACGCAGGACGAAGGTTGGGTCCTTCGTCCTGCGTCACCAAGCGGGAGATGGGATTTGAACCCACGACATCCACCTTGGGAAGGTGGCGTTCTGCCGCTGAACTACTCCCGCACGGTGATTGAATTATAAATCAGAAATCGGCGAACGTCAAATCGGGTTCAAGGTTCGAGGTCAAGTTCGACGAACACAATCTCGAACCCCAAAGGAGACAAATGGCAGACAACATCTTCTGGCTGGGTCACGACAGTTTTCGTTTGCAAGGCGAAAAGATCGTCTACATTGATCCGTGGAAACTTGGAGCAGACACACCGAAGGCGGACATCGTTCTGGTGACGCACGAACATCGCGATCATTTCTCGCCGGACGACATCGCCAAAATTTCCAAAGCCGATACCATCATCGTTGCGCCCGCCTCGGTTGCCGCCAAATCGAACGTGCCGATCCAAGTCGTCAAGCCGGGTGATCACGTGACGGCGCACGGCGTCTCCATCGAGATCGTTCCGGCGTACAACCCCAACAAAAAATTCCATCCCAAAGAAGCCGGTCACGTGGGTTACATCATCACGCTCAATGGCAAACGCATCTATCACGCGGGCGACACCGATTTGATTCCGGAGATGACGCGCATCCGATGCGACATCGCGCTGCTGCCCGTCAGCGGCAAATACGTGATGACCGCGTTGGAAGCCGTCGAAGCCGCGCGCACCTTGCGCCCCGCGCTCGCGATTCCGATGCACTGGGGCGATGCCGATGTCGTTGGCACACGCGCTGACGCGGAAGAATTCAAACGCTTGGCGCCCGTCCCGGTCGAAATTCTGGCAAAAACGGCGTGAGTCCAATCGGCGCGGCGACTAAACCTGCGCGGTCTATTTTCTCGATTCTGTGGTATAATATGCGCCGATGGGACGCGTAATTGCTATCACCAATCAAAAAGGCGGTGTGGGCAAAACGACCACCACCATCAACCTGGGTGCCGCGCTCGCCGAAAAAGAAAACTATACGCTGCTGATTGACGCCGATCCGCAAGGCGCGCTTTCGATTGCCACCGGCTTGCCAGCGTACGATTTGGAATTCACGCTGTACTCGATTCTCACCGACACGCGCATCCCGATTGCCGCCGTCACGCACCACATCCGCCCGCACCTCGATCTGATTCCATCGAACATTGATCTCGCCGGCGCGGAACTGCAACTCGTTGCGATGATGGGACGCGAGTATGTCCTGCGCGACGCCATCGCAAACATTCGCGAAAATTACAACTTTATCCTGATTGATTGTCCGCCCAGTCTCGGCTTGCTCACCGTGAACGCGCTCGCTGCCGCCGACGAAATCCTCGTCCCCTTGCAATGCGAATTTCTCGCGATGCGCGGCTTGGACGCGCTGATTGACGTCGTGGCGCGCGTCCAACGCCGCCTCAATCCCAACTTGAAAATGCTCGGCATCGTACCAACGATGTACAACCCGCGCCGCACACACTCGCGCGAAGTCCTCGAGCGCGTGCGCGCCGCGTACCCCAATAAATTGCTCAACGTCACCATCAAAGAGAGCGTGCGTTTTGCCGAAGCGCCCGCGCAACGTCGCACGATTTTCGAACTGGACAAGAACAGCGATGGCGCAGAAGCATATCGCGCGCTCGCGGAGGTCATTCTGAATGAAGTCCCGTCCCGTTGACGCCTTGTTTGGTGATGAGCACGCGCCGGCGCTACCCAACTACGTCGTCGAAGCCGCGCCACCCACCACAACCGTCGCGCCGCCACCGCCAGACGCGCCGGCTAGCACACCGAGCGATGAAGCAATGACGACACCGCCTCCACCGCCAACTCTCGAACCCGAAACGGCGTCCTTCGAACCCCTCGCCGCGCAAGAACCGCGTCCAGGTCTGGACCGTTTTGCGCCACTCGCAGAGCGCATCGAGCGTTTGTACGGCGAAGTGAAAATGGACTTGCGCGATAGCCAGACCGCCACCGAGTATTGTTTCGATTGGCTACGCCAAGCGCGCCAAGCCGTCGAAGCGCGCGATTACGCGCGCGCCGAGTACTGCATCCAATTGGTGGACGCCAAACTCAAACGCAGTCAACGCAGTATGAAAGCCGCGCGCGGCATCGGCATCATCTTTTTGTGGGTGTGGGAACTGCTCGCGCTCATCGGTGGCGGCGGACTCGTCGCGTTGACGTACATCACAAACCTGACGCTGTTCGGCTTGCCCGTCGCGGCGGATTTCATCGTCTTGGCGCGCGCGGTGGGCTGGGGGATTCTGGGCAGCGTGAGCGGCGCGCTGTACAATCTGCCGCGCGCCGTACAGCTGCGCGAGTACGACGCGGCGTACGCGATGCACTATTTTGCGTGTCCGTTCACCGGCGCGTTGCTCGGCGCGCTCTTGTTCCTGCTCTCCCAAGCCGGCATCCTTGCCGGAACGCTCGTCATCGGCGACGTAAAAATAGGTCCCCTCTTCCTCTACGTCTTTGCGTTTTTGGTGGGCTTGAAACAAGAATACGTCGGCGAATTTCTGGACGGGGTGCTGCGCGCCGCGCTCCCCGCGCCAAAGAAAAAGGACGTGCGGTGAGGGAGAAATGAAACAGACGATAACAGCAGTTTACGAAGACGGTTTGTTGCGTCCACTCCAGTCGCTCGATCTATCTGAACACGAATCCGTGCAATTGAAGATCATCCGTCGTGAACAGTTCGCCCCCACGCGCTGGAAGCGTTCTGAATATGCACGCGCCATCCGAGTCTTGAAGCAACACGGCTTGATTGATACTGCCAAACCGCTTGGGAGACGCCGGCGTGTATCGGAAAAACGGCGACGCGCCTTGGCCCACGCCCTGTCCGTCGGCAAACCACTTTCAGAAATCATTATCGAAGAGCGCGACGAAAAAGCATGAGCGTTTACTACCTTGATACTAGCGCAGTGGTCAAGCGATACGTGAATGAAGCGGGCAGTGATTGGGTACGTGCTTTGGGCACCAAGCCATCGCCTCTAATGCTCTCTTCACGCCTTTTGATTGTTGAAATTGCCAGCGCGCTAACAAGACGCTTGCGTGAAAAGGCAATCACACCAAGCGTCTTTCGGGAATCGCTCTCGCTGTTTGACGACGACTGCAAATTTGAATATCAATTACTCGATGTAACACGCGATATGATCAACATCGCCCGCAGCTTGGTCAGCCGGCATCCTCTACGTTCATACGATGCCATCCATCTTGCCAGCGCGCTTTATGTCGCAGCGTTCTTCCGACAGACAGCGTTACCCGCACCAATCTTTCTCGCTGCCGATGAACGATTACTTCAAGCCGCTCTAGCTGAAGGGCTAGAGGCAGACAATCCTAACACACACGCGCAATGAGCCAAACAACTGTCGAGTTGTTTGGCTCATTCGTCTCTTGGTTCCTTCTCCCTCATTGACTCACGCGCTCGATTCGCGCGCCCAGCCCTTTCAACTTTTCCTCGATGCGTTCATAGCCGCGATCAATCTGTCCGATGTTGCCGATGATGCTCTGTCCGCGCGCACACAACGCCGCGAGCAAGAGCGCCATCCCCGCGCGAATGTCCGGCGACTCGAGTCGTTCGCCGTGCAGATGGCTGGGACCCACGACCACCGCGCGATGCGGATCGCACAAAATCACGCGCCCGCCCATCCCCATCAACTTGTCCACCCAGAACATCCGCCCCTCGAACATCTTTTCCCACAGCAACACCGTGCCTTCGCACTGCGTCGCAGTGACGAGCGCGATGCTCATCAAATCGCTGGGGAACTGGGGCCAAATGCCATCGGCAATCGTGGGAATCGCATCGTGCAAATCATTTTGCACGCGCAACGATTGATACGGCGAAACGAACACATCGTTGCCGCGCACCTGACATTCGATTCCGAGTCGCGCAAAAGTGAGGAACACCATCCGCAGATGTTCGGGCGCGGCGTTCTTGATGAGAATCTCCCCGCGCGTCACCGCCGCCAAGCCAATGAAACTCCCCGTCTCGATGTAATCCGCGCCGATTTCACATTCCGCGCCGCGTAACTGGTCCACCCCTTCGATCGTCAGTGTGTTCGAACCGATGCCGCTGATGTGCGCACCCATCGCGTTCAAGAGATGCGCCAAGTCCTGAACGTGCGGCTCACACGCCGCGTTACGAATGATCGTTGTCCCTTTGGCAAGCACCGCCGCCATCAACGCGTTCTCCGTGCCGGTCACGCTCGCCTCGTCCAGAAAAATATCCTTGCCGCGCAAGCCCTCGGTCGAAAAATCGAACCCATCGTTGATGCGAATTTCCGCGCCCAGCGCGCGCAAGGCGTGGATGTGCGTGTCGAGACGCCGCCGCCCAATCACATCGCCTCCCGGCGGCGGCAGCCGAACCTGCCCCATCCGCGCGAGCAGTGGACCGGCGAACAGAATCGAAGTGCGAATACGCGAGCAAATCTCGCGGTCGAGTTCGGTCGTCCGCACATCGCGCGCGTGCAGGACGAGCGTGCGCGCGTCCACTTCGCGAATCGCCACACCGACACTCGCTAAAAGCGCGAGCATATCCTCCACATCGCGAATACGCGGCACATTCCGCAACGTGACCGGCGCATCGGTGAGCAAACACGCTGCAAGCATCGGCAGCGCGGCATTCTTATTTCCACTCGGCGTCACAGTGCCGCGCAACTGCGTGCCACCTTCGATGATGAACTTGTCCATTCTTCCTCACACATTGAACCGAAAATGCATCACGTCTCCATCTTGCACCACATAGTCGCGCCCTTCGATGCGCATCATGCCTTTTTCGCGCGCTGCCGCCAACGAGCCGATGCGCACCAAGGTCTCGGCGGGAATCACCTCGGCGCGAATAAAGCCGCGCGCCATATCGGTATGCACTTGCCCCGCCGCGTCGAGCGCGGTGCCGCCGCGCGCGAGCGTCCACGCGCGCAACTCTTTGCCGCCCGTCGCCGTGAAATACGTGATGAGGTCCAGCAACTGGTATGCCGCGCGAATCACGCGCGCCAAACTCGATTCCACGCCCATCTCGCGACGATACTGCGCCGCGTCCTGCTCCGACCAATCCGCCAAGTCCATCTCGCACTGCGCGCAGACGCAGAGCGCAGGGGCGTGCTGGCGCTGCGCGAGGTTCACCACGTACGCGCCCAGCTCTCCGCCCGCCGGCAGATCCTTCTCGCCAACGTTCGCGATGTAGAGCAGCGGTTTTGCCGTCAAGAGTTGCAGCGGCTTCAACAGCGTGCGCGCGTCCTCGTCGAGCGCGAGCGTACGGAGGGGATGCCCTTCCGCAAGATGCTGCTGCACGCGTTCGAGCAAATCGAGTTCCGCCGCAAATTCTTTCTTGCCCACCTTAGCCGCCGTGCGAACAGCCGTGAGTCGTTTCTCGACTGTCTGCAAATCCGCCAGCGCAAGTTCCAGTTCCAAGACCGCAATGTCCTCGCGCGGATCGAGTGTCCCCGCAACGTGCGGCACATCGTCATCGTAAAAACAGCGCGCGACCAGCGCAATTGCATCCACGTTGCGAATGTGCGCCAAAAACTGATTCCCCAGCCCCTCGCCTTTGTGCGCGTCCTTGACCAAGCCCGCGATGTCAACCACTTGCAATGTTGTGGGAGTCACTTTTTCCGGGCGAACCAACTTGGCGAGCGCATCCAGTCGCGAATCTGGCACCGCCACAACGCCGATGTGCGGATCAATCGTCGTGAACGGATACGGCGCCACCGGCGCGTGTGCGCGCGTCAACGCGTTGAAGAGCGTAGACTTGCCCGCGTTGGGCAGTCCAACCAAACCGAGCTGGAGTGACATGGTTCCTCCTCGGCGAAGGACGTTCGTCCTTCGTCATTCGTCATCCCACATTATAAATCTGTCAGCGCAATTTGACAACGCGGCTGATTCACGTATACTTGGCTTGCTGGCGCCGTGGCCAAGTGGTTAAGGCAAGGGTCTGCAAAACCCTGACCAGCGGTTCAAATCCGCTCGGCGCCTCACTCTTCCGATGGGAACAGTCCCATCGGAATTTTTTGTTGCCCCCCCGCGCGCGACGGCGCACAAAAAATTTCCCCAAGTTCTGCTTGAAACTTGGGGAGTCCTCTACAATTCGATGTGGCGCGGTGTGACGCGACAGCGTTCGGCTTGAATGATCGCGCGCATCAACTCGGCGGTCTCGTCGAGCGAGTTGTCTTCGTTGACGATGACGTAATCGAACTTTTCGACTTCGTTCATCTCCAGTTGCGCGGCGTGCAAGCGAATCCGCAAGTACTCTTCGGGTTCGGTGCGCCGTCTACGCAAGCGCGCTTCTAACGATTTGAGCGAAGGCGGCATCAAGAAAATGAAAACGGCTTCGGGTAACCGCCGCTTGATGGTTGCCGCGCCTTGCACATCAATCCGCATAATCACATCGAGTCCACGCGCCAGCGCGTCGCGCACCTCCTGTTTCGAGTTGCCGTACTCGTAACCGTAGACGAGCGCGCGTTCCAGAAATTCGTCGCGCGCCACCATCGCCGCAAATTGCTCTGGCGTGACAAAGTGATAATCTCGCCCTTCCACTTCGTCGGGACGTTTGGGACGCGTGGTGTAGGTCACCAAAAAGTGAAACGGAAAGTTCAATTCGCGCATGCGTTTGAGCGCGGCATCCTTGCCCACTCCCGAAGGTCCGGAAACGACGACGAGGAGCGGCGCGCGCGGCGGCAACGGAATCACAGGCGCGTTTGGCTCGTTCATTTCTGCTCCCGGCGATATGGCGCGCCGACGCGCGTGATCTTTTCGAGATGCCCCAAGCCCTTGGTGGCGTTCGCGGAATCCACAACCAGCGGCGCGTTCTCCACGACCAACCGATAGTTGACTGACTTGTGCGCGGTGACGATGAGCGCAAGGTCACATGCGCGCAGCGCCGCGCGCGTCAGCGGCACCGATTGGAAATCGACGCGCGCGCGGTGAAACACATCCCCGCCGATGTGAAAACGCGGAACGAACGGATCGTGGTACTGCACGCGCGCCTCGGACTGTAACAACAATTCCATCACGCGCTCGGCGGGCGAGTTGCGGGCATCGTCCACATTCGGCTTGAACGCGACGCCCAGCACCAACACACGCGCGCCGCGCAACGATTTGCCGGCACGGTTCAACGCATCGCGGGCTAACTTGACCACGTGGTATGGCATCCCCTGATTGACATCCGCCGCCAGTTCGATAAAGCGCGTGTAGAAATCGTACTCGCGCGCTTTCCACGACAGATAGTACGGATCTACCGGGATGCAATGTCCCCCCACGCCCGCGCCCGGATAGAACGGCATAAACCCAAACGGTTTGGTCTTGGCGGCTTCGATCACTTCCCAAATGTCAATGTCCATCCGCTCGCACAAGAGCGCCAGTTCGTTGACCAGCGCGATGTTCACCGAACGGAAAATGTTTTCGAGCAGTTTGCTCATCTCCGCCGCGCGCGGCGACGAAACGACAAACACTTGGGGCGTGAGATGCACCAACAATTTCTTCGCCAACGCGGTGCAGCGCGGGGTCAGCCCGCCCAGCGTCTTGGGCGTGTTCTTGACGTTCCAGCCCGCGCTGCTTGTGGCGCCGGGGTCAATGCGTTCCGGCGAAAACGCCAGATGAAAATCCTTGCCGGCGCGCAAGCCGCTCTGCTCCAGAATCGGCAAGCACACTTCTTCGGTTGTGCCGGGATACGTCGTGCTTTGCAGGATGACCAATTGCCCAGCGCGCAGGTGTGGCGTGATGCTTTGCGTCGCCGAAATAACGGGACCCAAGTCGGGCGCCTTCATCGCATCGAACGGCGTTGGCACGCAGATAAAAATCACATCGGTCTGTTCGAGCGCGGCAAAATCGGTTGTCGCCAAAAATTTCTTTTGCGCAATGACGCGCCGCAATTTCGGCGTCGGCACATCGGGAATGTAACTGACGCGCGCGTTCAGCGAAGCCACCTTGCGCGCGTCAATATCCACTCCAACGACCGGGAATCCTTCGCGCGCGAATTCGACCGCGAGCGGCAAACCCACGTACCCCAAGCCGACAACAGCGAGGCGCGCGGTCTTGTTGGCAATTTTCGATTCGAGGGACATCCATCCTCCAGAATTTAGTAACTGCTCACCCTGTTATTTCGAGGTGCGCTGTTTGCACCGAGAAATCTCGTTCAAGCATTGCGAGATTTCTCGCTTCGCTCGAAATGACACGGTGGCTGAGTAGCTGCGAATTTATGCTGTCACCAATGCCAAGCGTTCAGGCCCAATCGCGTGAGCCATCACTTGCGCGGCATTACTAATTTCTATGCCAATCACCTGATCATTTTCATCGAATTCGATGATGATACCTTCTGTCACCTCATCGAAACGATATTCTTCGCCCTCGCGGATGACGATATACAAAATGTCATTCACCTTATCATAGTTCAGACTTGGTTCACTCATAACTCCATCTCCCTCTTTGTACACGATCTTGAATTTGCGCCTTTGTGATTGGATGGATGGTGATGGTTTCGACATAATCAGGAAATTGATTGTACGCAATCATCATCAATGTTCTACGCTGTTGAAACAACGTTTCCATCACGGCAATATGGCGAATGCTGTAGTGATTGAAATACCGCTGCCGGCTTTCGCGATAGATTCGTCCGGGTAAATCGCTTGGTATTCGACGCGTCCCAAGTTTAAATTGGAGATGCTGACTGTAGCGGATTTCTACAGCGCTGCCTCAACCTACTTGAGTTCCAGCGATTTTTCGTCCACGATCTTCTTTGCCATCTCGCTGAATTGTTCGAGCGGCATCGCTTTCAGATCCTCGCCGGTACGCAGACGCACGGCGACGGCGCGCGCTTGCTCTTCCTTGTCACCCACCACGAGCATATACGGAATCTTTTGCAGTTGCGCGTCGCGAATCTTGGCGTTCATTCGCTCGGCGCGCGCGTCCACCTCCGCGCGGAAATGGTGCGCGCGGAGTTGCGCGG
>Ga0209018_1002239_pt1 | contig 13948 bp, 14 predicted proteins | sample YNPBryBLVA2012_FD_185814 | JGI IMG/M metagenome (GOLD analysis project Ga0209018, IMG submission 185814) | Anoxygenic and chlorotrophic microbial mat microbial communities from Yellowstone National Park, USA - YNP Bryant BLVA 2012 (SPAdes)... ...
TACTTAAATATCCAAGGGTTGACCGATTCGGAGCATCTCTTTGCCTGGATACTGCACCATTACAAGTTGACGGGGGACTTGGCGCAGGCATTGTATGACGCTTTTATCAGCTTGCTGGATTTGGTGCCCGATCTGGATGTGACGTTTAATTTCATCCTGAGCGATGGCCAAAGGCTGATCGCTTCCCGTTTGGCGCGCGGGGGGTCGGCCCCCAGTTTGTATTACCTGCAGGGGCATCCCGATTATCCCGGCGTGGTGATCGCCTCGGAACCCCTGTTTACGGATGCGCGGTGGGTTCGTTGTCCCGAGGGAGGGGTGGTGGTGGTGACGGAGCATCTCCAGGTGCAGGAGTGGCATCCCCCCGCAGGAGCGGCAGTAAGCGTTTAAGTTCATCCCGTTGGGCGGTGATCTGTAGGGCATTATCCTGCATTTGTACAATCACCTGTTCCACCCGTCCTGCGCCCCGCCAGTAGAATATCCCTGCCACCGGTGCCAGGAACGCTAACCCCAGGGGTTTGACCCCCCAATCCGGCACCAGGCTGGCCAAGACCAACCCCAGGCAAAAGCCACTCAAGCCCACCAGCAGGGAGAGCAGTACCGCCAAGGGCCAACTGGGAGCCACCCGTCCCTGCCACACCAGTTGGGGAATGCCCGGTTCGCCCCCCACCAAGCGGTAGCCCCGTTGTTGCAAAAACAGGCGCAGTTGGTTCATGGTCGTCCCGACCGAGCCTTGCAGAGGAATGCTTTGGGTTTGGGTACGGTCTTTCACCGCCGCCCGCACAAAAAATACCAACCCCACCACCAACAGGGCGGTCAACAAACCCGTGGATGTCAGATAAATGGACGAAATGGATGCCATGCGGACTACCTCCCTCTGCCCATGATAAAGGGGTCGGGAGTCAACTGGGCGACAACTGCTCCAAATAACGCAGTAGGTCCGCCATCGCCTGGGGGCTGGGTTGAAATTGGGGCATGGGCGGGGTTTGTCCCCCCGTCACCTGGCGAATCACTCCCAAGGGGGACTTGCGTTTCACCACCCCATGCAGGGATGGCCCCACATGACCCGTCCCCTGTACCCCATGACAACTGGCGCAATTTTGTAAAAAAATGTCCCGTCCCCGGCTGGCATCCCCCACAATACTTAATACTTCCTTAACATAAGGGTCACGCAGGGGCAGGAGGTGCCACCCCCACCAGAGGGCATAGACCAGCAGGGCTAAACCTGCCCACCGGAGGATCATGCACCACCAGGAGCTATCGGCTGGATAGCTATTCACCGGGGTTAAAGGCTTCGGTTGAACGGTTTCCACAGCGCACCTTGATAGATAAAGATAGGTATTAAACGGGTTGGTTTGGCAAAGGAATTATCCCCAGGACTCTGTGATGAAATGAGAGATTCCTTAAAGGATTCAGAACATATTGTAACAATAAGCGGCAGGACTGGGGGCCAGGCGAGGAACCTTGCCAAAAATAATTGCCACGGGGGTCTCTATCAATGTCGGCATCCGGCAATCCCACCCGCATGATGCGTAAAAATTTTATATTTTGTATTTGAAAATTTTATATAGCAATCCTAAACTATAGCGATCCTACTTGATTTACAAACAAGAATTCGCCAGAACCAAGGACGGGGGCGGTGCCCCTGCGACCCCTATTCCATTGTTATCTATAGCAATTTTATATTAATTAACAAACAAGAATTCGCCAGAACCAAGGACGGGGGCGGTGCCCCTGCGACCCCCATTCTATTGTTATCTATAGCAATCCTAATTGATTTGTAAACAAAAATTCCCCAGAACCAAGGATGGGGGCGGTGCCCCTGCGACCCCCATTCTATTGTTATCTATAGCAATCCTAATTGATTTGTAAACAAAAATTCCCCAGAACCAAGGACGGGGGCGGTGCCTCTGCGACCCCCATTCTATTGTTATCTATAGCAATCCTAATTGATTTGTAAACAAAAATTCCCCAGAACCAAGGATGGGGGCGGTGCCTCTGCGACCCCTATTCTATTGTTATCTATAGCAATCCTAATTGATTTGTAAACAAAAATTCCCCAGAACCAAGGATGGGGGCGGTGCCCCTGCGACCCCTATTTTATTCTCATTTAGGACTGCTGTATTTAGATACACTGAAAACCCTAAGGCGTTCAAGGCACTGCCCGCTCTGGTTTCTCTGAAACGTTGGTTGACCTGTGCGGTGGGACTGTCATCCAAGTGTGCTTGTATTTAGTCGGTTTTTGAGATATATTGGTATACTGCATCAAATTTACGAGCTGACGAGAATATGGCAAAGCGTGTCCAGGTGGTTTTGACGGCTCCCGTGGTCAAGTTGGGGACGACCGGGGATTTGGTGGAAGTGGCTCCCGGTTATGCCCGCAACTATCTAATCCCCCAAGGGAAAGCGGTGGCGGCGACACCCGGTATCTTGCGTCAGGTCGAGCGGCGGCAGGAGCAGGAACGCCAGCGGAAAATTCGGGAAAAAGAGGAAGCCCTCGCCCGCAAAACCGCCCTGGAAGTGATCGGGCAGTTGACCATTGCCATGACCGCCGGGGAAAACGGCAATTTGTTCGGGAGCGTCACTGAAAAAGATGTGGCGGAGATGATCCAGACCGGGGCGGGGCAGGTGGTGGATCGCCGGGAGATTACCATCCCAGAAATTCGCAAACTGGGTACCTACGAAGCGCAAGTTCGCCTCCACCCGGAAGTGATTGCAACGGTGAAATTCCAAGTCATTCCCGCCAAGGGAGCCGCCTAGGGATCGGGTGCAGGGGTTAGGTTTAGATGAATTTTCTGAAATTCCTGTGACATATGGGAACCTCTATATTATTTGAACCAATCATCAATCCCATCGTGGGAATGCCCATATTAGCCAGAACTAAGGGCGGCGACCGCTAACTTTGAATTTATAGAAGTGCCCATATAGCAATCCCACTTGATTAACCAATGGGAATTACTTAGAACCAAGCACGGAGACGGTGCCCCTGCGACTCCTATTCTATTTTCATTTAGGATTGCTATCGCTTACTGTTTTAAGCCCATCGTTACGCAAACCTAATGTCAAGCGATATTTGGCCTTTTTTCGCTACATTTTTGGGGTCAAATTCAAAGTTGGCAATAAAAATCTCTTTTCCCAACTGGTTAGAATTTTCTGTTTGATTACGCATACCATACATTAAGTGCCACTCGGCAATATGGGCAAACGCAAATAAATCTTTAATATAATCGCAATTATCGTAAGTTATCAGCCATTGATGATGACAATTTTTCATGACTTGTGCAAATTTTTCGTGGTCAAAACCTTTGTGTAATTTCCCATTTCTGCCATAAAGTGCTGATTTTGTTGCCGAAAAATACGGTGGGTCAAGAAAAATAAGTACATTGTTTCCCTCGGCGTTGATAACATCTTCGTAATCTAAGTTGGTAATTTTTGTATTTTTCATTACATTTTTTAGAAGCCTTAACCGTTGAATACTACTTTCCGTAAATCGTTTTTGAAAGGCTTGTTCTGAAAATCCACCCGCTTCCGTTGTGCCTGAAAAAGTAATTCTATTGAATACAAAGAAGGCACTTGCTTTTTGTACATCGTCAAAACTGTCCATGTTTTCACTTAAAAACCTGTGTAATTCTTTACCGTCTTCAAACTCACGTTTCCAATTATTTACTTGATTGACAACACTTTGTAGGTCTTTTTGCACATATTCCCAGAACTTGTACAATTCAAAATACAAGTCATTTATCCAATATTTTCTATCGGGATAAAGTTGTTTTAGTGCCAGAAATACCGAACCACCACCCACAAAAGGCTCTCTAAATTCTTCAAAATCAGGAATTAAAGGCAAAATTTGGTGTATGGCTTTACTTTTGCCGCCAGGGTATCTGAGGGGGCTTCTGATCATAGGATTGGCAAGTCTTGGGCGTAGGCAACTTTTTTCTTTCCTTTCAAATAATCCAGTTTTGGCTCTCGCAAAATAATTTCTTGCATTTGGTAGGGTGGGTAAACGGTACACTCAAAATTATTTTTATCATTACACTCAACAAAACAAACCCAAGCATTAGGCTTGGTTAATATTGGGTCTTTTCGATAGGATGAAGACTGAAATGTCCAAGATAAACCGTACCTTGCTGATGCAGTTGTTTTTTGTGTTTTTACGGCCAGAGGGACACCATCAATATACAAATCCTCATCCCAAGATTTTTGTTTTTCTTGGTATATTGCGTAATCGGGCCCCTTGACCACTCTATTCAGTTGTTCAAAAATAATCCTAACCGCTTCCTCGCCGATTTTACTAATGAAGTGGTCATCTTTAATTTTATTCAAATCAAATTGATGGCTGTCACTGTAATTGGTGGTGCGTACAACCTTTTCAGCAAAATCTTTTGCCTTTTGTATCGTTGCAACGTCAATACTAACTATTTGCTTCGTCGTGAAAAGACGCATAATCATTGAGAGTTTGATGTTTTCAGGGTTACGAAAAATCCCTTGGTATTGGCTTTTGCCAATAAAGTTGTTAGTGAGAGACTTTTTTGCATTTCAGTCAGTTGGTTCTCACTTTTAGAGGCAGTCAAAAGCCCAACAGGAATTGTGGGAATTGTCATTGACCTCTGGGTTTTTCAAAAGCGAATCCCCGCCTGCCGCATCCGTTCCAGAGCCAATTCCATCCGTGCTTCTGGGACCGTCAGGGCAATGCGGAAAAACCCTTCCCCAGCGGCACCGTAGCCCACCCCCGGTGGGACAATAATGCCACATTTTTCTAATAAGAGCGTGACAAATTCAGTGGACGTGTAGCCCTGAGGAACCGGTGCCCAGACGTACAGCGTGGCTTTGGGGGGAACAAGTGGCCAGCCCAAGGATTGCAACCCTTGCACGATCAAATCCCGCCGCCGTTGGTACACCTGCATCAAATCCTGCAACGCCGCCTCAGTGGTTTGAAACGCCGCCATCGCCGCCCGTTGAATCGCCTTGAACACCCCGGAGTCCACATTGGTTTTCACCTGCCCCAACCCCTGAATCCCCAAGGCGGACCCGCAGACAAACCCCACCCGCCAGCCGGTCATATTGTAGGACTTGGACAGGCTGTGAAACTCAATCGCCACCTCCTTCGCCCCCGGCACTTCCAGCACACTGGGGGGTTTGTAGCCGTCGTAGGCCATTTCCGAATAGGCGTGGTCATGGCAAAGGAGTATGTCGTACTGGCGACAAAAATCCACCACTTCTGCGAAAAACTCGCGACTGGCCACCGCCCCCGTCGGATTATTGGGGTAGTTCAACCAGAGCAATTTCGCTGCCTGCGCCACCTCGGTGGGAATCGCGGTCAAATCCGGCAAAAATCCCCGCTCTTTCAATAAAGGCATCGTCCAGGATTTCCCCCCCGCAAAAATCGTCGAGGTCCGGTACACCGGGTAGGCTGGGTCGGGGATCAGCACATAATCCCCCGCTTCCACAAATGCCAAAAACGTATTGTGAATCGCCTCTTTGGAACCAATCGAGGACACCACCTCCCGCTGGGGGTCAACCGTCACCCCAAACCGCCGTTGCATCCAGTCCGCCGCCGCCTGCCGGTACTCCTTCGTCCCCTGATAGGGCGGATAATTGTGGGTGCTGGGGTCATCAATCGCCGTGTGCATCGCCTGAACCACATGGGCGGGCGTGGGTTGATCCGGGTCGCCGATGCCCATATTGATCACATCCACCCCCTGTGCCACCAATTCATCCCGCTTGCGGTCAATTTCGGCAAAGAGGTAGGGGGGAATCTGTTGCAAACGGCTGGCTAATTGCATCGGGGAAGCTCAATGGGAACTGCTCTTTTATCATAAATCCTACAGCGGCCAATGCAACCCTACCGGCAAGCAATTTTTCAAAAATCAGCAGATTTCGGGGTAATAAAAATCGCTTCTTTTGTCCAATAAGTTCCCATTTCTGTGAAGGATTTTTCCTGCCGACCATAGAGGGGATTGCCAATAATAACTTTTTGTTGTTTAGGTTCTATAGCCAGCAACACCACTGCGTGTAAAATGGTTTGCCCTGCCCCCACTGGTTCATGCACATGGAGCAGAGCGGGTCGGTTCACCTGGAGTAGGTCAGCTAGGGTTAAATTACTGCGATATTCGGGGCGCAAACCCAAATGAAATAATGCCCACCACTCCCGGAATGAACTTGTTCCCTGGCGACTGGTAGCCGTGAGGGCAATCACCTCCCGTTCCCCAATTTCCGGCATTTGACCATAGAGGCGTGCCAACGTTGCCACACTCGCCGCCGCACAGCTATAGGAAGTGCTTTGTAAAACCACTTGTTGACGGGTTACGGATGGCGTTTGCACCCAATGGGTAATCGGCCAATACCGATGAATTTGCCAACTCAAAACCATACTTAATAGTCCCACCAATATTAAGCCTTGCCGCTGATTTGCCAGGGATAATTTTACTAAAATACCCACCACTAACCAACCAAAAAATAGCATCAAAATGGGCAATTCACCAAGCACTAACAGGAACCAAACGGGCAACCAATGGGTTAAATGCAATCGCCCGATTAAAGCCATAATGATTCCCATGCCTGCCAACCAAGCTAAAAGTAAATATATTTGTTTTTGATAGGGACTTAAATCCATATTCCAATTATGCCCCGGCGCAATAAATTTTGCCCTAAAAATAATCCCCCAAAAAATCCCAGACCAGCGATGACCAGTAAGTACATTCGGTGCGCTTTCCCCCTTAGTTGAGTATTTTATCCTTAATTTTAAGGCTTGATTTTATATTCAATAAAGATCGCAGGGTTCCACCCCGCCCTGATGCTGCTCCCCTACACCCTGTAGCCATGTAATTTTGCTATTCGCACCAACGATTGGCAATGGCTGTACAAGTGCCCCTGTAAATAAAAAAATTCTACCCAGGAAACAATTCCTGTAACACCGCCGGAATCAGTCGTCCCCCCCGGGTATTCACCCCCCGTCCCAAAGGGGTATTGGGTTGCAGAGCCTCTCGCCCCCGTTCCGCCAAATCCAACAGGTACGGCCAGATACTCTGGTTCAACGCTTGCGTCGCCGTCCAGGGCACTGCCCCCGGCATATTCGGGACACCGTAATGCAATACGCCATATTTTGTATAAACTGGTTCCGTGTGCGTAGTCGGTCGCAAGGTGGCCACACAACCCCCCTGATCCACCGCCACGTCAATGATCACGCTCCCAGGGGTCATGGATTTCACCAGGGCTTCGGGGACAAGGGTCGGGGTGCGCCGTCCGGGTAGGAGTACCGCCCCGATGAGTAAATCCGCCTGGGGTACCATTTCGGCAATGTGGGAGCTATTGCTGTGGAGTAACTGCACCCGGAAGCCAAACAAATCCCCCAGGGCGTGCAGCCGATCCAGATTTAATTCAATAATGGTCACCTGTGCCCCCAAGCCCACCGCCATCCGGGCCGCTTCCGTACCTACGACCCCGCCCCCCAAAATGACCACCTGCGCCGGTTTTACCCCTGGTACGCCCCCCAGCAAGACGCCCCTGCCGCCGGACTGCCGTTGCAAAAAGTGACTGCCAAACTGCACCGCCAACCGCCCCGCAATCACGCTCATGGGATGCAACAGCGGCAAACGCCCGTCGTTCAATTCCACCATTTCGTAGGCAATCGCAGTCGTTCCCGCATGCAGCAAGGCTTTGACCAAATCCGGTTGCGCCGCCAGATGCAGATAGGTAAAGAGCAGTAAATCCTCCCGCAAAAACCCGTACTCCTGGGGTAAGGGTTCCTTCACCTTGACGACCAAATCCTGGGCCCAAGCGGTCGCCGCCTCCGCCACAATGGTTGCCCCCGCCTGTGCATAGAGTTCGTCGCCGAACCCCGCCCCTGCCCCCGCCTGGGTTTCCACCACTACCGGATGCCCCTGGGCCACCAACGCCGCCACACTGGCCGGACTCAACCCCACCCGAAATTCCTGGTCTTTAATTTCCTTCGGTACCCCGATCCGCATCCTGGCTCCCATCCCACGGTTGGGATTTAGGATTTAGTTTATCCCTTTTGCCCCTGCTCTGACTGCCCCAGGAGAGCTTGTCCCGCCACCGTGCCCAGGGCAATCAGGGTCAGCAGGGAAGCCCCGGCAAACGCCGCCACAGTTTGATATTCCATATAGACCCGTTCGATGTGCAGGGTGAGGGTATTGGTCTGGCCGATCACCTTGCCGGAGACCACCGCCACCGCCCCAAATTCTCCCAACCCCCGGGCTGTCGTCAAAATCACCCCGTACAGCAACGCCCAACGAATCTGGGGCAAGGTCACCCGCCAGAAAACCTGCCACCCCTGCGCCCCCAACGTACACGCCGCTTCCTCCTCCTCCCGCCCAGTGCTTGCCAAAACCGGCAGTACCTCCCGCACCACAAACGGCAGGGTAATGAACAAAGTCGTCAGGATAATTCCCGGGGGCGCAAAAATAATTTTCAGCCCCAGCCACGTCACCCATTCCCGAAACATCCCCACCGTCGTGCTGTAGAGCAGGATAAACATCAGCCCCACAATCACCGGCGAAATGGCCAAGGGCGCATCAATCAAAGCCAAAATGAAGCCCTTACCAGGAAGCGGATAACGGGCCAACACCCAAGCCGTCACCAGCCCCAAGGCCGTATTCACCGGCACCGCCACCCCCACCACCAACAGGGTGAGGCCAATCGCATGGCGCGCCTCCGCCGTGGTCAACCCCTCCACATACGCCCCCCAACCCGACCGGAACGCCTGGTAAAACACATTTCCCAAGGGCAAAGCCACCATCAGGAGCAGGTACATCGCCCCTACCCCAATCAGCAACCAAGCCACCCACCCTTGGGGCGGCACCGGGCGTGTCATTCCCATCTCAGGTAATCCTTATGCGTAAAACGTTATCTTAAAGTTAATAAAATCATAAAATTGCGCCCAGTCAGGGCTAAGGTGAACCCATGCGGCTTTTGTTAATGACCGGTAAGGGGGGGGTCGGCAAAACCTCCGTAGCGGCGGCGACTGGCCTCCGTTGTGCAGAACTGGGCTACCGCACCCTAGTCCTCAGCACCGACCCGGCCCATTCCCTGGCGGATAGTTTCGACCAACCCCTGGATCACGAACCCCGCTTAGTACAACCCAACCTCTGGGGTGCAGAATTGGATGCCCTGCGGGAATTGGAATTGAACTGGGGGTCGGTCAAACGCTACGTCACGGAAGTCCTGCAAGCCCGGGGGTTAGACGGGGTACAAGCCGAAGAATTGGCTGTCCTGCCGGGGATGGACGAAATTTTTGGCTTAGTGCGGGTCAAACGTCATTACGATGAAAATACCTATGATGTACTGATTATTGACTCGGCTCCCACCGGAACGGCTTTACGCCTCTTGAGCATTCCCGAAGTGGCGGGCTGGTATATGCGGCGGTTTTACAAACCCCTGCAAGGCATGGCCCAGGTGCTCACCCCCGTCTTTGAGCCAATTTTCAAACGGGTGATGGGCTTTTCCCTGCCCAACCGGGAGGTGATGGATGCCCCCTACGAATTTTATGAACAGATTGAACAGTTGGAACGGGTGTTGACCGATAATACCCGCACCTCGGTTCGCCTGGTCACCAACCCGGAAAAAATGGTGATTAAAGAATCCCTGCGGGCGCACGCCTACCTAAGTTTATACAATGTCGCTACGGATTTAGTGATTACCAACCGAATTTTGCCCGCCGATGTCACCGACCCCTTTTTCCGAAAATGGCAGACCAGCCAAAACCAGTACCGCCAGGAAATCCAAAGTAGTTTCCATCCTTTACCGGTCAAAGAAGTGCCTTTGTACCCAGAGGAATTGTGCGGTTTAGCGGCTTTAGAACGGTTAAAAAACACCCTTTACCCCGATGAAGACCCCACCCAAATTTATCACCAAGAACAGACGGTGAAAGTGACGGAAATGCCCCAGGGATATTGTTTGGAATTGTATTTACCCGGCATTCCCAAAGATCAAATTCAACTCACCAAAACTGGGGATGAATTGAACATCCGCATTGGCAACCACCGCCGCAATATGGTTTTACCCCAAGCCTTAGCCGGTCTGCAACCCCAAAAAGCCAGTATGGAAAACGATTACTTAAAAATTGAATTTCCGCTTGTTGAATTGGTCACAACCCCATGATTCCCCAAATACTCCTCGGTCACACGGATATTCCCATCACTCCCCTGATCCTTGGCACTTGGCAGGCGGGCAAACGGGGTTGGGTAGGGATTGACGACCAGGATATTATCACAGCGATTCAAACCGCTTTAGAGCAGGGGATTACCACCATTGATACGGCGGAAATTTATGGGGATGGCTATAGCGAAGAATTAGTAGGTCAAGCGATCAAAAACTATCGGGGTCAGGCAGTCATTGCGACTAAAGTTTTTGCCAATCATCTAGCCTATGACCAGGTGCTTTTAGCCTGTGAAAACTCCCTCAAACGGTTACAAATTGATGTGATTGATCTCTATCAAATTCACTGGCCGAGTGGCACTTGGAATAGTCCGGTGGTGCCGATTGCCGAAACCATGAGTGCCTTGGTCAAACTCCAAGAACAGGGGAAAATTCGAGCCATTGGAGTTTCTAACTTTAACTTAACACAACTCAAAGAAGCACAAAACTATGGGGTGATTAGTAGCCTGCAACCGCCCTATTCTCTCTTTTGGCGGGTACCGGAGCGGGAGTTAATTCCCTACTGTGTTGCTCAAGGGATTTCTATTTTGGCCTATTCCCCCCTTGCGCAGGGATTGTTGACCGGCAAATTCCCCCCTGACCAGCAATTTCCCCCGGAGGATGTGCGCTCCAAAAATATCCTTTTTCAAGGGGAATTGTATCAGCGGGCCCAATCTGCCCTTGCCCAACTGCGTCCGATTGCCTCAGCGTACCAGGTTTCCCTAGGAACTTTAGCCCTAGCATGGCTACTGCACCAACCCCGAACCCACGCCATCATTGGGGTACGCAACCGGGAACAGGTTTTGGCGAATTTACCTGCTGTGACCCTGCGGCTGAGTGCCGAGACCTTAGCGGCAATGGATCAAATTAGCCGTTCAGTCAATGATTTAATTCCTGCCGATGCCCTACTGTGGAAGTTTTAGTCATTGTGGCGTAGCTATAAATTTCATCGCTGGCATACCCATATTCCCCAAAACCAAGGCGCTATGACCGCTAACTTTGAATTGATCGAGGTGCCCTTAGGCCAACAAAGGGCGAAACCCATGTTTCACAGAAGCGGCACCAATCTGCGCCATCTTTTCGATAGTGATCTGGTTGCGACCCCAGGAAAAATTGGTATGCCAGCCTTCAAATTCCAATAACATCGCCTCAGCAAAACAAGCAAATAATTGCCGTTCTGGTACATCTAAATTCAGCATGGACATGATTTTCCAATCAATATCTAGGGAATGTTCAACCATGCCCCCATTCAATACCCGCACCCCCGGATGTTGAATTTGCGTACTCAGATTTTTGGGATAACCCCCATCAATAATCAGACAGGGATTTTTTAACTCTGCCGGGTTAATTTCCACCCCTTGCGGCATACTCGCCACCCAAACAATCACATCCGCTAAGGGCAATCCCGCCGTCAATGGTAATACCCGTCCTGTGCCCAATTCCTGTTGAAATTCCTGCAAGCGCTGTTGATTCCGGGCAACCAAAATTAAATCAATACCGGGAAAATGATGGGCTAACCAACGGCATACACCACTGCCAATATCCCCCGTCGCCCCACATACCAAAATACTCGCCCGCTCCAGATCAATGTCCATTTGGGGAGCCGTCAATTCGATTTGGCGGGCAATGATATAGGCTGTATGGGTATTGCCAGTCGTAAAGCGGCGAAAATCCAAGGAAACATTGCGAATATCCCGAATTTGGTCTAAATTAAAATTCTCAAAAATAATCGAAGTAAACCCTCCCAACGCCGTAATATCTATGTCGTGCTTTTGGGCATGGGCCATCGCATTAATCACTTTACGGGTGGCGGCTTTGAACCGATTTTGGGAGAGCATTTCCGGCAAAAAACAGGACTCCACATAACGGCCTTCAATCACCTGCCCCGTGATGCTCCGCACTTTGATTTCATCCACTACCTGGGGGGGTGCCATGCACCAAAAGTCCAACCCCTGCTCCGCATATTCTGGATAACCCATCCTGTCGGCAACGGATTGAGCGTGTTCTAAATTCGTCAAATGGCCGATTAATCCAAACATAAATGATGGTTCCAGAGTACACTTTCCCCAGGATAACGGAAATCTCCTGCGGGTGGGAAATTCATCAGCAGAATTGGCAATAAAACCCCTAACTAGCCAGCCCCATTGCCGTTAACTGCATGACTTCCCGGGTGGTAAAGCCAATGTCCGCCAACGCATCCCCATAGGCAATCAGAAAATCCTCCACCAGGGCTGATTTTTCCATACCCAATTGCGCCACATCCTGTTCCACCTCATTTAACATCCGCCAGACCAAAGGCAAATTTTCCCGGTTGGCTGTCTTCAAACGGTCTTTGACTTCGGTGAAATGCTCTTTTAACCACTGTTGACCGAAATTCAAATGCAGGTATTCATCCTTGACCACCCCCTCGGTAATTTTGCGGGCGAAGGGGTCAGCTACCGGAATATAAATGTTGTAGGCCGATATGGCAAAAGCCTCGATAATTAACGCTTGAGTGAGAAGGCACGTCACCACATCACCAGCGGCAAATGCCTTTTGAAAATTATCATGCAGACCTTTGAAAAATTCTTTGGCAAATGGCAGATCGGGAGTGACCTGGAGGTTGCGGCCGCAGGCTTCAAAACCCTTCTTATGGCGGCTTTCCATTTTCGATAAAGAGAGCAATTCTTCCCGGCGGTCAGGAATCAATTCGGCAATTTGAATGTAGTTATCCGCCGCTTCCTGTTCCCCTTCGATGACGATGCCATTGATGCGGCTGTAGGCATCCCGATAAACATCGCTCTGAAAATCTAGGGTCGCCGTACTATCCACCATAATCTCACGCCACTCCTTAAACTCTGAGGAAATGATACTGGGCTACAAAAAATTCAACCAGTGCTTTTACTGTATCAGAATCCGGCGATGGGTGCAAAAATTTCCCACCGGTTCCCTTTACACTGGGGTATGGTAATCCCGTGGACGACCAGAGCGTGGGTGCAATTCTCCGCAGTTATGTGTACATTGACAGTCTCCAATCCCAGTATGCGGCGTACCTGGGCACGGTATCGTCCGGGTTTTTGCCCCTGCCGGGGGATGCGTCCCTGTGGGTGGAAATTTCACCGGGGATTGAGATCAATCGCATTACCGATGTGGCTCTGAAATCGAATTTGGTGCGGCCTGGGGTGCAGGTGGTGGAACGGCTGTATGGTCTGTTGGAAATTCACGCCAGCCGTCAGGGGGAAGTGCGCTCGGCGGGGCAAGCGATTTTGGCGGCTTTAGGGGTGCGGGAACACCAACGCCTCAAACCCCGGGTGGTGTCCAGTCAGGTGATCCGCAATCTCGACCCCCATCAGGCGCAATTGATCAACCGGATGCGGCGGGGACAGATGATTTTGGCTGGACAAACCCTGTACATTTTAGAGGTAGAACCGGCGGCCTATGCCCCCCTAGCGGCGAATGAGGCGGAAAAAGCGGCTTTGATCAATATCCTGGAAGTCCAACCCTTTGGCAGTTTTGGGCGGGTCTATTTGGGGGGAGAAGAGCGGGATATTTTGGCGGGTTCCCGGGCGGCTTTGGCGGCGATTGAACAATTACAGGGTACGAGTCCGTCGGGGTTAGAAGCTAGGGAGTAAAGTTTATTTTTAATAGCCATCCTAAACGAGAATAGAACAGGGGTTGCAGGGGCACCGCCCCCGTAAAAGAAGCACCTGCGGTGTATGGTTCTGGAGAATTTTTGGTTGTAAATCAAGTAGGATCGATACATATCAAACTAATACCAACCGATGGATATGCAATAAGTTACAATATGGGCATTCCA
>Ga0209018_1002240_pt1 | contig 13944 bp, 12 predicted proteins | sample YNPBryBLVA2012_FD_185814 | JGI IMG/M metagenome (GOLD analysis project Ga0209018, IMG submission 185814) | Anoxygenic and chlorotrophic microbial mat microbial communities from Yellowstone National Park, USA - YNP Bryant BLVA 2012 (SPAdes)... ...
TCTCCAATGCGCAAAGTTCCTGAGGGCAAACACACCGCGCGACGGCGATGAATCGCCCCCTACGAACCAATGCGCGCAAGTTTCTGAGGGCGAACACACCGCGCGACGGCGGTGAATCGCCCACTACGAACCAATGCGCGCAAGTTTCTGAGGGCGAACACACCGCGCGGCGGTGTGTATTCTCGAAATGACAGGGTAAGTTACGATTAGAGATTGGAGACTAGAGTGGTGCAAGGCGCCGACCAATCTCTAATCTCCAATCTCTTGCTGACAAGTCGTATAGACAACCCGTCAGAACTTACTTGGGCAACAGCGCGGTGTCAATGTCAATGGTGAAGGCGTTGCCGTCTCCGGGGAACCAGGCATCCTGCGGGGTCGTCTTGTAGCCCTTGACCCACGGCTTGACCATATACGACTGGACGTTGTTCCACATAAACGCCACTGCGGCATCGGCGACCAGCATATCTTGCGCCTTGGCATACAGTTCCATGCGTTTCTTGGGATCAATCGTGGTGTCCGCTTCGGTCAGGATCTTGTCCAGTTCCTTGTTGGAGTATTTGATGCGTTCACCAAACGCGCCGGTCTTCCAGTACACGCTCAGCCAGTTTTGCGGATCGGGATAGTCCGCGCACCAACCGAGAATGTAGACCTGCGGCGCGGTCTTGCTGTCCTTCGTCAACGCGGTGTACGTGGTCGCGTCCACCGGATTAAGTTTGATGTCCACGCCGAGCGACTCTTTCCATTTCTTTTGGAGCCACTCGTTGCGGGTGCGGTTGCGCGGCGTATCGGCGAAGGTCAACGTGACGGGCGGGAGTTTGTCCACGCTCTTGTACGACGATTCCGCAATCGCTTTCTTCGCGGCGGCGGGATCGTAAGCGTAGCGTTTCTCGCCTTCCTGATAGCCGGGATAACCCTTCGGAATCCAGGTGAGGGTTGGACTGCCGAGACCGCGCAGAACGTCCTTCACCCACGATTCGCGATCCAAGCCATACGCAAACGCCTCGCGCACTTTCTTGTCCGTGAACGGTTCCTTTTGCTGATGGAACATCACGGCGAAGGTGCAGGAGCCCGGATAGATCAACGCTTGCTTGGAGAGCGTCGCATCCTTCATCGTGGCTTCGAGGTCTTCAGCCGCAAGACCGACGATGTCGAACTCGTTGTTCTTGTACGCTTGATACGACACCGCCGAATCGGTGATGTAGGAGTACTCGATGGCGATCTTGGCTTTCTCACCCCAGTAGTTCGGGTTCGGCTCAAAGCGCGCGCGGACGTACGGTTCAAGACTCTTCAGGATGAAAGGTCCGTTGCCGACGTGATACTTGGCGCTGGTCCACCAAATATCCTTGCCCGCTATGATGTTTTCTTCCTTTGCGGGATACACGACCCAGATGCCCATAATCGTGTGGAAGTATGGGGCGGGTGCCGCGAAGGTCAACCGCAACGTCAAGCAGTCTTGTTGAGCGTAGCCATCTTTACCGGTCTTGCACGCTTTGCCGGTGGAATCCAACGCTTCGATGCTGGCATCCACTGCCTTTTCCAGTTTTGCCAGATCTTCCTTGCTCGTCTTGGAGAGATCAGCGCTTTGCCATGCTTCCGCGCCCTTGATCTCGTTGGTAATCGTGGCGTACTCGCCAGCGGTAGCAGGATTGATGTTCCGCATCAGCGAGTATTTAAAGCGCATCGCGTTCAAGAGCGAGCCGTCGCTGTACTTCAAGCCCTTGCGCAGCGTGAAGGTCAGTTGCGTCGCGTCTTTGTTGTATTCCCATTTTTCTGCGGCTGCGGGGACCGTTTCCAACTTTTCATTGAAGCGGGTCAGACCTTCGTAGATCAGGTGCAGGTGCGCGATTTCGCCGACGAAGGACGATTTTTGTGGATCAATGATGTCGGGGAACGAGCCGCCATTGACGCGCAACACTTTGGGCTTGGGGGCCGCGGTCGGCGGGGGTGCCGTCACGACCTTTTCCACGACCTTCGGCGTACCGGCGACCACAACCGTTTCCTTGACCGTGACTTTTTCCGGCGTCGGCGCGGCGCACGCCACGACGAACACCGCGAGAACCAACACGGTCAACAGCAAAAACTTTTTCATCTTCATCTCCTCCAAAAAATTGATGTGTGTCAATCAATCAGAACCGATTCGTGTCTCTGCTGCTCACCACCTCCTCTCGAAAAAACCACCCCCGCCTGCGCCGAGGGGCGCAAGCGGAACAAACTATAGCACAAGTGACCTGAATCGTCAAAGTGTGAACTGTACACTCAATGACGAAAGCGCATACACCCTATCGTCCGCGTTCTTTCGTCCACGCCTGAATTTGTTTCAGTAACGACGCGACCACTGTGACGAGTTGTACCACATCGCGCACCGACCAATCGAACGGACGCGCAGCGGACTCGCGCGGCTTGGTAGATTCGCGCGGCGCGGCGCGGCGTCCCGCGACAAGTATCGCCATCAGCGCGCCCGCCACGCCACCCGCGATGGCGCCGAGCAGCGCGGGGAACATTTCGCTCTGGCGCAATTCGCGCGCCAGCAGTTGCGCGCGCATCAACGCAACCTGTGGGTCCATTGATTTTTCCATCGTCACCTCACTTGGCTTGCAAAAAATGGGCGATGCCGCGCGCCGTCACCCGCACGCGCGTGCCAGCACTGTGAAACGCAATCGGCACACTCGCCACGCGTACGGACGCGCGCGCCGCGCCCTGTTCGATTCGCATTGCCCACACTTGCGCGTGGAGGAGCGGCAGGCACAACCAGCGCCGAAAGCGTCGCAGGTACAGTTGCGCAAAATACAACACAACGCCCGGCACCGCCACGAAAATCATCGTCAACAGTGCCAACCAAACAATCGAGAGATCGCGCCACGGCGCGAGAGGATTTTCCATTTTCGATTTCCGATCGCCGATTTTCGATTTCTGATTTCCGATTGCAAGCCAATCGCAAATCCAAAATCGAAAATCGAAAATTAGTTTTCATCGTTCGCGATCGCCAAGATCTCTTGCGCGTACCGGCGCAATTCATCCTCCGGCGACTGCGTCAAACTCTGGAGCGTTTCGATCATCAACGGGCTGTGGATGTTTTTCAACGCGTCCGCTGCCGCGGCGCGCCCTGCCGATTCGCCGATTTGTAACTCGACGAGAAGCGCTGGCACGGCTTTTTCCGATGCGATTTCGCCCAGGGCTTGGGCCGCCGCGAGACGCAAGCGCGCGTCCGTCATACCGAGGCGCGCATCGCCGCGCAGCGCAACCAACAGCGGCTCGATGACGCGATCGGTGTACGCGTGGCTCAATGCTTCCACCACCTTGTCGCGCAGCGCGCCATCGCTCTGACGCAATTGCGGCAACAGAACATCTACGCAACGATCGGTTTGCAAGCGTCCCAGCATCTCCACCGCGCGCAGGCGTATCGTCGAATCCGGATGGTTGAGCCGCGTTGCCCACTCGTCCGCGATGGCAGGATCGTTCATCTCGCTCAACACGGCGAGCGCGTCGGCGTCGCCGTTCCATGCGCGCGTTTGCAGGTCTTGGCGAATCGCCGCGCGCAAATCGGCGCGCAGGGTGCGCGCGTGCGCGGCGGCGCGTGCCGCGAGGGATGTTGCGCCTTGTGATTGCAAGTTCAAAATCAAGTCGGTGGCATCGCCCAAGCCGGCGTAGAACAAAATCACCTCACGCCACGCGGGATCGGTGAGATGCGGACGAAGCGGCGCGAGATCTGGCGCGCGTCGCAGCGCGCGCGCGGCAAAGTACGCTTGCCACAAGTCGTGCGCGAATTCCACGCCGCGATTTCTGGTTGCGCGCAAGAGTCCGCGCGATTTGGCGAGGAGTCCGTTGGTGACTGCGCGTTCGCGTTGCATCGCCAGCCCAAGATCTTCCAGCGCGACGAGCGTGCCGTTGGTCTCGCCCAACAACGTACGCGCGAACGCGTCGAACAAATCGGTGCGATTGGTGGCGAGTGTTTTGTTGCTGTGCCAGAGTCGTGCCAGCAAGGTCGCCGTCAGTGGATGCGCGCTGAGCGCGCGCGGCACGTTGTGCGTTTTGAGCGCGGCGACGAACGCGGTCGCGTCCGGCAAATCGAGTTTGTGCGCGAGTTGTGCGATCTGGTGATCGTGCCAGCCGGGCAAACGATATTCGGCAAAATCGGGGAGCGCGTGTTCGGCTGTGGCGATGATCGTTGCGTTTTGATATTCTTTGAGCGCGGCGCGCACAGTGTCGGGGTCGAGCGCGTCGGCGTCGTCAATCAGCACAAGCGCGCGTCCGGTGGCGAATACGTTGGCGAAGAAGATGCGCGGGGCTTGCGCTGCCAGTGTGTCGTTGAGGTGCAGCGCGGCGGGCAGATCGTAGATGCGCGGCAGGGTGGGTTCGGTACGCGCGGGAAAAAAGAGGGGGACGCGCGCGTGAGGATTTTGAAGCAGGTTGCGCGCGGCGGTGATGGCGAGGTACGCGAGGGTTGTCGTCTTGCCGGCGCCGGGTGCGCCGGTGATGGTGATGCGCGCGTGGCGCGCGAGCGCGGCGCGCCAGCCGCGCGGTTCGACCCACGTTGTTTCGAGCGCGTAGCGTGCGCCGGGGCAAGGCACAGAACGAAAGCGCGCGCGCAGGTATTCGGCGTAGGCACGTTGAAAACGGATGGCTGGATCGAAGAACGAAACGACCGCGTTCATCGGGGGCAATTGTAGCACGGGCGGGCGGATGTGTCAAAGTGAAATGCGAGTTGCAAATTCCGAATGGCGCATTAGGCGATCAATCTTTGGTGGGCAAATCATAAATCATCAACCCGCAATCTCAAATTCTTTACAACATCCCATCCGCTGTGATGATTGCCTGTGCAATCTCCGCCAGTTTCTTGTTCTCGTTTTGACTGCGCCGCTGCATCCGCCAAAATGCCTCTTCCTCCGAGAGATTCAATCGGCGCATCAAAATTCCTTTCGCGCGTTCGATCAGCTTGCGCGTCTCGAGCGCGTCGCGCAAATCATCCACCTCTTGATGCAACGCCTGGAACTCTTTGAAACGCGACACCGCCAACGCAATCGCCGGCAACAAATCTTGTTCCGAGACCGGCTTCATCAAATACGCCGACACATTCGCGCTTGCCGCGCGCTCGGCTAACTCGCGCTCGCTGTACGCCGTGAGCAGAATGATGGGAATCGGGCGCGCCGCCGTGATCTTTTGTGCCGCTTCGATTCCATCCATCTCCGGCATCTTGATATCCAAAATCGCCAGGTCGGGCCGCAATTCATCCGCCAGACGCACCGCCTCGGCGCCATTCGATGCCTCCGCCACCACCTTGTGCCCCAACGATTCCAATTGCCCTCGCAAACTCATCACGCGCAAACTTTCGTCGTCCGCAATCAAGATTCGCAATGCATCCATTTTTCGATTACTCCTTGTCTGCTAACGTTGTGCCGCGTTGGAACAACACCCACGCGGTTGTGCCTTCATTGTTGCGCGTCAACGTCAATCGTCCGCGCAAATCTTTTTCCACGAGCGTGCGCGCGATCTGCAACCCCAACCCGCGCGATGTTTTCAAATCGAATCCCGGCGGCAAGCCCGCCCCATCGTCTTGCACGCGCAGCCACACATCCGACCCGTCCCAATCGAGTTCGATTTCGATGTGACCAGTCGCGCGTTCGCGAAAGCCGTGTTCGATGGCGTTCGCGACCAATTCGTTCAACACGATGGCGAACGCCGTTGCCTGCTTCGAACCCAGATACACATCGGGTCCAGTGACGCGCACGGCGATTCGTTGATCGGGACGCACCATACTTTGCCGTGTCGTCTCGACGACGCGCCGCGCCAGTTCGGTGATGTCCGTCACCCCCACGCTTTCGACGGAGAGCATTTCGTGCGACGCGGCGATGCTCTTGATGCGCGTGATCGAATCGCGCAAACTCTCGTGCACTTCGGGGCGCGGGTTGCGTGACATTTCGAGCGAGAGCAAATCGGCGACGGTCTGCAAATTGTTCTTGATGCGATGATGCATCTCTTGCATCATCGCGTTCAACGCGTCCGCCTCGCCCTCCGCGCGCTCGCGCTGCCGAATCTCGCGCGCCACCCAGTTCAGCGTTGCCCACATCACGGCAGGACCAATGATGCCAAAGACAAGCGTTTCCAGCGTGAACAACAAGGGATGCGTCTTGTTTTCCAACAACAAGTACGCCGTCACCTCGTAGAACATCACCACAGCAAGGATGGCAAGCGGAACGAGTTGCGAAAGCGCAAAGACGTGCGACGAGAGCGTTCGCCGCCCCGTCTCGCGCACGCGCGTCACACGCGCCGATGTTTCGGATGCCAACGCGGAACTTGTCACGTCACGCCTCGTCGTTTGGTGCCGCACGCCGGACAGAAATTATCGTCGTCGCCGAGCGCGCGACCACACTGCGTACAGAACGCGCTCACCGTTTTGACCGCGCGGCGTTTGCCGCCGCGGCGTTTGCGCGCGTGGCTAGACGACAGCGCAGTCGGCATTTCCGCGCGGCGCTGCCACCACCAGAATCCTCCTAGCACGCCAACCATTCCCAGCGTCACCAGCGCAATCAGCAAGACCCAATTGCTCCCTTCGTCTGTTGCGCGCGGCGTCGGCGCGGCTTGCGGTTGGATGATCGAAGGATGCGGATCGGTTTTGGTGTACTTGACCTGACTCGTGATGATCTGTCCTGCCGCAATGTTCGAATACGTTTGGAGCGCGTATTTGAATCCGTCCGCATCGGTGCGCGTCGTTGACATTGCAGGCGTCACCGCGAAATTCGACGCTTGGAGCGGCTGCTGAATCTCCACCGCCACCGCATCCACCGCGCCGATGGATTTGTACGCAAAGTCGAACGTCTTGTCGGGCGCGCCGCGCAGCGCGGCGTGATAGTATTCCACGCGAAATTTGGGCTGCGCGATCGTAAAGGTAACGCGCGTGTACCCATCGTCCTGCCGAGTTTGCTGCGCGGGTTGTTCTGGCGCCAGCGTCCCATCGGGATTTTGCCACGTCGTCACAAACAGTTGCGCGTCCGCCGGAATCAAAATCGAAACCGCGCGCGGCAAATTCGACGCGTCAGCAAGCGTGCCGTCCAACATCACCAGCACGCTCGGTTGATCGTATTCGGGCCAGATGGAGATTTTGAGTGAAGCAAAGCGTTCGGGGGTTTGCGCGCGGGCGCGCGGGAGAATCAGCGCGCAAAATATCAGCGCCATCATCACGCTAGAAAAGATTCTGTGCCATTTCATCGCCAACCTCACGAGAGCGCGCGACACCGCGCCGGGGATGTGCCACAGTACGGTAGCACTTCCAAGTTGGTCACCGCGCGGTCAAAAATGCGTTAGTACCTGTCCAATGAAATCGTTGCGCGAAAAGCAAAGAGTTTTTGATCCGCGAATAACGCGAATCAGATTTTTCTATTCGCGTGATTCGCGTTATTCGCGGATAACTTGTTTCGGCTTGTCCGAGTTAGGACGATAGCCATTGGGTTGATTCTTACGTTTTGCTATCGCACTAGACCGACTGACCGCGGACGCGATCCGACACTTGGCGCGTCAGCGCGAACGCGCGTTCCGCCGCCGCAAGCGAAACTGTCCCCAGTCCACACGCCGGCGTGATGAGCGCGCGCGCATACACCAAATCGCGGTCAATGCCTTTCTTGACGAGCAAGTGAATTGCCGCGTCCAAACGCGCCACCAGCGATTCGGTGGTCTCGCGCGCAATCTCCTCCTCCACCGTCGGCACGATGCCCCACGCGAGTACACCCCCGCGCTCCAAAAATCGTTTCACGTCGTCGGCAAAGAGCGCGAGATTTTCCGCATAGTTGTACGCATCGAACGAGATGATGTTGACCGACGTTTGCAGGAGCATCGCCCAATCGGTGTTGCCGCAACAATGCGTGCCGGTGAGGCAATGCAACGACGAAAAGATTTCTTCCAGATCGCGCACCACCTCGTCGCGATTCAACGCCACCACCGATGCGCCGATCAGCGCTAGCGACGGCTCGTCAACGAACACAATCGGCGTTCCCAACGGCGCCAAGAATTTTTCCTGCCACTGCGCTTTGCGCGCAACGTGTTTCACCAGCACATCGCGCAATGTATCGTCGTACAGCATCGGCTTCAGGGTCTGGTCAACCACTTTGAGCCCAAAACTGATCGGTCCCGTCACTTGACCTTTGATCCAGCGCGCGTTGCGCAGCGCTGCGCGATGCTCGCGCAGCGCGTACAATCCAGCGGCGTACTCTTCACCGACCGCGAAGACATCGGGGTTTTCTTCCAGATACCGCGCGTAGAACGCTTCGACTTGCGCCATCAACGTATCGTCTTTGACCAAGCCAAGCCACTCGTGCGGCAGATCGAGTTGGATGCCGGGCAACCCTTCGCTGAACTGCGCGTACATATTTTCGCGAAAATCGCGCTTGGGCAGTTGGGGCCAGTACGGCAGCGTGGGAAAATTTTCAAACGTCACGCGTAGCGCGGCATTTGCATCCACGTGCGGCATACTGCCGATGCCGGTCGCCAAGCCGCGCGGTATCCAATCCGTCATTTGCTCGTGTCTCCTGAAAATGTGGGACAAATTTGAAATTTGTCCCACGTTCACGGGGAATTGCTCGATGATTGTAAGAACATTGTATCACAAACGCCGCGAGAGGCAAAACGCGTGTTTTTGACTTGGTGGTCAAAACGGCTATAATGCACCGTGTTCAATTGGATAGTGCGATGTGGCTCGCAACCAATGTCGGAGTGACGACTGATAGCCGCTACGGATTTTCCGGCGCGGCTTTTTTGTTATCTTGCAGTACGATTCGATGACGATTCGTCCTTCGTCATCTTCGAGGAGTGCTATGACCTCGCGTGATTCAACGCGCTGGGATCTGGAACACGCGCTCGCCGAACCGGGCTGCGCGGTCTGTCGCCTGGCGCAACAAGGCGTGTTACGATTCTTCGATGGCTTGCTGTACGAAAACGCCAACGACGCGGCGATTCGCCAGCGCGTCGCGGACGCGCTCGGCTTTTGCAATCGTCACGCGTGGCAGCTGCGCGCGCAGGGCGGCGCGCTCGGCATCGCGCTGCTGAATCGCGACGCGCTGCGGCAGTGGCAGCGTCAACTTGAACGCGCGGCCGCGCACGGACGCGGCATCACACGCGCGCGCCAATCGGCAGCGCACGCCAATCGCGCGCGCCGCGAGTGTCTGGCGTGCGAAAAGCAAAACGACATCGAGACGCGGCTCCTTACCACGCTCATCGAATCTCTGTCGGACGAGGATTTTTGTGCGCGCCTGCGCGATTCGGCAGGGTTGTGTCGCCCGCATTTTGCGCGCGCGTGCCAGCTCGCCTCGCGCGGCGAAACCCTCGACGCGCTCATCGAAATTCAAAGTGCCGTCAACGCGCGGCTCATCGCCGAGTTAGACGAGTTCATCCGCAAGAACGATTATCGTTTCATCGGTGAAGGATTCGGCGCGGAAGGCGACGCGTGGCTGCGCGCGCTCGAACGTCTGGCAGGGGCGGAAGGAATCGTGGGAGAGGAGAAAAAATGATAGACGTACAACGCGTCTCGGACACCGCGCGCCGCGTCAGGGAAAATGTCGCGCGCGTGATCGTCGGCAAAGACGAAACCATCGAACTGTTGCTCGTCGCGCTTTTCTGCGAGGGGCACGTCTTGTTGGAAGATGTGCCGGGCATAGGCAAGACGACGCTTGCCAAGGCACTCGCCAGATCGCTGGGCTGTTCGTTCCAGCGCATCCAGTTCACGCCCGACCTGTTGCCCAGCGACATTACCGGCGTGAGCGTGTTCAACCAAAAGTCGGGTGAGTTCGAGTATCGCGCGGGACCATTGCACGCGCAAATCATTCTCGCTGACGAAATCAATCGCGCCGGACCGCGCACGCAAGCCGCGCTGCTCGAAGCAATGGAAGAGCGACAGGTCACGGTGGATGGCGTCACGCACGCGTTGCCGCGGCCGTTCCTGGTGCTGGCAACGCAAAATCCTGTCGAACTCGAAGGGACGTTTCCGCTGCCCGAAGCGCAGGTGGATCGGTTCTTGATGCGCGTCGCGCTCGGCTATCCCAACGCGGAAGACGAGCGCGCCATCTTGCGGCGTTTCCGCGCGACGAATCCTCTAGACGAACTCGCGCCGGTGGTGAGCGCGAACGAGATTCTGGAGATGCAGCGCATCGTGCGCCGCGTCGTTGTGCATCCAGCGGTCGAAGAGTACATTGTGCGTCTGACGCGCGCGACGCGCGAGGACAAGGCGATTCAACTGGGCGCCAGTCCGCGCGGATCGCTCGCGCTGTATCACACGGCGCAAGCGCTCGCCGCGTTGCGCGGCCGCGATTTTGTGTTGCCCGATGATGTCAAGCGATTGCTCGCGCCGGTGCTGGAGCATCGTCTCATCGCGACGAGTCAGGCGCGCGTGCGCGGTCGCGTCGTCAGCGACATTTTGCAAGAAATCGCCGCGCGCGTCCCCGTGCCGGTCGAGGAGAGTTGGTCGGTGGAGAGTCAGTAGGCGGGAGGCGGTGGATATCCAACTTCGAACGTCGAACCCGAAACGTGAGGCGTGAAGCGTGAAACGTGAAGCGTGAAACGTGAAGCGGTCGTCGGTCACCGGTCATCCGTCCTTCGTCCTCCGTCACATTTGGCACATTTGGCATCTTTGGCACATTTGGCAATTTGACCTATGTCTCGTTTACTCAACTCGCTCGCGCTCGTTCTGATTATCGCCAGCATCGTCCTTCGCAATCCGCTGTTGTTTCTGGTGGCGATTTTGCTCGGACTCGTCGCGCTGACGACTGCGCTGTGGGGACGTTACGCGCTCGCCGGCGTCACGTACAAACGCCGACTCGGCACGGCGCGAATGTTCGTGGGCGAAGAAACCGATTTGTGGATCGAAATCACGAACGCGAAACCTTTGCCGCTCGCGTGGCTCAAGGCGGACGATGAATTTCCCGATGCGGTGGAACTTGTCAAGGGGACGTTGTGGCACACGCACAAACCGACGCGGCGGATGCTTTCCAATCTGGTCTCGCTGCGATTTTATGAACGCGTCCGCAAGCACTATCGGCTGCGCGCCCGGCGACGCGGCGCGCTCGAATTTGGTCCGGTGGAATTGAGTTCGGGCGATCTCTTTGGCTTGCAATCGCAGCGCGAAACGCGCGCGCAGTTCGACGAGTTGATCGTGTATCCACGAGTGGTGCCGGTGAGCGCGCTCGGTTTGCCGGCTGCGCGTCCCTTCGGCGATGCCAAGACCCAGCGCCGCGTGGTGGAGGATCCGCTGCGCGTGCTGGGCGTGCGCGCGTACGCCGCCGGCGATAGTCCGCGCTGGATTCACTGGAAGGCGACCGCGCGGCGCGGCAGTTTGCAAACCAAGTTGTTCGAGCCGAGCGCGTCGCGCGCGTCCGTGATTTTTCTGGATTTGCGTACCGCGCCGCTGGAACAACCGGGCATCACCCCCGAATATTTGGAACTGGGCATCACCGCCGCCGCGTCGCTGGCGCGCTACCTCCTCGATCAGCGCGAGCCAGTCGGTTTGTACGTCAACGGCTCGCGGCGCGGCGAGTGGGGACTGGTGCGCTTGCCTCCATCGCGACGCCCATCGCAATGGCTGGAGATTCTGGACGCGCTCGCGCGTCTCATTGACCTGGCATCTGTGCCACTCGAAGAGGTGATGCGCGCCGAGATGCCCAACTTGCCGTTTGGTGTGAGCGTCATTGCGATTTCGTGCAACCTGACCGAAGAGTTGACGACCACGCTCTTCGATTTGCAACGACAGGGGCATCCCGTCACACTGATGGCGATTGGCGATCAAGCCCCCACCGATTTGCCCGCCGATTTGCGAACGTACTGGATCGGTGGGCGTGAGGCGTACGCGCGGATAAACCGGTCAAACGTGCCAAATGAGCCAAATGTGCCAAACGTGCCAAACGCGCCAAATGTGCCAAATGAGCCAAATGTGCCAAACGTGCCAAACGCGCCAAATGTGCCAAATGTGCCAAATGTGGCAAACGGGGCAGATGTGCCAAATGAGTTTGGCAAGTTTGGCAGTTTTGGCACCTTTGGCAGATTTGAGATGCTATGAATTTGATTGAACGTCAATGGAACTGGATGGACGATGGCGTGCTGACGTACGCGCTCGCCGCGCTGCGCGCGGTGTGGGTGTGGCTGCTGTTGCACCTTGCCGCGCGCGCCATCACGCCGACGCGCGGTGATTGGATCGCGCTGCCGATGATTCTCGCGCTCCTTGTCTTTAGCACACTGTTGTCGCAGTACGGCATTTTTCGAGTGAAGAGCGACGCGCGCGCCGCGTGGCTCGTCGCTGTCGGTGGACTCGTCGCGGTGGGCATCGCGCTCTACTTGAGCAGTAGCGCGCGCGTGCCGCTGTGGGATGCGCGCTGGGTGCGCGCCGCGCTGGACGATCCCGCGCCAAGTGTCGTCGCGCTCATCGTCGCGGTGGCGTTGTGGCGCTGGGGAATTCTGGCGGGACGCGAGCGCGTGCTGTACGATGTGTTCGCGTTCAATTTCACGCTGGGGGTGCTGGCGTTCATCGTCGCGCTCGCGGTCGCGTTCGGCACGACGTGGGTGTCGCTCTACGAACTGGTGTTGCCGCTCTTGTTCTTTTTTGCGATTGGCTTGGGGACTCTCGCGCTCTCCAGTCTGCAAGACGCGCGGCGATACGAAGGCGGACGCACGGGGCAACAGATCGCGCTCAATCGCTATTGGCTTGGCACAGTCGGCGCGATCATCGGCGCGCTGTTGCTGGGGGGTGTGCTGCTGACGCAACTCTTCGCGCCCGAATATCTGACCGGCATCCTCGATGCGCTAGCCATCGTGCTGGGCTGGCTCGCGCGGATTTTGTTCTGGATGCTGGTCGTTGTCACGTTCGTCATTTTCGCGATTCTGGAATTTTTCGCGCGCCTGTTTCCGTCGTTCCAGAGTTCCGCGCGTTCACCCGAAATCCAGACCCCGCCGAGTCTCATCGAACAGTTCAAAGATTTGGAACAGCGCACCGCACAGGGACCTTCGCCCGAAGTGTACGCGATGCTGCAAATTCTCGCGGGTCTGCTTCTGGCGGGGACGATTCTGCTGATTTTCGTTTGGGCGTTTCGACGTTTCCGTTACCTGGAGGAAGAAGAAATCGAAGAGACGCGCGAGACGATTTTCTCGTTCGATTTGATGCGCGAGCAGTTGGCGCAACTGTTTCGGCGTCCGCGCGCCGAGCCGCCGCGCGCGCCATTCATCGCGATTGTGGGCGACGAGCCGCGCGCACAGATTCGACGGACGTATCAGGCGTTGCTGGCGTGGGCGGAGGCGCGCGGGGTGCCGCGCGCGCCGGGAATGACGCCGTTCGAGTACCTGCGCGCGCTGGAACGCGAACTGGGTGTGGAGTGCGAAGCACTCACGGTGATCACGCGCGCGTATGCCGAGGCGCGCTATCATTCCGCGCCCATCGCGCGCGAGCGCGCGCAAGAGGCGGAACGCGCGTGGCAGCGGATTGTGGTGGCAAACGTGCCAACGAATTAACGATCAACGATTCAACAAATCAACGACCCAACGAACAGTCCGTTCGTTGACGCTGGGTTACAAAGATGGCTTTGAATCCCAACCAATTGCGCGCCGTCACCGTGACGTTGCGCTTGCTCGAAGAGCGGCTGGCGGATGTCGAGCGCGTCATTGCGGCGGACGAGCGCGGCATTTTGTACGAGCGGGTCGCATCGTTTACGCCCGCGCAGCGCGCGCAAATGAACGAATCTATCCGCGCGCTGCGCGAACAAATCCGTCGCGCGGCGGAGGAATTCCATCTGCCGCGTGAAACGCAGAGCGCGGCGCGTTACGTCGTCGGCACCGTGTCGTTGTTGTGGGAAAGCGTGGAGGAGATTCGCGCGCGCAAACTGAAAAGTTATGGCGAAGTGGATCCCCACTTGAAACAAACGCTCGACCCGATTTTGCAACGCATCGTCCGCCTGCTCTTTGATTTGATGGACGCGGCGCGCG
>Ga0209018_1002241_pt1 | contig 13937 bp, 8 predicted proteins | sample YNPBryBLVA2012_FD_185814 | JGI IMG/M metagenome (GOLD analysis project Ga0209018, IMG submission 185814) | Anoxygenic and chlorotrophic microbial mat microbial communities from Yellowstone National Park, USA - YNP Bryant BLVA 2012 (SPAdes)... ...
GCTGATCGCGCTGGGCGTGGCTTCGGTGGCGGCGCTGGCAGCCAGTCGAACTGGTAGGGCGAGCCGCGTGGTCGCAACGCTCGCCGCGGGTGCGCTATCCCTTTCGATGCTGGGGGCCGCGCCGGCCGAGCCGCCGGTCGACGCCCCTGTAGCGACGTCGTGGACCGCGGCCTGGCATGGCCGCGTGTGGATATGGGGTGCGAGTCTGGAGGCGGCGCTTGCGCACCCGATCATGGGCAACGGGCTGGGCAGCTTCGGGCATGCGTACCTGCGGGCCCAGGCGGATCGACTTGCCGGGCTGCCGCCCTGGCGCGCATCCAGGGTATTCGAAAACGCGACGACAGCTCATCAGGACTGGATCCAGGCGTGGTGCGACTCCGGTGCCGTGGCGCTCGTCTTGCTGGTGGCGTCCTTCGTCTTGACGCTGCGCGACCAGCGCGTCAGCCGCTGGACTGCTGGTCTGACATCGACGCTTTCGCTTGCGATCTGTGCGGCGGCGGACAGCCCGTTGCGCCAGCCTTCCGTCGTGTTGTTGTGGGGATTGGTGATCGCTGGCACGACGGGAAAGCCCGCAGGGGGACTGGTTGGGCCGGCATGCTTCGCGGCGGTGCTCGCGGGGTGCAGCGCGCTGCTGGGCCCATCCACGGCGCACTGGTTCGCCCGCCGATGGGAGACGTTTGCCCAGGATGCGGAGCCGGCCGAGCGCATCGCCTTGCTCTCGCACGCGGTGCGGCTGGCCCCGTCGTCGGGCGAAGCGTGGTTGGACCTGGGGCTTGCAAGGCAGGAGCTGGGGGATTGCGAGGGAGCGGTCGAAGCGTTGGACAGGTCGACCAGGCTGCTGGCGAACGTGGGCACATACGTGGCGATGGGGAACGCGCTGATCGACTGTGGCCGTGTCGAGCAGGCCGTGGACACCTACGAGCGGGCGATCGCGTTGCATCCGGGAGGGTTCAGGGCCCGGGCGAACCTCGTCGAGGCCCTTCGACGGCTGGGGCGCTACGAGCAGGCGCGTCGGGAGCTGCAGGTAGCGAAGACCATCTATCCGGGTCATCCGAAGATCCGAGAGCTAGGCGATCGGGTCGAGCGCGCGGCGGCGGACGGTTCCCCGTAGCGATGGCCGGCCCTGGCGCGGCGCCCGAGTCCAGTCTATCGAAGTCCTGCGCCCACGTGTCCCGAGCACGGCGACGCTGGCTCGTCGTTCCGACCGCGTTGCGCAAGCACGAACGGCGACATCGATTCAGCCGTAGGAGTCCGCGAGTCGAGCGCCGATCAAGTGATCGTCGATGCGCTGGACGATGACTTCGTGCCGCAAGCGTGGGGTGTCTGGCAGCCCGGCGTCGTATTCGATGACGAGCCTGTCGTGCATCTGGATGGAGTGATCGCCGGAGGTACGGAACCTGACGCCGCTGACGGAGGTGTCGACGATGGTCATGGCGCCGGTTGTTTCGGGGTGGTCGATCGACCGATAGACGCCGGGGCGATTGGACAGCAGGCGCAGGAACGCGCGCCGTTCGTACTGCGCCTCCGTGACGGCGCCGCACGAGCATGTCACGCGCACGATGTTGTCGGCGTCGGCGAGGCGGGACAGGTCGGTGACATGGATCGGTTTGCCACACTTCTCGCAATCCACGATGCCGGAGTCGTTCTCGTTGGCACGGATCTTCTGCATCTTCATGGGTACACCCACGGCAGCGCATGCGTCACTGCCGCGACGAGTCGGATTGTGACTTGGCCGTTGAGCCACTTCAACTTCCTCGCGCGTGGTCGCGCGCATTCGGCCCGGCCGGGTTCCGACGAACCGAGGCTGGTCGTAGGCGGTTGACGCGCGTCCCGAGCCTTGGCCGTTGCCGCCTCGCGTCCACCGTCCACGGCCCACTTCCGGACTCGCCGCGTACGCATGCGCAGGGCGTGCACCCGCCCGGGTGCGTGCATGCCATCGGCCTGCGTGATCCGTTCGGTCGGCCTATGTGATCCGTTCCCTCGGCCTATGTGATCCGTTCGGTCGTGGGCGTGCATCGCCGCGGACAGGCGCGCGGGCTGTGTTCGGCTCGGCCTGGTTCCCAACGAGCCGAGTCTCAATCGGCGGTCGACGCGTCGTCGACGTGTAGCGACGCCGAGTAGGCGAGTCTGTCGGCGCCGGAAGCCGCGCACCGCATTCGTGCGCGTGAGAGGCGGAGCGTAGCGCGTCATGCGGTCGAGAGGGGTTCCCTGTGAGCCGATCGCTCCCTGCGTGGTCTTGCTTGGCGTCTTGCATTTCGCGCGGTGGGCCTGGCGCGCGGACGGTGGTATCCTGACACGCTGGCGTGTCGGACGAGTCCAGGAGGTACGCCCCCATGCGCATGCACGGTTCCCCGCTCCTCGTTGGCATGATTGCCGGCTGTTTTGCGATCGCTTGCTTGTCTGCCATCGGGTGCGGCAGCTCGGACGCGACGCTGGCTGGCGAGAGCGGCGGCGCTGCGGGCGACGCCGGGGTAGACACACAGCCCCAGTCGTGCGGCAACGGAATCGTGGAGGGCAGCGAGGAGTGTGACGATGGCAACCCGGACGTGGGAGACGGCTGCGAGAACGACTGTCGTTTCACGTGCGTGGTGGGGAGCCCAGGGCGCGACGAGTGCGACGACCACAACGACTGCAACGGCAAGGAAACCTGCACGGAGTTCCATCGATGCATTCCGGGTGCGCCCCTTGCCGAAGGAGACAGTTGCGGTACGGACCTCACCTGCGTGCATGGCAACTGCGTGCCAGCGTCGTGCGGTGACGGGCAGGTACAGGCCCCGGAAGAGTGCGACGACGGCAACGCGGTGGACCGTGACGGTTGCGACACGACGTGCAGGTATTCCTGCCTGGCGACGGACCCGACGCGGGACTGCAAGAGCCAGGACGAGTGCGCCGGGCCGTCGACGTGCTTCGAAGGCACGCACATGTGCAGCGAGGCGACGCCACTGCCGGACGGCGAGCCGTGCGACAACGGCGCGGGGTACTGCACCGGGGGCAAGTGCACCAAGCCAGCCTGTGGCAATCAGGTCGTCGAGCCGGGGGAGCAGTGCGACGACGGCAACACGGACCCGGCGGACGGCTGCACCGTCGAGTGCAAGCATTCGTGTAGCTTGCCCCAGGACTGCGACGACGGTGTGAACTGCACGTCGGACACATGCGACGGGGGCACGCACACGTGCGCGAGCATGGTGGACCTGTCCCAGCAGGGCAAGGCTTGCTCGAACCGAGGACTGGACGGCACATGCTGGAACGGCGAATGTGTGCCGGTGGGATGCGGCAATGCGGTAGTCGACGCGGGCGAGGAGTGCGATCTGGGCGCCTCGGCCAACGGGCCGGGAAGCGGCTGCACGAAGGCATGCGAGGTTGAGTGTCACGCACCGTCGGAGTGCGATGACGGCAATGCTTGCAACGGGATCGAGACGTGCACCACGGTCTCCGGGGGCAAGACCTGCTCGCCTGGTACCGCGCTTGCGTTGCACTCCTTGTGCTCGGACGCACCGCGCAGCCTGTGCGACGCGAACGGCGTGTGCGCACCGTCGGTGTGCGGTGACCTGTTCACGGACACGGGGGCCGGCGAGCAATGCGACGACGGCAACACGGATCAGGAGGACGGCTGCCGCAACGACTGCAAGTACGGCTGTACGAATGACAACGACTGCAACGACACCAATCCGTGTACGCAGGACGTTTGCGCAGCGACGCACCTGTGCGTGCATCCGGCGGACGTTGCAGCGGAGGGGGACGCATGCAACGTGGGAGGCGTAACGGGTAGCTGCAAGGCAGGAGTCTGCGCACCCGCGCAATGCGGTGACGGCGTGACGGGCCCTGGAGAGGAGTGCGACAACGGGGCGGCGCACAACGGCCCCGGGACCGGATGCACGCTGGCTTGCCAGTTCGAGTGTGACACGAACGCCGACTGCATGGACGCCAACGTCTGCAACGGAACGGAGTCCTGCGTCACGGTGGCGGGGGGAAAGACGTGCAAGGCGGGCACCGCGCTCGCCAAGGGTACGGTGTGCGCCGCGAGCCCGCGGCGCATCTGCGACGATGCCGGAAGCTGCGTGTTGAGCCTCTGTGGAGACGGTTACGCAGACATCCCCGGCGGCGAGGAATGCGACAAGGGAGCCAACGGCCCTGGCACCGGCTGCACCACGACATGCCAATACGAGTGCCAGAGTTCGTCCGACTGCCAGAACGGCAACCCTTGCGATGGAACCGAAACGTGCATCGACGTGCCCGGCGGCCGGACCTGCGTGTCGGGGTCGGCGCTGGCCGTTGGGACGGCATGTGGAACGAATCCACGGATGATATGCGACGCTGCGCATGCGTGCGTGATGTCCGTCTGCGGTGATGGTTGGCTCGACGCGGGGGCTGGCGAGGAGTGCGACAACGGGACGGCAAGCAACGGGACCGGCACGGGTTGCACCGCCACGTGCCAGTTCGAATGTGACGGTGATGGGGATTGCAGTGACGGCAATCTCTGCAACGGAAGCGAGTTCTGCGCGTCGGTCCAGGGGGGCAAGAAATGCACTGCCGGATCCGCCGCGCCGCAGGGTACACTTTGCGCCGATTCGCCGCGACGCATCTGCGATGGGCAGGGGGCCTGCGCGCTGTCGGTATGCGGTGACGGCTGGGTCGACATGGGCGCTGGCGAGCTGTGCGAGCCGCCGAACACGGCCGGATGCGACGGAGGCTGCAAGACCATCACGCCCGTGGTGTGCGGAGACGGCGTGGTGGACGGGACGGAGCAATGCGACAACGGATCGTTGAACCTCGACGGCTGCGATTCGGCTTGCAAGCTCGAGCTGTTCTTGCGTGCAAACCCGATCACGGTGATGAGGAGCGCTGCGCCTGCCTGGTGCGACAAGACCACCAATCGCTTGGGAGGCGCGCTCAGCCAGGCCGCGGCGGACATCATCAACGCGGAGATCCAGGCGGCCATCACGGCAGGACGCCTCAACGTGCTCGCGCAAGCGCTCGGCCTCGACGATCCCACGGGTACGGCGGATGCGTCGTTCCAGTTCGGGATCACGAGCGGCGTGCCCGACCCGCTTCGCGGAACTTGGCCTGCATCGGAGCCCACCGACTGGTGGTTCCTGTTGTACGCGGACAGCGTCGACGCCGACCGGCTGCCCAGGTGGCGGATCACGCCGATGTCCGTGTCAGGGCGGGCGTACGCGGGCGGCAGTGCGGGTTCCATCACGCTCGAGCACGTGTTTGGCACCACGCCGGTGCTGCTCGAGATGCGGAACGTGAAGACCGCTGGGCGCATCGACGCGACCACGAGCGTGCCCGCGCCACCGCCGGAGAAGATTGGAACGGGCTACGTGTTCCTGGAGTCGGCGACAGCAGACGGGACGGCCGAGGGCTTGTGCGGCAACATCACGGTAGAGACGCTATCGAAGATCCCGGCCCCCAAGGGCTTCATGGAAGGCGACCATGCGTGCCGCGACCCCGGCCTCGTGTTCTGCACCAGCAACACGCACAGGTACACCTACTGCGGCGACAACCAGCCCGTCGGCGCGACCTGCAACTCCCTGCTCGACATTCTGGTGGGAGGCTGCAAGACCGGCGTCGGTTGCGACAACGTCGTCACAGCGGTTCAGCCGGACGTGGACAACGGTGGGCCTGCCTTGAGCCTGGGCTCGAACAACAAGGTGCCGACGTCGCAGACGAGCGGCAACAAGAACGCCTACTCGTCCTGGTTCCGCTACCGCGCCCGCCGCCAGCACGCGACTGGCGTCCAGTAGCGCGCGCGGCATGTTGGTCCGCGCACCCCGGCCTGGCCGATGGCCCCGTGCGCGTCCGAGGCGGTGGACATCCGGGCGTTTTGCCCCAAGGTTGCGCGGCGGACGCGTTGCCCGCGTTTCCGCGGCACACGACGCCCGCCCCCACAGAGGTTGGACGACCATGGCTTCTCCCCCATCGACGCTTGGTATCGGACACATCGCGCTGCGTTGCCGCGACATCGACGCGATGGAGCGCTTCTATTGCGAAGTGCTCGGCTTCGTTCGTGTCTGGAGTCCGGCCTCGTCCGACCGGTATTTGAGCAGCGGCAGCGACAACCTGGCGTTGCATGCGTCGCCGGGGGAAACGTGCGCGGCAGAAACGCGGCTGGACCACTTCGGGTTGCTGGTGGCCTCGCCGAGCGACGTGGACGCCTGGGCGGAGCATCTGCGCGCAGCCGGCGTGGAACTGGAAGGTGCACCGAAGACGCATCGGGACCAGTCCAGGAGCTTGTACGTGCGGGATCCAGAGGGCAATCGCATCCAGATCATCCACCTGGGACCAGGCGTGCTGCGCGGCCGGTGACGGGGCGCGTCCCCGGGGCGGTGGTCGGCCGATCGTTGCCCGGCGGGTCGCCGGGGGGGCTATGATCGGAAATCGTGTTCACGAGTGAGCCGAATCGGCCCCTTCCCGCCACGAAGCGACCAAGACGGATGTGGACCTTCCTCACCTTGCGCCCGCGACCGTGCCTGTTGCTCTCGTGGCTGAGCGCGACCGTGGGCTGCCAATCGTCCGTCGAGGTTCTTGGTCCCCCCGTGTCCGATGCGGACGCCGGCTCGTCGGACGCCGCACCAGCAGCGGTGCATGCCGACAAGGTCGACTTGCTGTTCGTGGTCGACAACTCGGCCTCGATGGGAGACAAGCAGCAGGTACTCGCGTCGGCCGTACCGATGCTGATCGACAGGTTGGTCCATCCGCACTGCGTGGGCGACGCGGGCGCGACGGTTCCAGACGACGGCCCATCGTCACCGTGTCCGGCCGGCTCGGAGCGCGAGTTTCCGGCCGTGGAAGACTTGCACATCGGGGTGGTAACGACGTCGCTCGGCGGGCATGGCGCCGACACGTGCAGCCGGGATGGGCCGGCGTTCTCGTCGCCGATGGAGGACATGGCGCATCTCATCAGCCGTCGGGCAGGTGGCGGCTCGGTACCCACCTGGCAGAGCAAGGGGTTCCTGAACTGGGATCCGCAGGCGCACGACACGCCGCCGGGCGAATCGGATTCCGACGCATTGGCCGCGTCGTTCGTGGAGTTGGTTCGTGGCGCTGGAGAAGACGGCTGCGGCTTCGAAGCGCCGCTGGAGGCCTGGTATCGTTTCCTGGTCGACCCTCAGCCCTATGAGAGAATGGCCCCCGCGCCCTGCTATGCGGGAGATTCCACCTTGCAGTGTCGCGCCAGAGAAGGGGTCGACCAGACCGTGTTGCAGCAGCGCCGTGACTTCCTCCGGCAGGATTCGCTGGTCGTGATCGTCATGCTGACCGACGAGAACGACTGCTCGATAACGGATGAGCAGGGGCAAGCCTTTTTGGCCTTGCAGGCGTACGAGGGATCGTCGACTTTCCACCTGCCACCGGGGACGTCGGCGTGTGCGTCCACGCCGAGCAGTCCGGAATGCACTTCGTGCTGGCAAGCGGATCCCCAGAAGCACCCGGAATGTGCGTCGGCCTGGCCGGACCCGGACCTGGACGACCCGCTGAGCCTGCGGTGTTATCGCCAGAAGCAGCGATTCGGCATCGACTTCCTGTATCCGGTGGACCGATACGTGGCGGCGTTGACGCTGCCCAATCTTCCGGGCATCGACGCCGGACCGAACCCGTTGTTCTGCCTGGATTCCGACGCAGCCGGTGCGGGTTGTGCCACGGCGTCGCGGGACCGATCGAAGATCGTGCTCGCAGGGATCATCGGCGTGCCATGGCAGGATATTGCCAAGGATCCGTGGGATCTGACCAAGGGCTTCCTGCCCGCCGAAGACGTGCGATGGGAGCGGGTGCTGGGCAATCTGGTCACCAACGTGGAGCCGACCGACCCGTTGATGGTGGAGTCGGTCGCGGAGCGCGAGGGAACGAATCCCGCCACGGGCGCGGAGGTGGCGAGTTCCGCTACGCCCCCGGGGACGCCTGGCGCGAATCCCATCAACGGCTTCGACCGTCCGATTCCTCTTCGGAACGACCTCCAGTATGCGTGCATCTTCGATCTGCCCGAGCCCATCGACTGCACGGCAGGCACGACGCTGGGCTGCGATTGCGTCGATGACTCGCCGAATCCTCTCTGCTGGGACGAGGCCCTGGGCGCATACGGCACGAAGCAATTCCGGGCCAAGGCCTATCCTTCCCGCCGACAACTTGCGGTCTTGCAGGGGATTGGCTCACAAGCCGTCGTTGCATCGATCTGCGCAGGGCAGCTATGGGACCCGTCGCTTCCCTCCTATGGATACCGTCCTTTCGTGGACGCGCTGGTGGAGCGGATGCGGTGGAACCTCGCGGACCGGGATTCACGGTGAGCCGTTTTCGAGGGAGCCTCCCACCCAGGGGACAAGGAGGCAAACATGAAGACCTCGATGGCAAGAACGGGTTTGGGATGGTGGGCTGCCGCTTCTCTGGTGGCCTTGACGGCATGCACGGGAACGGAGGCAGAGCCGAAAGGACCAGGTGACGACGGCGCGGGAGGCCGTGGCGGGCAGGAAGCGTCCGGAGGCAGCGGCGGGCAGGAAGCGTCTGGAGGCAGCGGCGGGCAGGAAGCGTCCGGAGGCAGCGGCGGCTCGAATGCCGTCGTGATGGCCAAGACCAACAAGGTCGACCTTCTGTTCGTCATCGACAATTCGGCGTCCATGGCGGACAAGCAGCAAGTGCTGGGCATGGCCGTGCGCGACCTGGTCGAACGCCTGACCAATCCGCTCTGTCTCGACGGACAAAGCGGCGCTCCCCTCCCCCGGTCCATGCAGCCGTCTTCCGGGTCCGATCCCTGTCCAGGGGGCGCTCAGCGCGAATTCCCCCCCACGGACGACGTCCACATCGGCGTGATCTCGTCGTCGCTCGGAGGCCACGGCGCGGATTCCTGCAGCCCTGGCGCGGTGGTCGCGTTCAACCCGCATCAGGAGGACATGTCGCATCTGCTATCGCGCAGTGTGGCGGGAGAGGTTCCCACGTACGAGGGGAAGGGCTATCTGAATTGGGATCCGAATCAGCGTGACGTTCCTCCCGGCGAGTCGGATCCGGTGGCGATTGCGTCGCATTTCGGGGACATCGTGACCGGCGTGGGGCAGGACGGCTGCGGATTCGAGTCCACGTTGGAGTCGTGGTATCGATTCCTGGTGGATCCGGCGCCCTACGCGAAGATGGCGCCGGCTCCCTGCTACGACGGTGACACGTCGATGCAGTGCCGCGCGCCGTCCGGTGTCGACCAGACCGTGTTGCAGCAGAGAGCGGACTTTCTTCGCCCCGATTCGGTCGTGGCGATCGTAATGCTGACCGACGAGAACGACTGCTCGGTGAAGGATAACGGGCAGAGCTATCTCGCATTGCAGGCGTACGACGGGTCGAGCCCCTTCCACCTTGCGCGTGGCACGGCGGCTTGCGCGACGGATCCGGGCTCCCCGGATTGCAAGTCGTGTTGGACGGCCGATCCTGCGCAGCACCCGGAGTGCGTGGCGGGCTGGTCCGACCCCGAACGCGACGATCCGCTCAACCTGCGGTGCTATCGTCAGAAGGAGCGATTCGGCGTCGACTTCCTGCAGCCGGTCGAGCGCTACGTCGAGGCATTGACCCGACCATGGCTGGGGAACGGGCAGCTCAATCCGCTATTTTGCTCGGACATCGGCGCGGACGGCAAGACGTGCAACGCAGCAATGCGGGATCCGTCGTTGGTGGTGGCCGCAGGCATCGTGGGTGTGCCGTGGCAGGACGTGGCGCGGGATCCGAACGACCTGACGAAGGGGTACTTGCCGGCGGACCAGATTCGGTGGGATTGGATCCTGGGCGATCCGAACAACGGTGTAGCGCCTGGTGATCCGTTGATGATCGAGTCCGTGGATCCGCGGACCGGGACGAACCCTGCGACGGGCGTGGCGCTGACGGCGCCGGGGCAGCTACCGGCCCATCCGATCAACGGTGGTGAATGGGAGATCACGCACCGGGCAGACCTGCAATACGCCTGCACTTTCGCGCTGCCGCAGCCCATCGACTGCACCACGAGCCAGGGGGATTGCGCGGGCGCGCCGCAGAGCCCGGTGTGCAGGGATCCGTCGACCCATCAATATGGCGAGACGCAGTTTGCGGCGAAAGCCTACCCGGGCATTCGCCAGCTTCAAGTGCTCAAGGGGATGGGCAGCGGTGCGGTGGTGGCGTCCATCTGCCCTGCGAATCTGACGGATGCCACGCGCCCCGACTTCGGCTACCGTGCTGCGATGGCTGCGCTGGGAGACCGGTTGCGCGGCAATCTGGATCGGTAGGCCACGCACCCGCGCCAGCCGGTTTCTCCTCCGCTTCTGCACCGACTCTTCTCGCCCGTCCGCACACCACACGTGCTATGGCCATGCACCGTGGTTCCCCGCCTCGTCCGAGCCTCACGGTCCGCCGCCGTGGCCGCACTGATGCTCACGTACGCCCCGACGTCGGGGGCGAGCGTCTGGGAGGTGTTCGGCTTCGGCCCGGAAGGTGTCGCAAGCGTTTCGGCCAAGGCTGCGACCGCCAGTGACGGCGCGTCGGTGTTCTACAATCCTGGAGGTCTCGCGCTGGGTCGGGGGACGCAGATAGAGCTGTCCGGTACTGGGATGCTGTCCTGGCTCGAAACGCAGGGCACCACGCAGCCGATCCACGACCCGACGGGCGGCAGCCTGGCGGTGGCTACCGACGTTCCCTTGGAAGGGCCGCTGGCCGATCGTTTGCGCGTCGGGTTCGGCGCTTACGCGCTCCCGTCGAAGCTGATGCGGTTGCAGATGCGTCCTGGCACGGATCCGTTCTTTCCGTACTACGACAATCGAACGCAGCGGCTCACGGTGATTCCGGCCATCGCGTTTCGCCCGGCAAGGTGGGTCGGCGTGGGCGTGGGTGCCAATGTGCTCGCCGGGGTATCCGGCCCGGTCGACGTGCGGGAAGGTCAGAGCCGGGGACTCGAGACGCTGATCCAACAGGATGTCCGCACGGTCGCGGCGTGGGTGGCGGGGCTCCGGGTGGCCCCTGTGCCTGAGCTGGACCTGGCGCTGACTTTCCGGCAAAGCTTCGGCGTACCGTTTCACGTGCTCACCACGGCGAACGTGGCGGGTGTGCCCCTGCGGGTCGAAGTCGACACGGCCGAGGCGCTGTACGATCCGGCGGTGGTCGTCGTGGCGGGCGCGGTGCAGCCGTCGGACCGCCTCCGCCTGGAGGTGGATGGGTCGTGGAGCCGCTGGTCGGCCTGGCGTGGTCCCCTGCTGTCGATCGACACGACCGTCTCGGCGCTGTCGCTGGCGAGCCATTCGCCCGAGGGGTTGTTTCGAGACACCTGGGCGGTGCGGGGCGCCGGGCAGTGGTGGTTTGCGCAGTCGGCCGACGCGCGGCTCGGGGCCATCGTGGGAGTCGGATACGAGACCTCGATGCTGGACACGACCGTGCGGCAGGGTCGTACCAACTTCATCGACGGGCCCAAGCTCATGGTCGGGGCCGGGACCACCGCGCGCTTCCCGGGTCTGGTCGGACGAGCGTTGTCGTTGTCGGTCGGAGCGCAGTGGCAGCGGGTGGCGGCGACGGCGCAGGACAAGCAGGTGTGCACGTCGGTGCCCTGCGCGCCGGATACGCTGGTCGGGCCGGACACGGATCGTCCCGGCGAGGGGATCAGCAATCCGGGGTATCCGACGTTGCGGGGCCATGGTGGTGTATTCGTATTGTCCGCCGGGGCGAGGGTGGAGCTGTGAGGCGCGTGGGCCGTCGCGGTGCGATGCTCGCGGCTTGCGCCGTGATGCTGGCGGGCACGCGCACGTCTCGCGCCACCTCGCCGCTCCTGTTTGGCTATGGTCCGCAGAGCACGGCGCTTGTGCAGAGCGACCTCGCAAGCACGGATCCGGCCGCGTCGGCCTACACGAATCCGGCGTCCGCCTACGAGCCGGGCACGCGGTTGTTGGCAGGCCATGCGTACACCTGGACGAGTCTGACCATCGACGACCGTGCGATGCCCCTCCGCGGTATTGCGGGGACCGACCTCGCGTTTCAGTTGGGGAGGCGAGTCGGGCGTCAATGGCAGATAGGGGGCGCCGTGGCCGCGCACTTGCCCGACGAGTCCCTCGCGCAAGTCTCGTTTCGTCCGGGCAGCGAGCCTTCGTTCGTACGGTTCGAGCCGTCGACGCAGCGCGCGGTGGCGGACGCTGTGCTGGCGGCGCGGTACGCCGTGCTGTCCGCAGGCGCGGGGGTGTCCGTGCTGGCGGATGCCCGGGGCGACGTTCGTTTTCTGCTGGGACAGGACGGCAATGGCACGTATGCGGACGGCAGCACCAACGTGGAGCTCCCCTACCGACTGGCACCCTTGGTGGGCGTTGGCGTGGACCTCGGCCCGGTGGGTTTGGCGGGCCGGTTTCGCGGTGCCCAAGCCGTCGGCCTGGACCTGTCCACGCGCGCTGACGTGAGCGTGACCGGCAATCCGCTGAACGGCACGACGCTGGTGACGGTCGCCGGGCAAAGCGGCTATGCGCCCGCTACATGGGATATCGGCGCAAGATGGAATCCGTCTCGGAAGCTGCGCTTGACCGGCGCGCTGCAGCTCGCACGGTGGAGCCGTGCGCCGTCGAACACGGCAGATGTCGCGATGCAGGTGCGGCTCGGCCTGAGCCCCGGCCAGATGGAGGCCAGCTTCGTCCGTCCGTCGCTTCGCGACACGCTATCTCCACGCTGGGGCGTCACCTGGGCCACGGAGCTCGCCGACAGACCCGTCGAGCTACGCGCTGGATACGCATTCTCACCCTCGCCCGTTCCTGAACAGACCGGGCTGACGACCTGGGCAGACGCTCCGGCACATATCGTCGGGCTGGGCGTGGGCGCAGGGCTCGGACAGGCATGGGGCGTCGCGCTGCGTGCGGACGTCGCGGCACAGCTCTGGATGCTGCGGACACGCACGTTCGACAAGCCTTCCGATGTGCTGCCGTTTGCTCACTACCGCGCCGGCGGGCACCTTTTCGACGTCAGCGTGGCGATGGAGGCGGCATGGCGGTGACGTTCGCTCGTATCCGATCGGTTCTCGTCGTGTCCTGGCTGCCATGGCTTGCCGCATGTGGCGCCCTCGGGCACGACGAGCCGCCGGCCCCCATCCTGCGCGATGCACGAACCGGCTTCGTCGACGGCCCGGGGATTGAAGTGTGCATGGACGGAACCCGGGTGGTAGCCCCATCTCGCGCCGCGGGCGGCGCCTTGTCGTTTTGCGTGTCGCCTGGCGTCGCGGACCGAACGTGCGACGACACGGCGGCGTGCGCGCCGGGCGAGCGATGCGTCTGCGGGCGCTGCAGGACGCGCCCGTGTCGCAATGCTACCGAATGCGAGGCTGGGGAAGTGTGCGTGGGCAACCGGTGCGCCTCGGTCTGCAACACCGACACGGATTGCCGCGCAGGCGAAACTTGCAGCGCGGGGGGCTGTGCGCGACGATGCAGCACGCACGCGCAATGCGCGTACGGCGAGAGGTGCAGCGCCCTCGACGGCACGTGCATCGTCAAGCTGTGCGGAGACGCAGTGTCCTGCAATACCGGCGAGCCGTGTGCGCCGCAGGAGCGCGTGGCCGACCTGCGGGAGCCGCATGTGATGACGTGGGGCGGCCAGACCCTGGCGTTCGTCGAGGTCCGCGACGGTTCTACGTGCGCGGTGTATCGCGCACGAATCTTCTCGCAGCGTCGCTGGGAAGTGGATCCGATGCAGCCCGTGCTCGCGCCGGAACACGGTGAAGGCGGCTGTATCGGCGCCCCCAGCGTGGTGGCCGAGCCAGGTCGGCTGGTCATGTATGCTGCGCGGGGCGACGGCAGCGCGATCGTGCGCGCAAGTTCGGTGGACGGCTCGACGTTCTTGCGGGAGCCGGCACCGGTCGTGACGCCCACCGAGGGTTGGCAGGGGGGCTGGGTAGGCGCCCCCGGTGCGGCGCGCTTCCAGGGCGTCACCAGGCTTTTCTACCAGGCGGACCGCGGACGCGCGATCGGACTGGCCAGCAT
>Ga0209018_1002242_pt1 | contig 13936 bp, 13 predicted proteins | sample YNPBryBLVA2012_FD_185814 | JGI IMG/M metagenome (GOLD analysis project Ga0209018, IMG submission 185814) | Anoxygenic and chlorotrophic microbial mat microbial communities from Yellowstone National Park, USA - YNP Bryant BLVA 2012 (SPAdes)... ...
TTGCAGTGAGCTCATCGTACCACCAGGCTATGCCTGGCTCCGCAGGGCCGACCAAAGGTCGGCGGTACACTCACCTCTTTGGTTGCGGCCGGAGGCCGCACTATGGAGTTTAACAAATTATTGCCGTAATCTGGCGAGATGCAAGCCGCCGAGCCGCCGGGGCTAAAGCCTCTGCTTAGTGTGTGGAAGTCCGCTCAAGCGGACTGTGTCTGGCCGCTGGCGTCTGGGGTCGGCTTCCAGCCGACTCCCATGGGCTGAGGCGGGGGACCCCCGCCGGAGCCGGAGAGGAAGTGACCAGATTATTTTGTTAAACTTCATGACAGGCTTCCCACAGGGCCGAGGCTATCCTCAACGGGGCTTTGGCCGCTCAAGGCCCCCAGTGCAACTGGCTGCCGGGGATGTCTATGGCCAGCGGCTGGCTGCCATCCACCAGCAACAACCAGACCTGCCCGCTGGTTTCACGTACCAAAACAGCCAGCCCGTCGGGTCGCCACACGGCTTCGGCCAGGCGGTAGGATTCGGCCAAGAGGGGTGTGGCCGTGATGGTCTGACCGACTTGCACCACGCCAAAGTTGCTCAACGTCAGGGCCTCGTTCGAGCTGAGGGCATAGAAGCCCAGCAGGCGGTTGTCGGCGGCCACAAAGGGGGCGCGAATGGCAAAAGTGTCTTCCTCCGAGGCGAGTAAGGTGAACTCGACGCCGCCGGGGGCGGTTGCCAAGCCCAAGCGCGGCCCGCCCGCACAGCCGTTGTTGCGTGCCAGGTAGACCACCCCTCCCGATGGACTCCACGCCGGACTGCCGGCTGCCAGGCTGCGGCGGTAATTGGCTCCGGCCAGCGTCGTGCTGGTGAACAGGACGTTGTAAGCACATTCGAGCGGCGGCGTGTAACACTCGGCGATCAATTGCCGCCCGTTGGGTGACCAGGCCAGGGGGGTGCAGGAATCGCCCTCTTCCAGCGTCACCAATGCCACCCCAGCTCCGTTGACCACCGAAAAGGTCTTAAGCCCCTGGAACTGGTAGGCCAGACGCAGTCCATCCGGCGACCAGAGCGGTGTGCTGGCGCCGCTCTCGATCAATTGCCGTACCTCGCCCCCGCCGGCGTTTGCCAGCCACAAGCTGCCCTCGCTGATGTAAGCCAGGTTGCCGGTGCGCGACGCAATGTCGAACTCGCTGACGCCGCCTTCGGCAAAAGTGACTTGGGTACGCGTTTGGCCATCGGCTTCCAGCCGCCACACTTGCTTGTCTCGCTCGTCGAGGTAGTACACCGAGCGGCCCAGCAAGCCGCCGCCGCGTTCGGCGACGCGGATGATGACGGTGAGGGTGAGGGGTTGGGTATTCGTCTTGAGCATGGCCTCCGACGGATCGAACAGCCCCCAGCGCCCGATGTAATCCCCTGGCACCAGCGGGGCGCCCAATGCCACGGTCAACGAGATCGAACTGCTAGGCGCGACCGAGGCGCTGAGCGGGATGACCGTTTCACCCCCCATTTGGGCGCCGCGAATGAAGCGCAGGCTGTAACGTTCATCCCAGGTGCACGGGCCGCTGTTGCGTACCGCCCAGGTTTTGGTGAAATGTTCGCCTGTTTGTAGAACCGTGCCGTCCGGTATGGTCACATCGCCCACGAATTCGATTTGGTCGCCGGGGCAACTCAAAGGCAGTGGCGTGGCCGTCGCTGTGGGAAGAGGGGTAGCGGTAGGGGGCGGTGTGGCCGTCGCCGTGGGACTCGGTGTGGCTGTGGGCCTGGGGGTGGCGCTGGGTTGGGTGGTGGGGCTAGGCAGCGCCAGCGTCTCGGTTGGGGTGGCGCTGGTGCTCGATGAGGCACAGCCGCTTGCCAGCATGACCAGGACCATAAACAGCAGTAGACTTTTCTTCATGGGAATTCTCCTTCTAGGAGACAATCATACCCTCCGAGGGGTAAGGCTGTCAATCGCCTGTGATAGAATGTGGCTTATGAACACGGCATCCTCTTCTCCCCCTTTCAAGTCTGGCTTCGTGGCAGTGATGGGCCGCCCCAATGTGGGCAAATCCACTCTGCTCAATGCCTTGCTTGGCCAGAAAGTGGCCGCCGTTTCACCTCGTCCACAGACCACCCGCCGTCGGCAACTCGGCATTCTCTCGCTCGACACGGCGCAAATCATTTTCGTGGACACCCCCGGCGTTCACCGTCCCCGTCATAAGCTCGGTGAACTGATGAACCAGGCGGCGCGTGAGGCTTTGACCGACGCCGATGTCATCCTCTTCCTGGCCGACATCAGCGTACCTCCCCAAGACGAAGACCGTTTGTTAGCCGACATGATTGCGGCGACGAACGGCGCGGCTAAGACGATTTTCGTGCTCAACAAGCTCGATTTGTTGCCTCCCGCCAAACTGGAGCTGCAAACGGTGGCTTATCAGCAGCTCTTGCCAGGAGCGCAGATTTTGCCCCTCTCGGCTGCCCGCGGCGACCATCGCGACGACCTCATCCTTGCCATCCTTGCCCGCTTGCCCGAAGGGCCGGAGTACTTCCCCAGGGAGCAAATCACCGACCTTTACGAGCGCGACATCGCCGCTGACCTGATCCGCGAAGCGGCGCTCTTGTGTCTGGACGATGAGGTGCCGCATGGTATCGCCGTGCGCATCGAAGATTACAAAGACCGCCGCGAGGAACAAGCCTACATTGCCGCCACCCTCTTCGTCGAGCGTGAGACACACAAGGGCATCGTCATTGGGCAGGGTGGGGCCATGCTGAAGAAGATTGGTTCGGCAGCCCGGCAGGAGATCGAAGCTCTCACCGGGCGTCATGTGTTCCTCGATCTCAAGGTGAAGGTGCAAAAGGGCTGGCGGGACGATGAACAGGCCCTGCGCCGCTTGCTCTGAGACGCTGCCTGGCTGCAAGAGAAGGCGAACGCGCCTCGTACAACGCACAAGTGGCTGTCGCTCGCGGCAGCCACTTGCGATATGACGCTAATCTCTGACGAGCGGGGCGGCGCATTTCTAGGCCACTTCCGCCTCGTCTGCGCTGGATGTGTCTGGCGAGGCCGCGTCACTTGTTTCTGCGTCTGCTGGCTCAACGCCGGCGCTCTCGGCTTCCGGCAGGCTCGTTGCCACCGGCGGGATGGGCGAGACCGACGGGCGGGGTCTGACCGGCGCAGGGCCGATCGCGGCCGGGCCGGGGTAATCCATCGTCCCAAAGCGGCTCAACAGCGCTGCTCCCAATCCCAGAGAACTGACCATCAGCGCCGTAATCCAGCCCAGGCAGCAACACAGGTGATTGAAAACCACATATATCCCGCCAACCAGGAGGGTGAGGGCAAATGTGCCGAGCCCTGCCGACACTGCCGGGTGCCATTCGACCTTGAATATGGCGGCGGCGCGCTGGCCGATTTCGAATCCCAACGCTACCCAGCCAAAGAGAGTCAGCGCCACCAGCAATACAAAGCCAATCAGGGCGAGCGGGGAGAGTAGAATGGTCAAGGCCAGCACCAAGAGCACAGGCGGGGCAATCAGAAAGGTGAGCAAACCCAGGCCGCCGGTGATGAGCGGCTGGCTCACGATGCTGTGCGCCACGCGGGCGGTGTGTTGCGGCCAGAACATGACCACGACAATGGCCAGAAAACCCATCACGAAGACGGTGAACAGGTAGAGGAAGCCATCCCACACCAGGTCGAACGTGCTTAGGTTGACCAAAGGCATGAAGCGGTACATGGGCAGGTAGCGCCAGTCGCCGAAATTCTGGAATGTCCATGGGACGCCGGCAGTTTGGCGGGTGATGGCGCCCTCCACAACGGCGCCCTCTTCCTGGTTGATGTAGCCGCCTGCCGAGTTGATGTCGCCCTTCACGACGGCGCTGTCGTCCAGGTGGAGGTAGCCGCCGGTGATTTGGATATCGCCATCCACTTGACCATTGACGGTGAGCGTGCCGCCCACGAGAATGATGTTGCCGGTGACGGTGGCGCCGCTTTCGATGGCGGCGGCTCCGCCAAAGATGTATAGATTGCCGTCGAGGGTTTCGCCGCTTTCGAGGGTGTAGGTGTTGCCAAAGACGAATTCGTCGTGCATTTGGTCGGCTTGACCGGCAGCGAGGGCTGTGTTTGGCAGTGCCAGGGCAGCGATCAGGGCCAGGACAAGAATGAGGAGCTTTCTGCTGTTTTTCATAATCGGATTCTCCTTGCTGAGAGTTGTTTATAGGCGACGATCCACAAAGTGCCCCAGAAGCTGAGCCAAGCAAGGGCCGAAACGCTGCCTATGACAGCCAGTAAGGGGAGATTGATACTTGCCATTTTCTCGCCGGCAAGCTGAATGGTCTGAATGATGCCAAGCAGGCGGCTGATGAAGTACACCCAGATAATGAGAATTTGGCCGGGCTGGCGCAATAAGTTCATGATCTGGGCGCCTAACAACAGCAACAGTTCGATGATAATTCCTGCAGTCAGAATGAGAATCGTCCAAACCTGGCGGCGTTGGCGTTCCAGTTGCTGTGCGGCCATTTTTGCCTGCCAACGGGCGGTGAAGCCTGGGCGGGGTTCAACTTGCGGGCTGGTGCTGAGGGCCTGGCGCACCTCTTTCCAAGCCGCCTCCCGTTGCTGGCAGCGGGCGCATTGGCGTAGGTGTTGGTTCAGAGCCTGCGCTTGTTCGGCAGTCAGAGGCTCATCGCTAAACAGCCAGGTCTCAAAAGGCTGGTGAACGGATTTCGCCATGCAGACTCCTTTCGGGGGTTAGAGGCAGGGTGGTTTGGTCGAGCCATAATTCGGCTAAGTCGCGGCGGGCGCGGTGCAGGCGGCTCTTTAGGGCGCTGACGGATAGGTCGAGCGCCTGGGCAATTTCTTCGTAGGAAAAATCGTACCAGTAAAGCATGATGATGGCGGCGCGGTCTGGCGGGGAGAGGTGATTTAGCAGGTTGGCCACCCGCCGGCGGGTCTCGCTGGCTGCAGCAGAAGCTTCGGGGCTGGGAGCGGGGTCGGGCGGGTCGAGATAGGGCATCTGGTCGAAGGAAAAGGTCAGATAGCGCCGCCGCCGAAGCCGGTCAATGCAATAGTGGGCGGCGATGGACAGCAGCCAGGTGGAAAAGGAGCGTTCGCAATCGTAACGCTGCAGGCCGCTGTAGGCTCGCAGGAAGGTTTCCTGGGCAGCGTCGTCGGCTTCGTCGGGGTCGCCCAACATGCGGTAACAAAGGTTGTAGACCGGTTTCTGATAGATCGTGACCAGTTGGCAAAAGGCGTCGGTATCGCCTTGTTGAGCTGCGGTCAGCCATTCTGGTTCTGGGTTGATCACCGTTTTGCTCCTGTGCGTTCTGGGGTCGTCTGTATGTGTTTACGCACTTCGCGGGTGAGAGTTGCACGCTGTTTGGGCGCAAAGATGCTGGCTGCGCCGCCGGATTGCGCCCGCTCGCTCGAAGCGTGAGACGTGCCTGCCTGGAAGTATCGAGCAGATACCCGCCGGGCAGTGATCAACTGTTGCTTTTCTTGAAGCCCTCGCCAATGGCCTCGTGGGCTTGCCCGATGACGAGAAAAGCCTTGGGGTCGGCCTCCCGCACCAGCGTTTTGAGTTGATTGACCTCCGAGCGTGAAATGACCACGTAGAGGACATCGCGCGCCTGGCCGGTGAAGCCTCCCTTGCCGGATAGGCAGGTCACGCCGCGTTCCATGTCATGCAGGATCAGGTCGGCGATCTCCTGCGGGCGGGTGGTGACGATCATGGCGGTGCGAACCACGTTCGAGCCTTCGGTGGTGACCTCCGCTGTGAGGCCGCTGATGTAGAGCATGACGATGGCGTAGAGCGCATTTTCCCAACTGAATACCAACCCGCCGGCAAACATGACCAGCGAATCGGTGATGAGGTAGCTCTGCGAGAGGGAGATGCCTTTCCAGTGATTGAGAATGCGCGCCAGAATGTCACTGCCGCCGCTGGTGCCGCGCCCCAGGTAGACCAATCCAAAGCCTATGCCGCTGATCACGCCGCCGTAGAGCGTGTTCAACACCAGATCGGAGGTCAGGCCATCTTTGGGCAGGAAGAAGTACAGGCCATCGGTGAAGACCGACACAGCCATGACGGCGAAGGCCGTGCGCAGGGCAAAGCGCGGCCCTCCCAGGAAACGCCAGCCCATCAGGAAGAGCGGCACGTTGCCGATGAAGATCATCAAGCCAATCGGCCAGCCGGTGTAATGGTTGATGAGTTGGGCAATACCGGCAATGCCGCCATTGACCAGGTTGGCAGGCACCAGGAACAGGCGGATGGCCAGGGCCTGCAGCAGACAGCCGGCGGCAATCATCAAGTAGTCGCGAGCGGCGGCCCAACTCATTCGCCGCGGGTGAGACAACCATGAGCGCAAAGACGTTTGCATGGCAAATTTCAGCTCTCTAGCAGTGATTCGCCTGCCAGCTTTTCGATGATAGCAATCACCGCCGCGTTATCCAGCTCACCCAGGCCGTTCTGTACCATGGCGTTGTACAGTTGAGCGTCGAGGGCGGCTGAGGGCAGGGGAATGCCGTACTGGCGGGCGGTTTCCAGGATGATGTTCAGGTCTTTGGCCTGCATGTGGGCTTTGAAACCTGGGGCGCGGTTGCCGGCAAACAAGCGCGGCGGCTTGACATCCAGCGTCCAGCATTGCGCCGCGCCGCCGCGGATGGCCTCCACCACCTTGCGCGGGTCGGCGCCGGCCTTTTGGGCAAAGATGAGTAGTTCGCCCATCGCCACCATCTGCGCCGCCACCATGATCTGATTGGCGGCTTTGGCGATCTGCCCAGCGCCCGAATCGCCCACATGGGTGATGGTCTTGCCCATGGCCTGTAACACCGGGCGGACTTTCTCCAGCGCGGCCAGCGGCCCGCCGACCATGATGGCCAGGGTGGCATTGCGCGCCCCAATATCGCCGCCGCTGACCGGCGCATCCAGGCATTGCACCCCTTTCTCACCCAGCACGGCAGCAATGTGGCGGGCGGTGGCCGGTTTGATGGTGGAATTGTCTACGAAGACCAGGCCGGGGCGCGCCGCCTCGATGATGCCGTCCGGCCCAAGGGCAACCGCTTCCACATCCGGCGAGTCGGGCAGGTTGGTGAAAACGACCTCGACTTGAGCGGCCACCTCGGCCGGAGAGTGGGCGGCAACTGCTCCCTCGGCTACCAGCTCGTCCACCGCCGCCCGGCTGCGGTTGTACACCACCAGGGGGAAGCCGGCGCGGTGGATGTTGCGGGCGATGGCTTTGCCCATCAGACCCAAGCCAATATAACCAACAGTGAGAGATGAAGACATGAACAGCCTCCTGAGCGGATGAGAATGAGCAGCGTACCAGGCAGTGCTAGAGCGCAGAGGCTATACGGCCTGCTTTCGGCGCAGCACCTGGCCTGTTGGGGTATCGGCCACCTCCCAACCTTGCGCGGCGATCTCGTGGCGCAGGGCGTCGGCGGCAACCCAATCTTTGCGTTGGCGTGCCAGGCGGCGTTGTTCGAGCAGCGCCTGCACCGCCGCGGGCGGCGTCTCCTCCACCTTTTCCCCGGCCTCCGCTTGGTTGTGGGCAGCCTGGGCGGCCTGCCACACCTGTTCAGGCAGACCATCGCCCCCTGAAGGTATGTGAAAATCGCCGATGCGTTGCAGCGCAAAGCTCTCGCCATCCCTGAAAATATGCACGTGGCTGTGCCGTTGCTGGGCTACCTCCTCCAGCTCCGTCCCCTCCAGCTTGGGCGGATCGTGGGCGGGGCCGGTATGGATGAGCGTTACCCCGCCTAGGCCAATGACGCGCCCCACTCTGGCCGTAAAATCCATCACCAGTGCCGTTTTCTCATCCAGCCCAATGACCGTCAGGTTGGGCGGCAACAGGCTCATCAGCCGGACGAAACGCTTTTGTCCCATGAAGCAGCGGCTGGTATCCAGTTCGTCGCCGCCGTCGTTGTTGTTCCAGTGGGGGATGAACACCAGCGGCAGGCCATACATCCCAAACAGATCGAGACCGGCCTTCCAATGCAGGTCCTCCCCCACTTTGTAGATTTCGTAAACCGGCAGAGCATAAGCGCTGACAGCGATTGTCGCTGCACTGGCCAGGGCGATGACGGCGCCCAAGCGATGACGCGCCAGCAGGTAGTGCCAGGCCAGGCTGTGGCGCAATTGACGGACGGCGTAGGAGGGGCTGCCCGGCCCCATGAAGATCAGATCGGCCTGTAAGAGGGGGGCAACAATGGCCGGGTCATCGGGGCTGAAGGGGGTGCCGCGCTGCCGCGCCGCAACCGCTGTCACCCGTGGGGCGTAATTCTGCAGGCGCAAGCGGAAAAATTCGCCAACCCGTCCGATCACACGGTCCGAATTCAACTCGAAACCGGCTGGCGTTTCCAGCAATGCCAGCCGTGCAGCCGGCGGCAGAGCGCTGAGAATTTGGTCGAAGACCCTGCGCCCATGATCGGAGGTCTCGCCAGAGCCGAATAGGACGATGAGCCCGGGTGAAGCCATGCTTCCTCGCTGCCTGTTCAACTTTGATAACGCTTGCGAATATTCGGCACCAGATATTCGCTGAAAGAACGTTCCACCCCATAATCGGGCGACCAACCCCAATGGCGCGCCGCGGCGCTATCGTCCAGGTCGGCTGGCCACGAATCGACAATAGCCTGCCGTTTGACATCCGGTTGGAAGGTGATCTGCGCATCGGGGAAGAATTTGAGCACCCATTCTTTGAATTCCAGCGCCGAGAGGCTGAAGGCGGTGACGTTGTATACCAGGCGGCCGCGCAGCGCCTCTTGCGGCGCTTCGGTGAGCTTGAGCAAGGCTTTGACGGCGTCGGGCATGGCCATGAAGGGGATGCGCACATCTTCGCGCACGAAGCAGGCGTAGGGCTTATTCTGGGCGGCAGCATGGAGCATCTCTGGGCCGTAATCGCTGGTGCCACCCGAAGGCACGGTAAAGGCGCTGATCAGGCCAGGGAAGCGCACACTGCGGAAATCGAGCATCACTGGCCGGTCGGCGGCCAGTTGGCGGTAATACTTGCTGTAATAGATGCCAAGCTGTTCGCAATAGAGCTTGTTGCAACCGTACATGGTGCGGGGTGTATTCCACTCCCACTCGCGCACGCGGGCGTAATCGGCTTTGGTGGGCAGATCGGGCAAGCCGTATGCAGCAATCGAGCTGGGGAAGATAAATTTGACCGGCTGGCCGCGCCATTCGGATTGCTCGGCGGCCATTTGCAACAGGGCAAGTGTGCCTTCCACATTGACGCGGTGGCCAGTCTCGGGAGTGAATTCGCTGCGGGTGGAGAGCAGCGCCGCCAGGTGATAGATGGTGTCAATTTCATATTCACTCACCAGCCGCGCCAGCAAGGCCTTGTCCAAAATATCGCCCTGGTAGTGGGTGACCAGGGCGCGCATGTCCTCGGGGAGGGGGGCGATGTCGAGGGTGATGATGGGATACGGGCTGGTTTCGAGCAGGCTTTTGACCAGCGCTTGCCCAATTTCACCGCAGGCGCCGGTGATCAGATTGACTTTTTTGCGCATAGAACAGCTCCTTCTGTTTACGGTAGGTTGTGCTAGAATGGATGAGATTTGAGGTCACTTCAAGCCGGCCAGCTTTTCTGACTCAAGCGGATAGGCTCTTGCCGGCGCTCCGTAAAGAGCGGCGGGGCGGCCCAGGCTGATTTATTTTACATCATTTGGCAAAGGGCGATTAGATGACAAGTGACAGGTTAGCAAACGACGGTTGTCGTGGGGTGCTTCTCGGTTGTCTCTGCTTGCTCTTCGTGGGGCTGGCGGCCTGCCTGCCGTCGGCTTCAGCGCTGCCGCCCTTGCCAACGCTGACACCCTTACCCCCCAACACCTCCACGCCCACAGTGGTCTGGTTTCCCCCAACGGCCACGTCTACCCCTTTCCCCACAGCGGTTTTCACCCCCACGCCCGATTTGCGCCCCGGGGTGGGTGCTGTCCTTTTTGAAGACGATTTCTCTAGTGGCGAGGGTTGGGGGCTAAAAACATCCCCGGCGGGCAACGTGGCCCTGGGCAATCGCAGCCTCACCATCGCTTTAGCGGCGCCAAAAGCCTACCTGTACAGTGTGCGTGAGCAGCCGGTGTTCGGCAACTTCTACGTCGAGATCACCGCTGAGGCGCGACTGTGCCACGGTCTGGACGAGTTCGGGCTGCTGGTGCGCGTCTCACCAACGCTGGATTTCTATCGCTTCTCGCTGTCGTGCGATGGGCAGACGCGCATGGAGCGTGTGGTGGGGGGGGAGGTGGCGGCCCCGCGCCCCTGGCAGCCGAGTGGGGCGTTGCTGCCCGGCGGGTTGTTGCCGGCCCGCCTGGGCGTGTGGGCGCTTGGCAAGGAAATGCGCTTCTTCGTCAACGACGTCTATCAGTTCAGTGTAAGCGACCCCCTCCTGCCTAGCGGCAGCCTGGGCGTCTTTGCCCGCGCCGCAGGCGACCTGGCTGTGACGGTCAATTTCTCCCAATTGGTGGTGAGAGAAGTGATAAAATGAATTAGCGTGCCTCCTCTCCATCGGTTTACCCCCATGCCTCGTCCCAACCGCCTGAACGACCTTGACCCCAAATCCTGGCTCAAATTCCAGAAGTCGTGGTTCATCCACAACCCGCCGCCGCGCCAGAAGAATGTCTTGCGTCACCCGGCCAAGTTCCCTGAAACGTTGGCGCAAGAATTCATCGAGTTCTTCACCAAGCCGGGGCAAGTTGTTCTCGACCCCATGGCTGGCACCGGCAGCGCCCTGGTTGCCGCGCTGCGCGCCGGGCGGCACGCTTTTGGCATTGAATTGAACCCCGCCTATGCTGAGATTGCCCGTCAGGTCGTGGCCGAGGAACGCTCCACGTTGGGGGAAGCCGCCGCCGCTTTGCGGGCCGAAGTGATCACCGGCGATGCCGCCCGCATTGCCGAACATGTGGCTGCCTACCATATTCCCCCCATCCAATATGTGATCACCTCCCCCCCCTATTGGGATATGCTGCACGCCCGCGGCGCCGAAACCCAAAAGAAACGCCGCGCCGCCCCCGACCTGGATGTCTTCTATTCCGACGCCCCCAACGATTTGGGCAACATCCACGATTACGCTGAATTCATCGAACGCCTGGCGGTCATTTACGAAGCCCTGCAACCTTACCTGCGCCAGCGCGCTTACCTGACGATCATCGTCAAAAATGTCAAAAAGGGTGGCCGCCTCTACCCCCTGGCCTGGGACCTGGCGCGCCGCCTCGGCCAGACCTATGCCCTCAAGGACGAGAAAATCTGGTTGCAGGATAATCAACGCCTGGCGCCTTACGGCCTGGGCAGCGCCTGGGTAAGCAACACCTTTCACCATTACTGCCTGCAATTTCGCAATGAACCGCCCAACGCTGCCTGAGCGCCTTGAGCCAACAGCACTCTGTCATGCTGACCGCTTCTGACTTCATCCGCTTGCCTTTCACCGACGACCTGACTCAGGCCGGCATCGAGTATGCCGTGCGCTCTCTGCCGCACACTTACGATCGCATGGGCGGCTCTGATTTCTCACGCTTGCGCCGCATCGTGAGCGGTATTGCCGTCGAATTGGCTTTCCGCCGTTACCTGACCTCCCAGGCTATCCCCCACGACACGCTAGGGGCCACCCCTTTCACCGACCCTGACCGCTACGATCTGGCATTGGGCGGGCGGCGCTGCGACCTGAAGAGCTTTCAGATTTTCAGCCGCGCCCGCATCAGCCGCCTGCGCGCCGATCCCTCTATCTTGCTCAAAGCTGCCGCTTTGGTGCCTGCCGATCAATTCGCCGCCGCTCATCTCAGCGACGAGGACCTGTACCTGTTCGCTTTTGCCACCGGCCTGGTGACGGCGCACCAATCGGATGTGAAACGCGCTCTCGAGGCTGGAAAGCCCTTGTACCTGATGCAAGTTTTTCCGAGCGATTGGACGAACCCTGCCCGTTGGGCCTCTTTGGGCCGTTTGGCTCTCAAGCTAGAAGCTGGCCCTGAGGTCGAGCTGGAATTGGGCGGGCAGACAGCCCAGCGGGAGTTCTGCGTCGAGCGGCTAAGGTTGGTCCCCCATCGGCGTACAACACTCACCGTGGATTTCTATTCGCTGGCTTATCTGCGGGTGACACATATCCCTCTTGGCCGTTTGGGCGTGTATAGCCCCGCCTTGCGCCAGACGTATATCGTTCAGCCTCACCAGTGGGGCAATATCTGGGTGTATGGCATGTCTATCTGGATGGTGGGGTATATGACGCGTGGCGAGTTCCGCCGTCAGGCCTGTTTTTTGCCGTCCGACAGTCGCGTATTGCAATACAATCGCACGCGCACCCCCAATCAGTCGGTGCCGGTGGCCAATTTACATCCCCTGGCCGATTTGTTCGCCCGTTTGCGTCAGTGGGCGGCAAGCTCGCCTGCCGCAAGGGCGGCTTGAGTGGCGCGGCAAGCACACTACTTGGCGTAAGGCAGGGCGATTGCCTGAATCTTCTGGGCTTCCCAGGCGGCTTTGAAGGCGTTGACCACCATGGGGTCGAAGTGAATGCCGGCGCCACGCAGGATTTCATCGTAAGCTCGCTCAAGTGACCAGGCGCGATGATAGGGGCGGGTGGTGGTCATGGCGTCGAAACTATCGGCTACCGAGACGAGCCGCGCTTCGATGGGAATAGCTTCCCCCGCCAGGCCGTCGGGATAACCCTGGCCATCCCAGCGCTCGTGATGGTGGCGGATGATGGGCACGGCAGGCGTCAGGTAGGGGATGTCTTTGATCATTTCAGCACCTTTGACCGGGTGCTGGCGCATCTCGGCCATTTCGCTCTCAGTCAGCGCCCCGCCTTTGGTGAGGGTGCTGTCGGAGACGAAGACTTTGCCGATGTCGTGTAAGATGGCGCCAAAACGCAGAGCTTCCAGCCGTTTGCCTTGCCAGCCTAACTGCTGACCTAACACGACTGCGTAGGCTGTGACGCGTTCGACGTGGCCGCGCGTGTATTGGTCGCGCAGTTCGATGACATTGGCCAACACGGTGAGACTGGCCTGGTAGGCGTGTTCGAGCTGGGCCAGCTCCAGTTGGCGGAAGCGCGTGAGCTTGGCCTGAATGGCGGCCAATAACTCGCTACGGGTTAGCGGTTTGACGAGGTAATCTTCGGCACCGAGGTTCTTGCCCCGCATAATGTCTTCGCGCTCGCCGCGGGCGGTCAGAAAGACAAAGGGGATGGTGATGCCCTCCGGGCGCGCCCGCACGGCGTCGAAGAAGGCGTAGCCGTCCATCTCAGGCATGGAAATATCCGACAAGATCAGGTCGGGGGTGATACCTTCCATTTGCGCCAGAGCTTCGCGCCCGTTGCAGGCGATTAGCACATTGAAACCCTCGAAAGACAGGATTTCTCTCAAACCATTGCGCAGCTCGTGATTATCCTCGACGATCAGAAGAGTTTCTTTGTCGGCCATGGTATTTTTCCCTCAACATAATTATAACGCCGAAAGAGGTCTTTTCGAGAAGTTCGTTCGATATTGTTCGAGAGAGCGATGCTGGAGCGACGCTAGAGCGACGCTAATGAAGTTACAAAATAATCTGCTAACTTTCTCTCCGGCTTTGGCGGGGGACCTCCCCCGCCAAAGCGCATGGAAGTCGGCTGGAAGCTGATTCCAGGCGCCAGCGGCCAGACGCAAACAGCGTATCACCAGGCGTTGCCTGGTCAAACCGACCCAAGGTTGGTGGTACAACGGCTGATAGTCACATCTTGCCAGATTACGATAATAATCAAACTCCATGAGTGGACTTTCACGCGCTGAGTCAGGCAAAAGTCTGGGGGCTTTAGCTCCGGCGCCTCGGCGGCGCGCATCTAGGTTTTCATAAGCGGCGCTGGAAGAAAAAAAGCTGCCCCTCGCCAGGGGCAGCATAGAGAGGCGTCGACGGGATTTGAACCCGTGATCAGGGTTTTGCAGACCCTTGCCTTGCCACTTGGCCACGACGCCATGCTAGTTTTCGATTGTTGGACGGGTTTGGAACCCGTGATCGCCGCTGCGCTTATGGTTTTGCAGGCTCTT
>Ga0209018_1002243_pt1 | contig 13934 bp, 9 predicted proteins | sample YNPBryBLVA2012_FD_185814 | JGI IMG/M metagenome (GOLD analysis project Ga0209018, IMG submission 185814) | Anoxygenic and chlorotrophic microbial mat microbial communities from Yellowstone National Park, USA - YNP Bryant BLVA 2012 (SPAdes)... ...
ACCTCCTTCGTGACTCAACGGGGCGCCGTTCGGTTACCGGTTGAAATGACTTGACACGCGCGGCGCGCCGAGGGCTTCGGCGAGCACCGCTTGCAATTCCTCCTTTTCGAGCGCGACCGGATTGCCCTTCATGCTGCTGGCGCGGGCAGCCTTCTCGCACAGTTGCGGAATGTCGTGTTCGCGAATGCCGTATGCAGCCAGCGGCGGGATGCGAAGTGCGCTGCGGATTTCATCGAGCCATTCCACCAGCGAGTCCGCGCCCTGCGCGCCGGGATCGAGCAGGCGCGCCGCTTCTTCGTAACGCTCGAGCGCGGGGCTGTTCGGATCCCGCAGGCGGAGCGCGCGCAGGTTGGCGCGGGTGACCGGCGCAAGCAGGGCGGCGCAAACGGCGCCATGCGGGGCAGGGAAGGCGCCGCCGACCGGCGCGGCGAAGCCATGCACGGCGCCGAGCCCCGCGTTGGCCAGAGCCATGCCGCTCAGCAGGCTGGCGAGCGACATGTCCGTGCGCGCCTCCAGGTCGTTCCCATCCTCGAATGCGCGGCGCAGCGAGCGGGCGATGCGGCGCAAGCCCTCGCGGCAGAGCATGTCGGTGAAGGGATTCGCCCGCAGGCTGACGAAGGGTTCAATCAGCTGCGAGAGCGCGTCGAGGCCGGTGGCGGCAGTGACATCAGGCGGCGCGGAAAGGGTGAGTTCCGGATCGACGACGGCGAGGCGCGGCAGCAGCAGCGGGCTGCGAAGACTGGCCTTCACGCCGTGTTCGGACGATTGGAGAACGGCGTTGCGGGTGGCTTCGCTGCCGGCGCCGGCGGTGGTGGGCACGGCGATGAAAGGCGCGGGCGCGCTGCGGAACGGCTGTGCGCCTCCGACGACCTCAAGATAGTCAAGGACGTCGCCGGGATTGGTCAACATGGCGGCGATCGCCTTTCCGGCGTCGATGGCGCTCCCGCCGCCGCAGGCGATGACGAGATCACAGCCCTCGCGGCGTGCGGTCTCGACTCCCGCGCGCACGGTGTCCAGCGTGGGCTCGCCGGCAGAGGCGAAAGGCGTGCAGCCGACACCGGCGTTGTGCAAGTCTGCGACGAGGCGCGCGGCGTGGCGCGGCTTGCGCCCGGTGACCAGCAGGGCGCGCGCGCCGAAGGCGCGGGCGGCGGAGGCGATCTGGCTGGCGGCGCCGGGACCGAAAGCGATGCGCGCCGCGGTGGCGAACTCCCACGTCATGCGCTCACCAGCCTTCGTCCGGCGGAAAGACGTTGGAGTATTTCACGCTCGTGCGCGGCTGCGCCATCATCGGGGCGACCGTGTCGCGCCACCTGGCGTAATGGGCGGTTTCCTTGTGCGCGGCAGCGTCTGCCGGCGAGCGGTAGACCTCGACGAGGATGAACCTCGCCGGATCGTCCATCTGCTGGAGAACGTCGAAGCGTGCGACTCCGGGCTCGCCGAGGCTGGCGGCGGCGTTTTCCATCGTCGCCTGGCGGAAGGCCTCAACGGAATCGGGTTTGACCGAGACGTGGACATGAACGATCAGCATGGCGGCTCCTCCCCGCGCGGGAGCGCGGTTCCGAGATCATGATATGCGAACGGGGAGCGGGGCGCGCGGTGCAAGCGCATGCAGTTGTGATATCGTCTGTTTCGGACTTTCTGGAGCGAATTCATATGAACGTCTTTCGTGTGTTCCTGCTTGCCGCCGTTTGCGCGGTTCTGGCCGTGGCGTTGCCGCCCGAATGGGACAACCCCGCAGTGACAAGCGTGGGAGTGGAACCGCCCCATGCCACGATGATGGTGTTTCCGGACGCCGTCACGGCGCGAACTTTCGATCCGGCCGGGTCGCCCTGGCGGCTCTCGCTCAACGGCGATTGGAAGTTCCGCGGCGTGCTGCGCCCGGCGGACCGTCCGGCGGGCTTCCATCTTCGGCAATACGACGATTCGGCCTGGCGGACGATGCCGGTGCCGGGCGTCTGGCAGATGCACGGATTCGACATCCCGATCTACACCAACTGGCTGTATCCGTTCCCGCAAGACCGGCGCAAGATGCCTTCCCCGCCGTACGATTTCAACCCTGTGGGCAGTTACCGGAGAACATTCAGCGTGCCGGAGACGTGGAAAGGCAGGACGATTTACCTGCATTTTGCCGGAGTCGACTCGGCGTTTTATGTATGGGTCAACGGGGAATTGGCCGGCTATAACGAGGACAGCCGTACGCCGGCGGAGTTCAATATTACGAAACTCCTGAAGCCGGGGACGAACACGCTGGCGGTGCAGGTCTACCGGTTCGGCGACGGCGCCTATCTGGAAGACCAGGACATGTGGCGGATGAGCGGCATTTACCGCGAGGTGTTCCTGTGGTCCACGGCGGCGACCCATGTTCGCGACTTCGAGGTGCTGACAGAACCCGACGAGGCGTACCGCAACGCGCGGGTTCGGGTGAAGGCGGAGATTCTGGAGCCGAAGAACTGCACGCTCGAGTTCGAGCTGCGCGACGGAGCGGGCAGGACGGCTGGCCGGGCGGGCACGGCGTGTGCAGAGAAGGTCGAGCTGGCGGTGGATGTGCCGCAAGCGAGGCTGTGGAGCGCGGAGGTCCCCTATCTGTATGAGGGGCTGTTGACGCTGAAGGACGCGCGGGGGGCGGTGATCGAGGTGATCCCGCAGCGCGTGGGCATCCGCAAGGTGGAAATCCGCGGAGGCAAGCTGCTGGTGAACGGGCGCGCGGTGCTCTTCAAGGGCGTCAACCGCCACGAGCATTCGGCGGCGACGGGCAAGGTGATGACGCGCGAGCTGATGGTGCGCGACATCGAACTGATGAAGCGGAACAACGTGAATGCGGTGCGCACGTCGCACTACCCGAACCACCCCCTGTGGTACGAGTTGTGCGACATCTACGGGCTGTACGTCATCGACGAAGCCAACATCGAGACGCACCATTACGGCAACGGACCGAAGGGGAACCTGCTGACCGAATCGCCGGACTGGTCGAAGGCTTACCTGGAGCGCGTGCAGCGCATGGTGGAGCGGGACAAGAACCATCCGTCGGTGGTGATCTGGTCGATGGGGAACGAGAGCGGCGACGGGCTGAACGCGAAGCTGACCTACGAGTGGGCGAAGCGGCGGGACCCGTCGCGCCCGTGGCACTACGAGGGGTCGAGCGCGAACGGCGGCGGGAATTTCGACATCAATTCGTTCATGTATCCGACGCCGGGGCGGGTCGTCAAGGAGGCGGCAAAGCTGCCGGACAAGCCGTTGCTGCTGTGCGAATACGCGCACTCGATGGGGAATTCGACCGGCGGATTGAAGGAATACTGGGACATTTTCTATTCCGGGACGAACGCGCAGGGGGCGTTTGTCTGGGACTGGGTGGACCAGTCGCTGCAGGCGCCGGTGCCGCCGGAGTACAAAGGCAACACGGCGGCGTCGAATTTTCTGGCGTATGGCGGATGGTGGGAAGACAAGAGCCGGGTGCAGAACGACAACAACTTCAACTGCAACGGGCTGGTGAGCGGTGACCGGACGCCGCATCCGGGTCTGGCGGCGATCAAGTACGCCTACCGCTATCTGCACGCGTCGCCCGTGGATCTGAAGCAGGGGCGGATCCGGGTGAAAAACTGGTTCCACTTCCTGAACCCGAAAGACTATGCGGCAGGCGAGTGGAGCATCTCGGCATCGGGGAAAGCGGTGGCGTCGGGGCAACTGGCGGCGCTCGACATCGGACCGGGCGAAGAGAAAGAATTCACGATTCCGCTGCCGCAGATTGCGCCCGAGCCGGGCGTCGAGTACTGGTTGAACCTGAGCTTCCGGCTGAAGAGCGCGGTGCGGTGGGCGCCGGCAGGGCATGAGATTGCGTGGGAGCAGTTCGCGCTGCCAGTGGAGGCGCCCGCGGCGCCCAAGGCGGATTTCTCGAAGGCGCCGAAGCTGGAGATCGAGCGTGAGGGCACGATGTATGTGCTCCAGAGCCCTGTATTCCGGGCAATGTTTGATCCGGCGGCCGGGACGCTGGTGGACTACCGCTATCGGGGCGCGCTGCTGATGGAGCGGGGACCCTTGCCGGACTTCTGGCGCGCGCCGACGGACAACGATCTGGGGGCGTGGAAAGCGATGCGCGCGCGTATCGCCAACGATCCGGCGCAGAACTGGATGCTGTGGCGCGACGCTGCGCCGCGGATGACGATCCGCGAGGCGGAGGTGGAACGGATTGATGAGCGCAGCGCGAGGATCCGCGTCAAGGCGGAGCTCTATGGAATGGGCGGCGCCACGGCGGCGTGGTCGCTGACCGTGCACGGCAGCGGCGACGTGATCGTCGAAATGCGTTACGAGCCGGGCGCGGAGAAGCGGGCGATGATGCCGCGGTTCGGCAGCGAGCTGGTGCTGGCGCGGGGCTACGAGAACTGGGCGTGGTACGGGCGCGGGCCGGCAGAGACTTATGCGGACCGGCAGTTCGAGCGGATGGGCGTGTACCGGAGCACGGTCGCCAAGGAGTGGGTTGAATATTCGCGTCCGCAGGAGAACGGCAACAAGACGGGCGTGCGGTGGACGGCGTTCACCAACGCGCAGGGCGCGGGGCTGCTGGCGGCGGGGGCGCCGGAGCTGAACGTGTCGGCGCGCAAGTACACGAAAGAGGACATGGAGCGGGCGGCGTACAGCTTCCAGATGCAGGCGCAGGGGCCGGTGTATGTCAACCTGGACTGGAAGCAGATGGGCGTGGGCGGCATCGACAGCTGGTCGCAGAACGCGCTGCCGATGCCCGCGTACCGGATCGATTCCGGGCAGGCGATGTCTTTCCGTTACCGGCTGTCGCCGGTGGCGGGCCCCTATGAGAGGAAAACGAGGGAGGTTTTCTGATCCATGAGACGAATTTCCCGCCGCGAGGCGATGCGGGCCGCTGTGCCGGCTGCGGCGCTTTTTGCGGCATGCAAAACCGTTGAGAGAGGAGCAAAAGGAACCGTGACTGTGCAGGAATTCGGAAAAATGCCCACGGGCGAGGCGGTGCAGCTTTTCACGCTGAAGAACAAGAACGGGATCGAGGCGTCGATCACGAACTACGGCGGCATTATCGTGACGCTGAAGACGTTCGACGGCAAGGGGCTGCTGGCCGACGTGGCGCTGGGCTTCGACACGCTGGGGCGGTACTTGCAGCCGCATCCGTATTTCGGTGCGATCATCGGGCGCTACGGGAACCGGATCGGGAAGGCGCGCTTCACGCTGGACGGCGTCACGTACACGCTGGCGAAGAACAACGGCGAGAACTCGCTGCACGGCGGTAACGAGGGGTTCGACAAGAAGCTGTGGAAGGCGCGCACGGAGTCCGGCGGCGAAGCGCAGACGCTGGTGCTCGAGTACACGAGCCCGGACGGCGAGGAGGGCTATCCGGGGACGCTGCGGACGGAGGTGGGCTACACGCTCGCTGACGACGACTCGCTGCGGATCGATTACCGGGCGACCACGGACAAAAAGACGGTGGTGAACCTGACCAACCACACGTATTTCAACCTGGCGGGGCAGGGGCAAGGCGATATTCTGAACCACGAAATCGAGATCCGCGCCAGCCGGTTCACGCCGGTGGATGCGGGTCTGATTCCGACGGGCGAGCTGCGCAGCGTGGAGGGCACGCCGTTCGATTTCCGCAAGCCGCGGCGGGTTGGAGAAAGGATCGACGCCAGAGACGAGCAGATCCGCCTGGGCGGCGGTTATGATCACAACTTCGTGCTGGACCGCGAGGGCGAGGGGCTGTCGATGGCGGCGCGCGTGGTGGAGCCGTCGACAGGACGCGGGCTGGAGGTGTGGACGACGGAGCCGGGGATGCAGTTCTACACGGGAAATTTCCTCGACGGCACGATCACGGGCAAGGGCGGGAAGGTGTATCCGAGGCGTTCGGGATTCTGTCTGGAGACGCAGCATTTTCCCGACTCACCGAACCAGGCGGCGTTTCCCTCGACGGTGCTGGAGCCGGGGCAGGAGTACCGTTCGGCGACCGTGTGGAAGTTTGTGACGGCGCCGCCGCGGAAATAGGCTCACTTCAGGTTGCGTTCGAGTTCCTGGGCGAGCAGCGCGGCGCGGCGGGAGAGTTCGGCGGCGGCGGAGAGATCGCGGGCGCGCATCTGTTCGGCCTGGCGAAGGAAGGCGCGGATGCGCGCCGCGAGATCCGCCTGTTCGCGGGAGAGCCGGCGCGCGCGGATGCGTTCGAGCACGCCGCGTGCGGATGCGGTGTTTTCGGCAAGCTGGCGCTCGAGCTGGCGGGCGACGCCCGAGGGGAGGACCTCGCCGAGGCGGATTTCCGGCGCGGCGGGTGTTTCGGGCTGCGCAGGCCCTCCGGGTTCGGGACCCGGCTTGGCGGCGGGGGCGGCGGGGCGGCGGCGGACGGGCGGCGGAGGAGGAAATTCCGTGGAGGCAGGCGGCGGAGGGGGCAAAACAGAAACGGGCAATTGTGTTTCAGCGATCTCCGGCTCGCGCAGGACGACGAGGGCGGGCACGAGCGGAGGCGGCGGGGCGAAGGAGCGCACGGGGCGTGGAGGGGCGGCAGGCGCGGGGGCACGGCGGGCGCGGCAGCCCGCGGCGAAGAGCGCGGCGGCGAGGAGCGTGGAGGCAAGGATGGCGCGGACCGTCATGCGGGCACCCCGGCAGTGAGAGGGAGGCGGATGCGGACGACGGCCCCGGCGCCGGGCTCGCCGCCGATCTCGATGGCGCCGTTGTGGAGCTGGATGGCGCGGTAGGTCATGGCGAGCCCGATGCCGGTGCCGTTCTGCTTGGTTGTGTAGTAAAGGTGGAAGACTTTCTCGCGGAATTCCGGGGGAATTCCGGGGCCGGTATCGGAGATTTCCAGCACGGCATTGTCTGCGGATTGCTGGAGGCGGACGGTGAGTTTTCCGCCCGAGGGCATGGCCTCGAGGGCGTTGCGGAGGACGTTGAGCAGGGCCTGCTGGAGGAGGCCGGAGTCGCCGCGGACGGGGGCGCCAATGTCGAGGCCCTCCTCGTGGATGAGGATGGAGTGCTGTTCGGCTTCCGGGCGGACGAGGTCGAGGAGGCGGCGGGCGAGCGCGGCGAGGTCGAGGGTTTCGGTCTGAAGCTCAACGGGGCGGGTGAAGTCGAGGAAGGTGCGGACGACGCGGTCGAGGCGGACGATCTCCTGGGCGATGACGTCGAGTTCAGGCTGGGCCTCAGGCAGTTCCGGGAGGACACGGGAGCGGAGGAGCTCGAGGCGGAGAGAGATGGAGTTGAGGGGATTCTTGATTTCGTGGGCGACTCCGCTGGTGAGGCGGCTGATGGCGGCGAGGCGGGAGGCGAGGTTGAGCTGGTCTTCGACGATGCGGCGTCCTTCGGCGTCGCGGAGGCGGAGGAGGGAGGCGCCGTGGGGGAGGGGATCGAAGCTGACGAGGAGGCGTCCGGCGCGGACCTGCTTGAGGGGAGTACGGGTGAGAAGGGGCTGGGCGAGGACGCTACCGACGGGGCCTTCGGGAGGGAAGAGGTTGCGGATGTGGAGGCCGGCGATCTGGCTGCGGGAGAGGCCGAGGAGGTGTTCGGCGGCCTCGCTGGAGACGACGAGGCGGCCCTGGGCATCGAACAACAGCAGGGATTCTTCGAGGCCCTGGATCATGTGCTCGACGCTGTGGCGGAGTTGCGAGGCGCCTTCCTGAGCGCCGCGGAACTGTTCGCCGAGGAGCCGGAGCTTTTCCTGCACGGCGGCGAGTTCGCGGGAGGAGGGCGGCTCGGAGAAGGGTTCGGGCTCTCCGCTGCGGATGCGGTCGATGGTGCGGCTGATGCCGGTCAAGGGGAGGAGGGCGATCTGGGCGGTGAGGGAGGCGATGGCGACGGCGAGGAGGAAGAGGGGAAGGGAGGCGAGGGCGGAGCGGCGGACTTCGGGGAGGATGGCGTCGCGCAGGAGGACGGAAGAGACGAGGACCTGGATCATGAAAACAACGCGGCGTTTGGCGGAATTTTCTGGCAATTCGACGCCCAATTCGACGCGATTTTCGTAATCAATCTGGCTGCCGAGGACGGCCTGGAATTTGTCAATGGGGCCGAGATCGAGGAGATCCCTCAGGGGAAGGCGGGGCTGGAGGAGCTGGCCGGTGCGGGCGGGGTTGGAGGAGGCGAGGATGATGCCGCGGCCGTCGGCGACCGAGATTTCGACGATGGCGCGGGTCTGGGCGAGTGTGGAGGCGAGGAGGTCGGGGAGTTCGGGGTCGGAGCGGACAGCGAGCTGCCATTCGGAGATGCGCTCGTCGAGGGAGGCGATCTGAGCGGAGTCGCGGGTGCGCTGCTGGGCGCGGTCGAGGACATAGCGTTTGACGAACTGCGCGGTCATGTGAGCGCGGTCGCTGGAGTGCTGGAGGGAGACGGAGATGAGGTTGTGGAGCTCGACGAGGATGAGGGTGAGGGCGACGGCGGCGACGAGGCCGACGGTCATGAGCATGACGCGGGCGCGCAGCGACACGGCTCACTCTCCCTGCGCCTGCGCGCCGTAATCACGGAGCTTGTTGAAGAGGGTTTTCTGGCTGATGCCGAGGATGGCCGCGGCGCGTGTGCGGTTGTTGCCGGTGTGGCGGAGAGTGGCCTCTATGAGGGCGCGTTCGGCCTGATCGATGGTGGCGCCGATGGGGATGCGGATCTCGCCGGTCCCGGCAGAAGAGGCATCGGGTGTTGCGGGCCGGGGCTGAGGAGAGAGGAAGAGGAAGTGGCGCGGTTCGAGCAGTCCGCTGCCGGCGAGGATGACGGCGCGTTCGAGAGCGTTGCGGAGTTCGCGGACGTTGCCGGGCCACGAGTGTGTGCGGAGGGCGTCGAGGGCCGCTTGGGAGACGCCTTCGACGGCGCACTGGTGGCGCTGGTTGAGGTCGGCAATGATGGATTCGCAGAGCAGTGGGAGGTCTTCGATCCGCTCCCGGAGCGGGGGCATGCGGATCTCGAAGACCTGGAGGCGGAAGTAGAGGTCCTCGCGGAAGCGTCCGGCGCGGACCTCCTCCGCGAGGCGGCGGTTGGAAGCCGCGAGGAGGCGGACGTCGACGTCGATTTCGCGGGCGCCGCCGAGGCGGCGGACGCGGCGCTCTTCGAGCACGCGGAGGAGTTTGGCCTGCGTGGCAAGGGGCATTTCGCCGATTTCGTCGAGCAGGAGGGTGCCCGCGTGGGCGAGTTCAAAGCAGCCGCGGCGGCGCTCGACGGCTCCGGTGAAGGCGCCTCTTTCGTGGCCGAAGAGTTCGCTCTCGATCAGCGTTTCGGGCATGGCGGCGCAGTTGATGGCGACGAAGGGGGCATCGCGGCGGGGGCTGAGGCGGTGGAGGGCGCGGGCGGCGAGCTCCTTGCCGGTGCCGCTCTCGCCGGTGATGAGGACGGTGGCGGAGGTGGGAGCGACCTGGCGGATGAGGGAGAAAATCTCCTGCATTTGAGGAGAATTGCCCACCAATTCTCCCAGAATTCCGCGGGAGGAGAGCTGGCGTTCGAGTGATTCGCTGTATTGGGCGAGGCGGCGCTGGGCGACGGCGCGTTCGAGGAGGAGGCGCAGGGCGCCGGTCTGGAGAGGTTTTTCGAGGAACCAGAAGGCGCCGAGGTCGTGGACCATGCGGATGGCGGTTTCGATGTTGCCGAAGGCGGTGAGGACGATGGCGGGCGGGGCATTGCCCTGATCCTTGAGGCGGCGGAGGAGTTCGGCGCCATCCATGCCGGGCATCATGAGGTCGGTGATGACGGCGTCGGCGGGAAAATCGCGGAGGACTTCGAGAGCCTGGGCGCCGTCGGAGGCTGTGGCGGCGGTGTAGCCCCAAGCCTCGAGCATGGAAGCGAGGGCGGTGCGCTGGTTGAGTTCGTCGTCGACGACGAGCACGCCGGGCTTGGCGGGTGGAGCCATGGTTCCTCTACCGACTATACAGGCGGCGGCCGGAGGGAGGGAGGCCGGGGAGCGGGCGTGGCAGGATGGGCTGGGAGGGCAGTTCCGAGAGCGCGGTGAGGCGCGAGAGCAGTGAGGAAGCCCTGCCGTCGCAGTGCGAGCCTCTGCCCGGATCGCTGCCGGTACCGCCGGCTCACGGATAACAGCGGATCTCGAACACGCGCGCCAGATCGCTGCCGTTGGTGGCCGTTACGCGCAACCTCAGCGTGTCCGTTTGCACAGGGTCGAAGCGGTGGCGGCGCAGGCGCTGATAATTGCCGCTGACGCTCACCAGGATTCTGCTTCCGGCTTCCAGAACATAGTCGCGCACGGTCTCCGGTTGTGGCGCCCGAATGATTCCCCTGTTCACAGAATCACTGGAAGACAGCGTCAGCTCCCGTTGAAAGCCCGTGTCGAAGGTGATCTGAACCTCGGAGATCCTGACGGGCTCGCGCCAGCGCAGTTCGATCCATGCTTCGCCATCCTGCATGCGGCCCTGCCATTGATGGATCTCTTTGCCGGGAATGTCGCGAACCCAGCCGTCGATGACTTTGGAAGCGGGGGCATGGGGTTCCTCCGCGGATGCGCGGACTTCGGCGCGGCGCGCCAGATCCTGCCCGTCCTCGTTGCGGACGCCACGCAGGGTCTGATCGTCGCGAAGCAGCATCTGCTGGAGCCGTTTGACACGCCCGGTGTCGCGCGCCAGCTCGCGCGGCACGAGCTGTTCCCTGAGGCAAACCGCCGCGGCCGTACCGGCGGCCTGACCGATACAGGCGCAGGTGGCCATCACCCGCGTGGAGGTGAACGCAGCATGCGAGGCGCTGATGTTGCGACCGGCCATCATCAGGTTGGAGATGTTCCTGCTGTAAAGCGCGCGCAGCGGGATCCCGTACACTTCGGGCGGCTTCAGAGTTGTGTTGGGCGGCAGGTCAGGGCGGTCGAACCCCCCTGGCGGATGGTCGTCCATCGGCCAGCCGCCGATCGCCACGGCATCCTCGAAAGTGCCGCGCATCAGGTCGTGCTGCGTGAGAATGTGATCGCCGACGACCCTGCGGCTGCCGCGTTTTCCCGTCATCATGCCGATCCAATCCAAAGCCCAGTTAGCCGAAGAGGGATGATCGCCGCTGTTCTTGATGTAGTCCCACACTCCGAGGGCGATGGCGAGCAGTTCGAACCGGATGCGCTCATTGTCACGGACCGTGTCGAGGTGTCCTCCCCACTCCACCCACCAGTAGCCGTACTCCCAACTGGCGATCGAGCGGAAACGGAGGTGTTCGCGCGTCACCTTCCGCGCCCAGGCAGGCGGCGTGAACGGCATGGGGCGCCCGTAATTCCGGGACGTGAAAAGGATGCTCGACCCCAGCGTCTCGCCGTCCGCTCTCTCCGGCGCGAGGCTTTCCCCGAATTCCGAGCGGGCTTCCCTGCCTGTACGCATTTCTGCGCCGGCTTCCAGCGCGAGCCGGGAGTCTCCGGTGGCATCCACAAACAGCGGGGCGCGGATCCGGTAGAGATGCTCGGTCTTGTCGCACCGTGCATGGACCTCGCGGATTCGCCCGCTTTCCACGACCGCCCGGAACAGAGTTGTCTCGAGCAGGAGAGTGATGTTGGGCTCACTGACCACTTTGTCATAGAGCAGCAGGTCCCACATCTCCCAGGACCGCTGCGGATTCCGCACCGCGTCCTCCAGCCGCAACTCTTCCATCAAGCCGCCTTCCCGCCAGCCGGGGCGCCCCTTGTGGCAGTTGGCGCCGACGACGTGCATTTTCACTTCGCTGGAGGAATTCCCTCCGAGCCGGGATCGATCCTGCAACAGCACCACCCGAGCCCCATGGCGCGCCGCGGCAATTGCAGCGCACACGCCGGCAAGCCCTCCTCCAGCCACCAGCAGATCCGTCTCCAGATCCACGAGCGCCATGTTGGACTCATGGATTTCTGCGGCGGAGTTCCTCTGCGGCGGCGCAATCCGGCGGAACCGGTCCGCAGGGGGCGGAGGCGCCTGCGGATTCGCGCCTGCGAAGACATAGATGGAGTAGCCGGTGAAGGGAAAAGCAACCAGAAGGTCACGCCGTTTCATACGCTGCCGCCTCACGCGAAAAAGAATTCTGCTGACGCTACGCAATTTGTTTCGGGGGTGATCCGCACCCAGTGGGCGGAGAAGCCTTCCGGAAACACGTGTCTCGCATAATTGGACGGGGCGCTGGTGGAGAGCCTATCGTAGACGACCCACTCCGCATTGCCGAGAAAATCGACTTCAATCAGGAAAGTCGCGTTCTTGTCCGCCTTGAGATGCACCATCTTTTTGTCGAATCCCGTCAGAAGAAACGGCTCGGAAGAATCGCCTGCCTTCACCGCCTTGCGGCGCCAAGGGCCGCCCCATCCTTTAGGCTTCCCCCACGACCACAGGTCATCGGTCTTGCAGAACCAGATGCCCGATTGCGGCTGTCCCACGTACAGGTTGGCGTCCTGATTGGGCGAGGCCTGGTTGCCTCCCAGGGCCAGCAGGCCGCGAAAAGCGCAGAAATCCGGAATGGTGCGCAGGTGGCGGCACACCGGCACGACGCCCCAGATGGCGTCCTCCCACGCCACAGGCTGCAGTTCGAAAAACATTCCGTGGATGTCCATGAGGAAGTGTTCGGTTTCCACTTCGCGAATCCGCATCCACTCCGTTTGCCAGCCATGCATGTAGACTTGCGTCGGACGGGGCAGGCGGTATTTGTGCCATTTTCCTTTGACACACGCCCATAACAGAGTTGACGATTCGTCCCATCCCGTGCAGAAAAGCACGTTTCCGAGATTCTCCCGGCCGGCGCATTCCATGTGTGGCTTTCCGCTGAGGCGGTTCCAGCTCTTGCCGTCCCATTCGTGCAGTCCGGAGTCGTCGTCGCCGAACTCGTAGAAGCCGTTGGCCGCCACCACGACCCGCCCCTGGCCGGTGTAGCCGCCCTTGAAGTGCGGGCGGGAGTTCAGCTTGAGCTGTTTCACGAGGTCAAACAGCAGGCGCCGTTTCAGCGTGTTGACGTCGACCTCGTACAACAGTCCCTCCATGGTGAGCTGGTAGACGAGGTTGGCGGGATCAGAGAGATGCCGCATGGTGGCGGTGATGCGGTCGTTCTTGAATTCCTCAAGGAACCGGCAGTTGCCCTTCATGTCGATGGCGTAGGGTCCGACGAATGCCTGGTGGGACTCGCTGTGAATCATCCGGTTGGCATGCGTCCCGTCATGCAGGTGAACCAGCGAGGGCTGGAGGCGGTCGTCGATCCGGTACAGCCCCAGGCCCGTGCCCGTGCGGGGCGTGTGCGAGTTGTAAGTGACCGCCCAGAGAGCATCCGCCCATGGCATCAGGGCGCCGACGCCGCACTCCGATCTCGCCGGGCCCGTGTCGGCCTTGAGTCCGATATTCGGTATTCCGGGCAGGTGGCTTTGCGCCGAGGCGGTGGCTCCCGCCAGAAGGGAAAGAAGAGTTCTGCGCGAGGTCATGGTCCCATCCTCTCTCAAAGGGAACCATGAATCAGTGCCCTATGGACGCCGCGTTGGGCGTTCCGGAGTGAATCCTTCATTGCGCCCAGCTTGACGCTGAAGGGAAATACCCGCCAGCCACAGCCTCGCGCACACCTTGCCGTGGCCTTCGCCTGCGGAGTACGGCTCCTGGATCCAGGGCGGGATCTCGCCGGAGCGTTTCTCATCCGTGCTGCTGGCCTTCGGACCCCGCTCGAGACGAAGACCAGCCGAGGTGCGCCGCCGGCGCCGCTGGCAGAACGTCGGCCGCGGCAGGCGCAATGCTTGAGAACCCCACAGGTTTCCGGAGCGGCGATCTGTGGATGTTGAAATACCGCCAGTCGAGGGCCCTCCGGCTGCGAACAGCCGGCCCGGGACGCTATCCGGGTCTTGAACAAGATATTCAGCTCGGTTACTCTGTTACCATGCTTACGCCTGCGATCAGCCGAAGAAGCTTCACGTTATGTCTGGGTGCAACGGCATTCGGCCCGCGCGCCATGGGTGAAACCGATCCGTGGGATGGTCCAGCCGTTGTCCACAAGGTTTATCTGGCGGCGCCGAAGCCCACATGGCCCTACCCGGCCCTGGATGTGAAGCA
>Ga0209018_1002244_pt1 | contig 13928 bp, 11 predicted proteins | sample YNPBryBLVA2012_FD_185814 | JGI IMG/M metagenome (GOLD analysis project Ga0209018, IMG submission 185814) | Anoxygenic and chlorotrophic microbial mat microbial communities from Yellowstone National Park, USA - YNP Bryant BLVA 2012 (SPAdes)... ...
TGCTGATGACCAGCGCGGTGGCGCTGAACAGGCCGAGCCGGCGCAACAGCGTGGGGGTGGAACTGGTTGCCATTGTCGAGCATTGTACTGGAGGCGCGCACCGCCGCGCCCGCACTGCGGCGGCAGTCCGCAAAGGCGCGGCGGCGGGGGGCGCGCCCGCAAGTCTCTCTCGCGCGAGGGGGCCGGGTCCGGCCGGGCGCGCGCCGGAAGACGGCAGTGAATCCGGCCCGGCGCCGCAGCCGTTGCCTGCCCCGGCTAGCGCTGCACGCGTCCGCTGCCGCCTTCCTTGAGCAGCGCTTCCACCTCGGCGCGCGTGAACCGGTTGAAGTCGCCCGGCACGGAATGCTTCAGGCACGAGGCCGCCACGGCGAATTCCAGCGCGTCGCGCAGCGAGGGCAGGTTCAGGATGCCGTAGATCAGGCCGCCGGCGAAGGCATCGCCGCCGCCCACGCGGTCGACGATGTGGGTGATGTCGTAGCGGCGGCTGACCAGAAACTCGTTGCGGTCGTGCAGACACGCCGACCAGCCGTTGTGGGAGGCCGAGAAGCTCTCGCGCAGCGTGATCGCGATCAGCTTGAGGTTCGGGTACGCGGCCAGGACCTTCTCAGCCAGGAGCCGGTATTGCTGCTGGTCGAGCTTGCCGGAATGGACGTCGACGTCGACCTCGATGCCGAGCGACTTCTGGCAGTCCTCCTCGTTGGCGATGGCATAGTCGACCCAGCGGACGATTTCCGTCATCACCTCCTTGGCGCTCTTGCCGTACTTCCAGAGATTCTTGCGGTAGTTGAGGTCGCAGGAAACGGCGACGCCCATCTCGTGGGCCGTGCGCACGGCCTCCAGCGCCAGATCGGCCGCCGATTGCGAAAGCGCGGGCGTAATGCCGGTGATGTGGAACCAGCCGGCGTCGCTGAAGATCGTCTTCCAGTCGAGGTCGCCGGGCTTGGCCTGGGAGATCGAGGAGAAGGCGCGGTCGTAGACCACCTTGGAAGGCCGCTGGTTGGCGCCGGGCTCGACGAAGTAGATGCCGAAGCGGCCCGGCGCGCGCTTGATGAAGCGCGTGTCGATGCCGAAGCCCCGCATCTGGTAGATGAAGGCATCGGTGATGGGGTTGTCGGGCAGAACGGTCACATAACGCGCCGGATGGCCGTAGTTGGCCACGGACACGGCGACGTTGGCCTCGCCTCCGCCGAAGGTGGCCACCAGCGTGGGCGACATCAGGAGCCGTTCAAAGCCCGGCGGCGCGAGCCGCAGCATGATTTCGCCGAAGGTGACTACAGGGGCCTGGGACATGGTTCTTTACCTCGCTTTCTGGACAACTCGCTGTTACGCATGACTACTTGCCCGCCGCCGGCAGCGCCACCGCTTCCAGGGCAAAAGCGCCGTCCATGGACGGCAAGCCCTCATAGGGCGCCACCAGCCCGACGGGCGGATGAAGGGGATCGATGAACTCGGCGCGCACCCGGGCCGCCAGATCCGCCAGTTGCCGGGACAGCGGGTACACGTTGAGGACAACGGCGGACCTGAGCGACGAGCCGGCCTGTTGCAGAGTGCGCTCCAGCCGCTGGAAAGCGAGCCGCGCATCGCTCTCCTCATAGCGGAAAGCCAGCTGGGCGCCGGTGAAGATCACTTTGGGAACGCTGAGGGCCACCGCCGCGGGGAGCCGCCGCACGCCTCCGGGCGGGGGTTCCGGCAGCACGGCGGAGGCCTGGCAGGCAACGGCCGGCTCGGCGGGCAGGCGTTGCAGCTGGAACAGAACCGGCATGGTGCGCGGAAAAGCCTCCAGCGCGGCGCGGCGGACGGGCTCGATCAGGTCCGGGCCGGTCACGCCGCACACCAGCGAGGCCGAGGCGTCCATTCTGGCGCCCGAATCCTCGATGGTTTTTGCGAGCCGTGCAAAGGTGTCGGCAGGGGTCTGCGAAGAGACCGAGGCGAACACGACGCCCGCGCCCGCCGGCTTGCGCTGTTCGACGACGGCCTCCATCTGGATTTGCGCGCCCTCGACCGGCAGGCCGCCCACCTGCACGACCGTGAGCACGGGCAGCGGCAGCTTGCGGTCGGAGAAAGTTTCCGAGACGATGGCCTGCACGCGGCGCAGGTCGCCCGTGCCGGCCACATAGGCGCGGATGCGCACGAAGCGCGCGCCGCGCGCGCTTTGCAGCATCGCGCGCAGAGCGTCCCGGGTCTGTTGCGACAGCAGTCCGCGCGTCGACAGCGGCGCGTGCAGGAAGCCGAGACGGGCCGGCTCGGCGGCGAGCGAAGCGGGCGGCTCCGGAGGCAGTTCGAGCGTCTGGGTGATTTCTTCCTCCTGCTTCTTCCTCCTCCGCTGCGAGGCGTCCGCGGCCAGCTCCGCCAGCAGGAGCAGCGCCACCGCCCAGGCAGCCGCCCGGAACACGCTGATCATGGCTGTGCACCCGCCATGCTATCAAAACAGCGTCCGGCGCAGGTTGCGCCGGTTATGGTCATTCGGACCGGATTCTGGCAAAATGGAGACACTGCCGGAGGGGCATGAGACGCATGCAATCGGCGAGCGGCGCCGACCTGGTGGACCTGCTGCTGGGCGAACACGCCTGCATTCTCGCGCTGATGAGGCATCAGGAGCGGCGGCTGATGTCGATGAGCGCGGCCGAACTCAGGGAGTGCGGGGCGGCGCTGGAGGCGGTGTTGCAGGCGCACGCGGTGGAAGAGGACCAGCTCCTGTTCGGCTCGCTCGGCGCACCGGAGCCGCACCTGAAATCGGCGCTCGACGCCATGTACGGCGAGCATGAGGAGATGCGCCGCATGCTCGAGGAGCTCCGGCTGGCGCGCCGGGCGCAACCGGCGCGCGCGTTGCTTGTCCGGCTGATGGAGCTGGCGCGCGAACACTTCGCCGTCGAGGAACGCGTGCTGTTCGGGCTGGCGCGCGAGCGGCTCGGCCAGGCGCGGCTCCGGGAGCTCGGGCGGGCTTACGCGCGGCGCCGGGGCGTGGAGAGCGGATAGGTGCTGCGGCGCGCCTATTGGCGCAGCCAGCCGAGCTTGCGGAGCTGGCCGGTCACGTCTTCCCCTTCTGCGAAGGTGAAGGAGGCGCGGGCGCGGCCGTTTTCCAGGGCAACGGCGTAGGGCGGGTCGGTGGTGAAGCGGAACGCCTCGCGCAGTTTGGCCGCCTCGAACGTGACCCCTGCTCGCAGCCCCGCTTCGCGCAGAAACGCGAGGGCCCACTGAGGGTTCGCCGTCGGCGCCACCACCACGCGCACGCCGTTCCAGTCCAGTTTGCCGAGCTCGCGCGCGCTCTGGAAGCAATGTGAGCATTCCGGGTCGAAAAAGAACAGCAGCACGCGCCCTTCGTGAAGCGAAAACGGCTTGCCGTCGACATGGATCTGCGCCGGGGCCAGGATCCCGCCGCGCTGCGTCATGGTGGCCCCGAGCACAGCCAGCGCCATCACCACAATGACGGCCAGCGCCATGCCGGCCTGTTTCAGATTCGTGGAGCGGGCCGACCACAGGCCCGCAACCACGGCCGCGGCCAGCATCAGCGCGTCGGAAACGAAGAACTCGACGCCCACAACGCGCTTCAGCCACGGGAAGCAGCTGCAATCTTCGCCCCGGAGCTCGTTGTAGAAAACCGCGAAATACACCATGAACACCACCAGGGCGAGTCCGGCCAGCCAGGCGCCCCATCGCCGCCACCGCGGCACGAGCAGCAACACTCCGATCCATGTCTCGCCGATGCCTGCCACCAGCGCCACCGGCATGGCGAACAGCTTGGGAACCAGCGCCTGCGTCATGCGCGCTTCGGTGGCAAACGGGTCGCTGAGCTTCCAGATGCCGGCGACAAGGAACAACAGAGCGAGGAGGATGGCGCAGCCTGCCGCCACCCAGGCGCGCCAGCCTTCATACGGGGAGACGACCGGTGACGCGGCTTCGGCGGAGCCCTGTGACATACTGTCTTCCATGCTCCCCATTCTATTCCTGCTGGCGGCGGCTTCCGGGGCCCAGCCGGACGGGGAAGCCGACCTGCTGGTCGTCAACGCGCGCGTTTATGTTTCTGCAAGGACGAAGCCTGTTGCCGCGCTGGCGGTCAGGAACGGGCGGATCCTGGCTGTCGGGGACGAGGCCCTGCGCCGCGCGGGGGCTGCGGCGCGCCGGCTGGATCTGGGCGGCGCGGCCGTCTTCCCGTCCTTCATCGACTCGCATGCCCACATGCGCGGGCTGGGCGCGCTGCTCGAGTCGCGGGACCTGCGGCATGTCGCGTCGATCGCGGAAATCGCTGCTTATGTGCGCGAGCGTGCCTCGGCCGTGCCCAAAGGCGAGTGGATTGTGGCGCGCAACTGGGATCAGACAAACTGGGGCGGAGCATTTCCCTCGGCGCGCGACCTCGACAAGGCCGCCCCGGACCACCCGGTGTTTCTTTCCCGCGTGGACGGGCATGCGGCGTGGGTCAATTCGCGCGCGCTCGCCCTCGCCGGCGTGACGAAGCAAACGCCGGACCCGCCGGGCGGCAAGATCCTGCGGGATGCGGACGGCAATCCGACCGGCGTGCTGATCGACCGCGCCATGAATCTCGTCCGCAGCCGCATCCCGCCGCCGTCCTTTGAACAGATCAAGCGGCAGCTGGCGCTTGCGGCCGCCGAATGCGCCCGGCTCGGGCTGGCCGGAGTCCATGATGCCGGCGTGACGGCCGAGGACCTGCGCGCCTACCGCGAGCTGCTGGCCGAGGGTCGGCTGCCCGTGCGGATCTACGCCATGATCGCCGGCGACGGCCCGCTGTGGCGCCAGTTTCTGCAACGCGGGCCGGAAACCGGGCCGTGGCTCACGGTGCGCGCTATCAAGCTCTACGCCGACGGGGCGCTCGGCTCGCGCGGCGCGGCGATGTGGCAGCCCTACTCCGACGACAAGGGCAACACCGGCCTGCTGATCACCCCGCGGGAAGAAATCGAGCGGATCGCCCGCCAGGCGGCCGCGCGCGGCTTCCAGGTTTGCACGCACGCCATCGGCGACCGGGCCAACCGCGTGGTCCTCGACGCTTACGCGGCGGTGCTCGGCGGCCCGAACGACAAGCGGTTCCGGATCGAGCACGCGCAGGTGGTCTCGCTGCCCGATTTCCGCCTGTTCAAGGAATTCTCCGTGATTCCCGCCATCCAGGCCACGCACGCCACCAGCGACATGCGTTGGGCCGAGGCGCGGCTCGGGCCGGACCGCGTCGCCGGAGCGTACGCCTGGAAACGGTTCCTCCAACTCGGCATCCCGGTGGCCAACGGGAGCGATTTCCCGGTGGAGGAACCCGACCCGCTGCCCGGCTTCTACGCCTCCGTCACCCGGCAGGACCGGGAGGGCCGGCCTCCGGGAGGATGGATGCCGGACCAAAAAATGACCCGGGAAGAGGCGCTGGAATCCTGGACGATTTCCGCCGCCTATGCCGCATTTGAAGAGAAAGTCCGCGGCACGCTCGAGCCGGGAAAATACGCTGATTTTGTCGTGCTCGACCGGGATATCATGACTGTGCCGGACGCGGAAATTCTCCGGACAAAGCTCAAAATGCACTTCATTGACGGCCGGCCTGTCTACCAGTCCAAATGAGGCTTTTGGGCGCCATTCTTCTGCTGTCGGCCGGGGCGTGGCAGCCTCCGGCCGAGGTGGTTTTCGACGATCCGGTGGACATCGCGCCGGGACAGGTGCGCACTCTGCCGGTGCCGGTGCGCCAGGCGCCCCGGAGAATCGTCTGCTTCTATCAGGTGCACCGCGGCGCGGACGCGCGGCTGGTCCTGCTGCCCGCCGAGGATGTGGAAGGGTGGGTGAAGGGCGAGCCGCGGCAACTGGCCGGGCAGACGCGGTTCGCGCGCGCAGGGTCGCTCGCCTATGTGGCGGAGGCGCCGCGCGAGCTCGTCCTCATCGTGGAGGCGCAAGGCGGGCGGCGCACGGTCACCCGCCTGCGGCTGCTCGTGCGGCTGATGGATCCTTCCCTGCCCTACCCTGTCCGGGCGATTCCGGCCGAGCGCGAGAAAGGAGAGAAGCTGGTGTGGGGCTCGCTCGGCGTGTTCGCCTTTCTCGCCGCTTTCGCCGCGGCGCGCATCCGGCGCAACTGGCGGCGCCGCCGCTGGTGGCCGCCGGCCTGAGGCGCGGGCGCCCGCGGCGCGGGCGGCAGGATCCTTCCGGGCGCGCGCTTCGGGAGGGCGCGGGAGCGCGCGTGCTACACTCAAGAGTTTCCCATGCTTTGGTCCCGCGCTTTCATTCCCACCCTTCGAGAGACGCCCGCCGAAGCGGAGGTCGTCAGCCACCAGCTGCTGCTGCGCGCCGGCTACATCCGCCAGCTCGGGGCGGGCATCTACAACTACCTGTATCTGGCCCAGCGGTCGCTGCTGAAAATCCAGCAGATCATCCGCGAGGAAATGGACGCTATCGGCGCGCAGGAGTTTTACCTGGCGGCGCTGAACCCGGCGGAAGTCTGGCAGGAATCCGGCCGTTACGAGGTGATGGGCGACAATCTTTTCCGCCTGAAAGACCGCTACGGGAGGCCGCTTTGCCTCGGCATGACGCACGAAGAAGTCATGACCTATATCGCCCGGGGCGAGCTGCGCTCCTACAAGCAGCTGCCGCAGATCTGGTATCAGATCCAGACGAAATTCCGCGATGAGCCGCGGCCGAAATCCGGCCTTTTGCGGGTGCGCCAGTTCCTGATGAAGGACTCCTATTCGTTCGACCTCGGGCCGGAAGGGCTGGACGAATCCTACGAAAAGCACCGCATCGCCTACTGCCGGATTTTCGACCGCTGCGGCCTGGAATACGTGACCGTCGAGGCGCATTCGGGCGCGATGGGCGGCTCGCAGTCGCAGGAGTTCATGGTGGCCACCGAGGCGGGCGAGGACTACGTCGTGCTGTGCCGCCAGACGGGTTACGCCGCCAACCTCGAGAAAGCCGTCTCGCGCCCGAAGCCGCCCGAGGCGCCCGACCCGGAAGGCGCGCTCGCCCCCGAGCCCGTTCACACGCCGGACCAGAAGACGATCGAGGAGGTGGCGCGTTTCCTCGGGCTGCCGCAGACATCGCTGATGAAGACGCTGTGCGTGATGGCGGACAGCCAGCCGGTGGCAGTCATCCTGCGCGGCGATCACCAGTTGTCGGAGACCAAGTTCCAGACTGCCACGGGGTGCCAGGAGTTCCGCCCGGCCCACCCGGAAGAGATCCGGGAGCTGTTCGGCGCCTCGGCGGGCTCGCTCGGCCCGGTGGGCCTGAAGGGAGTCCGCATCCTCATCGATGAGGCGTTGCGCGGCAGGAAGAACATGGTTTGCGGCGCCAACCGGGACGATTATCACCTGAAGAACGTGACGCCGGGTGAAGATTTCCAGGGCGAATGGCACGATCTGCGCCAGGTGGCGCCCGGGGATACGGAACTTGAAACGGGCGCGCCGCTGGAAATCATCAAGTGCGTGGAGATCGGCCACATTTTCAAGCTCGGCTACAAATACTCGCACGCAATGGGGCTGAAGGTGCTGGACCAGAACGGGGTCGAGACGCCGGTGATCATGGGCAGCTACGGCATCGGCGTGGAGCGGGTGCTGTGCGCGGCGGTGGAGCTGTATTCGGACGCCGACGGCATGTGCCTGCCGGTCTCGATCGCGCCGTTCGAGGTGGTGCTGACGCCGGTGAAAGCGACCGACCCGTCGCTCAAGGCTGCGGCCGACCGGCTGTATGAGGAGCTGAAGGCGGCCGGTGTCGACGTGCTCTACGACGACCGCGATCTCAGCCCTGGCGTGAAGTTCAAGGATGCCGACCTGATCGGCGTGCCCTTCCGCGTCAACATCGGGAAGAAGCTGGCGGAGGGGAAACTCGAGCTGGTCAACCGGCGCACGCGGGAAACGAGGGAAATTGACGCCGCCTCGGCGGCGGCGGAGATCCGGCAGGCGATCGAGCAGGCGCGGCCGCAAGCGAGGCACTGATGCCGGACTGGAAGGCGGTCCGCGCGCTGTTCCCCTCGCTGGAGCGCTGGACTTTCCTCAACACGGCGACCTTCGGGCAGCTGTCCACGCGATCCGAAGAGGCCGTCTCCCGGCACTTCGCCCGCAGGCGGGAGCTGGCCTGCGCGGATTTTCTCTCCTGGTTCGACGATCACGACCGGCTGCGGGAAAAGATCGCGCGGCTCATCGGCGCGCGCGCCGAAGACATCGCCTTTTTCCCGAACGCCTGCACGGCGCTCGGCCTGCTGATGCACGGCATCGAATGGCGCGAGGGCGACGAAGTGCTCACGCTCGAGCACGAATTTCCCAACCAGATCTACGCTCCGCTCGAGCGCGGCGTGCGCCTGGTGGAGGCGCCGCCGGAGCGGCTGGAAGAAGCCTTCACGCCACGCACGCGGCTGGTAGCGGTCAGCTCGGTGAATTACACGAACGGCTACCGCGCGCCGCTCGAACGAATCGCCGGGGAATGCCGCCGCCGCGGCGTGCTGCTCTATGTGGACGGCACGCAGCAGGTGGGCGCGCTGCGGTTCGACTTCGGCCGGCTCGAGCCGGACATGCTGGCAGTCAACTGCTACAAGTGGATGCTGGCGCCGAACGGCATCGCTTTCGCGGCGGTGCACGAGCGGTTGCGCGAGAGGCTGGCGCCCGTGGCCGTCGGCTGGCGCTCGCATCATGACTGGCGCAACGTCACGGCGCTGTGGCACGGCAAGCCCGAGCTGAAGAGCTCGGCCGAAAAATACGAAGGCGGGATGCTGCCCTCGCCGCTGCTATACGCGCTGGAGGCGAGCGTGGACCTGATGCTGGAGCTGACGCCCGCGGCGATCGAACAGCGGGTGCTGGAGCTGGCAGGAAGCGTCCGGGCGGCGCTGGCCGGCGCGCTGCCCTTCCACGACTCGCCGATCATCGCGCTGCCGATGGAGGGAGCAGCCGAGACGGCGGCGCGGCTCAAACAGCAGCGGATTCTTGTCTCGGCGCGCCACGGCCTGCTGCGCATCTCGACGCACTTCTACAACAACGAGGAAGACATCGGGCGGCTGCTGGCAGCGCTCCGGGCGGCCTGAGCGCCGGCCTCCTCACCGCCGCGCGGCCGGGTCGCCGGTGGGCGGCGGGGCGAAATCCTCCTTGCCCGGCGGGCCAAGAAGTTCGAGAAGGACCGGGCGCAGGGCTTCCGCCCAGATTTCGTAGCCCCGCAGGGCGAGGTGAATGCCGTCGCGTTCCAGCACGCCGGGAAGCGCCTTGCCGTCCGCGCCGGCAAGGCGGCCGCTGATGTCGAGAAAGCGCACCCTCGGCCCGGCAAGCCGCCGGAGTGCGGCATTGATTTCCCGGATATCCTGCATAAAAGCCGGCCGGTCGTTCCGCGGGAAAATGCCCATCAGGATAACGGAGCACGAAGGCGCCTTTTCCAAAACTCCGGCCACAATTGCGCGGATTCCTTCGGCAATTTCCGCCGGAGAATCCTTTCCGAGATTATTGGTCCCGGCGAGCAGAACCACAACCTTCGGGTTGACGCCGTCGAGCTCGCCGTTCCGGATCCGCCAGAGAATGTTTCGCGTCGTGTCCCCGCCCCAGCCGAAGTTGGCGGCGTTCCAGCCGAAAAACACCTCTTTCCAGTGTTCCAGGAAATGCGGGTAGTCGAGAGCGCCCCAGCGCCGGGTGATGGAATCGCCCAGAAAGTAAAGATCAATGCGGCCCTTCCGGGCCTTTTCGAGCAATTGCGCGTGCGCCTCGAGCGAATTTGCGTCAAGCCGCGGCACCGCCGCATCGGGCGGGAAGCGGGGCTGAGGCGGGGGCTTGTAGCCGAGCTTCCGCGAAGCCCACGGAATGAAATATTTCCAGTTGGGGCCGTCCGTGTGGCCGCCGCCGTGCTGCCGCCAGGCGAGCTCGCCATCGAGCAGCCCTGTGCCGGCGGGCGGCATCTTCGCCGTGCGGTAGTCCTCCGTCACGCCGAGATCGCGCGCTCCCAGCAGCCGCCAGGCGGGCCCGGCGGCGACCGCGGCCATGAAGCTGCCCTGCTGGTCCAGCCATTTTGCATCGCCTTTTTCCGGAATTCCGTAGCTGATAAACACCAGGCGCGGCGCGCACAAAGCCAGCAGCTGGTGAGAATCAACGGGAATATCTCCGGCATTCTTGCTGCCGAAATCCGCCTCGGCTGCGCCGTATCTGAGAAAATTTCCCGCCATCCAGTGGTATTCGCCCTGGCCCGTCAGGTTCTCGACGGCTTCGCCGAAATTGCGCCGGAACGGTTTCACCCCGCCCGCTCCGGAGGAGCCGATGAGCGCGACGGCGAAGCGGGGATCGAAGGCCATCGCCAACAGCGCGGCCTTGCCGAACCGCGAGACGCCCTCGATGCCCACGCGCCGGGCATCGACGAGAGGGTCGGTTTCGAGGTAATCAAGGGCGCGGGAAGCTCCCCACGCCCAGGCGCGCAATGCTCCCCAGTCGTCGGGCTTGCGCGGCTGCCCCTTGTTGGCCAGTCCGATGACGCCTTTGGTGAGTCCCGCGCCGTTGTCGGCCTGGATGCTCGCGGGATCGAGCAGAGCGTAGCCCCACCCCGCACCGGCCAGTTGCACCGCGGCGGGCGGGTCGGGGCCGGCGAGCGCGGCGAAGCGGGCGAAGGCGGGCGGCACGGGATCGGACGGAAAAGCCGGCCGGCCGAACAGGATCATCACCGGAACAGGGTGTCTGACCCAGGCGGGGGTGACCAGAACCATCCAGATTTCAACCTCGATTTCCGGAAATTGCCGGTTGTCGGCGCGGCCGCGGAGCTCGCGGGCGAGGACGGGAAACGGCCCGGCTTTGTCTTCGGAAGTGCGCACGATCCGCCACTCGATTTTCGGCGCATCGGGCGGCACGCGGCCGTAAATTTCGCGCTCGAAATCCTCGACGATTTCCGGCCGGCGCAGTTTCCACCACATCTCCGGCGTGGTCACCGGACGCCCGTCCTTCAGACGCAGCAGTTCCGGATAGTCGGGGAACGGATTGGCGCGCGACTCGTCATAGTTGGCCGCATTCGGGGCCTTCTCGTTGCCGCTCGGCCCGGGGCGCAGAGCGCGGATTCCGAGCTGCTGCATCATGTGGCGGTGGTCGTCGGCCGTGGTCCAGTGGCGGGTATCCACGCCGGCCTGGGCCGCCAGCGGGACCGGGAGCCCAAGCAGAGCCAGGCAGCAGGCCGCCTGAGAAAGAAGCCGGATCCTGCACAGAGGCATATAGGGATTTCTCCTCGCCGTCCGCCGGCCAGGCGCGCGGGCGGGCGGAACCATGGACGATCTTATCAGCGGACCGGCGGCGCCGCGGCCCGCCGGCCGGCCGACAGGGCAACAACGATCCGCGCGAACCGCTCGCCGAAGCGCCGCGCCTCCTCGCGCGCAGCCGGAGTGACCGAACCGAAGGCTTGCGCTCCCAGCGAGCCGTAACCGCCCTCGATGAGGCCGCCGGCGACGAGGAAGCGCATGGACAGCAGCGCGGCGATGACGTCCAGCCGCGCCAGATCAGCGCCGTTCGAGGGCGCCCCGGAGGTGACAAAAACGGCTCCGAGCCTTCCTTCGCCCAGCTCCGGCCCCAGCACGCGCCCCATCCGGTCGAGAAATGATTTCACCGGCGCCGAAAGCGTCTGCCAGTGCACGGGCGTCCCGATGAGGATTCCCCGCGCCGCGCGGATGTCCTCGTCGCGGACCTCCGGGGTGCGCCGAAGCAGGACCTCGATGCCGCCGACGCGCGCGGCCCCTTCGCGCACGGCCTCGGCCAGCGCCGCCGTGTTGCCCGTCTCCGAGTGAAAGGCGATGAGAATGCGCTCAGGCTCGGCGCCACGGAGGGCTGTGAGGCAAAGTAGAATCAGAATTCCGCGGATCATGTCCGAATTGTAAGGCGGTCCGGTTTTGCATGCACCCTGTCGTTTTCCTCCTGTTGTTCGCGATCTCCCTGTTGCGCGTGGTGCCGCTGGAAGGCGACACCGGCCATGTGCAAGGCATCGCCGTGGATGAAGGACGCCTTTTTCTGACGAGCGTCGACCCGGCGGCCCGCAAAGGCCGCCTGTTCGAGTTCGACGCCGGGACGGGAAAGCAGCTCCGCGCCGTGGAAGTGCAGATCGGCGAGATGTACCACCCGGGCGGCATCGACGTGGACGAGGATGCCGTGTGGGTTCCGGTGGCAGAGTACCGGCCGGCATCGAGAAGCGTGATCCAGCGGCGGCTGAAATCCAGTCTGGAACTGGCCGGCTCGTTCGAGGTGGCGGACCACATCGGCGCGCTGGCCGTGCTGCCGGAAGGGTTGCTGCTGGCCAACTGGGACGCCCGCAAGTTTTATCTCTACTCACGGGATGGCAAGCTCATCTGGACGAGGCCGAACCCCAACCCGACGCGCTACCAGGACATGAAGCGCCGCTACGGGGCGATCGTGGCCTCGGGGTTGCGGGGGCGCGGCCCGGCCGCGCAGGCCGTCGTGGAGTGGCTCGACCCGGAAACGCTTCGCCCGTTGCAAAACCAGGTGCTGGGGCGCAGCGACCGCGGCGTGCCCTTCACGAATGAAGGCATGGAGTATCGCGACGGCCGCCTCTACCTTGTGCCGGAGGATTCGCCATCCCGGCTTTTCATCTTCAGGCTCGAGGACTGAGGGGCGAAGCGGGCGCCGGGGCCCGCATCATTCGGCGAAAAAAAGCTGGTCCGGCGCCCCGCAAGGCGCCGGACCACAGCCCGGGTTCGGGCACAGGAGAATCAGAAGTCGTAGCGCAGCGCCGCCTGGATGATGCGCGGACTGCCGACCGTGCCGGAGATGCGCCCCACGGTTTGCGGCGTGGTGATGGTGGCGCCCGGCAGGCCGAAGTTGACGTTGTTGAACGTGTTGTACATCTCCCAGCGGAAGGTGATGCGGTGCTGCTCCCACGGCAGTTTGAACCGCTTCACGATCGAAGTGTCGAAGTTGAAGAAGCGCGGGCCGCGGAAAGCGTTGCGCCCCGAGGTGCCGATTTCGCCCGCGGCGGGGAAGGCAGACGGCGCTGTCAGGGCGGCGATCTGCTCGTCGGTGAAGTACCAGACGCCGTTGCCGCGGCGCATCACCTCGCCGATGTTGCGGTCGCCGCTGTAGTTGATGTACGTCGTCGCCGTGGAGGGGCCGGTCAGGCGGCCCGACAACATGGAAAAGACGCTTCCCGATTGCCAGTTGCCGAGCACGCCGATGTCCCAGCCCCCAAGCAGGGCGTCGACGATCGGGTGGGCGTCGCTCAACCAGCGGCGTCCGCGGCCCACCGGCAGCGTGTAGGTGCCCGACCAGTTGAACACGTGCGGCCGGTCGGCCACGCCGCGCCCCTTGTTGAGAGCCATGTTGTAGTTGTCGATGGGGGCGGTGAAGCCGTTGCCGTCGGCGCTGCCGTTGTCGAGGGACTTCGAGAACGTGTAGTTCAGCTCGAACTTCAGCGCGCCCATGGTGCGGCGGAAAGACATCTGGAGCGAGTCATACCAGCTTGAGCCGTCCTGGGTGCCGAGGAGGACGAGGTTGTATTGAGGGTAATTCCGCAAGTAAAATTGCGAAATTCCGGCGGCGTCGTAGCGCGAATAGTTGTTGCGGTCCAGGTTGTTGGCCGCCGTGTTGGCCAGTTGCTGCTGGACCGTGGTGGCGCCGAGGCGGCTGATGACGGCCTGCGGCGTGCCGAAGATGCGCACCAGCGTGTTGGTTGGCGATGGCGCGGCGCCGGTGCGCTGGAACTCGATGATCTCCCGGAACGAGTCGAGGAAATTGCCGTAAATGCGCGGCTGGTTGACGTCCACCCAGTTGAACAGCTTGATGCCGCGCGTGCGGACGTAGGCGACGTCGAGAATGGTGTTGCGCATGATCTCGCGCTGGATGCTCAGGTTGTAGTGCTGCACGTAGCCGGTGCGCAGATTGGGCCCGAAGACCACGATCGATGTCTGCCGGTTCGCGGGCAGCACGAGCTGCGGCGCCGGGGGCGCGGCAGGCAGCGGCGGGTTGTCGCGGACGCGGACGTCGCTGCCGGCGGCGACGTTGGGGAAG
>Ga0209018_1002245_pt1 | contig 13920 bp, 10 predicted proteins | sample YNPBryBLVA2012_FD_185814 | JGI IMG/M metagenome (GOLD analysis project Ga0209018, IMG submission 185814) | Anoxygenic and chlorotrophic microbial mat microbial communities from Yellowstone National Park, USA - YNP Bryant BLVA 2012 (SPAdes)... ...
CAGGCCCTTCAGACTCCCCACTGAGAGCGGCAAGGCGGGTGGCGTGGTTGCCCGACGGGCGATCCCGCTGGTGCCCTCGGCGGAGCGCCCGGGCGCTGTACAAGCAGGTGATTCTCAGAGGGCGTCCGACCCGAACGGAACCCATATCAGAAGGAGTCGGTGAAATGAAACGGATTCGCTGGCTGTGCATCTGTTACTGTCTGGCGGTACCGGGGTTATGGATCGCAGCCCCGGCTGTGGCGGACGAAGGGGTTTACGGAAGCACGCTGAACGAGACCCTCGCATCGATGCGGAGCTCGGTGGGCGTGTATGCCGCCCAGGACGCGCCCAAGGTTACCGCGAACGCAATCGAGGCCACGCGGTGCCCGGCAGCCGCTACGCGCTGTCCTGTGGTGGAGACGCAGTGTCCTCCCGGTGAGACGAAGTGTCCACCGAGTGAGACCAAGTGCCCGCCTCGGGAGACGAAGTGCCCGGCAGGCCTTACGAAGTGCCCGGTAGCCGAGACGCAATGCCCGGCCATCGAGACGCGGTGTCCACCGAAGGAAACGAAGTGCCCGCCGGTCCGGACGCGCTGTCCGGTGGCCGAAACGCGCTGCCCTGTGAAAGAGACGGCGTGCCCCCCGGTCGCAACCCGTTGCCCGGCGGTCGAGACAAAGTGTCCACCGCGGAAAACCAAGTGTCCGGAGCGGGAAACGCTGTGCCCGCCGGTGGAAACGAAGTGCCCGCCCGCGAAGACCAAGTGTCCACCGAGCGAGACTCGATGCCCCATCGTAGAGACGACCTGCCCGCCGGTGATCACGAAGTGCCAGGCTCAGGAGACCGTCTGCCCGCCTGTTCAGACGAGTTGCCCGCCGCGGGAAACGCGATGCCCGGCGGTGGAAACCACCTGCCCACCGGTGCTGACCAAGTGCCAGCCATGGGACACGGTCTGCCCGGCGGTAGAAACGAAGTGTCCGCCGCGGGAAACCCGCTGCCCTGTGGCTGAGACGAGTTGCCCGCCCGTCCCGACGGCGTGCGTACAGGGGGAGACGGTGTGTCCGCCCGTCGAAACGAAGTGCCCGCCCGCTCGGACGCAATGCCCCGCCGTCGAAACGCTGTGCCCGCCCGTGGAGACTAAGTGTCCGCCGGCGAAAACCAAGTGCCCACCGAGCGAGACTCGGTGCCCGATCGTGGAGACGACCTGCCCGCCGGTGATCACGAAGTGCCAGGCTCAGGAAACCGCGTGCCCGCCTGTCGAAACGAAGTGCCCGCCGGTACGGACAAAGTGTCCCCCCCGGGAGACGGCCTGCCCCGGCGTAGAGACCAAGTGCCCGCCGGCACCGACGCAATGCCCGGTCGCGGAAACGCGGTGCCCGGTCAAGGAGACGAGTTGCCCGCCCGTCCCGACGGCGTGCGTACAGGGAGAGACCGTCTGCCCGCCGGCAGAGACGAAGTGCCCTGTCGTCGAGACGCGGTGCCCTCCGGCCGAGACCAGGTGCCCCCCGGCACGCACGCGTTGTCCGGTGGCTGAGACGCGATGCCCGGTAAAGGAAACCGCGTGCCCGCCACTTGCGACGGCCTGCCAGACGAAGGAGACCGTCTGTCCGGCTGTCGAGACCCAGTGCCCGCCGTCCCCGACGCAGTGCGCCACGGGCGAGACGGTGTGCCCGGTCTCAGTCACGAAGTGTCCGGCCGTAGAGACCCGCTGCCCGCCGGTGGAGACCAAGTGTCCGCCGGTCCAGACGCGGTGTCCCACGGGCTCGAGCGAGTGCCCACCTCCGTCCACCGACGCGACTTGACGGAGCCGGGGGCCTTGCATGCAGGCAGGAGGTAGTATGCGGGGGACGGTCGGTGGTCCGGCCGTCCCCCGAGTCTGTCCGGGCAGGCTTGGCGCGGAGCGACGGGCCTCATACAAGTAAACGCGCCGGGGCGCGCCCGTCGGCCCCGGGCGCCGGACAACTATCGTGGCGGGAAACGCAGCCGGACCTTCTATCGCTTCCGGTCCACCGAGCGCGCGGGCTGTGGCTGCCGTAGTGGCGGGGCTGGCGGGCGCCTGGGTCGCCGCCGGCTCGACGGGGTTGTTGGCCCACGCTCTAAGGCACGTACTGACCTGGCTGGCGGTGGCTACGGCGCTGATGTGCGGCTGGTCGGGATGGGGTCGCGCGCCTCGTCGCGTTGTTTTGACGTTTTGCATCGCCGTCCTGGTCCTTGTGGGAACGTGCCGGGGCACGTCGCCAGCCGTCAGTGTCATGGCCGTGGCGGTTGCGCTGGCGCTTCTGGCCGCAGGGCGAGCGGGGGCCGAAGAACGCGTTCTGGCGTGCGCAGCGGCGGCCGTCGGGGTGCTGGGCGTCTATCGGTTCGCCAATCAGTGCATTCCAGCTTTCTGGCTTCTGACCGACGCAGCGGGGGGTATTATCACCCGGGCGGCGTCCATGCTCATGCGGGAACCGCTGCGGACCGGGGCTACGTTCGCCGGGTTGGATTACTTGGTCGTGATGGGGGTTCTCGTCGCGCTGTGGGTTCTCGACCACTCGCGCCGGCGGAGCCTCCGGGGGGCCATAGGGACGCTCGCCGTCGGGGGAGCACACCTGGCGTATCTGGGCTTGCTGGCCCACTCGCCCCGGCTGCTGAGCCTGCTTCCGGCACCGCCCGCAGAGCCCCCGTCCTTCGGTCATCTGCCTCCGTGGTCCTGGTCGGGGGTGGTGCGGCTGGCGATTCCGTGGAACGTGCCGGCGGCCGCCGGTCTGGTTCACCTGGTGCTTGCGGGTGTTATCGTCCGTCGGTGGGCGAGAAGGCCCACGGTGCCGGAGCAGTCGTCCCGTCGTTTGACCTTCGCCGTTCTTGCGGGGATCGGCATTCTCGCAGCGGTCCTTCCGGTTGTAGCGACGCTTGCGGGCAAGACGGCCGGGCTGAAGGGGCGCAAGGTTGTCGTGTTCGAAAAGGGCTTTCTGAACTGGCTCAAGCCCGAGCACGGGGACTACGGCCGGCTGTCGGTCGGGATGTACGGCCTGCTGCCACGTTACATCGAGAGTCTCGGCGGCCGGTGCGTGATCTCGCCGGAGCTTTCAGAAGACGACCTGAGCGATGCGGATGTTCTCATCCTCCTGTATCCCAATGAGCCGTGGGCCCCCGGACAACTTGATCGAATCCACAACTTCGTTCGACGCGGCGGCTCGCTGCTGGTGATGGGTGAGCATACGGTGCGGGAGGCGGATGGCGGCGCGCGCTTCAACGACGTCCTGGAGCCGACGGCGATGCGGGTAGCGTTTGATTCGGCGACTTTCGCCGTCGGGGGTTGGCTGCAATCGTACGATGCCCTGGCGCATCCGGCGACGGCGGGCGTAGCGGATGACCGCAATCAGTTCGGCGTGGTGATCGGGGCCTCGCTGAATGTAAGATGGCCCGCCCGGCCGATCCTCGTGGGCCGGTGGGGCTGGAGCGATCCCGGCGACCCGACGAACGAACCCTCCCTGATGGGGAACCACGCATACGACGCAGGGGAGCGTCTGGGGGACCTGATTCTGGCGGCCGAACAGCGAATGGGAGCGGGGCGGATTATCGCGTTCGGCGACACATCGAGCCTTACCAACGGAATCACACCCGGTTCGTACGTGTTCACATCGCGACTGCTGGGGTACCTAGCAGGCGGTATGCCGGCCCCTCAGACCGCCCTGCGGATGACGGTTGCGATCGCAGGGAGCCTCGTGCTGACGGCCGCGACGCTCCGGCGGCCGCGGACCTCGCGTGTGATCGTGCTCGGGCTGGTTCTTTCAACCTCGTGGGTGCTGTGCGAGGCGGCCAACGAGCACCGCGGCCGAGTCCTCCCAGACGGCCGGGGGCACACGCCGAACAACCTGGCCTACATCGACGCCTCGCACCTGGAGGCCTACAGCGACGAGTCGTGGCGCCCGGACGGCATCGCCGGGTTGATGATGACACTCATGCGCAGCGGGTACCTGGCGCTGAGCCTGCCGGAGCTGACGTCCGAGCGAATCGAGCGAGCCGGGATCGTGATCTCGATCGCCCCTTCGAGAGGTTTCACACGATCCGAACGAAAGGCGCTTCGCCGGTTCGTCGAGAACGGCGGAATCCTGATCTGTATGGTCGGCTGCGAGGAACCGCAACGTACAGGTCTTCTGCCGGTCCTGGAGGACTACGGATTCTTCCTGGGCGAGCAACCGCCGGATGCATATGGCCGACGACGGGAAGCAACGCCGCTGGGACATTTCAAGTCACCCTACTACGACGCCGGCGACTACATGGTATACGTCCGGTTTCACGCGGCCTGGCCTGTGGTCAGCACGGCTTCCGACGCCCGTGTGATGGCCTACGGACGCGGGGATACAACCGTTATGCTCATGCGGCGCGTCGGTCGGGGCCGGGTGGTGCTGGTCGGCGACACCTGCTTCGCGATGAACAAGAACCTCGAACGGGAAGGGGGCGAACCGTTTGAAGGCATGCGGGAAAACGCCCACTTCTGGCGATGGGCCCTGACGTACTGGACCGACCAGCCCATGTGGGTTCCTCCGAACCCGCAGGCGCCGCCCACAGCCCTTTCGCAGCCGGCGCCCACGGCAGCCGCCGAATCCCGGGAAGCAGGTGGAGAGGAGCCGCCGCCATGAGGCGTCTCTGGATCGGCGTAGCCTTGCTGAGCGGATCGTGGCTGCTCGGGACGGGCTTCTATGAGCCGGCCCGCCCGGGGGCTTGGGCCGTGGCAATGCTGCTGGGAGCGGGGTTCCTGTGGGGGGCGGCACCGATCCCTTCGCGCAGAACGAGCCTGACGGCTGCGGCGATGCTGGTTCCAGCGGCGGTGGTCTTTCCGTGGCCGTACCGCGCAGCCTTTGTGGCAATGGTAACCGGTCTGGCTGCGGCGTGCCTGCCGCGGCCGAGGCCCTCCCGCAGCGGGTTCGGCGGGGCAGCGATCGCGTCGGGCGCGATTCTCGGCGCGCAGGGCGTTGCGCTGCTGGGTTACGCGGTGGTCACGTCGCGTTCACACGACGCCCCCCCATGGGTGGCATCGGTGCTGGCGGCGTTGGCCAGGCTGGCGGGCGCAGACGCCGCAAGCACCGGCACCAACGTTGCAATCGGGACGATGCGGGCCACGCATATGCTGGGCGCCACGTGGGACTTCGTCCTGGACCCGGCCAGCATAAGCTTGGTCCTGGGCGGCCTCGTGCTGCTGGCGCTTTGTGCGGACCAATCTACACGGCCCTGGCGTGCGTGGTCTGACCGGGCGGCCCGGCTTCTGCTCATCCTGGTCGGATGGCTCCCCCTGCGGGCGACGCTGTTAATCGCCGTGTTCGTGCACCGCGCCCTCCGAACGGATTACGATGAACCCCTGGGGCTGACCAATCAGTTTTGGAGCGCATGGGTACATCTCCTGCTTCTATTTCCGCCGGCTCTGCTGGCCGGACACTTCGTGCGGATTCCCGCGGCCCCCGCGGGGACAGCGTCCGTGGGGCAATGCGCCTTCTGGCGGGCCGGCGTGGCGCTTGCGGCCGCCGTTTGCGCCGGCATCGCCTTCGTGGGGGCCGTCATCTGGGATCCGGCCGGGCAGGGCAAGGCCGGTCGCGTCCTCGTGGACGAGTTTCATTCCCAGTGGGAGCGGACCGACCGCCCGTATGACACGGAGTGGTACGGGCACGAGTCGGGCTACAACTACGCCTGCATTTATGACTACTGTTCACGCTTCTTCGAGATGGGGCGGCTCGAGGCACCCATCACGGATGAATCGCTGGCGGGCTGTGATGTGCTCGTGCTCAAGACGCCTACGAAGACCTTCCGTGCGCCCGAGCGACGGGGTGAGGTGGATGCCATCGTCCGGTTCGTGGACCGAGGGGGCGGCCTGCTGCTGATCGGCGAGCACACGAACGTCTTCGGAACCGGTACGTACCTGAACGAGGTGGCGGAGCGTTTCGGTTTCCGGTTCCGATACGACTGCCTGTTCGGGATCGACTCGCCCTTCGAGCAGCTCTACAGCCCGGGCGTATTTGCCCACCCGGTGGTCCAGCACGTGCCTCCGATGGACTTCGCGGTCTCGTGTTCCATCGACCCCGGGCACAGCCGCGGTCGGGCGGTGATCCGCTCGGCGGGCCTCAAGTCCGTCCCGGCGGACTACCACGCCAGCAACTTCTACCCGCAGGTGGAAGATCGGCCCGACGCCCGGTATGGCGCCTTTGTCCAGCTCTGGGCGGTCCGGCACGGCGAGGGCCGGGTGCTGGCGTTCACCGACTCGACGATCTTCTCGAACTTCTCGGCATTCGAGCCCGGCAAGGCGGAGCTGATGCTCGGTATGCTCCAGTGGCTGAACCATCGTGACACACTGCCGGACCTGCGTGCGGGCCTGGCGATCATCGGGCTGCTCGCAGGCTCCGTGTCCGTCCTGGTTGGCCGAAGCCGACCGGGGCCCTGGCTTTTGCCCGCAGCGGGGGCGGCGTTTGGGCTGGCGGCGGGCGGCGTAGCTGTACGCGCAATCCAGCGCACCCGCATGCCGCCGCCGCGTCCGGTTCGCCCGTTCATGTCGGTGGGCATCGACCGCACCCTCTGCGACGGGCCGCTGTCCAAGAGCGGGTTCATCACCGGCGCCCCCGACGGCTTCGGCATTTTCGAGCGGTGGATCCTGCGTCTGGGCTACTTCACCAAGCGGGTCCGGGAGGAGGAGGCGTTTCGCCACGACCTGCTCGTCCTGCCGTATCCTCGTTTGCCGGTTCCCACGCCCTTTCAGCAGGGCCTGGTCGACTACGTGGCTGCGGGCGGGCGCCTGCTGGTGCTCGACGGCCCCGAGAACACGGGCTCAACAGCAAACCGGGTGCTGGAGCCGTTCGGCATCCGTTTGTTGCGCGAGGTGACGCAGCGCGGGCCTCTGACCACGCCCTCAGGCTGGCCGGCTGATGTCTCGGTCGAGAACGCCTGCGAGGTCACGGGCGGCGAGGCCATCATGTGGATCAACGGCCGGCCGGTGGCGGCCCACGTCCGGCACGGCAGAGGCAGTGTCACGGTGGTCGGGTTCGGCTCGCGATTCTCTGACGCACAGATGGGCGTAACGGGGGACGTCCAACCCGACCCGGCGCTGCGACGCGTATTCGACCTCGAGTTCGCGCTGGTCCGCTGGATCATCGAGGGGCGGACGGCCGCTCGGTCCGCATCCATGCCGGCCACCACACAGGCCGAACGCAAATAGAGCCTGTGGCCTCGGGCATGGGCACCTCGATTACAAGCCACGATGCGAGCACCGGCGCCGCGTCAAACGACCCCCCTTGCGAGGCTCGCTAGCGTAGTCATACTCTCATGACACGACCGCGGCTGTGGCCCGCGGGTCCGGTCCGTGCCGGGAGGCGACACCATGATCATTCACCGACGAATCGCAGGTCGGGCGCCGGCGTTTCCAGGCGCAGTCCTTGGGACCGCGTCGTGGCTCGCGGCCCTCGCATCAGTCGGCGGGTGCGAGCTGACGGGACCGCCGGCATCCCCGCCGACGGTCCGCGCGGGGGAGGCCGCCGGATCACCCGCCACGCAACCCGGCACCGGCGCCGCCCGAGCGGCCATCATCGAACCGTCACAGGGCCGGCCGATCATCCTGAGACCCGGCGACCGCTTCTACTTCCTCCTTCAGCTCGGCGACGGGCTTGCCGGGGACGTATATGTATCCCTGGTACACTCGCGGGTGCCGGAGCTGTACTTCCCGCTGGCTCTTGCCGACCAGGTCGTTCTTCAGCCGCCCCGCCACGCCTCGCTTGTGCTGAGCGTTCCGCGCGAAGCCCCGGAAGGCCTCTATGACATCCGCGTGCGCGGCCTGGGGGAAACCCTGACGGCCCGGCGATCGGTGAAGGTTGTGCGCGAGTACCGCGAGCGATTCCGGTTCGTGCACGTTTCCGACATGTTTATCGGAGACCCAGCCGCACCGCAGTTCGACCCGCATCTGCCCGAGGAGGTGAACCTGCTGGCGCCCGAGTTCGTAATCGCCACCGGCAACTACACCGGCACAGCCGGCGGCGCCTACCCGTGGCCGTCCGTCCTGGAGTACTTCGCGCGTTTCGATGCGCCGGTGTACATGCTCTGCGGCGAGTCCGACGACGAAACGACGTTCGCCCCGACTGTGGCCGCCTCGCCTGTGGGCTCCTTCGACTACGGCTCGTGCCACGGGGTCCTCCTGCTGCATTGCCGGCGGCGCCCCATGGACCCGGCCCAGATGGACTACGTGCGGCGCGACCTGGCCGAGCGGCCGGAGAGCCGGTTCACCTTCCTGGCCGCCAACGCCGACGACCCGCAGGTCATCCACGCCCTGGCCGGCGACCGATCGCCGCGTGCGTTCCTCGAAGCCCACCGGATACGCATGCTTCTCTGCGGTGGGGACAGCGACTGGGACGGCCGTGAGCACGCCGAGACGCTGGCTACTTTGCCGGGATTGCAGTTCGTGCGCACCCATCCAGCCAGCACCACCCGCCGCGGTCGCGCCACCGGACAGCCGCATTTTCGCGTGATCGAGGTGGACGGCGAACAGGCCTCGTTCACATATCCTGCTGAAGGTCCTCCGTCGGAGGTTCAGCACTCGATTCCGGTCGGCGGCCTGGGGGTAATCGTCAGCAGCGAAGGCGGAGATCCGCCGACGTATGCGGCGGCCGTCGTCCGCAACGGGCTGAACCAGGGGTTCGCTGACTGCCGGGTGCGGCTGCGTCTGGCCAAGCGGGGCCAGCTCCGACCGAAAGTAGCCGGCGGGCGACTCATAAACGCGATCGATGGTCGGAGCTACTGGCTCTGCGAAATCAGCGTGGACGTGCCGGACCGAGGCGGGCTGCAGGTGGCAGCTTCGGTGGACCGGGACCCCCCCGCCGCCCCGCCAGTGGCGGTCGAGTTCGATGCGGACCCGGAGCTGACGTTCGTCCGAGCCGGGGCCGGCTCACCGCGGGAGGTCTCCGAGGGACGACTGATCGTCCGGCTTCGGAGCACGGCGGGCGGACCTGTCTCGCTGACGCCCCGGGTCTATCTTCATGGGCAGCTGCTCAAGAGCCGGACCGCCGAGCAGAACGCAGGGGCGATCGAGCTGACGCCGGATCAGACGGTCGAGATGCCGATGGAACTCGATCTGACCGGCGTGACGGAGGGGCTTCACTACGTTCAGGTGTGCTTCGCTGAGGATCCTCTCCAGCGACTCCACATGCACCCGGTCGTTCTTCGCCGGGCCTCGACGACGCAGCCTGCCCGATAGGAGACCGGATGGGCTGATGGGTCACGGCCCGTTCGCCCACCTGGCCCCCCTCCTTATTCGCGGCTCGCGAAGGGGACCATTCGCGAGGGTTCTCCGGCGGATCTGCTGGCTGCGACCGGCGCGGGCCGGAGCGCCGCCGAGCACACGACGCCGGCTCGCGCGTAAGCCGGAGTGGATTCGATCCCTGTCAGGCGATCACTCCTACAACATCACGATGGGGGCGGCGTCGGCCCGGCTGATATCGACCCTCACCCTAGGCAAGGACTGCTTGAGTCGACCGGCCAGCACCGGCAGGACGGGGCGCTCACTTTCCCAGTGGCCCAAGCCGATCGCGCACCGGCCGGCGCGGAGAAACGCCAAAGCATCGTGATGGCGGATCTCCCCCGTGACGATGACATCCGCACCCGCCGATCGGCGGAGCTCCAGCGGCAGTCGGCCGGCCGCGCCCGCGCAGACGGCCGCCGTCCGCAGTAGCCGCTTCGGATCGCCCACCACCTGAACGACCTTGATTCCCAGGCGCCGCCTGAGCGACTGAGCCAAGCTGCCGAGCGTCGTGCCACCGGGCAGCCGGCCCACGCGCCCGATGCCCTTGGCCAGTGGGGCCCGCAGGGGGTACACATCGTAGGCCGGCGTCTCATACGGATGGGCCCGCCGCATGGCCGCGACGATCTCCGGCAGCCGCTCGCTCGGGGCCACCATCTCAAGGCGGATCTCCTCGACGCGCTCGAGGCGCCCCTTCCGGCCCACGGCCGGGCAGGTCTGTTCAGTTCCGAAGAATGTGCCCTCGCCCTTCACCCGGTAACTGCATTTTTCGTAGGCCCCGATCCGGCCGGCCCCGGCCGCGAACATGGCCTCGGCCACGCGATCGGCGACCTGCTGGGGAACGAACGTGACGACCTTGCACTCTTCGGCGGGGCCGGCCGTCACGAACTCGAACGGGTCGGTGTCGCGGAGGCCGCACAAGCCGGCGATCACATCGTTCGTACCTCCCTCGGCGGCGTCGAGCGCGGTATGCGGCGAGTAGATCGCGATGCCGCAGCGGATGGCATCATGCACGAGGGACTCGGTCCCGGCGCTCTGCGCGAGCACCGTTTTGATCGGACGGAAGATGGGAGGGTGGTAGGAGACGAGCAGCGCTGCCCCCAGCCGGCGGGCTTCGGCGAGGACGGGCGGCGTGGTATCGGTCGCCAGCAGGACGCGGCGGCAGACCAACGCCCGATCGCCGACGAGCAGGCCGATGTTGTCCCACTCCTGGGCCAGCCTCAGGGGAGCGATTCGCTCGAGAACATCACACACGTCTCCGACGGTCGGTTTCTCCGTTCTGCCCATAGCGGCCTCGCAAGCGAAAACCAGAGTGTAGTGCGAGAGGCCGCGACCCGAAAGGCTACCAGGAGGGTGGGCGGACCCCGCTCCCAGGGGGTTGTCGCCCGCGACGGCCGTCAGCCCTGGGCATTTGCGTCACTCCCGCCGCTTGCGTCATTTGCACACGACCCTCCCGGCACCCCTTGCGCAAGCGAGGGTTCACGGAGTCGGGCGGCCCTGGATTCCCGCTTCCGCGGGAAATGGGGTAAGCGTCTTGTGAAGCCCGTCTGGGGGGTCGGGGTGTGCCAGCCGGCACTGCCCCCGTCCGCGCCCCCCGTCATTCCCGCGAAAGCGGGAATCCACGACAAGGCGGACCCGTCCGTCATTCCCGCGCAAGCGGGAATCCACGACAAGGCGCCCGCGGGCGGGAGGGGGGCGCGAGCGCTGGGTGCCCGTGGCGGGAGTCTGGACCCCCGCTTTCGCGGGGGTGACGATACGGGGCGTGATGGGTCGTCAAAGGCGCCAACGCGGCCCCCTCCCGTCATTCCCGCGCAAGCGGGAATCCAGAAGAGGTCGGCCTTGCCCGCCGACCGGACTTCGACACCTCGCACCATCGCACACCTCCGGACGCATCCTCGCAAATGCGAAGCCGCGAAAAGAAGGGGGGCTCACAGGACAGTTACGGAAATCCGACGCCGCAAGAAAGAACGGGTTCACAGGAGGCCTGCGTCAATACTGGGCAGACGGGAAGTGACGGCTGCGCGACTTCGTGGACCCCCGCTTGCGCGGGGGTGACGGTCAGGGCAGGAATGGTGGTCGGGGCTGAGGTAACGCTCGGCGCGGGGGTGACGGTCGGTTTCGGCGTGACGGTCGGATGTGGGGTAGTGGTCGGCGCGGGGGTGACCGGTGCGACGTGCGGGCGGTCTCGAGACGGGCCAGTGCCGCCATGCGTCATTGCCGCAGGATTCACAGGACGCTTACGGAATGGGAAACTATGGCCCGGCGGCAGTCGTGAATCCCTCCCTGCGGGGGACTGACAAGTGGCTGACGCCATCGCGACGCTGATGGATTTGCGGTGGTCGCGCCGGCCGCCCAGGCAGAACACGCTGGGAAGCGCAAGCCAAACCGGCCCAAGCAGTTGCCGGGGTACAGCCGCTCAAGCGCACGTCGCGATGGACTTCTTTGCTCACCTTGCGGGCCCGTATTCGACGAGCATCAGGTCTTCGTCCTGGATCAGCCCGATGCCGGGCGCATAGACCTTGTGCTCCGTTTCATCCTCCAGCGCCGAGGTCTCCTCGACCTTGAGGCAGTTTTTGAACGTACCAGCCGGCGTGGTGAGGGTTAGGTCGTTCGCAATGATCTCGGCCCGGTCCATCGCGCTGGGTGATATCTCCTGGTAATAGCGCGCCCCGAGCAGCGGCGTTCCCGGCATCATGAGGCCCGCTCTGGAATCCTTCTCGTCGGCCCTCCAGGCACCTTCGTGCCTGACCACCTTGCCATCTTCATAGATGTCCACCTCTTCGCCGAAGTAGAACACGTCGCCGTGCTCCTTGCAGATCGCGAAGAAGTTCCTGGATACCTCCTTCAGCCGCCCGTTGACCTCTTCGCGCTCCTCAACGACCCTCGTCTGGACGCCGCCGACTCTCTTCGTCTCGTTCAGGACTGTGATCGTTACCTTTTCTTTGCGGCCCTGAAGTACGAGCCGGTAACCGGGCTCCAGGACGAAGAAGCGGTTTTTCCCCGTCGTCGCAAACGTGCAGTCCTCCTGGCCGAACGTGTCGGTCCATTTCTTCTCGGGGTGCGCTCTGGCGGTCGCCCGGGATGATCGCCTCTCCTTGACTTCGATGACCTCGCCCTCGGGCGAGATCTCCACCTCGTACTCTTTGCCGCCGGCGCGGATGTCCACGTCGTATTGGCCCGGGTCCTCTCCCACAACCTCCTTCTGAATCCGCGTCACTTCCCCATCCGGCACCGCCTGACGGATTGCCTTCCGGATCTTCTCCGGCAACTGCGAGGGCTGGACCACGACCTTCTTCTCCCGCTCAGCCGCCCCGGCCCATGATCCGAGCAACCCTGCCATCCCACAGGTACCTGCTGCGATCAGAACCGCGACAGGCCATCCCGACTTCGCACTCATGATGTCCTCCTGTTCCGCATGCGTGATCCGAGTCCGCCCTGCCGACACACGACTTGGACGGCCCTTTGCCGCCCCAAGGGGCCGGATCAGCCTACCGGTCCGAACATGAAAGGACGATGAAGACGCCGGGGGCCGGCCGGCCAGGCCCGTCCATCCCGAAGGGGTCATTCAACCCTCGGCCGGCGGGCCGCACCCGCGCTGTCCGAGAAGACAGTTGAAGCTCCTAACCCCCCGGCAATAATAGTGTCTAAAGTACAAGGCGCGTGCGCCCGGGGCTTACCCGATCTTGAGGAGGCGCAACATGAACCGGCGCGGTACCTTAGCGTTCCTCACCTCCGCTTGCCTGGCCGGTATTCACCCGGTCGATGCCCAGCAGACCGCCACCGCACCGAATCCCACACCGGCCGAGTCGCGGCTTCCCTCCAGCCGCTGGTCCCTGCCGGGCATCAACGTCTCGCCCCTGCTGTCGGGGCCGCCCATGAGGCCGAGCCGCGAACCTGTCACCCGCTTCGGCAAGAACCCGATCGTCACGACCGGGCCGGATCGCCGCGGCTTGCAGCACTTCGACGCCGTGAACAGCTCGGTGTCAAGCGTGCCCACGCTCGACGGGGGCGGCCTGCGGCGCTCGCCTTCCCTCGTCAAGCCGCTCCGCATGAACCGTGAGGTTATTCCGGTGGGGGTCGGCCAGCCGGCCCCCGGCGTCACGGGGTTCGGCGCCGGCGCCTTGTGGCCGGCCCCGGTGATGATCTATCCGGACGACGTCGTCCTCGTCGGCTCGCGGGTCTATGGCGGCAGTCTCGGCGAGGCTTTTCGCACAGGCAAGGACATCGGTCGCCTCGAAACGCTTAACCGCAATGCGCTCGACGCATACAACGAGCGGGTGGGGAATCCGCCCGCCGATCCGGCCGTCCGTTCGTCCGATGGGGGCAGCTACATCATCGGAAGCGGGTCCGGCCTTGCCTTTCTGGATGCCTACCAAGCCGGGAAGCGTACCGGCCAGTCCGTTGCCGAACTCGAAAGCGCTCGCGATCGGAACCTCCTCCGGACGGCTTCCGATGCGATCCGTCAGGGTCTGACCCTCTTCAGAGACGGCCGGTACGAAGAGGCGGCCGATGCCTTCCGCATGGCGTGCTCGTCGAACCACGGCGATGCGGCTGCCCGTATCCTGGCCGGACATGCATATTTCGCGACGGGCCGCTACGGGCAGGCGATGAGCTACATCCGCCGGGCGTTCCAGCTCCAGCCGAAGATCACGTACCTGAACTTCGACCTACGCCGGGACTATGGCCGTTCGGAC
>Ga0209018_1002247_pt1 | contig 13915 bp, 17 predicted proteins | sample YNPBryBLVA2012_FD_185814 | JGI IMG/M metagenome (GOLD analysis project Ga0209018, IMG submission 185814) | Anoxygenic and chlorotrophic microbial mat microbial communities from Yellowstone National Park, USA - YNP Bryant BLVA 2012 (SPAdes)... ...
TTTTTCAACTAGGCAGAATCGCTCAAATTAGGTCAAACATAGTTGCCAAGGAGGCGAATCGTGAAACTATACTTTCTTCGGCACGGAGCCGCGGGGGACCGGGAAACCTGGAGCGGTCCGGACTCGGAACGGCCTCTCACGGAGGAAGGGGAGCGGGAACTCCGGTCCCTGTCCAAGAAATTCGCGAAGCTGGGGTTCGCGGTGGAGGAACTCCGCACCAGCCCGTACTCCCGGGCCTTAGGCACCGCAAAGATCATAGCCAAGGGGCTGGGGCTCACGTCCAGTCTGACGATCGACGAACGGCTTGCCCCGGGTTTCGACTCGACGGCCCTCGGGGCTATGATCGTGGAGCGCCCCCGCTGCGCGTCTCTGATGCTCGTAGGGTATGAACCCGACTTCAGCAAAGTAATCGGTCAACTGACCGGTTGTCGGAATCTTGAGATGAAGAAGGCGGGCCTTGCCCGGGTGGATTACGACCTCGAGACGAAGACCGGATCCCTGGTCTGGCTGCTTCCGCCCAAGGTTTTGCTGGGAAGAGGATAGGAACGGTACTTCGGATTCTCATGAAGCCCTTTACACGAGCATTCCGAGGAACGAGACTGTTGATATGGAAACCCGTACCGAATACGCCGTCTCCGAGATCGGCCGGACCCTGATCGGGCGATTGCTTCCCGGCACGGACCTCATCCCGGGCATCCTTTCGATGTGTACAGATTCCGGGATCCGCTTCGGGTATATCGCGTCTCTGATCGGAAGTCTTTCCCGCGTCCGGTTCGTCTACGTGAACCGTGCGCCGGGAAAGTCTCCGGACGCGTCTAGAGGGTTCGTCTTCTCCAAGCCCAACGAAAAGGCGGGCCCCTTCGAGATCCTCTCCGCCCAGGGCACCCTGGGAGAGGAGGAGGACGGCAAACCGACCCTCCACCTCCACGCCCTTCTGTGCGACGAGAAGGACCGAATCTTCGGCGGCCATATCCTGGAAGAAGGCTGTCCGGTCCTGGCGACCGTCGAGGTCGTCATCCGGGAAACCCGAGGCATACGCCTGATCCGCGGCCCTGATGAGGAAGCGAAGGTCCGCCTCTTCCACGTCAGCGCGGGGTTCTAGTCCCCCTAGGGATCACCCGATCTCCCGCTCGATATACGCCGAGTAGTCCACCAGCTGAGGTTCGTAAGCCCTGTCCATCAGGGGACTTGAGATCAGGAAATCCGCGGTGGACCGGTTGCAGGCTATGGGAAGATTATACAAGACGGCGATGCGCAAAAGAGCCTTCACGTCCACGTCGTGGGGGTGCGGCGACATGGGGTCCCAGAAGAAGATGATGGCGTCCACCTCTCCGTCCGCGATCAGGGCACCCAGCTGTTGGTCCCCGCCCAAGGGCCCCGATTTCAGGCGGCGGATCGAAAAATCCTTGGGGTAAGAACCGCCCGCCTTCGCCCGTATCGTTTCCTCCACGAGCCGCCCGGTCGTCCCCGTGCACACCAGACGATGCCGCATCAGGGTGTTCCAGTTGTACTCCACCCACTCGACCATGTGCTTTTTCCGGTTGTCGTGGGCCACCAAGGCGATGCTTTTGATCTTGTCCATGATCCGAGTATCCACCGTCCCGGGCGGCGATGTCAATTTGGGACCCGACATTTCACCAAGTCCTCATCGGAGGCCGTAGCCCGTTGACGAGCAGGATATTGACTCCGGAGAAAGCGCCGTTGCCGGCAGCCTCTTTGCTGTCGCGATTGTCATTGTACCGGGAATTCGACCGTAACCCGGGTACCCGCTTCCGATTCTAACCTCGCGGAGCCTTTCAACTGCTCGCCCAGGATCCGGACCAGGGTGAGTCCGAAACCCGGGGAGGTCCTGGGATCCATTCCCGGAGGCAGGCCGATCCCGTCATCCCGCACGGAAAAGACGGCTCGGCCCTCACGGCGATGCAGGGAAACCTCGATCCGGCCGGATCGGCGCCCCTGGAAGGCGTACTTCATGGCGTTGGTCAAAAGCTCATTCAGGATGATCCCCAGGGGAAAGAGCTGTTTTGCGTCCAACGACAGTGATTCCAGGCGTTTATCGACGGTGATCGCCGAGCCGGACGGAAATAGGCCGATCACGGAATCCGTTAGATCGGAAAGATAATCGAACGCCGATATACCCCGGATATCCTCTTCTGCGGAAAGCATCGTCGTGTAGAGAGCCTGCATGCTATGAACCCGGCTCAAGGCCTCATTCAAGGCGGATCGGGCTTCCGCGCTTGAGACATACCCGGCTTGCAGGGACAGAAGGCTGGCGATGGAGGCTATATTGTTCTTGATCCGATGGTGGGTTTCCCTGAGCAGAATCTCCTTTTCCTCAAGGTTCCGCCTCAGCTCCTCCTCGGTTCGTTTCATTCGGCTTATGTTCGTATGGGTCCCGAACATGAGGGACGGCCGACCTTTCGAATCCCGGATCATAATCCGCCCCTGGTCCAAGATCCAGACCCAGCGACCGTCCTTGTGCCGCATCCGGAATTCACATTCGTAGTGTTCCGCCCGGCCGGACAGGCACTCGCCCAGCGCGGCTTCCGCCTTGCGAAGGTCGTCCGGATGGACCAGGCGGACCCAGGTGTTGTAGTCGTAGGGACTCAGCTCCGCAAGCGTGTACCCCAGCATGGACGCCCAGGTTTGGTTGAATACCGTCCGGTTGGTGCGGACATCCCACTCCCAGGTGCCCAAGCCGGCCCCGTCGATGATGAATTGGAGCCGCTGTCGTTCGCGCAGGAGTTCCTGTTCCGTCGAGCCGGCTGTCTCCATTCCCATCGCCCTCTCTCGTCCAATGACTGACCTGATTTACTATCTTGTCAAGCATCGGTCCTGTCAAGCGTACCGCCTAACGAGCCGGGATCGGGTGCGGGCTCCCCCCGCCGCCCCCTTGACGGCAGGAAATGCGCCACGCCGTCCACTTGACAGCAGGAAACGCGCCTCCCACGCCGCGCCGCCCCCTTGACCAAAAGGGTTAACATCGTTAACCTAGTGATCAGACTCTGTTAACACAGTTAACAGAGTCGAGCGAAGGAGAACCCGGAATGCCCGAAGCGGAGACCGCCGATACCCGGCATAGGATCCTGGACGCGGCGGAGGAGATCGCCCGAAAGAACGGACTGGATTCCCTTTCCATGCGGGCCATCGCGGAGCGGATCGGCCTGTCCGCCCCGGCCGCGTACCGGCATTTCCGGTCCAAGTCCGAGATCGTCCGGGCCATGATCGAGCGGGGATACGGCCGCTTTGTCCGGGGGCTCAAGGCCGCCCGACGCGGCGCCAAGGGACCGGAAGAGGTCTTGGCCGCCACGGTCCGGTACTACCTCCGGTTCTGGATCCGGGACCGGACAGGCTTCCAGCTGGCCTCGGAATGGTCTCGGAACGAAGTATCCTTGACCGGAACCGCGATCGCTTCGGGTTCCTTCGGGGATATCCCGGATCTGGTCGCGGCGATCCTGGCCGGATCCCGAGACCCCGTCGAGATCGCTCGGATCGGCCGTTGGACCTGCGCGACCCTGTACGGATTGGCCCTCTCCCTGGTACAGGACGAGGGGATTCCGCGGGCCCGGGAAAAAGAACTAGTAAACTCGGCCGCCGACTTTTTGGTCGGGGCCGTACGGACCGCCGCTTCGGGGCGGACGGAAGGAGCGTCCGGCAAGATCGGGTAGCGTACGGACGCCCGAATAGATCGGATCTGCGCGCCGGAACGGGCGTGGAAGGAGAGTTACATGCGATCGGAAGGAAGGCGGCGGGCCGTTTCGGCCGCCGCCGCGCTTGCCCTGCTGTTAGGCGGCTGCGCGTTCATGGGAGAGATCGACCGGATCGAGATCGAGGATCCAGATCTGACCAAGGCGGCGGACGGAACGTGGATCGGGGAGTGCACCACGACCCTGGTCTCCGCCCGGGTTTCCGTGGATACCCTGTCCCACAAAATCGAAGACATCGAGATCCTTAACCACGACTGCGGGAAAGGCAAACCCGCCGAAGCTATCGTGGATCGCGTCATCGACGCCCAAAGCCTAGACGTGGACACCGTCAGCGGGGCCACGGGAAGCAGCAAGGTGATCCTCCGCGCGATCCAGGACGCCTTGGATAAGGCCGTCGCGGCGGGTACCGCGGGGGAGGTGGAATGAACATTGGGTTGCGTATCCTGATCGGACTAGCCGCCGCGGGCGCCCTGATCCTGACAGCCCTCCTTGCGGCCGTGAACCTTGGCGGCTTGGAACGCCAAGCCCGGGCGGACGTAGGCCGGGCTTGGACCCTGCCGCCCGCTTTCGAGTACGCAGTCGGAGCGTCCGCACAGGATCCGGCGGCCGGCACAGCCCCGCCCCCCGCCGGGACAGATGCACTAGCAGCCGGCGGCGCGGCAGCTGACAGCGGACCCGATGCAGCCTGGGTGGACACGCCCCTGGCCGCGCCCGGCGTCCCGGTTACGGACGCCGACATCGAGGCCCTGCCAGAACCAGCCCGGCGCTATTTCCGGCACGCGGGCGCGGTCGGGAAACCTAGGATCACCTCCTTTTCCGTGATTCTAGAGGGGCGGATCCGGAACGGTCCTGTGGATCCTTGGATGCCCCTGGTCATGCGGCAATTCAACCGCCTGGATAACCCCGCCCGGGTGGTCTTTTTGACCTCCACCAAGCCTCCCATGAACGGGATCGACTCCTTCCTGGACGGGCGGGGACGGATGCTCATCAAGGCGGTCAACCTGATCAAGGTCGTGGATTCCCGATGGCCCGAGATGGCCGTGTCAGCCTTCGCCACCTTCCTGAACGACCTTACCCTCTGCCCCTTGGCGTACTTCAGCCTGCCCCTGCGCTGGCGGCAGGTCGGACCGGACGACGTAAAACTGTCCATGACCCACGAGGGGATGACGGTCACCGCAGTCATGACCGTGGACGCCGAAGGCCGACCCGTCAACTGGCGGACCGATGATCGCTATGCGGAGGTGAAGGGCAACACCATGAAGGACCGCTGGTCCACGCCGTTCGAGGGAACCAAGGAGCTCGCAGGCCTCCGCATTCCCGAAAAAGGCGCGGGAGTCCACGATTACGACGGGACCCCCTACGTCTACGTGGAACTGGACCGCATCTCTTCCCTTGTTCTGGACGCCGAGAGCCTGCCCGGACGGCTGTAGCCTGGACGCGCCGCGGCCGCGGCTTAGACACGGCCGTGCCCCGGGCCGGACCTGAACGCCGACCGCAGCTTGCCCTAAAAGGGCACACGCGGTCGGCGGCCGTTTTTGTTTTTTCACGATCCCCTGACACGGTTCTCGCGGCGGTCTCATGATTTCTTCGTATACAGAAAGTATGAGAAGCCGAATCATCGCGATCGTAGTCCTCTCCGCCCTCGCCTTGGTTCCCGGACGGATCACATCCGCCCAGACTTCAAAATCCGAACGGGCCCTGCTCCTCACGGCCAAGTTCCTGGAAAGCTATGACAAGCTTCCGACCGAGGGAAGCGCGGAATTCCTGATCAAGGCCTCCGGGCGGGGATCCTACAAGAAGCTGTTGGAGCGGTGGTATCAAGGAATCGCCGCAGGAACGCCGTTGTCCTATGAACTCGACCCGTCCTACGACGGACTCCTCCGCATGATCCGGTCGGACGCCCCGGATTTGGAAGCGCTGTTCCGCCGAGCCGCCCGGGAGTTGACCGAGCTGTCCTACCGGAATTTCGACCTCTATCTGGAGGCAGCCTCGACCGGGGGAGCCTTCACGGCGGACGGGGGCTTCGACGCGCGCCTCCTGGACGAGGCCTTGGCGACGGAGCGCTACGCTGCGCAATTCGACGAGATGGTGAAGCGGGAACGGGCCGCCAAGGCCGTTCTCTGGTCGGTGCTGGACGATCCCCGCCTTAAACCGAACGTCCCGTTTTACCGCTTCGTCTACGAGCGTGTCACCCGGATGCGGGAACGCATCCTTGCCCGGCATGAGGCGGTGCGGCAACAACAAAAAGGCGTCGCCCGGGTCGGCTAGGAGTCCGCGCCGAGGATCCCAGGATCTCGACAGGTACCCTTAGCGGAACGCGGGAAATCTCTCCAGGATAGACCCCGGGTACGAGAAGGGCTTCAGGTCCTTCCAGGGGATGAAGAGACGGACAGGCTCGCCTTCCAGGGCCTTGAACGCGTGGGGAAAATCCAAGGGCAGGACAAAGACCATCCCGTCTTCCCTCAGCTCCGCCTCGAAGAGCAAGTCCGGGGTATACTCGATTCCGGAGGTCAGGGAGCGGATCATCGACTCTTCCTCCGGATGGGCGGCGACCAGGGCACGCACCGCCTCCTCCAGGGCCGGGACCGTCTTGGGCTGGACGAAGCGGACCACCTCGAGGTCATCCCGGAACATGTACTCCGAACCCAGCAGGGCGCCGTTACGGGTGTCCACCGTGACGGTTTTGCGGGACACGGCGGTGTAGGAACCCGTCGACTGGATCCGCCAGACCACCTGGAGGATCCCTCGGCCGTTGTAGACAGCCTCCGCCCGGGCCTCGTCGAAGGGCCGCTCCCCCGCCGCAAAAGCGGCCCGAAGACCCTCCGCGTCCCGGCCCTCGAACAAGCCCGCCGGTCCGATACGGGCGTTGACCGCATCCCGGACGGTCGGGTCCTTTAGAGAACGTACGATCGGATACTCCAGGACCGCCGTGCCCGAAGCCCCGGGGCTGTCCGTGGGGAACTCCAGGCGGACCCGTTCCAGGTCGACGGCGCCCGGGAGGGGCCGGTCCGAGGGTCCCGCGCAGCCCGCCAGGAACCCCGCCGCCAGAAAACCGGCAAGAACCATCGAGAGGGCCCATACACCCCCGGCCCCTGGAACGGGTCCAACGGAGGCTCTCATCAAAAGAACTCTCTCAAGCTCTCATCGATACCCTTTTTCATCTCGTACCAGAACGAGAGCCCCGCCTCCGTGCGGTCCTTCTCGAACTCCTCGATCCACCGGGCCAGCTCGGGATCCGCGTCGCCCTCCACGTCCCGGCGGCGCTTCAAAAAGCTCACCACGAAGTCCAGGTTCCGCTCGCTCTCCCAGTAGACCGAGGCGTTGCGGCTGTTGATCCGGCTGGCGCAAACGGCCGTGGCGGCCAGGAAGCGGTCCCGCTTCCCGTAAAGGGACTCCAGGATCTCCGGAAGCATCTCCTCGGACCAGCCCCGGTGGAAACGGCAGACCCCCAGGTTGTCCATGACCAGCTCCTTCTTGAGCCGGTCGGCGCAGGCACGGCCGAGCTTCCGGGGGGGCAGGAACTCGGGGCCGTAGTGCATGTAGTACTTGCCCATGATGGCCATAGGGGCCAGGGCCCCGGGAGTCCAGTACTGGTTGGGGACCATCCAGCCCCGCCTTCCGTTGGCGGTGTGCACGAAGGAGTCCAGGATTCGAGCGCCCCGCTCCTTGGCGACCTTCCGGGCGAACTTGCGCACTCCCTCGGACAGGTCCACAATCCCCCGCTTTTCAAGAATAGTGTTTATCAGACCCTCCGCCAGGTCCGCGTTGGCCGCCGAGTCCGCCACGGGATCGAAGCGGTCCGCGTCGAACTTCGGCTTGCCCGAGACTCCCAGGTCCGCGCCGGAAAGCACGCACCGGTCCAAGAGATCCATGAACCAGGCCAGGACACCGCCCAGGGAGATCCCGTCGAAGCCCGCGGCGTCGGCCTTGTGGTTCAGCCGCTCCGCGGCCCGCTGGTCGAAGATCCCGCACAGGGGGCCCAGGGTCTGGTAGGGCTCATAGTCCTTCTTGAACTCTCCGTTCATCTTCTTGCAGACGGCCGCGCAGGGTTCCCCGCAGGTGGCCTGCTTTCGGGGCTGGATGGTCTCCTCGTTGAACTGCTTGAGGTAGTGGTCCAGGATGAGGCGTTTGTGGAGGTCGAGCCTGGCGTCCTCCGTGTCGAAGATCGTGCGGTAGTTGAAGGCCATCACCCGGCCCTTGAGGGTGGCGTAGTTCACCCCGAAGGTGCCCCCGGTCTCGAACTTGGGGTCGAAGCGGTACTTGGTGGTGCTCTCGAAGTCCTTGGCCGCCAGCTTCTGCTTGTACTTCTGCTCGAACCACTCGTCCGCCACCTTGCGGTCCCGGAAGTCCTCGTCCAGGAAGGTCCCGCCGAAGACCACCGCGGCCAGGCCGTGCTCCTGGAGCATGTTCGAGCCGAAGCCTCCCCGGCCCGCCCAGGTGTCCACGTAGGTCAGTTTTCCCTTGACGACCGGCGCCGACCCGATGGCGCCGAAGTCCGTGGACCGGGCCCACGGCCCCACCGCCAGGACCCGGGGGTCCGTCTCGTAGCGGCTACCGTACTTGTCCAGGACCAGTTCCATGAGTCCGTACAAGCCCCCCCGGCCGTGGGACCAGGCCTCCGCCAGGTCCACAGGGATGACTTCCACGTCGATTTCCTCGCCGTGGCTCCGGTTGAGGTAGAGGATCGAGGGGACGGGCGCCTTACCCACTATGCTGATCAGGTTGATGCCGAGGTTGTCGAAGGCGACCCCGGCCCCGCCCATGGAGGAGATGTAGAAGCCCCTCCAGCAGGGGGAGAAGCCGTTGACGATCAGGCGGTTGGAGCCCGGCAGGATGGAGCCCGCGAAGATCCCCACCCCAATGTTGAGGCTCCGCCACCTGTCCGTGATGTGGAGACCCAGGTCCACGGGCCCGAAGTAGTCCCCGACCTTGTAGCGCCGGAGTCGGTAGAATCCCGTGGACGGATCGACGAAGAGAACCCTCTGGACTGCTTCCATGATCGCCTCCCCGGACCCGGCCTGTCCCGGCGGCGGGTCCAGGGGTCAGTATTCTACCGGGGAACGGGGGGTGTCAATCCGAGGAGCCGGGTTTCCGGACGCGCCGGGCGTAGGCACGGACCCACTCTTGGGTGAGCCGCTGCCCCGCGGGGGTTCGCCAATCCTCCGCCAGGGCGGCATGGCACTCCACCCCGCGGCCCGGTCGGTCGTGGTGGCAGAACCGGCACTCCAGGGGCTCTAAATCTGTACCGTGGAGAGCGCAGAGCCCGTTCGTCAGAAAGGTACAGGCCCGGCCTGCAGGCACCGCGGCGGCGATCCACCCCTCCAGGCCCGCCACCGCAGGCGCCAGGACGCCCACCTTGTGCCCGGGATACCACTCCAGGGTCATCCGAGGACCGAGCCCAGCCTCCAAGGCACGGGCGGCCTCCTCCACGGTCCACCAGCCCGGCCGCTCGCAGTAGGACCGACAGGTCCCGCAGGAGCACGGTTCGGAGGGCGGAAAGCGGAGCGCCAGGGAAGCCCGCTTGCGCCGGGCCGCCCGGGTCATGGGCCGCGTTCCGCCGGAACGAGGACGGCCCACGCCACGGTGCCGCGAGCCTGCCCAGATCGATCCTGGTTCATCGAGTCGTCCGTCCCCTCACGGCTCAGGGGCCGTCTTCTCGACCACGATCCGGAGAAAGGTGATCAACCCTTCCAGATCCGCCTCGATCAGGGGATCCTCCGCCTCGATGGCGCGTTGGAAGTCCCGGAAAATCCGGTGTCCGTCCTCAAGCGCCTTCGATTCCAACACGTCGACCTGGCCCGTTCGGACCCAATGCCGTGCCCACCAATCCACGGTATGCCAGGAATAATAACCGGGATCCCAAGAAGGAAGCAGGTTTCCGGGCACCTCATCAGTGAAATCTCGCAGGGTGCCGGGCACGATGATGCCGACCCTCCCGCCCGGCCGGAGGACAGGGAGAAGATATCGATGCAGGAAATAATCGTCGGTCGCGAAGTACTGGAAGGAATTCACCCCCACCACTGCATCGAAAAACCGTTCCGGAAATGGTAGGTCTCGGGCTTCCGCCTTGAGGGGGAATACGAGATCGCGGCAACCGGCTTCCTCGACCCGCCGCCAGGTTTCTGTGGGGCTAAACCAGGTATCCGCGGCCCATACCTGGACGCCGAACTCCCGGGCCAGGAAGATCGCGTCGATCCCCTTGCCGCACCCAAGGTCCAGGACCCTCATCCCGGGTGCCAGGTCCATGCGGTCCGCCAGGAGCTCCATCAGCTGGAGACAGTGGGAACCCGCCGCGTTTTCGGCCACCCAAGCAGGATCGTACCCCGCGGTCCGGGGATACCGACCGTCGAGCTCCGGGTTCTTGATCCAGGACAGGTTCACGGCAGGTACCCCCGAAGCACAGGAAGATCTATCCAGGACACACTCCCGGAACCTCGATGGATGCGTACTGACGGAGGAAGATTCTCGAAGATGCGTTCGAAATTGTCGTCGTCCGAGAAGGCGATCGTGAGACGCAGACGTTCCCCGGGTTCTACGCTTACGGCCAGGGGCAAAAGGTCGATTCGGAGATCCTCGGGGAGACCGGGTGTAAGGCGAAGCATATCCTCTTGAAAATACCGCCGATACGGCAATCCCAGATACCGGAACGGGGGCGCATAGGTGTACCGGAACGATGCCCGAAGCATGCCCTCCGTAAGATACTCCGCTTTACTTCCGGATTTGTCTACCCAATCCAGGTAGACGAAAACGTCCAAGTCGCGGGAATCCGTTTCCAACCGTAGATTGACTATTGGATGCCCAACAATCTCCATGCCCGACGTTAAGGGTTTCGTCTCGTACTGCAGAATACAACCGGGTTCCGCTCTTCGAAGAGAATAATCCGCTCCCCAATTGACCGCTGTCCACCGGGATCGGTTTCCCGTGGTCGCCCCGTATGTCCCGATTCCAGACTCGGGCGGACGGAACACATCCCACCCGTTCCAGATAGGCTCGATGGAAGACAGCCTGCCCTTGCCGTCAAGACTATCGCGAAGCTCACGGGATCCTTCGGGGCCGCTAAGGTGGAGTCTGCAGAAATGGATACCTGGTACGGGCCACCTCGAAACCGATCGCCAATCCCCCCGACCTTTCGACCCGGATACGAAAACCCGGATGGGTGGCTCCTGCATACTGCCGTTTTCGATCCCCTTGAGCCACCGGTCGTACCAGCGCATGATCTCGACGGAAAAATCCATATCCCTGGCCTTGCCTTCGAGCCCATGATGGTCGACACAGCGCATTAAAAGTTTCCGGGGTACCGTCAGGTTTTCGTACCACAGGAACATATCCCGGGAAAAAAAATCCAAAAATCCGCCGACCAAGAATGCGGGAACCCCGGCGGCGTTGATCTTGTCCAGAAAGGGATAGAGGGCCATCCAATCCATCCAAGGCCGGGTTCCGTTTGAAGTCAGGCTGTCCCGGAACGGATACTCCCGGAAAAGGTTCACGGAGCCCCCGGCGACATTGGATCCGCCCCGCTCCGCCCGCGCTGCCGCTAGAAGAGAGCCGTCCTTGTCCGAGTCCACGGGAACCACGATCTGCCCGTCCAGAACCTCCTGGGACCAGGTGAAGAAGGAGGTGAAAGACGTACACAGGATTCCGCCGGGTCGTACCACCGCGGTATAGTTGTCCAGAGAGGCGGACACGGGTAGGATACATTTCAAATGAGAATTCCCCGAGGCGGCGGCTGCGAATTGGATCTGGGCCTGCTAGGAATCCCCGTACATCCCGATATTGCCGTCGCACCACGGCTGGGCCGCGATCCAATCCAGTACAGCCGAAGCCTCCCGGGACGCGTCATCGAAGGATGGGCTCGGTCGTCCGAAGGAAGCTCCCGTTCCTGCCCGTTCTACAACAATCACGGCGTATCCGTGCTTAAGCATGCCGCCCAGCCAGTCAGTACGGGCTACAGCATCCGCCAGATGTCCCCGGGAATAGACCGCCTTTCGGATCCTCATCGCGGCTCTCTCAAAAAGTCCCATTTTAAAGAGGTCCGCCGCGAGGTTTTGCCCCGTATCGTCGAAGAGCCGGAAGGCGCGTAGGTACGGCGTGTACTTAAACAGAGCCGGGAAGGGTACCTCCGCAGCCTTGCCCCTACGCGCCGGAAGGAAAAGATCATAGGCCAACCGGGTTCCGTCCGGAAGCTCCAAATAATCGGACGTTCGGATATTGCCGTCGTATACCGTTTTCCCATTAATCCTTATTCCCTCAAGATCGGGAGCACGCAGTTTATTGATCGTGCTGACCAGGACGAGTATGCAGGTCAACCCGCAGAACAAAACAAGGGTAAGGATAAGATTCACTTTCATCACAACCTCCAAAGCCAACCCAGAAAGTATGCTTTTGGCAGTTTATACTAACGAACGTTCGTTATTTATAACTAGCGAACGTTCGTATGTCAAGCCCTTCTCTAATTTGAAACTCCATAGTATGCTTTGGTTTGGAGTGAACCAGCATGAACAAAAAACCTGCATCGAATCATGCAACGTCTCCGCAGACACCTCCGCCCACCCGGGATCGTATCCTTTCCGCCGCGGCAGCGCTCTGCAGGGCCCGGGGCTTGGACGCAGTCTCGATCCGGGATATCTCCGCCGCGGTGGGGATCCGGGAAGCGTCCTTGTACAATCATTTTCGAAGCAAGGATGAGCTCCTGGGCACCATGATGGATTTCCTGCGCTCCGGAATTTCCGACGCATGGTTCCTGGACCGTTCCCGGTCCAGGGAGGAAGAGATTCTTAGGATCCAAGCGGAGATCAAGAGCAGTGGACTGGAGGCCTTACTCACGGATGCCCACGAGAGCTGGATAGAGGCGATCCGTAACCGGCCGCCTTACTTGGACATCCTCCGGGTGGTGGTTAGCGGGCAGTTTCACGACGGCCGAGCTCGTGAGGCTTTTCGGACTTATCTCTACTCCGATCTGGCCGACGTCCACGGCGTTATCTTCGAAGCCGCCCGCAGGGCCCGGGCGGTTCGATCGGACTTGGATCTCCGGGATCTTACGGAACTCTATTTTGCGGGGCTTCTCCTGGCCTTCGTGAAAACCTTCGAACAGGATTCCCTGGAAGCCTTGAGCGGAGAAGTCCGGCGGCACATCCGGGCGTTCTGCGCGATGGCGGGGTGGAAAGCTCCGGGTTCCGTCATCCGGCCCGCATAGCGTCCGGACAACCCGGTGCGGTTGACACCCGGCAAAGAAAGGGATCGGCATGTCGACAGATGTGATCATAGCGTATTTTTCCGGTACGGGCGGAACGAGGAGAATCGCGGAACATTTCATGGACGCGATTCTCGAAAAGGGCAAACGGGCAGCGCTTATGTCCCTTGATCCCCGATACAGGGACAGCAACAAAGAACATGTGGTTTCCATCGCTGACGACGACACGAGACTGATCTTGCTTTATGCCGTTCATGAGATGGATGCGCCGCGTCCGGTGTTCGATTTCATCGACGACCTGAACGAATACCCTAAAATGGCGGTATCCGTGATCTCTGTATCCGGAGGGGGAGAGGTCTGGCCCAATACCGGCTGCAGGGTCAACGTAATAAGAATGTTGGAAGAAAAAGGTCATGAGGTCTTCCACGAATGAATGATGGTGATGCCCTCAAACATCCTGGTCTACACCAAGAAAGAAATCGCCCTGCGGCTGCTGGCGGTTCTGCCGGAAAAAACGAGGCGGTACGCGGATGAAATCTTGGACGGGAAAATAGTTAGGAACGAAAAGCGCGGCAAGATGATGCTGTTTTCCACCCGGTCGAAATCCTACGCCCGGTATTTGAGGAAAGCGGGAAGGCGATTTTTCACCACCGGTTCCTGCTCCCGATGCCAGTGGTGCGTGGAGAATTGTCCGACAACGAATATCTCGATGGCGGATGGAAGAATCCAATTCGCGGAGAATTGAGGCTGTCCCGTAACTTCCCCCCAGCGACCATTTTAGGTATAATGGCAATGGGGGAGGGGTATGCCAAAGTTTCGAACCTATGATCAGCACCAGAGCGTGATGCGGCAGCTTGTGCCTGCGCAGTTGCTCGAAGAAGACCATCCGGCGAGGATCGTGGATGCTGTGGTAGAGAGACTGGACCTCGAGCAGATATACGCGTCCTACAAGGAGGAGGGGAAACCGGCCTATCATCCCAAGATGATGTTGAAGGTCCTGTTCTACAGCTATCTGATC
>Ga0209018_1002249_pt1 | contig 13898 bp, 16 predicted proteins | sample YNPBryBLVA2012_FD_185814 | JGI IMG/M metagenome (GOLD analysis project Ga0209018, IMG submission 185814) | Anoxygenic and chlorotrophic microbial mat microbial communities from Yellowstone National Park, USA - YNP Bryant BLVA 2012 (SPAdes)... ...
AAAGCGAGGTCCAAGATGCCAAAATTTACAACATTATTTTTCGTAACCTAACTCCCAGAGTTTTGTTTGTTTCTTGTCGAGGTACTAGTCAACTACACAAAACTCTGTCATTGGTTAGATTGTCAGTCTAACATAGCAGTTTGGCTTGTGATTTTATGTTGTAATATTTAGAGTAGTTTTGGTTTAATTAGAATAAACTAGTGATTTGCTAAATAAATGCTGTTGTATTGACAAAATTGGTACGTTTAACTTTAAGGCTTAAAGCCTAAGCTTGCACGATTAGCTCAGTGGTAGAGCATTTCCTTGACGTGGAAAGGGTCAGAGGTTCGAATCCTCTATCGTGCACCACTAAATTTGCCTAAATTAGATGAAAATTAAGTTTTGTGGGTTTACTAACCAAACTGATGTTTTAGAATGTCTTAGCTTAGACATCGACTATTTTGGTTTTATTGTAAATGTTAAGTCTAGCAAACGTACTATTAGTCCAATTGAAGCCGTTGACTTAGCTAATTTAGTAAAAACTGAGTCTAGTAAACAAACTGTGGCGGTAGTGGTAAATCCTGAACAATCTTTGTTAGAAGAGCTGTTGTCTAGTCAAGCGTTTGATATAGTGCAGTTACACGGTCAAGAATCAATTGATTTATGTAAGCAAATTAAGCCAACAGTAGAGGTGTGGAAAGCAGTGACTGTGGAGTTTAGCGTTGAAACTATCAAAAATTATGTCGAAGTAGTGGATAAATTTGTTTTTGACTTACCTAAAAACTTGGCTACACAAGTTAACCAGTCTTCTAGACTGGACTTTTACCAACAACTAACAGCTCTAGGTAAACCAGTATTTTTGGCTGGTGGTTTGAATACTAATAATATCTACGATTTGTTAATATCTTTTCAACCTTGGGGAATTGATGTGGCTAGTGGTTTAGAATCCTCTCCAGGTAAAAAAGATCAGACAAAAATACAAAGCTTTTTGACTGAAGTCAGGCGATTTAGACAAAACTTAGAAAACCAAGTATGGTTTGGTAGTTGTTGCTGACAATATTTTTATGGCTAAAATTCTACATTTTCATTCTGCTTTAGTCACCAATGACCATGGTGGAGCCGAGACCTTTATTAGAAATTTTTTAGAGGACACCAAGGATCATCACGACCACATCTTGATTGGTTCAACTAAATCTTGGCAGGAAATTTTTCGACAGTACAACCAAACTGTCATTCCAGCGTTAGATGGTTTTGAGGCAGTTACGATTAAAAATTTACTGTTGGCTCCAATCTCTTTTATATTGGGAGCGATAGTATTTTTTAGGTATTGTCGAGTAATTCAGTCAGTTGATGTCCTGTTTATTCCTTTGGCTTCGTACACGGCTGTGTATTTTGTCTTGCCTTGGGTAGAATTATTTTTTCGTAAGCCGATAGTATTCATAATTCACAACAACTGTACTCGAGCTACAGCCAGTAACCCTTTACGGTTTATCATTCAGTACTTTTGGAGTCGTTATCCAGTAATTTTTAACACTCAGGCATCTTTACACAGTTTTACCCAAGCCGGGTTTAAACCAACGAAGCCGATAATTATCTATCAAGGAGTGATTTCCCCGGAAACCAAAGACATTACTGTTTTACCTCAAGGTCAGAGTTTAAGGCTAGGTTTTTTGGGTAGAATTAACTCTGGTAAGGGTTTATCGGATATATTAGCTATTTTAACCAAAGTTGTTGACCAGTTAAGAATGCCTATGGAACTGTGGATTGGCGGAGATGGTGAACTATTTAAAGAATTGAGCACTAAATATGTTAGTACTGATAAATTAAAAATCACTTGGTTAGGTTATGTTCACAATAAAACAGAATTTTACAAACTAGTTGATTTATCAATCTTTCCCAGTAAGATGGAAAGCTTTGGCTTAAGTTTAATAGAGAGTTGGGCCTATGGGGTGCCAGTGTTGACTACTGATTTAGAAGTTTTTTTAGAGCTAAAGTCGCTGGCTCCCGAGTTGGAACGGAAGTTAATATTTAACCTAAACCAACCCGAAACTTTATTGGAAAAACTAAACTTTTTTTGGGAAAATTTTGCCACCTACCGTAATTTGGAATATGCCCAAAGTCTACGTAACACCGTTAAACAATATTTTGATTTTTCTCAACAATTAAAGAAATATAAGCAGGTACTGCAAATTGATTAACCTTTGAGTTTGTGGTACAGTTTGCTAATCACCGGTTGGCCGAACCACCAGAGCAAAATGGCACTAGCCAACATTAGGGGCACTGTCCAAATTTGGCCAAATAAACTAGTCCAAGGGTTGTCAGCCACAGCCACACACTCGCCACTATTTAGTCGTTTTTCTTTGCTGCCACACTTGGGTATACAACGTCCATCAAACCAATCGAGATTACCTTGGCACGGTTGATTGAGGTCACGACATCGACCCAATTGATCGCGAAATTGATTGTTGGTACACACTGGTTGGCAACTACCTTGAACAAATTCTTGACCTTCAGGGCAACTAGGGTTTTCTGGGCCAATATACAATTCGATAGTTTGTAATCCTGGGCTGGTGTCTGGACTAGATTGCTGATAATCGGGGTTGAAAATTAGTCTAACCGTTTGTCCAACCTTAGCTTGTGGTGATACTCGTAGACCTAAGCGTATGCACCCGGTAGCTCGGGGAGGGAGTTCGGAGACTTGGTTGCCGCTAGGTTCGTACAAGACTTTAGCCGATTGAGGTCCATAAATTAGTTCTTGCTCGTTGACAAACAAACTTTGGCTAATAGGGTAGTCAAAGCCGTCATATTCATTGGTGCACAAAGGAACTGGAGGCATTTTAGTTTGTGGATCTGGTTGGTAATAAAGATCGTGTATCCATTGCTTATCGATCACTAAACCTTGTCCTTCTAAACGCAAGTGCACACTAACATTCGGGGTAACCGTAGTTTTAGTGGGGTTACCATAGCGAAAGTAAACAAACATTAGGTCTTTGTAATTAATCGGTATTGGCTTAGTAATTTCGGTTTGTAGGCTTGGTTGAGTGTTATCCTGGGTTTTACTGAAGACGTTGACACTATAGCTAAAAGCCAACCAAATCGCAACTATTAATCCTACCCAAATTTGCCCAGCCTTAAACAGCAACATTCTTTTGAACAATTTTAATTCGTTATTTTAGCCAAAAAGTAATGTTCAAATAGTTAACGAAATTAGACACTAGCCAATACATACCTAAAATTAGCCCCATTAGTACTAGAAAATTAACCAACAGTAAAGTTGGCTGAGAGAACTTTTGTAATTTAGGCAAAATACGGGTTTCTACTAAAGACTCCACTTGCACCATAATTACTCCGATAATCAACATTGATACCAGTCCAAAGATAGCCCATAACAAAATGGGTGATTGATTAAATACCCAAGGATAAAGATTAGCTTGGGCCAAACCCCAAGAGACTACCCAAGACAAACCTGAACCAACGATAGTGTAGATTAGTAAAGACAAAATAGTAACTAATAACACACTGTTAAGGTCCTGGTAAAAACCAGATTTTGACTGTTGTTCAACTTCTGGTGTGCTGGTGTTGTTTTTTTTAGCATCAGTAACTGAAGTTTCTTCGGTTGATTTGGTTGGTTGATTTGCTTGAGGATTAGGGTTATTGGTTTCTGGTTGCATAGGCTTATTTTGGTTAAAATGCCAACTAGAAGTTCAAGTTTTGTTTAGAGTTTTGTCAACTAAAAAACTTGTTTGACAACAAGCAGGTTTCTTGCTCTAGTTTACCTAGTCTGGGTTTGTACCTATAAGATAGAAATTTTCGGGGATCGTCTAGTGGTAGGACGTCAGTTTCTGGCACTGAAAACCGGGGTTCGAATCCCTGTCCCCGAGCCAATGGTTATTTATTAGTTGTTTAGTTGACTTAATTTGCGTTTTTTACTTAAAATAGGTCCTACTTACTGAATTGTTTTGGAGCTTACACAACTGAGTGAAGACAACTAATAGCAACAATTGTAGTTATTCTGTAGACTACTAATTTTATGGCTAAGTCGTCTGCTGGCAATCGAAACCTTTGGCAAGCCAAAAAAGCTAAAAAAGACGAGTTTTATACTCAATTAGCTGATATTGAAAATGAATTAAAACATTATAAAGACCAGTTCCGCGGGAAAATTGTTTATTGCAACTGCGACGACCCGTACGAAAGCAATTTTTTCAAATATTTTGCCGCTAACTTTAACGCCTTGGGTTTAAAGAAATTAATCACTACGAGTTACAGCGGATCACCGATTGCGGGGCAACAATTACCATTGTTTGAAATAGGAGGTTTAAAGGAAATAAAACCAAAGGATGCTGAAGCATATAGAATTGAAATTAATGAAGTTCCAGATTTTAATAAAGATGGAGCAATAAGTCTTGAAGATGTAAAGCAGTTGCTAAAACATAAAGCTAACGTCTCCGCGCCATTGAAAGGCAACGGCGATTTTCGCAGTGAAGAGTGCATTGAGTTGCTCAAGCAAGCTGACATTGTTTGCACAAATCCTCCATTTTCTTTGTTTCGTGAATATGTTGCCCAACTTGTAGAATACAAGAAAAAATTTTTGATTATCGGTAGTCTTAATGCTATAACCTATAAAGAAATTTTTCCTCTAATTAAGGAAAATAAAATGTGGCTTGGATATGGTTTTAAGGGTGGAAACGCATATTTTTATACCCCACATATAAGAGAATTTGCAAATGGTGTATATAACGAAAAGACCGGCCTTGTTAAGTTTAGAAATGTAACTTGGTTTACTAATCTTGATACTACCAAACGCCACGAAGAATTAGTTTTGTATAAGAAATACAATCCTAAAGAATATCCTAAGTACGACAATTATGATGCCATAGAGGTTTCTAAAACTTCTGATATCCCGATGGATTATGATGGCGTGATGGGTGTGCCAATCACATTTCTTAGTCAATATAATCCTGATCAGTTTGAGATTTTATGGACAACAGATCGAGGAGGCGATGGCATGCTTGAAGATATTAAATTGCCTTACACAAGATATGATGCGCCAGTCGTTAGCGGAAAAGGTATTTATAAAAGAATTTTAATTAAAAACAAGAAAGTCAAAAAGTAATATGAAAATTGAATTACATAAAATTCCAGTTCGTGAAGTTGTAAATGGTTTTAAAGACAGTGGAATAGAAGGTGTTGTTGCCTATGGTGGAAAGTTAGACGTGCGGCCAAAATATCAGCGTGAATTTGTTTATAAAGAAAAGCAAAGAAATGCAGTGATCGAAACAATCAAAAAAGGTTTTCCGCTGAATGTGATGTATTGGATGGTAAAAGAAGACGGCACTTACGAAATGCTTGACGGCCAACAACGAACGATTAGCATCGGGCAATATGTTAGTGGCGATTTTTCTCTTGATAATCTCTTTTTCCATAATCTTACCAAAGGAGAACAAGACCAAATTTTGGATTATGAGCTGATGATTTATTTTTGCCAGGGAACAGACAAAGAGCGGTTGGAGTGGTTTAAAACCATCAACATTGCCGGAGAAAAATTGACCGATCAAGAAATTCGCAACGCGGTTTATACTGGACCGTGGCTTTCTGATGCCAAGATAAAATTCAGCAAACCAAACTGCGCAGCATATTTATTGGCAAATGACGGCGGAGCATTGCTTTCTGGTTCACCAATCAGGCAGGAATATTTGGAAACCGCGCTTTCGTGGATTAACAATGGAGAAATTGAAGACTATATGGCAAGACATCAGCATGATGAAAACGCCAACGAGTTGTGGGAGTATTTTCAAAATGTGATTGCTTGGGTACGCAAAACTTTTCCTTATTACCGCAAGGAAATGGCACATGTTAATTGGGGTGAATTATACAATCAGTTTAAGGATGAAAAATTAGACCCACACAAACTAGAGGTGGAAATTAAACAACTGATGCAAGATGAAGACGTTACTAAAAAATCTGGTATTTATCCTTATGTTCTAACGCGGAAAGAAAAATATTTAAACGTCCGGGAGTTTACGGAAAAAATGAAACGCGAAGCCTACGAAAGGCAAAACGGCATTTGTCCACTTTGTGGTAAGTGGTTTACTTTTGAACAAATGGAAGCCGATCACATTACCCCATGGAGTTTGGGGGGTAAGACGGTAGCTGAAAATTGCCAGATGTTGTGTAAGGAGTGTAATCGCAGAAAAGGAGGGGTGTAAACAAGTCAAACTGTTTGAATTTAGTTAATTTCTTGTGTAGCTAGTAGTGGGTTTGGGTTGAATTAGGCGATTGCAGTTAATTTCTGTGGACCAAAACTGCAGTAGTTGTATCAATAATGTTTTACAAGTTGAAGTCTGAGTTTAGCAATTACCTTTATTTAAGGTATTTAAAACAATTACCTAAACCAAAAGTTAGACCTAACTAATAGGCTTGATCAATGAGAACTGTTGCAGCTTGACATTTTTCTAGATGTGACTAAAGCAGAAAGAACCGTTTAACTTTTTGGAAGCAAATTGATTGTCCAAAGTTAAAGCCGTTGTGGTGGAATTGGTAGACACGTTGGACTCAAAATCCAATGCTCTTCGGAGCGTGAGGGTTCAAGTCCCTCCGACGGCACCAGGTATGTTTAAGGTTGGTGTTGGTTGCATTTTTATTAACCAGGATATCAGATCTTAACAGACTAAGTTAGCAGTTGGTAAGATTACAACAAACCTTCGATATGTAAATATCTGTAGATTGAGTGGTAGGTGGTGGCTGGTTTAATTTAGTTTAAAATTTTACTTTATGCTCAAATACACCAGAATTTTGCTAAAGCTCTCGGGGGAAGCTTTGGCCGGTGATCAGGGTTATGGTTTAGACCCAACAGTCATCCAATTTATTTCCAAACAGGTTCAAGAGGTTTATGAGTTAGGTGTTTCGGTTGGAATTGTGGTTGGTGGAGGTAACATTTTTCGTGGCGTTTCTGATGCAGCCAAAGGTATGGATCGCTCTACCGCTGATTATATGGGTATGCTGGCTACGGTAATTAATTCCTTGTCTTTGCAGGACGCTCTAGAGAAACTGGGTTTGCCCGTGCGAGTGCAATCGGCGATCACTATGCCTCAAGTGGCCGAACCGTTTATTTATCGAAAAGCCATTAGACACTTAGAAAAAGGTCGAATTGTGATTTTTGCTGGTGGCACAGGTAACCCTTATTTTACCACCGATACAGCCGCAGCTTTGAGGGCTAGCGAGATTAAAGCCGATGTCTTGCTAAAAGCCACTAACGTGGACGGTGTATATACAGCTGACCCTAAAAAAGACCCCACAGCCACTAAGTTTGAGACTTTAAGCTATATGCAAGCCTTGAACATGGGGCTTAAGGTAATGGACGCTGCTGCGATTTCTTTGTGTATGGAAAATAAACTACCGATTGTGGTCTTTAAATTGCAAGAGGAAGGTAACATCAAAAAACTAGTTTTAGGCGAACCAGTGGGTACTATGGTGGCTTAGTTCTGGTCGATAGTTTGGTTAGATGTTAAATTAGTAGTTAGTTTTTTAAGTAGAGGTCCTATTTTTTCCTGGGTGTATAGTTAGTTCTCCGTTATCTACAGTAATTCTTGGTCTTCTGCGTATAATTGAGTCGTTAATTACGTGCTTTCTGTGACCGGCTCTATCTTCAAGAGAAATTTCTGATTTACCTAGAAAAGTTGAACAATAATCAATGTATCCTTCTGCTGGCGTTTTTGGTGGAATGAGTTCTTGTAACCATTTGGTTAAAGTAGCGTGGTCACCAGTATGTAAAGAGACGAAATTCTCTAGTCTTATCATCTGATGATTGTCATAGACTATGATTCCTTTGGGCCAAGTGCTGGGTTCACACCTAGCTAAAACTCGTAAATATTTTTCCAGATCGTGTTTGGGTACCACTAGGTATAACTTGGAAACGGGTACTTGGATTGAAGTAATTTTAGGCTTTTGTTCTTCCAAAAGTGGATCTAAATAATCGATCTCTTTGTGAAATTCTTCCATTAACGGATTTTTTTGCCCGGCATGTTTTGTACTATTTCTCTAACACTCGTTAACCCCTGAAAGTCTGGATCGTTATTAATTCTTCCAGTATCAATTAGAGCCTGAATCCACACTGCAGCCACGGGTATTTCGTTTTGTTGTAGCAATGCTTCGGATAATTTGATAGTACTATCTGGATTATTAAAGTTTTCTCCTTTTCCTTGGAAAGGTTTTAGCTGTCCATCTTTAGTTCTGATTTGATAAAATTTTCTTAATTTTTGGGCTAATTCTTGATCGTCTGGGTTTTCATTTAAAAACTTAATCAACATAGCGTTTTTACTTTTGAAATTAGCTACCCTTTCTAAGTTTGAAGCTACCGAATTAATCTCCCCAAGAAAAGAGGGGTCCCTGTAAATTTCATCCTGTATTTTAAAATCATAAAATTCATTTGGCTCTATATCACGACTTATTTGAATTAATTCAAACAGCACCGGTCTAGACGGAACAGTGAATTGTTGATTTGGATCTAAAATGTTTACTGGTGACCCTAAAAAACCAGCTATATGATCTCTTTCTCCTGGTAGGGCTTCGATTTCATTTAAACTCCAAGAGACACCTTCATAGCCAGAGTTGTTATCAACCTTCTTACCGTGTGTTTCTGTTAATGCTTTTACACTTCTCAAATAACCTGAGGTTAAAATTTTTATGACTCGTCCAAATTCTGTGCCATGATAGACAAAGTTACCACTGGGAAAATTTTGGCGCAAGTTATTTAGGGCTTCTTGGTCTTTGGGCTCAACTATTAACTTTCGTAATTCTGCAATTGTAGTTCGTTCTACATCTGGATCAAGTGGGTGCTGTTCTAAAAATTGGTTAAATTGTGATCGAATTTCTTTTTCATGATTTAACCTCCACAGTCTAAGCTTTTTAATATATTCTTGCCAGATTCTAACATCTTCAGGTGTATTTGAGTCTAGTAGTTGAATTATCTCTCCAAGAGAGTCACGAACTAACCGCATGATCTTTCGCATTTCCGCTTCTATTATTTTTAGCTCCTTTAGTTTTGCAGTTAAGGTCGTTATTTCCGGAGTTTTTGGTTTGTTAATATTTTGATTTTGCTGCTCTGTCGATTTGCAAAATTCTATTATTTTTCCCCTAATGCTTCTGAATTCTGCAATTTTCCTTTCTAGGTCTTGCATTTTCTGTTGTTTCTGTGATGCCCATTCGTCGAGATTGGTGTCTTGCCCAGGACTATAATCCTCACGGAGAATTGATAAATCATTCTCAAGAGAGCTAATTTTTGATTCTACCCAACTTTGTAAATTTCCAAGATTTTGCAATAAGGGTTGTAAAAATCCTTTATGTGCTAACTCCTTTACTAAAAAGTCTTTTGTTTCTTCAATGGTGTAAATTTGTTTAACAATTTGTGTGAGTATTTCTCTTAAATTAAGAACCTCTTCTTTAACTTTCTCTAAAACCGATTTTCATAAGAACTTTCGGTTAAAAGATCCTTAATTCTTGCTATCGTTTCTGTTAGCCGATTTAAGTCAACTTCGTTGGAGTTATCAAATGCTGGTCTTGAGTCTGAAGATAATCTTGCAACTGTGTTTTTAGCCAAAGTGATGTTAAAATCTGGATATAAAACTTGTCGTAGCCAATCTTTCATGCCTTCAATGTTCCCACTAATAAAATTGATTAGTGATAGTGTAGGTTTAACTTTTTCATAAGCTTGATTAATTGATCTATTTTTGCCTCTAAATTTGCCCCGTTTCCAGTTATTTTAGCTTCACTATCTAATTCTTTTAGTTCATTAACTTCACCCTTTAACCTCTCGTTTGAGGGGTTAATGCTGGTAGCTTGAGCTACCAACTCTTGGGTCCTTTTTGGCCAAAAACGTTGACTTTTAGGTTCTTCGACTCCCATAAGGCATCTATTTGTTTAATATAGATTAGCCTACGGGAAGACTATAGTCAACAAAATTGATAAAGTAAGCTGTTAACTAAAATTGGGTTCAGTTTTTGTTGATAACTATTTGGCAGGGGCAGTAGGAATCGAACCTACGACTGAGGTTTTGGAGACCTCCGTTATACCATTTAACTATGCCCCTTTTTAGGGGGGAAACCGTTTTCTTTGGTTTTTGTCAAGTTTGTACTAAATTTAAAATACTCGTCGTTACAAACTCTCCTCTATCTCAACCTATTTTTATTCTTTTTAAAAAGATATATTCTTTGTTTCGAAAACAATTGGGGGGCGGTGGTTTTTTGATAAGACGTCAAGCTTGATGAGAATTGGTATTAGTTGGAGCTGGTTCTAAGAGTTACTCTAAGCTTTAAGACTAAGGAAGTTACCAACTACTGGTATTTACCAGCCTATGCAAAATTTTAGAAAATCTCCAAAATTTAATTATCGGTAGTTTAGAGTTGTTAAAATTGTTTTTTATGTTATTCTGTAATGCTGTAATGGAACTTTCTAAGGCAATTGGACCAATCAATTATGAATGAACTTAATTTGCAACCCCGACAACCTTCTGAATTTGGTCCAGATTTTAAGCCTGGTTCAGACGAAATTTATCGTGAAATTTATCGTTTAATTGATGCCAGAGTTGAAAAATTACAAAAGTTAGAAGACTTTGTAAATACATCAATTCAACAAGCTATTGAAATAGCCATACAAACAGGTGAATTTAGCCAAGCTTTCCGAATTGAGCACGCGACCAATGTGAGATATACTGTTGAAATTGACTTTTTACCAGGCGCTAAGGATTTTACGAGTATCTTACGTTCGGTAACAATTTCCTTAGATTTAGGCGATGAGACTCATGTCACTGTAAAAATGGTGGCCAAATTGGCTTTTGCTAAAACTCAGCCCAGGATATTACAGGAACCAAGTGCTTTAGATTCATTAAAGGAACATTTATCTGATAAGACCGGAAAAGAATTTAAACGTACCAATATTATTTCTCAAGTTTTACAAGGTTGTCTAGAGGAGGGGATTTTACCAAAAGGCTTTTCTGTGTTTCTGTGCCTGACAGTACAGGTACTGTAGTATTTTATGAGCTAATTGAGGGTTCTACTTTAGAAGAAGTAATTCTATCTTCTTCTTTAACTTCGGAAGAAGTATTGTCTTTATTCTTTAAAGTTGGTCAACAACTGGCTACTTGGCATTCAAGTTTAGGTTCTTCTGTAAAAGACTACGATTGTTTTACAAACAAAACTGATAGAATAGAAGCATACAAGCGAAAGTTTCCTAATTTTGAGCGTTTGTTAGACGCTTTAATTAGAATTTTTAATAAATGGGTTTCTACTGAAAGCCAAGCAACACCAGCTGCAATTTTTCATGAAAATGGATTCATTAAAAAAATAAACATTATTTGGTCAAAAATTGACCAGCATTGGCGAAATTTAAAGACAGTAATAATGGTCAATTAGTACTATGTCATGGAGACTTTAAACCAGAAAACATAATTGTACAAAACACAGGGCAACCCAGAGTATGTTTTATAGATAACGATGCCTTTCATGGGCTACCTGGTTTAGATCTGTTTAAGATGGTTTCCAGAACTGTGCCAATATTACTTAAGCATCCAGAATTGAAAGACAGAATTGTGGAATGTCTGAACAGCTTTTTAACTAGCTATTTAAGTCACAGAAAAGATAATCATTTTAATCCGTTTAATTTTCGTTTGGCTTCGGTATTTATTGCTTTAGATTTATTGTCTATTCTTGATAGTTAGTTATTAATCCTGGACGCTTGGAAGACTATCCTTTGCTGTCACAAGTATTTTTTGATAAACCACATATAAGCTGGACTAGTTTACTTAATGCAATTTATGACATACTTAATTTTGACGATGATCTAAATTATTCTTTAGAAGATTACTTAACAAAAATAGCTTGCATTTTTGCCGAAAACAGCTATGTACGACCAAATAGTTGATTTAGTAATTGCCTTGGGCAACAGTTTACCCGATTTTGCTGGGCAAATTAGAGATTTAGGCCTGGCTAAGAAGTACGTTACTGAAAAAGACCTGGAAATTGAACAAGCTTTAGCTAGTCTGATTAAGTCTTTTCCGGGTAAACAGGATATTTTTGCAGAGGAAATTTATGACCGATTGCTAGCCAGTGACAGTTTGTGGATAATAGACCCGATTAGCAATACATTTAACTTTCTTCACGGGTTTCCACACTATTCAATAGTAGTTAGTCATATTGTTGAAGGTGAGGTTAGGTTTGCTGTGGTTTATGATCCATCTGTGAAAGAATTGTTTCTAGCTAAGAAGGGAGAAGGAGCTACTTTGAACGGTAAGCCAATCCAAGTAAATACTGCGACTGACGATCACTGTTTGCTTTATGAATTTTCTAGTTCTAAAATTACTCAGGATAGAGCTTTTTGGTTGATGCAAAAATTGAATACTTTAGGTAAAACCAAAAAATCTTTTGGCTCGGTAGCCTTACACTATGCTTATGTGGCTTGTGGTAGAGCTAGTGCAGCAGTAACAATTAATAAGGATATTTTTCCAGAAATGGCTGGTCTTTTGTTGGTGCAGGAAGCAGGAGGAATGGTTAGCGATTTTCACGGACAAACTATTGGTTTAGATACTGTGGGCGTAGTATTTTCTAACGGACAAATACATTCTGATGTATTAGCTCTTTTACAAGATTAATCCTTAACGATACACGATAAATTACTTGTTTTTAGTGTTTCCTATTGACACTGGTTAGAATCTTTTTAGTTTCTACAACGTTTGGAAAATAAAAACAAGCAAAACCCCGTACGGTTTTGTGAAACACAGGCTTTTCTTAAAATCTTGGAGGAGTTGTTGTCAAAGAATTATGATTTTTAGAAAGCTATTAGTTGGTTAAATATAGTCGTTGATTTTAAGTTTAGAGTTGGTTTACTAATTGTTCTACTATTGCCACTTCTGAATCGGGAATTTCTACGCCTGTTTGTAAGGATTTAAGTTTGTTCACAGCAGTTCTCTCTCCAGGCAATAGAATTTTTTCTGGCTCAACCCCAGAATCAAATTTTAAATGATTCACTAATTCACGAATTTCCGAATAAAAATGCTTGGCTTTTAAGTTTTTGAATTTTAAGTTAATTAATAATAAAAATAAACTATTTCCCCTTGGTCCTTGGTATTTTAGGTTGCGTGTAGTCTTACCTCCGGTCAAAGCCCCAGCCAAAGCTTCTACCATAAAACTAAGACCAAAACCTTTATAACCACCAAATGGTTTAATTGATCCGCGCTGTTGCTCAGGACCTTCATAGAGAATTTTGGGATCTTTACTAGCGTTACCTAAACAATCAATTAAGTAAGCATCATCTAACAATTTTCCTCTTTCGTAAGCATTTCTGACTTTACCTTCGGCTACTGCGCTAGTAGACATATCTAAAATATATCCAAAAGATAATTGACTTGGTATTCCTATACATCATATAGGATTAGTAAATAGTACTGCTTTAATACCACCATAAGCGCATACTCTGGCACTTCTACCCATACCTCCCGCGCAAGCTAAGGAAATAATCTTTTTCTTGGCTAAATATTCAGCATAATCGTATAAGCGGCTTATATGTTCAAGGTTTTTTAGTAAAGCTAATTTAATATCAAAGTTTGATTGCACTACTGATGATAAGTAATTAAATACAACTATTTGTCCTAAACCCCACTTACCATCAACATAGTCAACGTTACCCTTATAGGTATATTTACCCTTTTGGTTTAAGTTAATTTCTTTTGTCTGTATTTGTTGGATATAAGTTTTTATTCTTCTAAAACCATGTGAAGGGTGTCCGGCGAACTCGGCATTAGTTAGGGTAGTGGATAAAATTTTTGCGTTTTCTTTGTCTGCTCCCAGACGACGGAAAACTCTGTAAATATATTTTACTAAATCTTGGTAGTTGAAGTGCATACCGCTAATTGGTTTAGCGGTCATACTAAT
>Ga0209018_1002250_pt1 | contig 13890 bp, 11 predicted proteins | sample YNPBryBLVA2012_FD_185814 | JGI IMG/M metagenome (GOLD analysis project Ga0209018, IMG submission 185814) | Anoxygenic and chlorotrophic microbial mat microbial communities from Yellowstone National Park, USA - YNP Bryant BLVA 2012 (SPAdes)... ...
CGCATTTTGTGTGAGGTGTACGCCAAGTTGTTAATCATGCTCATGCAGCACTGGATCGCCATCACCTGTGGTTGGCAACATCCGCATCGCAGTTGGTTGAAAACCGCCCAGACGATTCGACAACATGTGATCTCGTTAGCCAGTGCCCTTGAGTCCGAAGCGTACATGACTAAAGTGTTTCGCACCATTCAAGCCTGTCTGGCGAAAGGTGCACGCCTGAACCCGCGCAAAACTAAACCGAATTTGTATCAACTCCTGCTGGCGTGCGGCAAGGAGGTGTTAGCTTGATGCGTATGGGGTGTCTCCCTGTGCCCCCTAACCCTCAAAGAGGGGTAGCGGAAAATAGGTTGTACGGTGAACTTGTGCGTCACTTGCGCGACCGTTGCATCGAGCGGATCGCCGAACTGGATCCGACGGGTGGAAAGGACGCCGCCAAAGCTTGGGCAGATCAAGTGATTCGCGATTGGTTCTTCACGCCGCAGAAGGATTTGCACGGCGACGCGCCGCGCGATGTCATCTGGCGTGAGCAAAAAGGCGAGCCGAACATCGTTCCCAAAGAGCATGAACACGAAATGTTCTTTGACGATTGCCCGATCTGCCAGGCGATGAAAGAACTCGACTTGGGCGAATGGCAGTGGTATTACGACGATGGCGGTTATCCGCTCATCGCCGAGTACGACCCTGAGGGCTGGGACGCGCGGTGGGCAGAAGACGAGGCAATGTTCGAAAAGGGACTCGGCGCGAGTGAATCGAGCGGCATTGACCCTAGCCCCGACTTTCCGATTGAAGGTTTGCCCGATTTCTCGAAGAACTGAGCGTGGGAGACCTGTTTGGCTCTGCGATGAGTCGGATTCTTGTTCTGTGGTGGATCTATCGTCGTGAAACTGTGCAATGGGTTAGTCGTGCCAGTTCGCACCTACAAACGCCGCGATACCCAGACTTGGGCATCAGTTCCGATTTGAAAGCATGGTGCGCCTTGTCGCTCCGCCGATAATGTGCTATACTCGCATCGCTGCGCGTTCGGTCACAGTAAACGCAAGTGTCATACTGTCAACCACGTTCGATAAATCTAACCAACAGGTGGAGAATGAAATACAATTGGGTACACTACTTAACCATCAACATCTACTATCTGGGACTTTCGACGTTATCGAACACGATGGCGCCGCTGGTCATTCCGCTGCTCGTCGAACGATTCGTGGGTGAAGCGCAAAAGGGCGCGTACTATGGGACGATTCGTCTGTGGGGCTTGATGGTCGCGTTGCTCGCGCAAGCGTTCTGGGGCATCTGGAGCGATCGCAGCACGTTGCGCTGGGGCAGGCGCCGTCCGTTCATCTTGGGTGGCACGCTCGCCGACCTGGTTTTCATCGCGGCGATTGGTTTTTCCGTGGGCTGGAGCGGAATGACCGGCTTTTGGTTCTTGTTCGCGATGTACTTGTTGCTGCAAGTTGCGACGAATGCCGCGCACGCCGCGCAACAAGGACTCATTCCCGATGTGGTGCCGGAAAATCAGCGCGGCAAATTCTCTGCCGTCAAAGCCATCTTCGAAGTGCCACTCCCCGTCATCATCGTCTCGTTTACGATTGGACGCTTGATCGGCGCGGGGAATATGACGGGTGGTATTCTCGTGATGGTGGCAGTGCTGGTCTTGAGTATGCTCATCGCGCTGCTCGTTCGCGAGGAACCGCTGACGGAACAAGTGGCTACGCTCGATTGGGCGCCGTTCGCGCGACTCGTCGTGATGACCGCGCTCTTTGCGGGAATCATTCTGGGGCTAGGCGAAGCCATCAAAATCATTGGCGCGCTGCTCGTCGGCAAAGACGTGACGCTATTGTTCCTTACGCTTGGCGTCGCCGGATTTATCGCGATGGCGCTGGCCGTCGCGGTCGGCGTGTGGTTGAGTATTCGCATCAGCATCGGTGACGCCGCGCGCGCGAATCCTTCGTTCACCTGGTGGGTCGTCAACCGCTTGGCGTTCCTCGTCGGTGCAATCAATCTTTCGACGTTCACGGTGTACTTTTTGCAAGGGCGGCTTGGATTGGTACGCGAGCAAGCCGCCGGTCCCGCGGCGAATCTGCTCCTCGTCTTGGGAGTTCTGGTGTTGATCTTTGCGTTGATCACGGGCTGGCTGACCGATCGCCTTGGACACAAACGTATCGTCGCGCTTGCGGGGTTGGTCGCTGCGCTCGGTGTGGCAATCGCGGTGGCGGTACCGAACCTCACGGTGATTTTCATCGGTGCGGGATTCATCGGCGCGGCGACGGGGATGTTCTACACGGCGAACTGGGCACTCGGCACGCAACTGGTGCCCAAAGCCGAAGCCGCGCGCTATCTGGGTATTTCGAATCTCGCGGGCGCCGGCGCCGGTGCGGTCGGCGCGTACATCGGCGGACCGATTGCCGACTTTTTCACCGTGAACGTTCCCAGCATTCCAGGTCTCGGTTACGTTCTGCTCTTTGCGATTTACGGCATCATGTTCTTGTTCTCGGTCGTCGCGCTTGCGCGCGTTAAATAGTGGTTAGTGGTTAGATGAAATCGTTGTACAAAAAGCAAAGATTTTTTTGATCCGCGAATAGCGCGAATATCGCTCATCATATTTTCTATTCGCGTGATTCGCGTTATTCGCGGACAACCTGTTCGGCTTGTCCGAGTTAGGAAATCAGGACGTCGCCGCTGCCGATTGTCATGTCACTTCGAGGCGCGCCGTTTGCACCGAGAAATTTGTTCAAACACCACGGGATTTCTCACTTTACCCAGAAACCTGCCCGTCTTGCCCGTCGTATTAAGTGTCCTTCGGCTGCTCAGCCCAAAGATTGATCTTCGGGCTTCGGGCGCTGGGCAAGACAAGTTTCTCGGTCTGAACACACCGCGCGGCGGTGTGTATTCTACCCAGAAATTTGCGATACCGCCGCCGATTAGAAATCGGCGTCTCAACAAGGTGGAAACACGTTAAAACGTGTTGTGCGCGCAATCAATCCGATTCATCAGATTTCCACCTTCTTGAGCCCCCGAATTCCATTCGGGGGCGTCCCGTATAGCGCGCAGGTTTCTGATGGCGAACATTCCGCCGCGCGGTGTGTATTCTCGAAATGACACGGCGGCTGAGCAGTTATAAGTTGCGTACCGTTTCTGCTCAGTACAATGCGCTAGAAAATCATCGTGGAGGTCTCGGTGCGACATTCCTCTTGGTTTGTGCTGATCGTCGCGGTGTTTGTCACGTGCCTCATCACCGCGAATATCATCGCCGTCAAACTGGTCAACCTCTTTGGCCTGATTGTTCCGGCGGCGGTGATTATTTTCCCCATCAGTTATATTTTCGGCGACGTGCTGACCGAGGTGTACGGTTATGCGGCGTCACGCCGCGTGATCTGGCTAGGTTTTATCTGCAACTTGCTTGCCGTGATTGCGATGGCGATTGGCGGCGCGTTGCCTGCCGCATCGTTCTGGCAACATCAAGCCGCGTACGATACGATTCTCGGTTACACGCCGCGCTTGCTCACCGCATCGTTCATCGCGTACTTGATCGGCGAGTTTGCCAATTCGTTCATCCTGGCGAAAATGAAAGTGGCGACGCGCGGGCGGTGGCTGTGGACGCGTACGATTGGCTCAACGCTGATTGGCGAAGGTCTTGACTCGCTCGTGTTTATGACGATTGCGTTTTTCGGTACGATTCCACTTGACGGAATGGCAAACGCGATTGTGACGCAATGGCTGTTCAAAGTTGCGTACGAAGTGCTGGCGACGCCGCTGACGTATGCAGTGGTGACGTGGTTGAAGCGCCAAGAGGGAGTGGATGTGTATGACGAGCGGACGAATTTTAGTCCGTGGGCGTTTGAGTGACCGTCGCGGAGTATCGAACTCGCATGGACGCGTTCATTGACGAATCGTGGGCAACGACAAAATCAAGTGACGATTTGTTTTTGGTCGTCGTGTCAGTAATGACGACGGATCGGCGCAAATTAGAATTGACAGTTCGTAAACTGAGACGGATACCGAACCTGAAAATCAGAGCGGAGCTGAAAGCGTGGTCTTTGCCGCCCCAAATCACCAAAAAGGTTTTGCTTGCGTTGGCTGACGATCCCAATATTTCGATTGTCGCGGCGATTTGGCAAGGCAAGCGAAGTAAGGTGAAAGATCACGAGGAGTTGTACCAGAAACTCGTGGGGCACTGTGCGCTGCACACCGTCAAGCGACACAAACGGATTGACTTGTTTTTGGACAAGCGTTACACGAGCCAAAAGAGACAACAGCAATTGGAAGAGGCGATCCGTGAAGCAATTGCGTCTGTGCCAGGCAACATTGTTCGCGTCTTTCAAGTGGACTCACAGAAAACCGTAGAAATAACCGCGCCCGATTTTGTGGCGTGGGCGTTCATGCAACGGTACTGTCGCGCGAATGCCGAATTCTACAACATTATCCGTGGCAAGGTCGCGCATTTTGACAATCTGAGCAAATAAAAAAAGCGACCCCCCCTAGGCGCCGATAACCACCGACTAGAGGAACGATGCCACGTGCTGACCGTTCATGTCGGATTGGGACTCCCAACAGGGAGCCAGCATTCCTAGGACTTACGAGTCGCTGGCGATAGTATAGCACTTTGGAGTGCAGATGTCAACCGCAAAACGCAAGCTACTTTTGATTGCTTGTTCCAATCGCAAGGTTCGCACAAAAGGGTTGTTGCCTGCCATTGAACGCTATGATGGTGTGACGTACCGCGTCATCCGCAAGGCGATGCGCGAGGGCTATTTCCCGCCCAATGTGGACATCAAGATTCTATCCGCCCAGTATGGGTTGATTGACGCGAAGACACGGATAGCGTATTATGATAGAAAGATAGATAGGAAGCGGGCGATAGAACTCCGTCCCCAAGTTCTGCGCGATTTGAAAAAAGCCTTTCAGGGTAGTGAATATTCCGAAGTGTTCATCAACTTGGGGAAAACATATCTTCTGGCAATCAATGGATTGCGTGAGATGGCGGGGCATAATGTTCAGATAGAAAGCGCGTGTGGAGGTATTGGGAGCAAATCCAAACGTATGAAGCAATGGTTGTTGTCTACCGATGATCATGCACAGTAGTGTACAAGTTTGGAGAGAAGATGTCAACGATTTCTAGCATTTACGGGAGTTACCGAGACGCGCTCAAATTTTCGCGTGACAAGTACGCTGACCTCTACAATGGTCGCGCCGAGAACGCGCGCGATTTCTATAACGCTTTCCTTAATCGCCTGATCTGTAGGTTCGACACTTATTTTTCCGATGCTGCCTTGCGTCGCTTTATTCATCGCCACATTGAAAGATTTTTTGGTGGGAAAGAGATTGATTTTGTTGCCATAGATGGGCACAATCATAAGAAGGTGTTCCAGGATTTTATCGTTTTTGCGGCTTGCGCGTATGGCGCCAAAGGACAGGTTAACCTTGATGATGAACCACCAACGATTCGTTATCAAAGATGGACAATAGACAAAGACGTTTCGATGGTAACATACATTCCAGTCCCATTTTCCGAGTTTGCAGATGTAGCAGACCAAGATCGGGCAGAGACTTTTCTCGTCTCGGATAATGAGCGTGTTGACTTGTCAAGTATAGACACCCGTATTATGGAACTAGCCGAAGTTTATCTGGCGTACAATGTAGCATCGTCATCCGCGCTAGACACACCACGGCTAATCATGCTCGATCGCTCTCCCAGTAGCATGATTGCAGATGTTGCCCTGCAGCCCGAAGCACTTCCGATGCTCAACTATCCCTATGATCGCCGTCGCCTAACCATTGAGGATGCAACAGTTGCTCTCTCACATCCGTTCAATCCTGCGCTTGGTATACCTACCTTGAAACGCTTTCGCCAATACATGGCATTGATTGCAGAGTTTCATTATCAACACGCACGGGCAATTGCCCTGGATGCATTTGCCATCAAGAATGGCTTGGCCGTAGATCAGTTACGCGATGCGATCGCGTACTTGACTCGTCCCCGATCCTTAGGACAACAAATGGTCACGCCGTTTGCCAAACTGGAGAATCGTAATGGACAGCAATGGCTTGTAACCGATGTGGATTGTGTTACGTCTTGGTCATATACGATTAGTCTATTCGAGCATATCTGTCACCGTCTATTTATCGAGAAGGACCAGCGCGCTTTGCTCTACGAATCACCGGACGAATATGGAGTAGTACGCTTGCGCTGGATGTCGCCTGACGATATCCGCTTTCTCATCGCGGTTGGCATTCGCGCGCTAATTGAGAAATGTTGGGAACGGAAGATTCTCCTGACAGGAATCATCAAGGACTCGGCTTCTCGTTACTTTTCACGCAACTATATCGGAGTAATGAAATTGCTTGCGGCTCAACATGATCCGCAAGGTTATCCTGATCTAAATGCGCTTGACATTCACCAGCTGCCTTGGACGGATCGCATTCTCCTCGAATTACTCCCGCTGGGTGATGAATCGCTACAAGCCCCTTGGGCAACAATCGAATTCGATTCAACCTACATGACGTTGCATGCTGAAGCGGATGAAAGAGGTGCCCCGCGAATCGCAGGTGTCAAACAGTTTATTGTTGCGCCTGAACGTTTGTTTGCTCGTTCGCTCGCACAGTTTTTTCTTAGACGGGACAAAGCCACTCCACTGATGGGGCATGTGGTATTTATTGACCGACTGGTTTACCCTGGCTGGGACGAGGATGCACTCAAGCGCGTAACGATTGAGACATCCCTACTTGGGCGTATTCAGCCCCTGTGCTATCCTACACGTGACGAACTGAATGTAGGGCAGCTACTCAACATGTATTTGCTCAATATCCTTACCCGCAATCACTTCCCCGAAGTCATTGGTTATCCTGATCCATTGCACAAAGCAGATTGGGGCGCCAAGTCTGTTGGTAAGCGGATAAGCGAAATCATTGCCTCGAGTACGTTTTCTTTTCGTTCCCAGCCACTGCATCGAACATTCCGCGATATACGCGATTCATTTGACCGTTAAGAGGCGATCATGTTTGTCCCTAATTTAGTTGGTACCCTGATGAAAATCGAAGAAGATCCTGTGACGCGTTACCACTACGAAGTTTGGTTCGACTATACGCGCAAGGCAATCAACACCATCGGTGAAGGTGCGATGCTCGCTGCGCCAAATTTCTCAGGAAACGATCATGAGATACACTATAGCATCCTTGAAGTGACGGGAATCTTGCCGATGCATTACGCGCTGGGCAATGATACGTCGGGCTACCCTGGTTTCGTGGTCGAAGCGGCGCGGAACGCAGGACAGGACTGGACGACGCAAACAGACACCTCTACCGAAGACACCACCAAGATTCGTTGCGTAGCAGTACCAACCAACCTGGAAATAGTGGAAAAACCGCTTGGAAAGGATGGACATACCCCGACAATACAAGAGGAAGGGAATGTGCCAATGGTTGGGCATCAGGTGTATCTGCTGGATACCTCGATGACCGAGCGGATTGCTAATTTGAACATTGACTTGGCGCATGATAATGCGATCCAGATTGGCACGCTCGTTCGCGACCCACAGGTTCGCGCATTTTTACGCGTAGAGGATTTGATCAAAGTCCATTTTGGAATCTTTGGGTTCACCGGGGCAGGTAAATCAAACTTGCTCAGCACATTGATCCGCAAACTTTTGACTGAAAGCAAAGAGCCAATCAAGGTTGTCATCTTTGACTTGATGAGTGAGTATACAGGATTATTGCTGGACCAGTTAGTTAGTATGCCGATGGGATACATTGTAAATCTTGGCGTACAGACAGTGCCCGAATCTGTCTTGGCGTATTATGCTCACCCTGCCCAAGATCGCGCCAAGAAACAAGAACAACTCAAAAAGGCGACAATTGAGTATACAGATACGACCGTGTTACCTAAATCGCTTAAACGACGACAGTCTGAGCTGCACCGTCCGATCGCTATGCTGCTTCGCGACAAAAAGGTTGTTATCTGGCAATCACGTCAAAAGACAGCAGGAGAGATCATCGAATCTGAGCGAGACAACGTTCTAAAGGGGAATTTGGGAAATGCACTCAACGATGTTCGTAAACTGATCAATGAACTAGCCAACGAATTCAGAGATGTTGCCCTGGATATTGACACTTTTAGCAAGATCAAGGCAAGAATCGAATCTTTCCAGGCAACGCTGAAATTACCTGCGACGGTAATCAAAAACCTTGATGGTCTAGTTAATTCACTTCAATCGTCGAGCGAGCAACCACAAGTTGAAATCCCGCAAGAAGTCCGTATTACTGTTCCTCGAATTATTGATATTCTGAGCGATACTGCTGGGAGTGCTCTATTGATTGTTCAATCGCACAACCCTGATGAACTGCGAAAATTTGCTTCGATGTTGGGCGATCTCAGTTACGAACATAGACGAAAGAGTGGCAAAATTACCCCCTTGGTATCGTTTGTATTTGACGAAGCTGACGAGTTCATCCCTGGTCAACCCAATGACAGTCAGAAACTATCCCGTGACGTCGCGATGACTCTTGCGCGGCGTGGGCGAAAGTTCGGTTTGGGCATTGGTATTGCAACCCAAAGGATTCGATACCTTGATACAAGTATCTTGGCTCAACCGCACACCTACTTTGTCTCAAAACTGCCACGGCTAACTGATCGTCAAGCCATTGCGGAAGCATTTGGCATTTCCGAAGATATGTTCCGTCAGACCTTTAAATTCAAGAAAGGCGATTGGCTTCTCGCCAGTTATGATGCGGCTGGGCTTGAGGCAATTCCCATTCCTATACACGCAGAGAATGCGGACGACAAGATTATCGAATTCATTGAGAAACAACGCACAACTTCATCTTGAGTTTAATCCCTGATGATAAAACTGTTAGACTACAAAACGCGTAAAGTGCGCGTGTGCCAAAAAGAACTCTATACACCCAACCTCTTCGCCAGTTACCGCCTCGGCGATGTAACCATGGCAGGCTTGAAATTCTTTCCGTGGAAAATGACAGGCACCCAAGCGGTGCTCGTCAATGCTTATGACCTAATAGAAAATCCGAAATGTCAGAACTATCGCAAGCGACTTGAAAGGGAAGGAATCTCCATTCGGGAACATATCGGGTTTGATGGTCCTTTAATGATTGATTCGGGCGCATACTATTTCGTGCGTAGCGGCAGCGTTCATATCAGCCCATTAAAAGTGTTAGAGGTCGAGGAAAAATCAGGTGCAGATATTGGTGTAGTGCTTGACCATCCGTTTCCTCCAGCTGCCACCGACAAGCGCGACAGGATCAACCGAACTATCGCCAACACGCGGCGCATGTTTGCTGTGTACGCCAATGCTACGCGTGAGCATCCGCAATTTGAACTGCTCCCTGTTGTGCATGGTCACGATCCGCATACGATTAAATCCACCATTGCACGTCTGCATAGAATTGCAGACAGATACCATGCAGGCAATCTGAATAAAGTCGGTATCGGCAGTCTCGCACCACTCGCGCAAAACGGCAACAAAGGAACGGCTGTCCAGGTTCTCACGACGGTGAGAAAACTGTTGCCCAATGCATACTTGCATTGCTTCTCAATGGGATCATCGCTCCTGATGCTACTGGCGTTTTACTGTGGCGCAGATACGGTGGATTCGCAAACGTGGATTATGAGCGCGGCGTTCAAATTCATTCAGTTACCCGGTCATCATATCATTCGACTTGCCACACGCGAGCGTGCCGCGAACCCTTATCAATACCGCAAACAATTGCAAGAAATGAAAAAACTGATCCTTCGCTTGTACGATGAAGAGGGATTTGTGATCAAGGACTGGATGACAGGAGAAATATTGCGTAATCCCAATGATGACGATCTTGATCAGTACATCAGAGAACTGACAGATAGACGCGGTAACCAACACATTCACAATCGTGCTTGTCACAATCTGTGGGTGTTCAACTTTGAGGTAAAACGAGCACAAGAGGAAATGAGGCGTGGAAGATTTGAGGAGTTTGTTGAATCTCGTTTGAAAGATTCCAAATATTATCAAGCGTTTCTGCTAGCGCGAGAACTCCGTCGCACATCCAAATAAATCTGACGTGCGTACTGTAACGTGACCAAACCAAAACCGCCCACCTCCTCCGCGAGCGTTTTCTTCTCCCACCGTCCACTGTTCACTGAACACTGAATACCGCCTCCTGCCTACTGCACATTCGGCTTCCGCAACCGCCACTCCGTCGCTTGCTCGTACGCGTACGCCACGCGCAACATTCGTGCTTCATCGAACGCGCGCGCGGCAATCTGCAAGCCCACCGGCAAACCATCCGCGAATCCACACGGAATCGAAATCGCCGGGATGCCAGCGAGTGCCTGCGAGAGCGTGAACACATCCGCCAGATACATTTGCAACGGGTCGTCCACTTTCTCGCCGATCTTGAACGCGACGCTCGGCGACGTGGGACCAACGATCACATCCACACGCTCGAACGCGCGATCGAAATCCTGCTTGATGAGCGTGCGCACCTTTTGCGCCTTGAGATAGTACGCATCATAGTATCCCGTGCTCAACGCGTACGTGCCGAGCATAATCCGCCGCTTGACCTCCGCGCCAAACCCCTCGCCGCGCGTTTCGCGCATCACCTCCCACATCTCATCACTTTCTTCCAGCCGATAGCCGTACTTGACGCCATCGTACCGCGCGAGATTCGCCGATGCTTCCGCGGGCGCGATGAGATAGTACGTCGGCAACGCGTACTCGGTATGCGGCAGTGTCACCTCTTCCACCGTCGCGCCGAGCGATTCCAAAACGCGAATCGCCGCGCGCACCGCTTGTTCGACGCCGGGTTGCAATCCCGCGCCAAAATATTCGCGCGGCACACCGATACGCACACCTTGGAGGGGCGCAATGAATTGCGCCCCCACCAATGCCGATTCGTAATCCGGCACCGGCATATCCACCGATGTCGCCTCGCGCGCATCGTACCCCGCGATGACACCCAGAATCGTCGCCGCGTCGCGCACATCCTTCGTGATGGGTCCCACCTGATCGAGCGAGGACGCGAACGCGATGACACCATAGCGCGAGACGCGTCCGTACGTCGGACGCAAGCCGACGGTGTTCGTGAGCGCTGCTGGCTGACGCACACTGCCGCCCGTGTCCGTGCCGAGTGCGAACAAGGTTTCGTCTGCCGCGACGGCTGCCGCGCTGCCGCCAGATGATCCGCCGGGGACGCGCGTCAAATCATATGGATTGCGCGTGACGAAATAGCGCGAGTTTTCCGTTGACGACCCCATCGCGAATTCATCCTGATTCGTCTTGCCGATGAGAATCGCGCCGGCGGCGTTCAACTTTTCCATCACCGTCGCATCGTACGGCGGCACAAAATTATTCAGGATTTTCGAGCCAGCCGTCGTGCGCACCCCGCGCGTGCAAATCTCGTCCTTGATTGCCATCGGAATTCCCAACAACGCTGGCGCCGGCGCGCCGTTCTGACGATACTCTGCCCAACGCGCGTCCGCCGCGCGCGCCTGCTCCATCGCGCGATCCGCCACAACCGTCAAATACGCGCGCACGCGCGCATCCACCGCGTCAATTCGAGTCAACACCGCGCGCACGAGTTCCATCGCGCTGATTTCGCCGCGTTCCAAAAGCGCGCGCGCCTGCTGCACTGTTAAACCACACAGTTCCACGTTCTTCTCCTTGAGAAAATGACCGCCGACGGACGACCGCCGACTGCTGATTGGAGATTGCCGAGTGCCGATTGTGCAAATCGCAAATCGAAAATCGCAAATCCTTCGTCCTTCATCATTCGTCTCCCGTCAACTCGCGATACAACTCCACCACGCGATCAATATTCGTCTCCAACGAATAATCGCTGACCGCGCGTTGACGCGCGCGTGCCGCCAGATTCCGCCGAAAGTCGGGATACTCGATGAGCACGCGCAACGCCAGCGGTAGTTGTTCCTCCAACGCCGCCAAATCAATCACAATGCCCGCGCCGCGCAACGCCTCGGCATCCGCGCCCACATCCGTCGCGACGACGGCAATGCCAGACGCCATCGCTTCCAACATCGCCAACGACAATCCTTCGATGGATGATGGCAAGACGAAAATATCGGTCGCGCGCAAGATGCGAATCCGCTCGCGCAAGTCGCCCACATAGCCCTTGAAAATGATGCGATGATCGTCACGATACTTGCGACGCAGACTCGACAATTCCATCCCATTGCCGACCACAACGGCTTTGTGGTCCGGCGGCAGATTCAAATTGTGGAACGCTTTGAGCAAATCGCCGACATTCTTTTCCGGATCCACGCGCCCGATGTACGACACCAACACCGCCGCGCCGACACTTGCCTTCCAATCGCTGGGACCGGGCGAATACGTGGTGACATCAATGCCATTCGGAATCACGCGCACACGCTCGGGCAAAACGCCGTAATCCACCAGCATCACGCGCTGCGCCTCCGAAAAAACGATCACGGCATCGTAATTCTTGAGCGAACCAGCGTACAGCCGATACAGCACACGCACCGCGCTGCCCCAAAACGTTTCGGGTGGTCCGTACGGAAAATGGAGCGTCGCCACGCACGGCACGCCCATCTCGTGACAAATGTCCGGCAAACTGAAATCGAGCTGCGAGAACGAAAGTGAAATGTGCGCCAAGTCAATCTGCTCGCGCGCAAATGTCTCTTCGATGATTTCGCGCGCGCGCGGCGACGAAATCATCGCGCGATTCAGAATGTCGAATGAACCGAGGCGAATGTCGCGCGGATCGCGCTGCCCCAAGCCGCGCTCGCGCGTGATGTGATAAAAGAACGTAACGATTTGTCCGCGCTGACGCAAACCGCGCACCATCTCGCGCGAATACGAGACAATGCCATCCCCCCGCGCCGACGCAACGTGACCAAACCAGGCAATTTTCATAGTTCCAACCGTGAATTGCGAATTGCGAGTTGCGAATGAGGAATTGCGAATGAGGAATTGCGAATTGGGAATTGCGAATGAGGAATTGCAAACTCATTCATTGCTCGCGATTCGCTATTCCCCCAAAATCGCGCGCACCCTGAAAAACTCGCCGTCCTCACTCTTGTCTGGCGCGTTCGCCAACACTTGCTCACGTGGCAGCGAAGGCATCACCGCATCCTCGCGCATCACGTTATGCAGAGGCACCACACTCGCGGTGGGCGGAATCGCGTCGGTGTCCAACTCTTGCAAACGCGCCGCATAATCGAGAATCGCGGAGAGCTGTTGCGTCATTCGTTCCACTTCGTCATCATTCAATTTCAATTTGGCAAGTTCGGCAATGTGTTGCACCTGAGCGCGTGTCAAAGCCATTTCTTTCTCCTCTTGAACCGTAGGACAAATTTCAAATTTGCCCTGCGCGATATTATAGCACAGGTAGATAGATAGACAAGTCGCTTGCCAACCACCGCGATTGATGCTATTATCGAAAAAAGAACAATGGTCGAAGAGGTCTTGTACACCACCCTGAATCCGCCGCGCTTGCCGCGCGCGATTCTGGCGCGTCCGCGCGTGGACGCGTTGCTGCGCGACGCGCTCGATTATCGCGTGACGATTGCGCAAGCGAGCACGGGCTATGGCAAATCCACCGCGCTGGCGAATCTGGCGCAAACGCACACGCCGCTCTTTTGGTACAGCGCGAGCGAAGGCGACACCGACCCGAATCAATTCACCGCGCATCTCATTGCCGCGTTTCGAGTGGGCTTGCCCACGCTGCCTGATACCCCGCTCGTGTTGTTGCAAGATGCCGGCGCTCACGCCACGCGTGCCGCCACTGACGCGCTCATCAACGCGCTCGCCGAGCATCTCACCGCGCCCGCGCTGTGGGTCATTGACGATTATCACCTCGCCGCGTCGGAGGCGGTGGACGCGCTGCTCGATCATTTCCTCGCGTTTCTCCCACCCACGTTGCACGTCATCGTTT
>Ga0209018_1002252_pt1 | contig 13883 bp, 12 predicted proteins | sample YNPBryBLVA2012_FD_185814 | JGI IMG/M metagenome (GOLD analysis project Ga0209018, IMG submission 185814) | Anoxygenic and chlorotrophic microbial mat microbial communities from Yellowstone National Park, USA - YNP Bryant BLVA 2012 (SPAdes)... ...
CGCGAGTCGTCCTGCGCGAACGCATTGTTCTTCAGGACGAACGCTTTGCCGCCATAGTTGTTGGGCGCAGTCTGCCATTCCGCGTTGGCGCGATTCGTCACCCAGTACGCGCTCTGCGAGTCAACCACAATATCGCCGGTCGTGGACGTGCCGGTGACCGGCGCATCGAGCGCGACGGCGCCGGGCGTGATGGATACGCCGATGGCGGCAATGCCGCCGTGATTATAGTACTCGACGCGCCACTCGTGCGTGCCGGCGTTGAGATACACCATCGCCGAGTAGGTGGTGGGGGATTGATCGTGCCACTCGTCAACCAACAGCGTGTTGTTCACCCAGACGCGGATGCCGTCGTCGGCGGTGGCGGTGACGGTGTAATAGCCGGGCAGTGCGACGCTACGTCGCGTGCTCCAGCGCGCTGACCAATTGGAACTGACGATGCCGGTGCCGGGAGAGGTGTTGCCCCAGTGGAAATTGAGTGCGGACTCTTCGCGCGTGAACGCGGGCGTGCCGGTCAAGCCGGGATTATTGAAATATTCGCCGCGCCAAAGATCCAACCCGCCCGAAACTGTCGTCCACGTCAACGCGGCGATGCCCGCGCCACTGGCGTTATAGTATTCCATCTTGATTAGGTGCGTGCCTTCGGTGAGTGTAACTTCGGCGTTCCACGTGGTCACGCGTTGGTCGCGCCACCGATCAATGATGAGTTGGTTGTCTATCCACAAACGCACGCCGTCGTGTGTGCGCGTCGAAAAGCGATAACGTCCGGCGCGAAAAGTGAATGCGCGCGTCCAGCGCACCGAAAACTTGTTCGCGGCGATTCCGCCACCGGGTCCCGTGGCGCCAAAATCGAAATTGATCGCGCTATCGTTGCGCGTGAACAACGGCGCGCCAGCGAGGGTAGTGTTGTCAAAGTACTCGCCGCGCCAATCGGGAAAATCAGCGGAGAGAATCTGCAGGTGCGCCTGAGCGTTGCCGACGCGGTCGTAGTATTCCAAGCGAACGAGGTGAAACGCCTGGGTCAGATCGAGCGTTACCGCGCGCGTGGTTACCGATTGATCTTGCCATGCGTCAATGACGAGTTGATCGTCAACGAACAAGCGCGCGCCATCGTCCATCGTGACGACGAACGTCCAATTTCCCGGTGCGTCGAGATACAACCAGCGCGTCCAGCGCGCCGAGAAATTATCGGTGGGGATGCCGCTGGCGGGGCTAGCGTTGCCCCAGGCAAAGTCAATGTTCGCATCGTCGCGAACGAGCGCGGGAGTGCCTTGCAAGTTGGGGTTGGCAAAGTACGCGCCTGTCCACGCGGTTGTAGATTGCGCGCAGGTTGATTGCGTGTTGACGATGAACCAGAGCGCGAGCCAAATCCAAACCCAGAATTTTTTCACGGCGCAAGTATAGCGCAAAACGCGCGGATTGACAACAAAAAGACCTGACCGTTCTGGCAGTCAGGTCGGTGAGTGGTGCGGAGGATGAATCACCACATCGTACAACGCGGCGCAAAGTTCACCGCATCGAAAACAATGATCGTGGAGAGGAAGGGTTCGCCGGTCACATCGGACAGCGAGACGTATTCGCCGCCGCGTCCGTGAAAATCGAACGTGCCGAGCGGGACCCATTGGTTGGTGTATAGCGATTGGTTGACCGTGCGCGAATCGAAACGACCATTGTGCGCGATCCAATAGTGCGCGTTGCGCGTCGTCGCGACGCGTTGCGGGATATAGACCGAGACTTCGTAATGGCACGCGCGCGTCGGCGGTAGATTCCAACGCGCCCAGTTGTAGCGATACCACGCGTAGAGATTGTTGTACGTCGCAAACGCGGTGCCGCCGTAGCCGTTGGCAAACGCGAACCAACCTGCCGAATCGCCACCTTTGCTGAAATAGGGATTGCGCGTATCAATTGCTAAATCGAAAGGTTGCGGTCCGGGTTGGGGCTGCGGTTGCGGCGCTTCATAACGAACTTGGAAATGTGCCTCGGCGTTGACCAGATGTTGATAGTATTCCATCTGAACCAGATGATACCCTTGGGTGAGATACCGCGTGGCAGTGTGTTGGGTGGGGGGCTGATCGTACCACGCATCAATGATCAGTTGATTGTCTACCCAGACGCGCACACCATCATCGGTGATGGTGAGGAACGTCCAATTGCCGGCGCGATCCATATACAACCAACGAATCCAGCGGACGGAGAAATTGGTGCCGGGAATACCGCCGCCCGGTCCCCAGGGTCCCCAATTGAAATCAATGTAGAGATCATTGCGCGTAAAGACGGGATTGCCTTGCAAATACATATTGTTAAAGTAGAATCCTGTCCACGCTGTGGATTGTTGTGGGCTGGGTGCTGCGCCGAGTGTGGCAATGCTAACAATCAAGATGAACAGCAGGGCGATCCCGTTCGACCCGACATTTCTCTTCATCGAGACCTCCTTCGAAAATACCGCGATTGAAATCGCTACGTACGAGCCGTTGGCTTGGATTAGTCGGATAGTCAAAGAGTCGAGTAGTCCGATAGTCGGGACTATTCGACTAGGTGACTAACTGACTATGCGACTAGCCAGCGCAGGCGGACGCGCAGCGGAAACGCTCGCCAGAGACGATTTCAATCGTCGAATTTCATCCGCCGTGGCGGGCGCGTGCGCCCATGAGCAAACTCCTTCAAAGATTGCCCGTCGTAAACGACAGGGCAGAGCCAGCGTCCTTTGTCTGATTAGACCAAAGATTTATCTTTGGGCACCGAGCGGCGGTTTGTTTGGTTAGGTGACTAGACCATCGGCTACATAAGATTATATCATAAATTGGCGGATTGACAAGAGGGAGTAGTGTGTATTGAAATGCAAGAGGGAATCAGTCGAGCGCGAATCCCTGGGTGTTCAACACCTCGCGCAAGAACGCGCGCGCAGTTTGCGAGACGCGCCGCGCGGTATGCTCCAGCCAGCCGTAATCTTCCATTTCGTTCGGTTTGCCGGGCACCGGCACTTGGCGTTGATTGTAAATGCCGGTCGCTGCCATCACGCGATCGTACGCGTGCAGCGCATCGTCTTGATTCGCGTTGTAGCGTTCGCGATGCAGAATCGCTTCCAGGGGCAGGCGCGGGCGCAGGGGCGGTGGTTGCGCGGGATAGCCGACCGTCATTCCAACGATCGGGAAGACGAGGCGCGGCAAGCCCAACAGTTCGATGACCTCGCGCGGATTGTTGCGAATCGAACCGATGTAGCAGATGCCGAGTCCGAGCGATTCGGCGGCGAGCGCGGCATTCTGCGCGGCAATCACCGCGTCGAGCGCGGCGATCAAAAAGTTCTCCACGTACCGCGTGACTTGGGTGTAGCCGCGCAGCGCGCAGACGCGCTCCAAGCGCGCGAGGTCGGCGCACCACGCGAGGAAGAGCGGCGCTTGCGCGATGTGTGCTTGTTTGCCGCACAGTTCGGTGAGACGCGCGCGCCGGACGGCATCGGTCACCGCAATCACCGAGTACGCTTGCAGGTTCGATGAGGTGGAGGCGCGCTGCGCGGCGATCACGATCGTTTCGAGCAACGCGTCGGGAACAGCATCGGGCTTGTAGGCGCGTACGGAACCGTGCGCGTGAATCAAGTCGAGTGTTGGATTGGTTGTCACGAGTCCTCCTGTTAGGCAAAATAGCTTGCAGCGAGCGCGAGCAACACTTGCCCGGCGTAGTAGAATGCCAAACTGATGCGATGGTAGCGGAAGGGCCGCCAGAAACGCGCTGCCGCGAGGAGCATATCGGAGATGTAGAACAGTATCGCGCCGAGCGCAATCATCCACGCTTGCGCCTGACCGAAAATTGGGCTGGCGAGCGTGGCGATGGCGCGGTTCACCATCACGGAGATGACGATGATGTAGACGATGACCGGCACGCGCAGCGTTCCCAGATTCGGCGCGATAAAGCGATAGAATCCCACGCCGAGAATGACGAGCAGAATCGTCGAAACAACATCGAGCGCCGAGAAACCTGTCAACGCGGTGAACGTGATGGTGTAAGCGATGTGCGCGAGGAGAAACGAGATCAAGCCCAGCAGAAACGCGCGGCGACTCTCGAACATCAATGCCACATCGCCGCCGAAAGAAAAGATCAGCCCAATCAGCACGCCCACCGTGTAGATGAGATTCTGCGTTGGCTCCAGAAATGCAAGACCCGCGACAGCAATCACGAGCAACGTGGCAAGCGGTTTGAGGATGAAACGCGCGCGCACATTGCCGCGCATCTCGGCGGCGACGAGAAAAAAGACCACGATGACTACAAGCGGAAGCAGATACAGGGATGGTTTCATTGTCATATCTCAAAATGTTAAGGTATCCTGAACTTGTTTACGACTTTGACGCTTGCTGATTTCATGCTAAAATATAGATGTTGCGCAATAAGGAGTTGGCAATATGTTCAAACCACGCCGGTTGACTTTTGATGAATTAAGTGATCAATTAAAAAAGTACGAGCAGCGCTATGGATACTCGACGATTGAATTTTATCGCCGATTTCAAAATGGTGAACTGGGTGACGATGATGACCTGATGCTGTGGGCAGGATTGTATCATTTGTATCTCACATCTCTGCCCGTGCGTCAGTTTATGCAACGTGCCGTATCGGTATCCGTATGACCATTGACGATTATTTCTCCGCGATGGAACGTGGTCTGCGGCAAAATGTTCGCATTGGGAAGATTGGGCCACCGATTACCTGTCTGGCATCCGACGATTATAACGGGCTTGTGCGCTATCGCATCTACTTTTGGGATGAGTCGTACCTAGAGGTTTACGAGGTGGTCTCGACAGAGTTGGGGTATCCCGTGCGCGTGCATTACGCCTACTCGTATTTTCGCGCGGGGCAACTTGTCTTTCGCTACGATAACGCGCCACACCACCCCGAAATTGCTACTCACCCTCATCATAAACATATTGGCGTTACTGAGCGGCTTGCCCCAGCCGATCAACCCAGTTTGTCTCAAGTTCTCGATGAAGTAGAAAGTTGGCTGGGGCGCTAAGAACTGATCACACCTCCTCAAACCGCGCGGTAAAGTGCCGCAAGCGCGGTTGTTCGTACACGATTCTTACTCCACGCACGCTGGCGCGCTTTTCGTGTACTTTGGTGATGATTTCCACCACGTAGTCGAAATGCGATTGGGTGTAGACGCGACGCGGAATCGCCAAGCGCACGAGATCGAGCGCGGGATATTTCACTTCGCCAGTTGTTGCGTCTTTTTTGGCGAACATCACGCTGCCGATTTCGCACGCGCGAATGCCGCCTTCACGATACAACGCAATCGTCAACGCTTGACCGGGAAATTGCGCGGGCGGAATGTGCGGCAAAAAGCGGCGCGCGTCCAGAAAAACCGCGTGACCGCCCGGCGGCTCGACAATCGGCACACCGTTTTCCAGCAAACGCTCCGCCAGATAGGCGACCTGTCCCACGCGATACGTCAGGTAACGTTCGTCCAACGCTTCTTCCAAACCGCGCGCCATTGCCTCCAGATCGCGCCGCGCCAGCCCACCGTACGAAATAAACCCCTCGGTGAGAATCAGGCGATTTTGAATTTGCTCAAAGAGCGCGGCATCGCGCGTTGCCAGCAAGCCGCCGATGTTGACCAAGCCATCCTTCTTCGCGCTCATCGTGAAGCCATCAGCGTACGAAAAGAGTTCGCGCGCGATCTCTTTGATGGTTTTGTGACGATACCCTTCCTCGCGCTGCTGGATGAAATAGCAATTCTCCGCATAGCGACACGCGTCGATGTAAAACGGAATGTGGTAGCGCGCCAGCAGTTCTTGGGTCGCGCGAATGTTCGCCATCGAAACGGGTTGACCGCCAACGGCGTTGTTCGTAATCGTCATCATCGCGAGCGGAATGTTCGCGACGCCAACGCGCTCAATCAACGCTTCGAGCGCGGCAAGGTTCATATTGCCCTTGAACGGATGCCGATTCGTCGGATCGAGTCCTTCGGGAATCACCAGATCGAGCGCGGTGCTGCCGCGCGCTTCGATGTTCGCGCGCGTCGTGTCAAAATGTGTGTTGTTCGGAATGGTCTTGCCCGGTCCGGTGACCACGCTGAACAGCACCTGCTCCGCGCCGCGCCCCTGATGCGTTGGCACGAACATCTCGAAACCGAAAACGTCCTTGACGACCTCGCGCAGATGCGCGTAATTGCGCGAGCCGGCATACGACTCGTCGCCCTCCATCATCCCTGCCCATTGATGATCGCTCATCGCGCTGGTGCCCGAATCGGTGAGAAAATCGAAGGTGACTGCATCGCTGGGCAGGAGAAAGATGTTGTACCCCGCCGCGCGGATGAATCGTTCGCGCTCTTCACGCGTCGTCAACGGAATCGCTTCGACTGCTTTGATTTTGAAAGGTTCAAAAGTGTACTGCGCCACGTTGCGCCTCCTGAGGAAAGTAGCAGGCAAGCAGATACCTGCCTGATACGATACCTGTTTACTTACCTCCCAGTTTACCACGTTCCTCATACAAAATCAATATTTTTGTCTAGTGCGATGTTGTGGTATAATGCAATTCCAAGGATGAAGTATGAAGGATTGAGTATGAAAAACCATTTTGTCCTTCCTACTTCTGCCTTCATCCTTTCTCTCGGAGGCATAGTTGCCCTATGAATGAGTACAAAGCGGACAAGATTCGTAACATTGTTCTAGTGGGTCACTCGAGTTCTGGCAAGACCTCGCTGGCGGAAGCGATGCTGTACGATACCGGCGCGGTCAACCGTCTTGGCAAAGTGGATGAAGCCACGAGCATCTCCGATTACGATCCCGAAGAACAGCGCCGCAAAATTTCGATCAACACCTCGCTGATTCCGTGTGAATTCGATGGTTACAAGATCAACGTACTGGATACGCCCGGCTACATTGACTTTGTGGGCGAAGTGAAAAGCGCGCTACGCGTGGCGGATCTGGCGATTATCGTTGTGGACGCGGTGAGTGGTATCGAAGTAGGCACCGAGTTGGTGTGGCAGTATGCGGACGAGTTGAAGATTCCGCGCCTCTTTTTCGTCAACAAGGTAGACCGCGAGAACGCCGATTTCGATCGTGTGCTGGCACAACTGCGCGAACGATTTGGCAAAGGCGTTGCCGCGTTGCAAATTCCGATTGGCAAGGAAGCGAACTTTAGCGGCGCGGTCAATGTGGTCACGCGCCAGGCGCACACGGGGTCGGAGGGCAAGCCCGCGCCCGCGCCGAGTGATTTGAGCGCGCGCCTGGACGACGAACGCGGCAAGTTGATCGAAGCCGCGGCTGAAGCCGATGACAAACTCATCGAGAAATATCTGGGCGGCGAAGAATTGAGCGACGATGAAATTCGCGCCGGTTTGAAAGCCGGCGTGCGTCAAGGTACGCTCGTGCCGGTGTTGTGCGGCGCGGCAACTCCGAACTTGGGCGTGCGCGAACTGATGCGCTTTGTGATCGAATACGCGCCGTCACCGTTGGACGCGGCACCCATCGTCGCGACGAACCTCGCGACGAATCAATCCGAGACATTGACCGCAAGTGATACCGGCGCGCTCGCTGTATTCATCTTCAAGACGATGGCGGATCCGTACGTCGGCAAACTGACGTACTTTCGCGTCTATTCGGGCGCGCTGGAATCGTCTTCGCGGGTGATCAACGCGCGCACCGGCAACGAAGAACGCATCGGCGAGTTGTACGTCTTGCGCGGCAAAGAACAAATCGCGGTCAAGAAACTGAACGCCGGCGACATTGGCGCGGTCGCCAAGTTGCAAGAAACGCAGACCAACGATACGTTGTGTGACAAGGGGCATCCACTTGCGTTACCCAAGATTACTTATCCCAACCCAGTCTACTCGGTGGCACTGACACCCAAGACCAAGACCGATTTGGACAAGATGGGGAGCGCGTTGGCGCGCTTGGTGGAAGAAGATCCCACGTTGCGCGTGTATCGCGAACCCGATACCGGCGAAACCGTAATGTCGGGGATGGGGGATTCGCACGTGGATATCGCAGTGCGTCGCTTGAAACAAAAATTTGGCGTCGAGTTGTTGACCAGTCAGCCCAAGATTCCGTACAAAGAAACGATCACCAAGACGGTCAAAGTGCAGGGGCGCCACAAAAAGCAGACCGGCGGACGCGGGCAGTTTGGCGATACGTGGATTCGCTTCGAGCCGCTGCCGCGCGGCGCGGGCTTTGAGTTCGCCGAAGAAATCTTCGGCGGCGCGGTTCCCAACTCGTTCATCCCCGCGGTCGAAAAAGGGATGCGCGAGATTCTGCAAAAAGGCGTTCTTGCCGGTTTCATCACCACCGATTTTCGCGCGGTGCTGTACGATGGGTCGTACCACCCGGTAGATTCGTCGGAAATCGCGTTCAAACTTGCCGCGCACAAAGCGTTCAAGGCGGGAATTCCTCAAGCGGGGCCCGTGTTGCTCGAACCGATTATGAACTTGACCATCACCGTCCCTGAACAATTTATGGGGGATGTGATGGGGGATATGAACACCAAGCGCGGGCGCGTGTTGGGGATGGAACAAAAAGGCGCGTGGAGTGTCGTCAACGCGCAGGCGCCGCTGGCGGAGATTCAACGCTATGCGACCGATCTGCGTTCGATGACGCAAGGGCGCGGGTACTTTACGATGGAGTTCAGTCACTATGACACGGTGCCATCGCACATCATGACGCAAATCATCGAGAAAGCCAAGAAGGAACGCGCTGGCGAAGAAGCCGAAGAGGAAGAGGAATAGAAAAATGGAGGGGGCGCAATTCACTTGCGCCCCCACGATTTTTTATCGCGCGCCAATCAAGCGTAGTGGAATTTGCAAGAATGCGCGCAACGCACCCGAGCCGCCTTTTGCCGCCAGCGCGCGATCGTACGTGGCAAGAGCTTCCAGCCAGCGCCCGCGCTGCAACTGCATTTGGCTCAGCACGCGCCACGTATCCGCCTCGAATCCTTTTTCGCCGACCTGGTGGAACAATTCCGCGGCGCGTTGATAATTTTTCTCCGCGTTCTCGCGATCCCCATCGCGTTCCAGCACGCGCGCCAGATTGCCAAGCGCCTTGGCTTGTCCTAGCGTGTCGCCGAGTTGCTCGAACGTCGCAAGCGCGTTCTGCAACACCTGGCGCGCATCGTTACGCCGTCCCACCAAGTAGTACACCACACCGAGATCGTTCGCAACCGCCGCCGCGTGGGCAGAATCGTTCCGTGCCAGATAACCGGCGCGCGCTTGTTCGAACGCGCGCAGCGCGCCGTTCAAATCGCCCGCCTCGTACAACTTTTTTGCTTCCGCGCATTGTTCCTCTGGATTCACCTCACACCTCCACGGTTACTTGACGACCAACAAAATCTCTCCCAACTCTTTCAACCGCTCGCTGGGCAGATCGCGAAACTTCATCGCCATTCGCAAGTACGGCAGGTTCTCTGGGTCGAGCGCAAAAGCGCGGACTTCGCGGGGAAGCCGCGCGAGTTTCTCCAAGTCCAACACATCGGCGGCGGCTTCATCGCCGCTGCGTTCGACGAAATAGTACAGGTTGACGTTGAGAAAACGCGCGAGCGTGTCGAGTTCGCTCAAAGGAATATCGGTCAAGCCGCGCTCGTACCGTCCGAGGGTAGCCGGTTTGCGCGCGATGGCTTGGGCGCACTCTTCCTTGCTTTTGCCGGCGGCGAGGCGCGCCTGTTTTAACTTGGCACCGATGAGCGCGCGCCGTGTGCGGATTTCGGTGGGCGAAGGGGGGCGGGGTGGTTTCTCTTCCAGAGTCATTTCGCCGCTGACGAAGAAGGAGAGGGGCGTTTGCAGATAGAGGGCGATGAGTTCCAATTCGGGGAGCGATAATTCGCGCGCGCCGCGTTCGTACGCGCGAATCCGCGCAGGGGTCACGCCGAGCCGCTGCGCGAGTTCGCTCACCGTGCGCCGCGCTTTTTCGCGCGCCGCACGAATCAGGACGCCGACGATCTTGCGTTGTAGGACGACCGGTTGTGGTTCCATCGCGAGCTCCGTCGAGAATGATTCTACACTGCCGCGATTATAACATCGTTGACAAGCGCGTGTCAAAAAGCCCCGCCAAGCATAAACCTTGGCGGGGCGGGCTGTTTAGATTTTGGGCCCAGCCGCAATCACTTCGGGTGGACACTGCGATTCGAATTTTTTGAAATTGTCAATAAAGCGGGACGCCAACGCGCGATAACGTTGCAGATACAATTTCTTGTCGTGCCACGAACTGGACGGATCGAGCACCTCGGCTGGCACGTCGGGACAACTCTTTGGCACGCGGAAACCGAAAATCGGATCGGTGGTGTATTCGACATCGAGCAATTTGCCGTCCAGCGCGGCGTTCAACATCGCGCGCGTGTAGCGGATGCTGATGCGCTTGCCCACTCCGTGCGGTCCACCAACCCAACCTGTGTTGACCAGCCAGCAGTTGACGCCGTACCGCAGAATTTTCTTTTTGAGCAGATCGGCGTAGACCGACGGGTGATGCACCATGAACGGACCGCCAAAGCACGCGCTGAACGTGATTTCCGGTTCGGCGCCTAAACCCACTTCGGTTCCGGCGATTTTTGCCGTGTAGCCGGAAATGAACTGATACATCGCTTGTTCCGGCGTCAGGCGCGCAATCGGCGGCATCACGCCCGAGGCGTCGCACGTGAGCAGGACGATGTTCTTGGGATGCCCCGCGCGTTTTTCCGACAACGCGTTGTCAATGAATTCGAGCGGATACGAGGCGCGCGTATTTTCGGTAATCGTCGCATCGTCCAAATCAATCAAGCGCGTCACCGGATCGAACACGACGTTTTCCAGGATGGTGCCAAAGCGGCGCGTCGTCGCGTAAATTTGCGGTTCGGCGGTCGGCGAAAGATTGATGACTTTGGCGTAACAGCCCCCTTCGAAATTAAAGACGCCGTTATCGCTCCAGCCGTGTTCGTCATCGCCGATGAGTCCACGCAGCGGATCTGCGGAGAGCGTTGTCTTGCCGGTGCCGGACAAGCCGAAAAAGAGCGCGACATCGCCGGCTTTGCCGACGTTCGCCGAACAGTGCATCGGCATCACTCCATCGAGCGGCAGGAAATAATTCATCACGGTAAACACCGACTTTTTGATTTCGCCGGCGTACGCCGTGTTGCCGATGAGACACACGCGTTGATCGAGATTGAGCGCGATGAAGGTATTCGCGGCGGTCTGATCAATTTGCGGCAACGCCTTGAAATTCGGCGCGGCGATGACGGTGAATGCCGGAATGTGACGGCGATATTCTTCGTTCGTTTGGAGCGGGAGGAACATGTTCCGCACGAACATCGCGTGCCACGCTAATTCTGTGATGACGCGAATCGGCATGCGAAATTCCGGGTCGGCGCCCACGTAACAATCTTGCACAAAAAGATCACGCCCTTGCAAGTAACCTTGCAGGCGACCGTACAACTCGTCGAATTTGTCCGGCGCGAGCGGACGATTGTACTCGCCCCACCACACATTATTTTCCGAGTTGCTTTCGCGCACGATGACCTTGTCGCTGGCGGAGCGCCCGGTGTGTTGCCCGGTCTTGGCGACCAGCGGACCCTGTTGCGTGATACGCGCTTCGCCGCGAAAGATGATTTCTTCGTACAACGCTTCCGTCGGCAAGTTCCAATAGACCTGCCGCAGATTCGTCAAGCCCAGATTCTCCAGACCGTAATCGGCTTTCAACGCTGTCGCTTGCGCTTCGGCGGGGGTTTTGATGTTCAAAAGGTTATTCATCGTATCCCTCTCTCATCTCTCATCTCTCATCTTTCATCTCTTTCCTACATCCAATCCCGAATCATCTTTTTGTCGCCGATGTAAATTTCGTTCGGCGAGTTGGGATCGAGCGCCCATTTGATTCGCGCGATTCCTTCCGTGATGTCCTTGACCGAGCCGGCGTAACTCAGGCGCAAGTGTCCTTCCATTCCAAATTCTTTGCCCGGCACCGTGACCACGTACGCGCGGCGCAGCAAAAAGTTGGAGAGTTCGACCGAATCTTGTTTGTACGCGCGAAAGTCGGGCAGGCAGTAGAACGTCCCTTGGGGTTTGACGCACTTGACATCGGTGAACGCGTGCAACTCGTTCATAATCACATCGCGATTGTTCTGAATCGTCAAGCGAAGTTGTTCCACGATGCTTTGCATCCCAGTCAGTGCAGCTTCGGCGGCGGTTTGCAAGAATGGCGAGACGCACGTGGTCACCTGACTTTGCACATTCGTCATCACCTCGACCATCTTGCGCGGCGCAATTGCCCAACCAATGCGAAAGCCGGTCATCCCGTACAGTTTTGCCACGCCGTTGACGACGATGATTTTGCTGTTCTCGATATCCTTGTTCGTGAAACGATACGCGGGCGCGGGGTGCTTGCCGTCGAACACAAGTTTGTGGTAGATGTCATCGGCGATGAGGTAGATGCCTTTGCGTTCGCAGAAATCTACGATCGTGGCGATGAACTCGTCGGAAAAGATAATGCCCGACGGATTGTTGGGGGAGTTGATGATGATGGCTTTGGTGGAAGATGTGACGACGCGTTCGATGTCCTCAAAGCGCGGATGAAACGTGCCATCCTCCGGACGAACGGTTACCGGAATGCCGTAACACATCTTGACGATTTCCGGATAACTGACCCAGTACGGCGCGAGGATGATGACTTCGTCTTGTGGATTGAGGATGGTGTAGAGAATGTTAAAGATGCTTTGTTTGGCGCCCGCCGAGACGATCACATTTTCCGGCGCCACCAGGCGATCATAGTTTTCTTCCGTGTAGCGGATGATGGCTTTCTTGAGCCCCGGCAATCCATCCGTTGGAACGTACTTGACATCGCCGGTGTTAAGCTTGGCGGCGGCGCCAAGCAGCGCGGTCATTGGCGCGCGATTCTTGGGCTCGCCGATTCCCAAGTGGATCACGGCTTCGCCGCGTTCGCGCAGCAGCCGCGCTTCTTCGTTGAGCCGAAGCGTTGGTGACTCGGCGATAGACGACGCAAGTGTAGAAAGGTTCATAGCAACTCTCCTGAAAAGTGTAGGACAAATTTCAAATTTGCCCGCGCTCTTTCTCGATGGGTGGGGATTATTTCGTCGCGTGCAAGCGGGCTTGGATGCGGCGCGCGCTCTCGGCGATGTGTTGGCGCATCAGGCGTTCTGCGCGTGCCGCCGCGCCCGCTTGGAGCGCGGCAATGATGGCGCGATGTTCGCGCGTGTTCAGCGCGCGGTGTTCTCGAATCGGGGCGGCAAAACCGCTCAACATCATTGTTGGGTAAACCGTCCACAACTGATCGAGCGTGCGAATGAGGAAAGGGTGCTGGCTGGCGGTGTAGATGACGCGGTGAAACCGCCGATTCAGATCGCGATAGGCACCCCAGTCTTGTCGCGGAAATACGTCTGCCATTTGGTTCACCAATTGACGCAACTCGGCGAGGTCTTGTGGGGTGATGTGGCGCGCGGCGTACCGCGCGGCAAGCCCTTCCATAAACGCGCGGCAGGCGTACAAGTCCATCAGGTCGGCGAGGGTAAATTCGATGACGCGGATGCCGCGGTAGGGCACGCGCTCGACCACGCCTTCGCCGACGAGGTCTTGGAGCGCTTCCCGCACCGGCGTCTGGCTCACGCCGAATTGCTGCGCCAGTTGCTCTTGGCGCAGCCATTCGCCGGGCTTGAACTCGTTGGCGAGGATCGCCGCGCGTACTTTTTCAGCGACGATGTGCCGCAGTTGGGTCGAGGCAAGCGAGGGTTCGGTGGGCATAGTTACTCGATACATTATATATAATGTATCCTGTTGCTATTATATTCCACACTGTCCGCCAAGTCAAATTGGCGGGGGGCTTGATATACCCTACCCAATTTAAGATAAGCAAACCGTGCGATTTTTGCGGCGGCAAGACGCAAAATCGCCCGCTAATGCCCGACGATAAAATCGTCGGGCTGAGCAGTCCAGG
>Ga0209018_1002253_pt1 | contig 13879 bp, 7 predicted proteins | sample YNPBryBLVA2012_FD_185814 | JGI IMG/M metagenome (GOLD analysis project Ga0209018, IMG submission 185814) | Anoxygenic and chlorotrophic microbial mat microbial communities from Yellowstone National Park, USA - YNP Bryant BLVA 2012 (SPAdes)... ...
GTCCTTGGCGGCCAACTGCACCAGCGTCCTGGAGCGGTAGTCATTGACCTTGCGGTCCAGCTCCGTCTGCATGCTGCGACCGACCACGAGCACGTCGTCGCGCCCGACCGCACGCACGTACCAGTCGTTGCTCAGCGCCGCCGGCCGGCCGATCTCCAGGGCATACGTCTTGCCCGCCTTGTCGGTCAGGGTCAGTCTGGCGGCGGGCGGCTCCAGCCCGGCGTCCGCCGGCGCGACGGCGCCCGCCGTCCCCGGCTTGAACGCCCGGTTGTACTGGAGATCGGTCAGCAGCGACACCAGGCTGTCCACCATGTAGGTCTGCGTCTCGCTGACCAGCGGCTCGGTCATCCGCCACGGCTCCAGCTTGTCCGCTTCGCCTTCCTTCTCCTTGCGCTCGAAGACCAGGCGCGGCTGGTCGCGGCGTTCGAACTCGACGCGGACGATGGTGTTGTTGGCCGGCCGCGGATCGAGCACATAGCGCGGCGCAGTCGTCTCCGGCTTGCCGGCCGCGCTGCCCTCCGTCTCTGACGGGCCTTTCCCGGTGACCAGCCACAGCGCCAGCCCGACCCCCACCAGCACCAGCAGGATCAGCGTCGTCCTGAAGTTCATGCCCGTCTACCTCCGGCGCACCAGCCACACCCCGGCCCCGATCAGCAGTGCTATGGCGGGCCAGATGCCGACCAGAAACACCTGCGTGAACGTCAGCGTGGCATCATCCTTCAGCTTCTCCAGCCGCGGAACGTCGCCGCGCTGCGGCCCGACCGCGATGCGGTCCGCGTTTCCCGTCAGCCAGTGCAGGGCGTTGACGAACAGGTCCACGTTGCCGGGGTAGAGCCTGACCAGGCGCAGCGCCCCGCTGACCATCAGAAGCTGGCTCATATTCAGGACGGAGTCGGCGACGAAGCTGTCGCTGGCGAACACGACCAGCTTGTGGCCCTGCGGGTTGGTGGCGGCGACGGCCAGCGGGAACGGGGCCGCGATGTCCTCCTCGTAGCGGCGCGTGCCCTGATGCTTCTTCAGGTCTTCGCTGATGCGGCTGATGTCCTTGACCGCCCACACGTCTTCGGTGTCGTCGACCACCACGATCGGTTCGATGGTCACGTCCTGCGGTGCGCCCTCACCCCTGACGATCTCCAGGGGCACGACCGACTGGAGCGCCGCCGGCAGCCCGCGCAGCGGCGCACCGATCATGTGATCCGTGTAGCGGAACGCGTCGGAGGTGAGCAGCAGGTTGTTTCTGGCCGGGTACTTCAGCCCTTCGCGCTGCGGGTTGAGCGCGAACTCCAGGGCCAGGTACTCGTCCTTGACCGCGATCCCCCATTTGCTCTTCAGATACTCGCCGAACTCGTACTTCTCCGGCACGGGCAGAAACGGCATGCGCGGCGGCTGCCAGCCGGCCAGGAAGATCGCCATGCCCGACTTGTCGATCGCGTCGAAAATCCGCTGCTTCTGCTCCGCGCTGATCGGCGCCTCCGGTGACGGGCGCATGGGGCTGGTCTGCGGCGGCTGGGGCGGGAAGACGACGTAGATGGTGCGCGCGGCGTCCTGCACCTGCGGCGGCTGCTCCTGGGTCTTGACGTCCCACTCCTCGGTGACGAAGTTGGCCTCCTTCAGCAGCTCGTTCAGCTCCTGGTACGGCGCCTGCGGCATCTGCATCATCGGGTTCATCTGCGGCGGCAGGCCCGGACGGAGCAGCGGGTCGCCACCGAAGCGCGTGAAGATGACCGCCGTCTTCTCCTTCTGCGTCAGGCGCAGGATGGCGGAGGAAACGGCCTGCTCGCCGGCGAAGTCGCGGGGATCGCCGTCGGGCGCCTCGGGGGCGTCGCGGTCGGTGCGCCAGGGCCAGACGTCGTCGTGGGAGAGGACTTCGGCCTCAGCGGGCGTTTCGACCAGCACGGTCTGATCGCGCTTCAGCTCCTCCACCAGGTCCTCGAGCTTGACGCGCTGCAAGTCCCGGGCCCGGTCGAGCAGCGACGAGACTTCCTTCAGCGCTTCGTCATAGCGCTGGGCGGCGCTGGCGAAGAACTGCTGTGTTTCGGGCGCCAGGCCGGGCGTCCTGGCGCCGGTGTCGGTCATCCAGGTGCGCGCGTCCTCCAGCACGCGCCGGCTCTGCTCCATGAAATCGCGCACCACCTCGACGGCGCGTCCGTAGCGCGGGATCTCTTCGTTTCGCAGCGTCTGGACGTCGGCCTCCGCATCCTGGGCTTCCTGGGCGATTACACGACAGTTGCGCGCGATGATCGCCACCGGATTGAGCTGCGCCGCCTGGGCGTCGGCGCCGGCCAGCCGCGTCAGCTCGTTCAGTTCCGCCTGCACCCGCTCGACGACGGCGGCGCGCACGGCCGGGAACGCTTCCAGCACCTCCTGATGCGGCCTGGCCTCGTCCTTATATGCCGGCTTCTCGGCCAGCCGCTTGAGCAGCTCGCTGACCGCGGCGGGGTTCTCCTTGGCGTCGAGCATGCGTGTGGTGACCTTGCCGCGCCCGGCCGTCTCATACAGATCCAGCAGATCGCGCACGCGGTTGCGGTGCTTCTCGGCATAGGCCCGGGCGTCTTCCAGGAACGTGCTGTACAGGCCGGTGAGCGTGACCTGCGTATTCAGACCCCGCAGCAGTTGCACCGTCCGCGGGCTGAGGCTGTTCACGCCGGAGCGCGTCACGTCCACCCGTCCGCCGAACCGCCCCGCGGCCCACACCGCCACCGCCGCCAGCACGCCGGCCAGCACCGCCGCGGCCGCCACGTTCACCCCGTAGACCAGTCGCCGCCTGGTTGCCGTCATTGCCGTTACCGCCATCGCCGCGACTCCACCACCTTGACGGTCAGAAACAGAAAGAAGCCTGCCACGGCCACGAAGAACACCACGCTCTCGGCAGTCACCAGCCCGCGGTTGAACTGGTCCAGGTGCCGCAGGATGTTGACCTGCTGGAGCGCCGCCCGCAGCGGACCCTGGACGTAGCGCACGATGATCCACCCGAACCACACGAACAGCAGCAGCGGGACTGCCCCCAGCATCCAGGCCACGATCTGGTTGCGCGTCAGACTGGAGGCGAACACGCCGAACGCCGTGAATGCCCCTCCCAGCAGCAGCAGCCCCAGGTACGACGAAAGCGACGCGCCGACGTCCGGGCGCCCGAAGATCAGCATCAGCAGCAGGTAGACGAGCGTGCCGGCGAGCATGATGGCGTAGAAGATCAGCGCGGCCAGATACTTGCCCAGCACCAGTTGCGCGTCGGAGACCGGGGCCGTGGTCAGCGTCTCGATCGTGCCGATGCGGTACTCCTCGGCGATCGTGCGCATGCTGATGGCCGGGATGATGATCGCCAGCACGTAGGGGGTGAAGTCGAACACGCTGCGGAGCGTCGCCGGCCGACCGGGCGCGAAACTCTCCGTGACCAGCACGATCACGCCGGTGATCAGCAGAAACCCGGCGACGACGATGTAGCCGATGGGCGAGAGGAACAGCGACAGCAGCTCGCGCTGCATGATGGCGATGGTGTTTCTCATCACTTCTCCCCGGAGGCGCCAGCCTCGGTGTGCGTCTCGTGGGCGCCGGCCACGATCTTGACGAAGAAGTCCTCGAGCGTCGCGATGTCGCGGCGCAGCTCGCGCAGCGGCCAGCTCCGGGCGGCGGCCAGCCGGTACAGCTCCTCACGCAGGTCGCGCTGCGTGGAGACGCTGACGCTGACCCAGCCGTCGCGCAGCCGGCACTGCACATCGGTCACGCCGTCCAGCTTGCGGATCGACGCCGCAATCTCGCCTTCCGGCCCCTTCAGCTCGGCGATCAGCCGCGAGGTGCCGGTGATCCGCTCGCGCAGCTCGGTCGGCGTGCCGGAGGCGACGATCCGCCCCTGGTTGATGATGATGATCCGCTGGCAGGTGGCTTCGACCTCAGGCAGAATGTGGCTGGAGAGCAGCACCGTGTGGTCCTGCGCCAGCTCGCGGATCAGTGAACGCGTCGCCCGGATCTGCGCCGGGTCCAGGCCGATCGTCGGCTCGTCCAGGATCAGCACGCGCGGATTGTGCAGCAGCGCATCGGCCAGCCCCACCCGCTGCCGGTAACCCTTCGACAACTGCCCGATCGGACGGCGCAGCACGTCGGTCAGCCAGCAGCGTTCGGCCACGCGCCCGATGGCCCGCTCGCGGGCGGGGCGGTCCAGACCGCGCAGCCTGCCGCGGAAGTGCAGATACTCGCAGACACGCATTTCGTGGTAGAGCGGGACCGACTCCGGCATGTACCCGACCTGGGAGCGCACCAGCATCGACTGCGTGAAGACGTCGTAGCCGGCGACCGTGGCCGAGCCGGATGTGGCCGGCTGGTAGCAGGTCAGGATGCGGATGGTGGTGGTCTTGCCGGCCCCGTTCGGGCCGAGGAAGCCGACGATCTCGCCTTCCCGGATGGAAAACGAGATGCTGTTGACGGCACACAGGCTGCCGTAGAACTTGGAGAGATTGCGGACTTCGATCACGTGCGCGTCCTCTCGGCCACAAGCCATTCAGACCGCCAGGCTCGGGCACGACTGTCAAAAAAGGGGTTCCAGGCCGCCCCAGCAGCGGTGCCGTCGTGCCGCCGCCCGTACAGAATCCGAACGTCCGCCGCGTCTGGCCGGCGTCGGACGACCGCGGCAATTGTATTTTCAGCCCGCGCGCTGTCAAGCGGAGCGCCGCGTCGCCACGGCCTCCGGCCCCCTGTGCCGACAATTAGCCGCCGGCGCCGCCTTGAACCGGACGGCACGATTGTGTATGGTGGGCGTACTAATTATGGATCGGGCGCCCGCGGGCGGGAGGGCAGCAGTTCGGTGCGGCCGCAAGGTCGCTGTCTGACGGGCCGCCCCCGCCGCCGTTAGACGGGTCACCTCATGCCCGAGCACTGTGCCCGGCGATGGTCGCCGGGCGTCAACCGGCTGTCACAGATGATGGGGGAAGGAGCAATGCTCGTGTGGACACGACGAACGCTGTGTTATTCGACGACGCTGGTTCTGCTGTGTGCCTGTTCAGGCAGCGCGGTCCTGGCCCAGGAAACCGAGTCCGGCGCGCTTCCCGGGGTTCAGGACCGACCGGGCAGCGTGCGCCTCGCCCCGGCCGATCTGGACGACGCGTTTCAGCCCATCGACGAGCTGGCCGGCCCGGTCCCGCCGTCCGGCGACCTGAGCGACCTGCGCGCTGAGCCGCAGCCCGCGGGGCCGCCCCTGGCGCTGTGGCAGCAACTGGCTGCCCTCGACGCCGAAGAGCGCGCCAATGCCCAGATTGACCTGGAGCTGGGCAGCGCCGCGACCGACGCGGAACGCGAGTCGGCAGCGGCGATCGCCGCCTCGTGGAACGCGGGCGAGTACGAGCCGGCGATCGAGGCGCTGCGGTCGCTCGAAGCCGACAGCCCGCCGCTGGGACTGGGCATCGCCTGGCGGGTGCCCCAGGCGAGCTTCGGGCTGCGGGGCGTCGACGTGCGTGTCGGCAGTCCGCGCGTGGAAGCCGCGCAAATGGCCCTGGACTTCGACGCGCAGAACGGCAATCTGTTCGCCGTCATCCAGTGGGGTTCGACGAGCGGGACCGCCTACTGGACGATGAACATGTCCACGGACGACGGGGCCACGTGGAGCGAGACCTACTCGTGGTTCAGCTCGGTCGGGATCATCGACGTGGATGGCGTCGTGGTCGACAACTACATCTACGTCGCCTACGTGGTGGGCAACGCAACCAGCGAAGGGCGGCTGCGGCGCTGCCTGGTAAGCACCGGCGGGGTGGACGGCGGCTACGGATTCCAGACCGTCATCAACGCCGCCCCGGCCACGATCGAGGAAGTCGCCCTGGCCTCGAACGCCGCAGACTTCGACAACCGTATCTATTACTTCGCCATCCAGAGCAACGACGTGCTGCGCTACTTCTGGGACGTGGCCAGCGATGGCACGACCTTCACGGATGGCGGCTCGCCTGCCGTGGCGGACGCCGAATTCGGGCTGGACGCCACCTGGGACCACAACTGGAGCTCCTGCACGCGGTTCCTGTATGTGTCCTACGCGGGCAGCGACGGCAACATCCACGTCCAGGGACGCAGCGAGTCCGCATGGACCGACTGGGTTGTCGAGAGCGGGACCGGCAGCTACCGCAACACCTCCATTTCCGCCTACGCCGACACGCTCATCTGTGCGTTCGAGTACGGGTTCCCGGACGGCCAGGGTATCCGCTATCGCATCAGCTACGACTGCGGCGGCTCCTGGAACTTCGGCAACCTGGCAATCCCGGATGGCACGACCGTGTACGGCTATCACGAGCCCGACGTGGACGCCCGCGACGGCGACGGGACGGCCTGCATCTACCAGGCCGAGGTCGGCCTGCCGGATCACGTCTATTACCGCACACGCCAGGGCTTCGCCCCCGGCCCGTGGAGCGACCCGGTGGCGTTCAACGATCTGGATGTGTACACGGGCGGTGACATGGCCCTGAGCCACGTGCCGCCGCTGGGCAGCGAGACCCTCAGCCACGGGGCGCTGTACATCGAGGGCGACGTGGGCGGTCCGCTGGGCGTGTACTTCGATCGGCCGGGGGCCGGCAGTCCCCCGTGCGACGACATCACCCCGCCGGTCGTCGACCTGGATGCTCCCGCGACGCTGTCGTGCGCCTGTGACCTGGTAGACATCGTCGGGTCGGTCAGCGACCCGGACGGCACCTACGTTGGCGACCAGTTGGAGTACCGGCGCAGCGACGATCCGGCCTGGACCGTAGCCGACTCGGCCATCGGCGCACGCTCGGGCGTGCTCTACACCTGGGACACCAGCGCGCTGGCCGAGGGCTTCTACTACGTGCGCGTCGTCGGCGAGAACGAGTGCGGCCTGACCGCCAGCGACTCCAAGTTCGTCTTCGTGTCCAACACGTTCGGAAATGCCGAGCTGCGTTCGCCGGTCAGCGGCGGCATCTACGGCGGGATCGTCTGCGTGGACGGCACGGCCTGGACGCAGTCCTGCTTCGATCAGTACACGGTGGACTACCGGCCGGCCGGTGGCGGCGCATACTCCCCCGTCGATCCGCCCAATTCGCCCTACACCAACCCGGTGATCAACGACCCGCTGGCGTCGTGGAACACGGCGTCCGGGCCCACCGCAGTCCCCGACGGGGACTACGAGCTCCGCCTGCTGGCCGCCACCGATTGCGGCGACACCGCGACGGTCGGCCGCAGGATCACTGTGGACAACACGGCACCGACCGTGCGCATCACCTCGCCCGCTGCGTGCGACAGCCTCGAGGGAGTGGTCCAGGTCATCGGCACGGTGACCGATGCGAACCTGGCTGGCTGGACGCTTCAGTACACCGGGGGCAACACCTCCGGCTGGGTGACGATCGTCTCGGGCACCACCCCGGTGGTCAACGGGCTGCTGGCCAACTGGGACGTCAGCCAGTTGCCCGCCTGCTGCTACACGCTGCGGCTGACCGCCTCTGACCAGGCCGTCGTGAACTGCGACGATCCGCACTGGTCCGAGTTCCTGGTCTCGGTCAGCGTAAACGAGTGCACCGGCGACCTGGACGGCGACGGGGACATCGACCTGGCCGACCTCGCGCTGCTGCTGTCCGTCTATGGGACGCAGTGCGACTGAACGTCGCCGGAAACGTGATTCACACCGCGGGCGGCCGGTCGTTCCAGACCGGCCGCCTGTCTTGCGCCCGCGTTCCGCCTTGCCCCTTGCGCCGGCGATCGGTTATGCTGGCAATGGTTGTGAACCCACCGTTTCCCCGGCGGCCGCGCGACCCCGGAACGGCGCCGACACCGAGGCAAGGTTGGGTTGTCGCCGACAGGCCCGCGGACCGTCAGACGGGAGGAAAGATGCGAAGTCACGCCCCCTGTTCGATCAGCGTCATCATCCTGTTCGCAGTCGCCCCCGCCACCGCAGGTGACATGCCCGTCGCCGACCGCCCTTCGCGCCAGGACGGGCGGTTCATCCCGCGACTGGAATGGGTGTCGCCGCACGGGGAGCTGCCCGGAACTTACGCCCAGTACCTGGCCCGCCACCCGCTCCGGCCGGCTGTGTTCGCGGACGCCCGGTTTGTGCCACCCGCGGCAGGGGGCGGGGTGCTGCGCGGCGGCGCGGCGATGCTGTCGCTTCTCGTTGACGCGGGTATCTATCCGGACATCGAGCCGGCGCTCAACGCATATGTGACCGACCTGACGGGCGAGGGCTATGGGGTCTACGTCGAGACGGTGAGCGGCGGGACGCCGGCGGAGATCCGGGCCTGGGTGCGCCAGCGCCACGATGCGGGTTGCGACCTGGTGCTGTTCGTGGGCGACATAACGGCAGCGTGGGCCGAGGTCGAGGGCGCGGACTTCCCCTGCGACCTGTTCTACATGGATGTCGACGGGACCTGGCAGGACTCGGATCACGATGGCGACTATGACGTGCATTTCGCGGGCAGCGGGGACGAAGACCCCGAAGTCTGCGTGGCCCGCCTCTATGCGCGCACGCTGCCATACGGCGACGAGGCCGGGCTGATCAGCGACTACCTGGCCAAGGCCCACGCGTATCGGCGCGGGCTGCTGGTCCAGCCATGGCGCGGCCTGGAATACGTCGACGAGGACTGGTGGAACATGGATGTGGCGCTGGACCGCATCTTCGGCGACCGGGTGGTGCGCCACGACTACGGCTACTGCACGACGGCGCTGGATTACCTCAACCAGTGCGACCTCGGGCAGCACTTCGTGCAGGTATGTGCACACAGCTACTCCGGCGGCCACCACTTCGGCATGCGCCCGACCGAGTCCGCCGCTTATGCGCACGTCTACGTCCACAGCCCGCTGCCGCGCTCCGCGCGGCTGCTGCTGGGCAGCAACGACGGCGTGAAGGCCTGGCTCAACGGCACCCACGTCATCACGCGCGACCGTTACCAGGAGTGGACGCCGGACCAGTTCCAGGTGGACGTTGCCCTCAACCAGGGCTGGAACCGCCTGCTGTGCAAGATCAGCCAGGACGGCGGGGCCTATCTGTTCTCGGCCCGTTTTACCGACCCTGACGGGGCGACATTCTCCGATCTGGACTACCAGCTCAACGACCCCAATACCCACGGCCCCGATGCCCCGTTCATCCGCGCCTGGCTGCTGCATGGCTTCAACCAGGACGCGCCCGACCGCTTCTGGAGCTACCTGACCACCAACTACCTCCAGGAACCGGAAGGAGCCGTCAACCCGCAGGACGGCCAGCCAATGGGCCACCACACCTGGACACGCCACTGCACCAGCGGCGGGTTCGTCGACCTGGGCGCCTGGTGCGGCGGGGCGGACTACGGCGTGTGCTATGCGTTCGCGCGCGTGTACGCGGCGTCGAACACCTCCTGCCAGCTCTGGCTCGGATATGACGATGGTGCACGCGTCTGGCTGAACGGCCAGCAGATCCTTCGCGACAATCGCTACGGCGGCTACACGCCCGACATGACACGGGTGAACGTCAACCTCAACGCGGGCGAGAACCGCCTGCTGGTGAAGGTCTCGGAGTGGATGGGTACGCACGGCTTCAGCGCCCGTTTCTGCAACCCGGACGGCAGCCCGGTGGCGGGTCTGTCATACGATCCGCTGCCCGACCCGGTTTCGTACATCGGAACCTGGTTGCTCAGCGGCCCGTACGTGAACCCCGACCCGGCCACGCGTCTGCGTGAGGACTATCTGGAGGGCGAGGCGCAGGTCCGGCCCAGCGCAGGCGACCCGACCCCGCTGGGCATGTGGGAGGTCGGCGTCGGCAGCGGCTTTCCGTTCGATCTCGGCGCGTTCTACGATCGCGACGGCGGCTGGGTCCTGTCCGACGACGTGCAGCGCCGCGATCCGCCCGTGCTCTTCTACAACTTGTTCGCCTGCGGCCCGGGCCGCTTCACCGATGACAACTACCTGGCCGGCGCCTACATCTTCAATACGACCTACGGCCTGATCACGATCGCCTCGTCCAAGAGCGGCAGCATGCTCAACTTCGACGACTTCACCGGGCCGGTCAGCGAGGGCAGGACGGTCGGCGCGGCGTTCCGCGAGTGGTTCGAGGCCCAGGCCCCGTTCGAGGACTGGGAGCGCGCCTGGTATTACGGGATGGTGCTCTGCGGCGACCCGACGCTGCGCCCGGTGCGCCCGGCCGACCTGGACCGCGACGGCGACGTGGACATCGTCGATCTGGCGAGACTGCTCGGGGCCTACGGCGCCTGCGTCGGCGAGCCGGCGTTCCTGCCGGCCGCGGACATCGATCAGAACGGCTGTGTGGATCTCGGCGATCTGTCGCGGCTGCTGGCCGCCTACGGGATCGGGACCTGAGCCCGATTCGCCTTGGATCGGCCGCGGCGAGGCGGTAGACTGGCCGACAGCGCGGGCGCCGCGACATTTCGCCCTCCCGGAGGCCACCTGATGCCGGTCACCGGCAGCAGCAGCGCCCTCCGGCTACGCGGCGCCGCGGCACGAACGGGTAAGGGCAGGGGTACTCGATGTCCGCTCAACTCCTGAAGGCAAACAGCATCATTCTCGCCGCTCTGGTTGCTCAGCTCGCCGCAGCGCAGCTCTCCTACGTCGAACGCTCCGCCGGCTTGCAGACCCCGACGATGGAGAGCGGCAACACCGAATTCGAGTTCGCCGACGTGGACGGGGACGGCCACGTGGACATCGTCTCCATCGGCGACCACGGTTCGCCTTACGTCAACAGCGGCGAGCACGGGCTGATGGTCTGGTTCGGCGACGGCGCCGGCAACTGGTCGGTTTTTCAGAGCGGCAACTTCGGCTACGGCGGCGTGGCGCTCGGCGACGTGAACAATGACGGCCTGATGGATGCCGGCTACGGCATGCACCACAACTATTCCGGCAACGACTTCGGCAATCAGCTTCTCGAAGTGGCGCTGGGTGACGGCACCGGCCGCAACTGGACCCCCTGGGACGACGGACTCGCCACGGCCGGCGAGACCTGGGGCATGTTCGCCACCGATTTTGCCGACGTGGACAACGACGGCGATCTCGACATCGGTTCGATCTCATTCGGGTGCTGCGCCGGCGTGCACGTCTACCTGAACGACGGCGACGGCACCTGGACGCACAGCTTCGGCTTCACCGGCGGCAACTCCAGCATGCTGTTCCAGTTCGGCGATGTGAACGGCGACGGGCTGGCCGACTTCGCTGTCGCCCACCAGTACGGGACCGTCTATCTGGGCGACGGGTCCGGGGGCTTTGCGCTGGCCGACGGCAACCTGCCGCCGCCCGGTACGGCCGGGCGACCGGGCATCTGCCTGGGTGACGTCAACGACGACGGGCGCGACGACCTGGGCTTCGTCACCTCCGCCGGTGGCCTGCAAGTCTGGTCCTGGGTCAGCCCCGGCCTGTGGCAGAACCTCTCCGGGTCGTTGCCCGCCAGCGGCGCTTCCCGCCTGGCGCAGATCGCCGACATGAACCTCGACGGCCACGGCGATATCGTCGCCTTCGCTCCCGGCAGCCCGGGACACATCGTCGTCTACGCCGGCGACGGGGCGGGCAACTGGCAGCAGATCGCCTCCGTCACGACGCCGAATTCCTGCGATTACGCCGCCTTTCGCGCCGGGGCGGACGCCGATCACAACGGCTACCCCGACATGGTCGTCGTCGCCGAGGAGAACTGTAGCCCGTGGACGGGCGGCACGAACCGCCCGCGCTTCTACGCCGAAAGCTCACTGCCGAGCGACACCTGGGTGCATCCGAAGTTCCCGCGCGGCGGCGAGACGTTCCGCGCCGGCTCCGTGCGCTTCGTGGAATGGAGTGCAGCGGTTGCGGGCGCGGGACCGACGAGCATGACCATCGAGCTGTCGCGGAACGGCCTGAGCGGACCGTGGATTCCGATCGCCACGGAGGTGCCGGACAATGGCCGGTACCAGTGGCTGATCTCGCCCGCGCTGGCCACCTCGGACGACTGTCGTCTGCGCTACACGCTGTCCACGCCGGGAGGACAGGCGGTCGCCACCACGCCGGCCCCGTTTACGATTCTCGGCAGCGGCGCTGCGCCCCCCGGCGACATCGACGGCGACGGCGATGTGGACCTGGCGGACTTGAGCGCCCTGCTGGCCGCCTACGGGAGCTGCGCCGGCCAGCCGGCCTACGACCCGGCGGCGGACCTGGATGCCAGCGGCTGCGTGGACCTGGCTGATCTCAGCACGCTGCTGGCCAACTATGGAGCCGGGCGCTAGTCCCTGGAAGGAGGGCGGATCATGACCACGCTTTGCAGACTCTCAGCGCTACTGCCGCTACTGGCCGCGCTCCACGCCGGGCCGCTGGCTGCCAGTGCCCCGGCCGACCCGGTGACGCCGGCGGGCGGCACCTGCATCAGCCGGCTGCCCTGCGGCGAGGCGGGCGTTGTCTACGGCAACGATCAGCCCGGGCCGGGCGCGGGCGGCGGCCACACGCTGCGCGACCTCCAGCCCGAGTGGACCCTGGCCCTGGGCGCGCCGACGCTGTCCTCAGCGAAACTGGCCGATGTGAACGGCGACGGCGTCCAGGAGATCCTCATCACCACCTACGACCCGGTCAATCCCTACAGCGCCGGCCGCGTCTACGTGCTGGACATGAGCGGCAACAACCTGCCCGGCTGGCCGGCGGTCACGGCGGGCCCGGTTCCCTCCAGCCCCGCTGTCGCCGACATCGACAATGACGGGGACGTGGAAATCGTCGTCGCGAGCTGGTCCTACGCCTATGTCTGGAACCACGACGGCAGCAGCTATCCCGGCTGGCCGAAGACGCCCGGTGGCTACGCTTCGGCGGCGCTGGCGGACCTCGACGGCGACGGCGATCTGGAGATCATTCACCCCGGGGCGAACAGCCGCCTCTATGTCTGGCATCACGACGGCACCACATTCCCCGGCTGGCCGTACACCGCGCCTAACCTCGTGCAATCGCCGGTCGTGGGCGACGTCGATGGCGACGGCGCGCTGGAGATCGCCGCCGGCATCTACCAGGGCCCCGTCAGCCCCGATCCGTTCCCGTTCTACGTCTGGGAGGCGGACGGTTCCGTGGCCGGCGGCTGGCCGGTGATGACCTCGGGCACGGTCAAGGCGGTTGCGGCGCTGGGCGACATCGACAGCGACGGCGCCGTCGAGATCGTGGCCTGCTCCTACGATGCCTCCAACAATGACTACGTGTACGCCTGGGACGCGCAGGGCAATGCCAAACCCGGCTGGCCCGTCCGCGCCCGCTACGCCCGGCTCTCCTGCGTCGCCCTCGGCGACCTCGACGGAGACGGGTACCTTGAGGTTGTGATCGGCGGCTACTCCACCAGCAACCGCGAGCAGGTCTTCGCCTTCAATCACGACGGCACGCCTGTCACCGGCTGGCCGGTCGAGCTGAACTTCGCTGGCGGCCACATGAACGTCAACAACTCGCCGATCATCGCCGACATCGACGGCGACCCGACACAGATCGAGGTGATCGTGAAGGCGTACGACCACATCTTCGCCCTTCACGCCGACGGGCAGCTCGTCGACGGCTTCCCCTTCTACCTGTCGGACAACAACAACACCGGCACCAACTCGCCCACCCAGGCGGTGGGCGACCTGGACGGCGACGGGGACGTCGAGTACGTCTTCGTCTCCACCTACGGCAACGTCGCCTTCTTCGATGAGCCGCACTCCTTCACACCGGCGCTCGCCTTCTGGCCGGTCTACAAGCACGACCGGCTGAACACCGGCTTCTACGCGCCGGCGTTTCTGCCCGGCGATCTCGATGGCGACGGCGATGTGGACCTGGCCGACCTGGCGACGCTGCTGTCCAACTACGGCCTCGACGAGGGAGCGACGTACGAACAGGGCGACATCGACGGCGACGGCGACGTCGACCTGGCCGATCTGGCCACGCTGCTGGCGCATTACGGCAGCGGCGGTTGATGCGCAGCGGCGGGCACGAAACGGCAGCGGCCGGCGCATCT